>OHBW01000044.1_pt1 | contig 51033 bp, 41 predicted proteins | sample 1577411 | NCBI WGS metagenome assembly OHBW01 (sample SAMEA3879534, study PRJEB24766) | human gut metagenome | biome: human-associated habitat; feature: feces | place: USA | collected 1985/1987 | reverse complement strand
CTTTCATAGTTGTTGGGGTTGGCTTCCCAACTGTGTACTATTTCAGGAGAGGACAAAAGCAACTAGCGGTCGGCTCTTGGCGATTAGCTATTAGCTAGCACCACTAGACTCACTCTAACCTCTAATCTCTTTTTTTAATATCTTTGCCTTGAGCTGACGTAACTCAGTAGATGCTACGGGGTTAGTACGAAGACTCTCCTGGACAAAACACAAATCCATAATACCTACAAACATGAAGAGGATTAGATCACTATTAGGATGCGTCCTAATCATTTGTCTGTCACTATCGCAAAGCACGCTTCTGACAGCTCAAGAAGACCTTGTCGCAGAGATGAATGGTACCTATGCGACGGGGACAGAGTTTAACCTATGGGTGTCATCTCGCTCTGGCTCCATACGAGTCGACTACGGCAGTGGCTCACCCACTGAGCTACAAGTCTCTACAGATCCCAGCATGCCGACGAAGATCAACAGCTACACCACAGAAGGCAAGTCGGTCAAAGTATACGGCCGCGACCTAACAGCTCTGCGATGCTTCTGGAACAAGCTTACGTCTCTCACGCTACACGCACCAGAGCTAGAGGTACTCATCTGTCACACAAACAGCATACCCTCTCTAGATCTGACAGGTAGCCCTAAGCTACGCATACTAGATGCTACAGAGGCGGGACTGACGACCCTTCAGATGAGTGGTCTGACCCGCATCGATACGCTCGTATGTGATGGCAATGAGTTGACACAGCTAGACCTGAGCGGTATGACACAACTCAGGCTCTTGGAGTGCCACAAGAATAAACTGTCGCAACTAGATCTCACCTCTTGTCCAGATCTTGTCAAGGTATCTGCTCACAAGAACCAACTCACGACACTCAATGTGTCTGGACTCACTAAGCTAGAGGAGGTCTCCTGCTGGAGGAATAAAATAGCTGAGCTCGATCTCTCCTCAGCAGCTGCACTCAGCGCTCTGGACTGTAGCGAAAACAGCCTCACCAAGCTCCTAGTCAATCCGTCGGCTCCTATTAAGAAGGTCGAGCTCTATGACAACCAGCTCTCTGAGGAGGCTTTCAACAGCTTTATCAAGAGTCTACCTGATCTATCTGGACAAGAGTCTGGCACCCTCAAGGCGGTCAAAACAAGCAGTGACAGCCCCGAAGGAAATCAAGTATCTGCACAAGCCCTACGAGAGGCTCAAAGCAAGAACTGGCGCATCTACAAGGGGTACGATGAGATACCCGTACCTATGCCCCGTGCGACCCTGACGACGAGTGGTGTATCTCAGTGGACGATCTCCGCACAGCTAGCCGATGAGGCGCAACAAGACAAGGCGTGGATCGACTGGAACAACGATGGCATCTGTCAAGACAATGAGCGAGGCCTCCCCGAGGGTAAGCATGACGTAGAGGCTAACACCATCACGATATATGGCGATCTAGAGGGTCTCTTCTGCTACGAAAACGCCCTGACAGACATCGACGTATCCTCTCTCCAGAGCTTGAAGCGCCTGAACATTAGTGACAATAGCCTGACTCAGATAGACCTCTCTCACAATCCACTCCTCGAGGAGCTGTGGATACAAAACAATCAGTTCACAACGATCGATCTATCACACCAGCCTGCACTCGATAATCTCAACGCTTCGAACAATAAGCTCACAGAGATAACCTTCGCACCTGAGTCAGCAACGAATCGTATCGATCTGTCTAATAACAAGCTAACGACTATAGACCTATCCAATACGCCTCACCTAGCCTTGCTCAACTGCAATGACAACCAGCTGACCGAGTTCGATGGTACGCTTGTCGGGAACCTGAGCTTCCTATATCTAGCAAACAACCGATTTAAGGCTTTCGACCCCACTACCCTACCGGAGCTGATAGAGTTAAATCTAAACGGCAACCATCTCTCCTCCATCAATCTAGAGGGTCTCGAGTGGTTGACGAAGCTACTCCTAGCTGGTAATAATATATCCACTATCGACCTCAGAGGCTGTCCTGACCTAGCACAGCTCAACCTAGCAGAGAACCCTCTGACCAGCTTAGACTTGACTCCCTGCAGTAGCATCTTCTGGCTCAATCTATCTGCATGCGGGCTGAGCAGCGTAGATGTCTCCTCGCTATCTTACCTCTCTATGCTATATCTCCCCTACAATAAGCTGACCGAGCTAACTCTGCCTACTGAGTGCGAGGAGCTTGTAGCTCTAGATATAGAGGGCAATCAGATCAGAGGTGACAAGATGCAAGCGCTCATCGACCAGCTGCCTAACCTAGAGTATGGTGTAGGCGAGTTTTATGTAGTAGCTCAGGACAGTCTCTACGGCAATGCCATCTCTAGAGATCAAGTGGAGATGGTCATGCAAAAGTCTTGGAAAGTATTCCAAAGCACCAAGTCCGAGCCAAAGTATCTCGAGTTTGAGGGCTATACGATCTGTCCTGTACACCTCACCGTAGGAGAGCATGGTGCAGCCTCTATTGTGAACTATCAGCCCGCCAGTGAGGTCCCTATGGGAGTTCGGCTACAGCTCTCTGTAACGCCTGAAGCAGGCTACAAGATTCAGTCGATAGTTGTCAATGGGGAGCCTCTGGAGGGTATGGAATTTGAAGTACTCCAAGAGACGACCGTAGAGGTCCTCTTCGAAAAAGAGACTGCTCTACAGTCCCCCACTGATGCCTCTGTCGCACTCTATCCGAACCCCGCAACAGACTACATAACCGTCCACACGACTATCGGTAGCACTATCGAGCTCTTCGCTAGCGATGGCACACTGGTAGTCACTGCGCAGACCACCCTACCAGAGACGACTCTCTCCGTAGCACAGCTACCAGCAGGACGTTACGTAGCACGGATCACCGAGCGTGACGGTAAGACGGTACTAATGCCAGTGATCATCCGATGAGCTGCATCGTCTACCAGACTACGGACTAGCATACGCAGTCTCTACATAGAGCGCCCCCTGTAGGAGTGCTTGTATGAACTCCTACAGGGGTCATTACATTAGTCCTATGTTGCTACGCCGACTGTCTGATCGTCAAGCAGTCACAGAGCGCATGGTCTTGATCACAGCTCGACCTCAACCACGTAGTCGATGAGACCTGCGGGGCGACGAATGGTCAGCTGCAATGCGCCACTATCAGTACTCGTATAGGCTATCGGCTCACGTGTGATATAGTCCACCACTGCCGTCGGAGTCTGCGGCAGAGAAATCTGAATCTGCTCCACATCTTCAAAGATATGGAGGTAGAGCTTCGCCCCCTTTGTTGTGGAGACGCCCCAAGGTTGCTCCGCAATGAGCCCCGCCTGACTCCCGTAGATCGTCTCGCCATAGCGGTCCATCCAGTCACCGATCCCGTTAAGCCGCTCAATAGCCTGCTCGGGGAGCTCGCCATTGGGCTGTGGCCCCACATTGAGCAGTAGATTGCTTCCCTTAGCAGCGGCGCGGACTAGCAGCTCGACCAGTTCGGCAGTACTCTTGTAGTTTGTATCAGCGACCTTATAGCCCCACATGCCATTCATCGTTTGGCACATTTCGAGAGGCAAGTGGCTGATCTGCTGTCCCGAGAGACCCGCTTTGTTTTCGCCTGGCAGGTCACGCTCGAACATCTGAAAGTCTTCGCCCTCAAGCGGCGAGATATGATGATTATTGCCTATCAGACAGCAGGGCTGAAGCTCATGAATGTATGCGTATAGCTCCTCCATTCGCCAGTCAAACGGGATCGAGTCGCTGTCGTGATCCCAATAACCATCTAGCCAGATAGCCCCCACCTCGCCATAGCGGGTCAACAGCTCATGAAGCTGCGCCTTCATAAAGGCAAAGTAGGAGTCATAGTCAGACGCCATAACCCGCCCCGTGTGCAGCCCGGTCCTACCTAGAGGGTAGTCTGTACGGATCCAGTCGAGGATCGAGTAGTAGAGGTGTAGCTTGAGCCCCTCGGCCTTACAAGCCTCGGCAAGCTCGCTCAGCACGTCCCGTCCGAAGGGGGTAGCGTCGACGATATTGTAGTCACTCGTCTCCGTATGATACATCGAGAAGCCATCATGATGACGCGTCGTAAAGGTCACATAGCGTGCGCCTGAGCGCTTGATAGCCTGAGCCCACGCCGTAGCATCAAAGCGTATCGGATAGAAGCATGAAGCAGCCTTAGCATACTCATCTTTATTGAGCTTGCCAGAGTTGAGATACCACTCCCCCTGAGCATACATACTATACAGTCCCCAGTGAATGAAGATACCTAGTCGGCTCTCCTCAAATGCCTCTCGCGCCTGCAGATTGCATGGCGACGGTGTGTAGCTACGCTGAGCAAAGAGGGCTCCGCACCCTACCAGTAGCATAACTATCCATAGTAAGCGTCGTCTCATAGTTTGTTATTCGTTGCCTATATCGATTGATAGCGCAAACTTACGAAAATGATTCGTGACGCCCCTCACCTGCTAGCATCTCTAACTTCTAATCTCTAAGGTCTAACCTCTAAATTCGTACCTTTGCACGAGGCTGATACAGGTCAGCCGAGGCTACGGATCTACAATGAAGACTCACTTTGACATTATCGTAATTGGTGCAGGGCATGCTGGCTGTGAGGCGGCGTGCGCTACTGCGCGTATGGGTGCCTCGACGCTCCTCATCACGGGGGATATGAACAAAGTGGCGCAGCTGAGCTGCAACCCTGCTATGGGTGGCATAGCCAAGGGGCAGATAGTGAGAGAGATAGATGCGCTCGGCGGCTATACAGGACAAATATCTGATGCGGCTACGATACAGTGGCGCATGCTCAACCGAAGCAAGGGTCCTGCGATGTGGAGTCCACGAGCGCAGCTAGACCGAATGCGCTTTATGGAGCTATGGAGAGGTCAGCTAGATAGGACGGATCGCTTGGCGCTCTGGCAAGACTTCGTCGTAGACATAAAGTTTGCCGCAGAGGAGGGCAAGCATCTGGTAGTGACGCAGTTGGGTATGACCTTTACAGCTACGAAGGTGATCCTTACGGCTGGAACTTTCCTCGGGGGGCTGATGCACTTCGGTAGGACGATGATCCCAGGCGGACGCATCTCAGAGCCGGCTAGCCACGGCATCACGGAGTGTCTCGTAGCGGCGGGGCATCATGCAGATCGTATGAAGACGGGTACCCCGGCCCGCATCGATGGACGCTCCGTAGATTGGACGCTTGTAGAGGAGCAACCAGGCGACGAGGAGACTGGTCGCTTTAGCTTCCTCCCAATGCAACGAAGCCAGCTACGACAGCGCTCCTGCTACATTCTCTATACCAACGAAGCTTGCCACGACATACTCCGCGCTTCGCTCAGCGACTCACCGCTCTACAATGGGCAGATACAGAGCATCGGACCGCGCTACTGCCCCAGCATAGAGACGAAGATTGTCAACTTCGCAGACCGCACACGCCATCAGCTCTTCCTCGAGCCTGAGGGTGAGGAGACGAACGAATACTACCTCAACGGCTTTAGTTCGTCGCTCCCTATCGATACGCAGATCAGAGCTTTACAGACGATCCCCGCACTGCGAGACGTACAGCTCTACCGTCCGGGCTATGCGATCGAGTACGACTTCTTTGACCCTCGCGACCTGCACCACACACTGGAGAGTAAGTTAGTCCCAGGCCTTTACCTAGCTGGTCAGGTCAACGGCACCACCGGCTACGAAGAGGCGGCGGGACAAGGCCTCCTCGCAGGCATCAATGCTGCCCTAGCCCTACAAAAAAAGGCTCCGCTCGTCTTAAGACGAGACGAAGCCTACATAGGCGTCCTCATTGACGATCTCGTAACCAAAGGGGTTGACGAGCCATACCGTATGTTTACCTCACGAGCTGAGTACCGTATACTCCTACGTCAAGACAATGCCGACCTGCGACTGACACCCTATGCGGAGCAACTGGGACTAGCGACCGTAGAGCGACTGAACCGCCTCGAGCAGATCAAAGAGGGCATAGCAGCGCTAGACAATCTCTGTGCTAACTACTCAATCAAGCCAGAGGAGGTCAACGGCTACCTGACCAGTCTAGGTGAGAAGCCTCTAGACTTCGGCACTAAGCTCACTACCCTACTTCTTCGTCCGCACGTTTCGCTCAGCGGTTTGATCGCCCAGCTAGACAACTTCGCCACACAGGTGGCAGGCTTGATAGGTGATGACGAGGAGATCCTCACACGCACCGAGACCGCTATCAAGTATCGAGGCTACATCGAGCGGGAGGAACAAGCTGCGCAGAAACTTCACCGCCTCGAGTCACTAACGCTAGGCGACAAGCTCGACTACCAAGAGATCACCGCACTCCCCATAGAGGCTCGCGAGAAACTCTCTCGTATCCGCCCCGCCACCATCGCTCAGGCCGCCCGCATCCCAGGCATCTCCCCAAGCGACATCAACATACTCCTAGTTCTACTGGGACGATAGCTCACCGTTTCACGTGAAACAACCGAAATGAACCGAGACGAAATCAAAGCTATCCTCCCAACCATCCCGCAAGACCCAGGATGCTATCAGTACCGCAACAAGAACGGAACGATCATCTATGTGGGCAAGGCGAAGAATCTGCGCAATCGCATCTCCTCTTACTTCAATAATTCGCCAAAAGATCCGAAGACAACGAGACTAGTCAGCGAAATTCGCCAGCTAGAGTACTTCGTGGTCAACAGCGAGGCGGAAGCTTTGGTCTTAGAAAACAACCTGATCAAGACCCACCTGCCGAAGTACAACATATTACTCAAGGACGACAAGTCTTACCCACGCATTGTCATCACGAGCGAGCCGTTTCCACGCATCTTCGCTACAAGAAAGGAGGAGGGCAAGGGAGACTACTACGGTCCCTACCCTAACGTAGCAATGGCGCACACGGTGATCGATCTAATTCATCGAGTCCTTCAGCTGCGTTCGTGCCGTTACGCTTTGACCCCAGAGGTGGTGCGGGAGCGACGAGTGGATCTTTGTCTGCAATACCATATCAAGAAGTGCGGCGGTCCCTGCCAAGGGTTGGTCTCGGCGGAGGAATATGCCCATGCTGTGCAACTAGCCCGACGTATCCTCAAGGGAGAGATAAACATCCTCATAGAGGAGGAAGTAGAGGAGATGAATCGTATGAGCGAGCGCCTGGAGTTCGAGCGAGCCGAGCAGCACCGCCAGAACATTGAAACACTGCGTCGCTACTCAGGCAAGCATGTTGTCGCACCAAACATTCGCGAGGCAGATGTCTTTGCCTACGATGAGGATGATGTCAATGGCTTCATCTGTATGATGCAGGTACGCCACGGGGCGGTCGTCCTGGCGCACAACTTAACCTTCAAGAAGACGGTCGACTCCTCAAGAAGCGATCTGCTCTCTTACCTGATAGAGGAACTAAGACAGCGATTCGGCAGCACAGCTCGTGAGGTGATCCTGGCGGAGCCTGGCGAATGGGAGAGCGACAGCTATCGGATCACGGTGCCACAGCGTGGCGAAAAGAAGCAACTCCTCGAACTGGCTCAGCTCAACGTCTCACGCTACCGCTGGGACTGCTACAAGCGTCAGGAGAAGCTCAACCCCGAGCAACGTGCCACACGTCTCCTCACTACGATGAAGAAGGATCTCGGCATCGATCGCCTACCCCGCCACATGGAGTGCTTTGACAACTCAAACATACAAGGCACCAATCCCGTGGCTGCATGCGTGGTCTTTAAGAATGGTAAGCCGGCGAAGAAGGAGTACCGAAAGTTTCATGTGAAAACAGTCGTCGGGGCTGATGACTATCGGACGATGCGTGAGATCATCTACCGGCGCTATCGCCGTGTGCTGGACGAGGGGCTGTCACTCCCCGACCTGATCATCATAGATGGTGGCAAAGGACAGCTGCACGCCGCCTGCGAGACACTCAAAGAGCTAGGCATCTACGACAAAGTGTGCGTCTTCGGTCTTGCGGAGCGCTTCGAAGAGCTCTATCGTCCAGGCGAGTCGGAGCCTTTGGTCTTGGATCGTCGGTCGGAAACGCTCAAGGTGATCTGTCATATACGTGACGAGGCGCACCGCTTTGGTATCACCTTTCACAGAGATAGTCGCTCGAAGCAGCAGACGAAGAGCATCCTCGACGAGATCCCTGGCATTGGAGCACGCAGCAAGGAGACTTTGCTGCAAGCCTTCAAGACGCCCCAGCGAGTTGTCAAGGCTAGCCGTGCCGAACTGATCGCAACCCTCGGCACGAGCAAGGGAAACAAGCTCTACAATCACCTACACCCCGATGAAGCTACGCTACATTCCGACGAAACTACAGAAACAACCTAGAGAAGAAACAGTATGAAAGCACTTTTACAGCGAGTCACCCACGCCTCTGTGTCAATCGACAGCAACTGCGTCGGGAGCATTCGGCAAGGCATCGTCCTCCTCCTCGGCATCGGCTACGAAGATGGTCCCGAGCAGATCGAGAAGCTCTGCCAGAAGGTGTGCAAGCTACGCATCTTCGACGATGAGGAGGGCGTGATGAACCGTTCGCTACTAGACATTGGTGGTGAAGCTCTTGTCGTAAGCCAGTTTACACTCATGGCAAACTGTCGCAAAGGCAACCGTCCGAGCTATATCGAGGCTGCTAAAGGTGAAGTTTCGGAGCCACTCTACGAGCAGTTTGTCGCTAAGATGCGTCTCATTATGGGCTCAGATTCAATTAAAACCGGTAAATTTGGAGCCGATATGCAGGTAGAGATACATAATGACGGCCCTGTGACCATAATCCTAGACACCGACACGCTCTAATGGACGTTACATACAAAGCAAAAGAGACAACGCTAGACGAGCTTCAGCAGTTGGTCGACGAATGGATACACACCTACGGCGTACGCTATTTCGACCCGCTGACCAATATGGCGATCCTGACGGAGGAGACGGGTGAGGTGGCACGTGTTATGGCACGGCTCTATGGTGAGCAGAGTGCCAAAGCGTCCGATCATCTCGACCTTGCAGACGAGCTGGCAGACCTGCTCTGGGTACTCACCTGCATTGCCAACCAGTGCGGAGTCAACCTACAGGAGGCACTTGAGAAGAACCTCCAGAAGAAGACAAAACGCGACGCAACCCGACACCTAAACAACGACAAGCTACGCTCTAAGCAAGCAGATACAACAGAATAATAAACCATCAAACAATAGAAACTGATGCATCAGATAGATAAATACCATAAAGCGATCTCGCTCTACGAACCGATCGAGGGAGATGTTACCACCAAGGTACAAGAGATCATCGACAAGCACTATAAGGAGTGCTACAAACCAGAGGTCCTCAAGCTACTCTACAGCTGTATCGACCTAACCACGCTGATGGGTGGTGATACCGACGAGAGCGTCACCAAGATGGTCGCTGGCGTCAACGACTTCGAGACCAACCACCCCGACATACCCAACGTAGCCGCCATCTGCGTCTATCCCGCTCTGGTGCCTACGGTCAAGGCTACGCTCACCTGTCCCGATGTACGCATCGCTTCGGTAGCAGCAGGCTTTCCTGCCAGTCAGACCTTCCCGGAGATCAAAGTCGCTGAGGTCTCTATGGCTGTCGCCGAGGGAGCCAACGAAGTAGACGTTGTCCTCAACCTAAACCGCTTCCTATCAGAGGACTACGACGGCGTATGCACCGAGATCGAGGAGCTCAAGGACGCAGCACGTGGAGCGCACCTCAAGGTGATCATCGAGTCTGGTCTGCTCGCTGACCCACGTCAGATACAGATCGCCTCGATCCTGTCGCTCTACTCAGGCGCTGACTTCATCAAGACCTCCACAGGCAAGGAGTATCCAGGAGCTTCACTCGAGGCCGCTTACGTTATGTGCCAGACGCTGCGCAAGTATTACGAGCTACACGGCGAGCGTCGAGGCTTCAAGGCCAGCGGTGGTGTCCGCACACCAGAGGATGTGGTCAAGTATTACTGCATCGTCAAGGAGCTCCTTGGCGAGGAGTGGCTCACCCCAGAGCTCTTCCGTCTAGGAGCTAGCAGTCTTGGCAAGAACCTCCTCAAGGCGATCGAGGGATAAGAGACAACTTAGGAGGCTATGCCCCGCCACACGGATCAAAGTGGAGAGGGGCATAGCTTTTTGTCAAATTTCCTCACCGCAAAGCCCAAGAGAGCGCGAAAAGAGCCAAACAGCCCGAAACGAGCCAAAAAGAGAAACTACATAAGATGCCTCCAATATCGACCGAACAGCTTAACTATCAAGGCGTTTACCCCTCACAAGAGGCCATTAAAGCGCAAATTCCTGACGATTTTCTGACCGACTCGGGACTTTGTACGGGATTTGAGCAAGCATTGCGCCGTTTGTTGGGGGTCGAGCGCACGATCCATCTGACCTCTTCGCCACAAGTAGCACTTACCGCAGCACTGCGTATGTTGCAGCTGCGAGAGGGCGAGTCTGTCTTCGTACCAGCTTACTGGCGTAAGGAGTATATCCATAGTCTGCTGGCGATGCGGTTGCGTCCGATCTTTGTCGAGGTCACCTCCTTCAATATGGCGATGGACCCGCTCCTCCTCAGCAAGCATCTCGAGCGTATGGTCAATGCTGGCACTCCCCTACCCCGTGCCATCATCGTGGCGCACGCTCACGGCATCCCCGCCAATATGGAGCTCCTCTGCTCCGTGGCGCAACGGTACAATATGACCATCATCGAGGACTGCTCGCAGGCACTCGGGAGTTCTATCGACGAGCGAGCATGTGGTACCTGGGGGCAACTCTCCTTCTTCTCCTTCTCCACAGGCGAGATCATACAGGCTGGCACAGCTGGCGCACTCAGTTGGTCCGAAAATCGCAGCCTCTCGCTCGACGCACCTTATCACAGTTGGAGTGCTCAGGAGAAGCTCTCCATCGAAGCCTGGCTGCGTCCCTATCCGCTAGCGCCTCTGCAGGCAGCTGTCTTACTTCCTCAGCTAGCGCAACTCAAAGAGGTCGTAGAGAAAAAGCGTCTTATGGCTAAGCTCTACCGCAAGTACCTCACGCAAGCCTTCGGTCTCCGCTATCTCAGTTGGCCAGAAGACGCACCGCACAGCTATCGTCCTAATTATAGTAGTCAGCCGATACATATCGAGCCCACGATGCTTCACTTCTCTCGTCACGAGCTCGGGCGAGCCCTGCAGGAGGAGCAGTTCGTTCCGCTCCTACCGCCACTAGAGAGTCTCAGCGAGCTCCCCGCACTCCACGCCTACAGCAGTGTGGTCAGCGGTGTAGCGCAGAGTATGGCTCCCGATCTGCTCTACCTGCCCAACGATAGTATGCTGACAGGCGCCCGCACCTTAGCGGTTGTCGAGGTCATCCGTCAGCTCGTTTACAAGTACAATAGCTAATCATCTTACGATGTCCACCCCTTTAGAAAAAGAAATACGTAGTCGTCGCACCTTTGCCGTCATAGCGCACCCAGATGCGGGTAAAACAACCCTCACCGAGAAGCTCCTCCTCTACGGAGGCGCCATCCACGTAGCTGGAGCCGTCAAGAGCAACAAGATCAAGAAGAGCGCCACCAGTGACTTTATGGAGATAGAGCGTCAGCGTGGTATCTCCGTAGCAACCAGCGTCATGGGCTTCAACTATAAGGACTACAAGATCAACATCCTCGACACGCCAGGTCACCAAGACTTCGCCGAAGACACCTACCGCACACTCACCGCCGTGGATAGCGTCATCATCGTCATAGACCACGCCAAGGGTGTCGAGCAGCAGACGCGTCGCCTTATGGAGGTGTGCCGTATGCGCCATACGCCCGTCATCGTCTTCATCAACAAGCTCGACCGCGAGGGACTAGACCCCTTCGACCTGCTCGACGAGGTAGAGCGAGAGCTAGGCGTCGTGACCACACCGATGGTTTGGCCCATAGGCATGGGCGACCGCTTCAAGGGCGTGTACAACATCTTCGACCACGAGCTCAACCTCTTTACGCCCAATAAGCAGCATGTCGTCGAGGATCTCCACCATATCGAGAGCCTCGACTCGCCCGACCTCGTCCAGCATATCGGAGCCGCGGCTGCTGAGCGACTCGCTGAGGAGGTCGAGATGGTCGAGGGCGTCTACCCTACATTCGACCACGACGCTTATCTCGCAGGCGAGCAGGCACCCGTCTTCTTCGGCTCAGCACTCAATACCTTTGGCGTACGCGAGCTGCTAGACACCTTCGTACGTATCGCACCCTCGCCACAGCCCGTACAGGCCGAGGAGAGAGAGGTAAGTCCTTACGAAGAGAGTTTCACCGGCTTCGTCTTCAAGATCCATGCCAATATGGATCCCAACCACCGCAGCTGTATCGCCTTCGTCAAGGTCTGCTCAGGACGCTTCGAGCGCAACGTCTACTACCACCACACACGGCTCGACAAGCAGGTGCGCTTCTCCTCCCCTACCGCTTTTATGGCCAATAAGAAAGAGGTCATCGACGATGCCTATGCGGGCGACATCGTAGGACTCCCCGACACTGGTCTATTTCGTATCGGCGACACCATCACGTCAGGCGAAATGCTCCACTTCAAGGGGCTGCCCAGCTTTAGTCCTGAGCTCTTTAAGTATATCGAGAATGCTGATCCGATGAAGCAGAAGCAGCTCATCAAGGGTACCGACCAACTGATGGGCGAAGGTGTGGCACAGCTCTTTGTCAATCAGTTCAACGGCAGACGCATCATCGGTACTGTCGGTCAGTTGCAGTTTGAGGTGATTCAGTATCGCCTGCTTCATGAATATGGCGCCGAGTGTCGCTGGGAGCCGCTGCATCTCTACAAAGCGTGCTGGATCGAGAGCGACGATGCCGAGGAGCTGGCCAACTTCAAGCGCCGCAAAGCTCAGTATATGGCACTAGACCACGCTGGCCGCGACGTCTACCTCGCAGAGAGTAGCTACATCTTGCAGATGGCTCAGCAAGACTTCCCGCACATCCGCTTCCACTTCACCAGCGAGTTCTAACGCATCTCTGCTCGCAACCTGCTACCCAATCAGGATCAAAAAAGGTCTCGTTCATAGACCAGGCAAAGGTACTATCGCAGGCTACAGACTTATGTTGAGTTCGGCACTCTGGTGCACCCAACATTCGTCTGTAGCCTGCAAACGTCTCAACAAGTTCTATATTTCGCAAATCTCACGAGTGACCTTTTGTAAGAACGGACAGACCGCAGTAATTACCCACCTTTAGGTATTGAGAACGAGCAAAATAGCTCGTACTTTTGCGTGTACATAAAGTTTTGTTTACGACGCGCATGAGTACCTATTCGCATCATCGCTCTTGGCTGGGTCGAATGGCATATAGCCTAATATTAGTCGCACTATCATCGACCGTCTGCACGCTCGTCGCTCAGAGCAATCCTGGACGATGCACCTACAGCGGTGTAGTGCTAGACGCTACGTCACAGGAGCCACTCATCGGTGCCTCACTGTGGGTTGAGGAGCTACATCAAGGCGTAGCTACAGATGCTGACGGTGCCTTCAGCTTGTCTCTACCAACCAATGGGGAGTATCATATCAAGGTAAGCTATGTAGGTTACAAAGACTACACTTTCCGCTATAAGAGGGTGATTCAAGCTCCTCAGCGTATCCTCCTCTCAAGTGCTACGGCGGAGCTAAGCACAGTCTTCGTTCACGGTAAGGGGCAAGCACAGCGACTGCGTGAGATCCCCTCGTCCATCACCGTCATCGACACACGAGAGCTGCACGGCACGGTCTCTTCGCTCAATGAGGTCCTCAACCGCTCTATGGGTGTCAAGGTGACCAGCACGGGTGGCATCGGGAGCACTTCCCGTATGATCATACAAGGTCTAGACGGCAAGCGCATTGCGCTCTTTGTCAATGGCATCCCGATGGGTAGCTCGGATCAGACTTGTCTCGATGCCTTTGCTGTAGACCAAATAGATCATGTAGAGGTGTACAAGGGGATCATCCCCTCGTGGCTCGGTGGCGAAGGACTAGGCGGAGCGATCAATATAATACTGCGTCACGAGGAGCAGCAAGACCATCTGACCGCATCCTATGAGGTGGGTTCCTTTCATACGCACAAGGGGAGCTTGCGCGCCAATAAGTACTTGCCCGCTCTCGGACTGAATCTCTCCCTAGCTCTCCAAGGGCTTTACACGGACAATGACTATACCTTTGACTCTCCCTTTGAGCAAGGACTGGTGGTACGGCGAGATCATGACACCTATGCGAGCTATGGAGGCTCTTTATCTCTGTCCCTGCACAAGCCGTGGATAGACCATCTGTCGCTCTCGCTAGGTGCCGATCGCATCTATCAGGAGATACAGGGAGGTGTCCTCAATCTGCAAAACAACATCCAGCATGCCCACACCCATACAACGAACCTACAGGGTGCTCTATCAGTCGCAAAGAGCATACTAGACGGCAAGCTCTATCCTAAGCTCGACAAGTATCGTCGCGTACCAATTGCTGAACCACGTGGACACCTCGCACTATTGCTACGACTTCGCTGGGCGCACCTTCCCCAGTGGCTCTGGTCAAGGCGAGATAGGTAGCACACCCAATGACTCACATGACCAGCTCATCAACATACAGGAGCAGCTAAACCTGCGCTACCAGCTGTCACCCGCTCATCGTCTCCTAGGCAATATCTCCTACCGCTTCGCCCGACGTGATCCCCACGATGAGCTAGCCAGCAAGTATACCAAGCTCGCTGTGAGTGGCTACCCTGGGTATATACACTCTCTCATATCAGGTTTGACACACGAGTGGAAGCTATGGGACAATCGTATCACCAATGAACTGGGTATGAAGCATGTATACTTTTACTCCTCAGTATCTCCCCTAGGCTTCACCATCTACGAGCAGGATCACGCTCCACTCAGCAGCTCACGCTCCGTATGGGGCGGTAGCGAGGCTATCTCTGTCAAGCCAGTCCCCACACTCACGCTCAAAGGCTCTACGCAATACACCATGCGCACCCCTCGTGCCGAGGAGATCATCGGTGACGGTGTACTCATCTACCCCTCGCCTAAGCTAGCCCCCGAGCGGAGCCTTAACTTCAACCTAGGCGTCAACTGGCTCTGCAACCCTGACGACTACCCCAACTGTCGCATCGACCTCAACGGATACTATATGAATGTAAGGGATATGATCAAGCTAGTCATGGAGAGCCTTATCATGAAGTACACAAACTTTGGTCAAGTGCGCATAGCAGGCGTAGAGGCGGAGCTCTATGCCAACCTCTTCCCCTGGCTGACCATTCGCTCCAACATCACCTATCAAGATGCACGTGACAAGATGAGGACAGCGATCGGGGGCGGTCAAAACTTCCACTACAACTATCGTGTACCCAATATGCCTTACCTCTTTGGCAATGCGGAGATCCGTCTACAGGGCGACCAGCTACTCCTCTCCGATGATCATGGCGAGGGCTTTATAGCGTGCGAGTACACGGCACCCTTTAGCTATGGGTGGGAGGCGAGCAAGGTGAGCCGACTACAGGTACCTCGCCGATGGAACTTCAACGTGGGAGTGCAGTACACGCTCTTTCAGCATTACCACCTAGCTCTAGAGGTCAACAACCTCTTTGACACCAAGCAGTGGGCGGAGTATCAGTACCCACTCCCGACACGCTCGCTACGTGCCAAGCTCAAGGTCACATTCTAACTACTCAAGATGATTATAACCCTAATAAATAATAGAACGATGAAGCATCTTAGCTTACTAATCATGACAGCCCTCTTAGGGCTAGTCACACTCAGCTCGTGCCAAAAGGAGGAAAACACTCCTCAGCAGACACAGGAAGCCAAGTTTATCTACGCCTCACAGGTGGAGAATGCCTTCCAGCTCACACCCCTAGCAGACCTCTCAGAGGGCGTGCAGACCTCATTTGACAATTCGCAGACCCTCCCCGTGGGGCACCTCTTCCTAGAGAAGTACGGTGACTATATTTACGCTATGTCAGGTAGTATGTTCGGCTATGGAGGCGAGCAGACGCTACACAAGTATCAGATGAGCCAGGGCAAGCTCAAGGAGGTCGCCACGCTCTCCTTCAAGGGTTCTCCCAACGTTCTCGAGGTCATCTTCGCCAGCGATACGAAGGCTTACGGCGTGACCTGCGCTAGCCGTGGTCAGCTCGTCATCTTTAACCCCTCCACCATGCAGGAGATGGGCGAGATAGACCTCTCTCCCTATGCTGCTACAGATCCAAAGGCTGAGGCTCCTGACAAAGATCCCGATGCTGGGACTGGTATCGTGCGAGATGGCAAGCTCTTCCTCTGTCTCAATCAGACAAAGTCTATGATGGAGCTATACGATGAGCCAGCCTCTGTGGCGGTCATTGATGTCGCCACGGACAAGGTCGAGAAGGTCATCAAGGACTCTCGCGTACAGAGCCTTGGTATGGTCGGACACACCAGTGCCATCCTCGACGAGGCAGGTAACATATACTTCTATTCAGGACCTCGCAGTGCTATGTTTGGCAGGCCTGAGGGTATCTTGAAAATCAAAAAGGGCGAGACTGACTTTGACAAGGAGTACTACGTCTCCGTGACCAAAGCTGATGATGCAGAGCCCACTTCTTATGGTATAAAGATGACCTACTACAAGGACAAGGTCTACTTCTTCCTAGAGAAGCCTTCGCTCGTTGTCGATCCCAACGACAAGACCTATACCAAAAACAAAGACTTCGTCCCCTACGAGCTAGACCTCAAGAGTGGCAAGGGTAAGATGCTCCCCCTCCCAGGCTCTAGTGGCTGGAGTGCCAATGGTACTATAGAGTACAACGGCAAGATCTACTTCGGCATACACGCTAAAGACGGTATGGGCTTCTACAGCTACGACCCAGCTACAGGACAGGGTAGCAGTAAGCCAGTAGTAACTACGCCCGCAGGTATCTATACAATCATCAAACTCTAAATAATCATGAATAGACAAACTCGCACCGCCCTCCTATGGGCTTTCATCCCGATGGGATACATCTTCCACACGCTCTGTGAGCTGATGCCACTCTTTGCTGGTCTCAGCGTAGCAACGGAGGAGATGACCACAGAGAAGCTCCCAGCCATGACCACCTTCACGGGATGGGCACTCTACCTAGTACCACTCGTCGGTCTGCTCTGTAGTTGCTACGGCAAGCAACGCTGGAGCACTATCGTCAGTTTCGTACTCGCTTGTCTCACCCTACTGCTCAATATCTGTCACCTCTGCACGGATCTCCTACCCCACTTCTCGTGGGCACAGGCAGCCATACTACCATTTGTCTGCGTCGTCGCCGTCCTACTCGTCATAGATCTTTGGAAAGAGCTACGCACGAGCAAGGCGCAATGAGCGCAACGCTTTGACGGTTAGATAGAAGTTAGACAACAAGAATCGAGAGGAGGCTGTCACGAGAGTTGACAGCCTCCTTTTGTATGCGCTTATTATCCTAGAGGACGACGAGGCCTGCGAGGAGGAGCTGCATCGTGAGGACGAGGATGACGAGTAGCGGTAGCAGGTAGCGCCACGTATGGCGTGAGAGCTGACTCGCCCAGGGGATGATCGGTATGATGACCAGCGGTACGGCTAGTAGGAGCGTGGAGCGCATCGTCTCTGCCTGAACGAGTGCCAGCAAGAGGACGAAGGTACTCATCAGTAGCAGCGCTCTCTGTCTGTACCAGGTGACGACGTGAGAGCCGCCACGAATGCTTTCTAGCCCGACACGCGCCATAATGAGCAACAGAGCTATAACGCCCCACCCTATCCAGTCGAAGGGCGTAGCGGGGCTTAGAAGCGTCTCTACACTGCACCACAGCTGCGTATAGAGGTTTATCAATGGTGTAGCACCTTGCCAGAGGTAGAGCGTGGGCAGTACGAGCCAGAGGATCGCTATGAAGCCACAGAGATAAGCTAGGTAAGCGCGTAGCTGACGCACCTTCATCAAGGCAAGCAGCGACAAGCTCAGCGGTACGATCAGAAGCAACGGGGGATAGAGTAGCACGGCTATGCCCATCATGAGTCCAGCGACGGTGAGTCTCTGCAGCCTGTCAGGACGACTGTAGCAGAGCATCTGCAGGTATAGCGAGATGAGCAGCGCTGGGAGTGCCCAGATAGACCAACTGAGCGTAAAGAATGTGGTCAGTGGCACCAAGAGCAATGCCTGCAGGAGTAGTAAGAGCGGTCGCTGACGAGGCGTGATGAGTAGGAGCTGTATGGCTATGCGATCCGATAGTCCTAGGGTAGCTACGAGTGCTAGATCGTTTGCCACTAGAGCGACTAGAGCCATCGTCTTGTCTACTTCGGAGCTTATAGGATCACCTAGATACCACTGTATAGCGGTACATAGTTGACACACGACTATCGAGACAAGGAGTGCCAGTGGTGCTGGGAGCGAACTCTTATAGCTTTGTATCATCTACTTATAGCGCTCAGCGATCAAACTATCTAGATAGCCATCTAGCTGCGACATATATTGGTCGAAAGTGTAGGGCAGTAGCGACTGTCTAGTGATCCCACCACAGCGCTCCCCTATCAGGTCATAGAGATGTCGCAAGGCTCGTGCTATATCCTCCGTATCTAGAGGGTTCAGTCGGTAACCCTCCCGCTCAGAGCGAACGAGTGTGCAGGAGCCCGCCACCTCGCTCACCGCTACAGGCCTGCCTAGCGCTAGCGCCTCAGCAACCGTCGCCCCAAAGAGCTCGTCAGTACTCGGCAGTATCAGCGCATCTCCGAGTCCGTAATGCGCATAGAGATCACTCCCCTGCTGCTTGCCGGCAAATGTGACACGCTCCTCTAGCTTGAGCATCGTAGCTTGCTGACGCAGCTCCGCGTCCATCGGTCCATCGCCCACCATCAGCAGCTGGAGGTCTAGCCCTTCGTCGATAACTAGTCTGAAAGCCTCTAGGAGGCGTGGCAAGTTCTTTACCTTGTCGAGCCGCCCCACGTAGAGGATTATCGCCCGCCCGTCAGGGAGAGCATAGCGGGAGCGTAGCGCTGTGGTCTGTGCCTCAGCTAGTGCGACCTGTCGCTGCAAGTATTGCTCATCTTGTACGATCGGTAGGTAGTGCCACTTCGATAGTTCTCCACGACACAGGTCTCGATAGCGATCCTTCACCTGTTCGCTACAGAGGATTACCCCATCGATGCGATCTAGTAGCCAGCGCTTGGGCAAATATGATGAGTCCCGTAGCGTAGCCTCAGCGATGACCATATTGTCATCGCACATAGAGACCAGACGTGGTAGGGGACGTGCGGAGCGTCCACGTAGTAAGTAGAGCATCCCTGTCAGGAGGTTAAATTCGCTACAGAGGATCAAGTCATACGGCTGGCGCAAGATACGCAGTAGCTCGGGACGCAGATTAGGCAAGAGACGCCCCCCAGGGGCTAATAGCTTATAGTCAAACTGTATGCGCTCCCCCTGCTGTGCTAAGTTAAAGTCTTGCTCTAGTGGCTGACCATACTCTAGGTATAGCTCGACATCGTACCGCTTCGCCAAGTGGGAGAAGAGGTCTATCCGATAGGGAGCCAGCGCTCTATGGATGATCAGTATGCGAGGCGTGTACTGCATCTCGTCAGCAGCTACTTACCAGTTGTCCCAGTCGAGGAGATCGGATGAGGGATTGTCTTGCTCCTCATCGTAGTCCAGTGGCTCTTCGTCCCACTCCTCTATAAGTGGCTCATCAATGACTGGAGCCTGAAGAAATTGCTCTAGGTCCCGTCGCTCACGCTTGGTCGGTCTGCCAAGGCCCTGTGCACGATCCACATAGCCCGACATACGCTTCATCTCTAGTAGCTCGTACTGCTCAGGAGGCGTCACATTGAGGATATACTCAGGGACGAGCTTAGCGCCCATACGATTGGTCGTGGTCTGTAGCACCTTAAAGGATAGCGTCACGGGCGGCTTGCGCACCGATATGATGTCACCCGCCATAACCATCTTGGCTGGCTTAGCAGTCACATCATTGATCGCTACCCTACCCTTGCGGCAGGCATCCTGCGCTATGGAGCGTGTCTTGAAGATACGCACCGCCCAGAGGAAGCTATCTATTCGTACCGCTCTACTCATATCGGTTTAGTTAAAGCTATTCATCGTCCGCTCCACGCCCATCAGGCAGAAGCTCTCGATCATCTCATCGACACGCTCTAGGAGGCGGGGCATATCGGCCAGCTCCCCCTCGGGAAACTGCGCCAGCACATACTCTATCTGCTTGCCCCTCGGGTAGTCATGTCCTATGCCAAAGCGTAGTCGTGGATAGCGATCCGTACCGAGAAGCTCCGTGATATGCTTGAGCCCATTGTGCCCGCCAGCACTGCCGCCAGGCTTCATACGGAGTGTGCCAAAGGGGAGTGCCAAGTCATCGAGACAGATTAATATATGGTCTACTGGCACCTTCAGCTCCCGCATCCAGTAGCGCACGGCTGTGCCACTTAGGTTCATATAGGTAGAAGGCTTGAGGAGGGTCAGCTGGACATTCTTAATGCGTCCCGAGGTGACCTCCCCGTGGCGAGCCGTAGACCAAGTCCACCCCTGCTTGTCTGCAAGGTGGCTCACCATACGGAAGCCTATGTTGTGTCTCGTGCCACGATACTCCTCTGTAGGATTACCGAGCCCGACGATTAGGTATTGATTCATATTGCGATAGATGTCAATGGTAGGGAGACCGCATCGCCCAGTCTCACAGAGAGCCTATCTGCGCCTCTGCTTAGGTGTAGCAACAGGAATCTCTGGTAGGAGGTTCTCACGATCTATCTCTATCGGATCAATCTGGTGATTAGGTGCGATAGGCGATAGCTTTGGCGCGGGGACCATAATCGCCCCCTCCTCGATCAGCTTATTCATCTCAGGCACACGCCCAGCGCTTAGATAGCGACTCGAGAAGTAAGCGCTGCGACTGAGTCGCTCGATGATGATACCACGACTATTGGTACTATGCATCATAACAAGGTCGCCATCGACGACATCGATGACCATCGCCACATGCCCCACACGACCGCTACTGCGATTACGCCCCGTAAAGAAGAGCAAGTCTCCTGGTAGCACCTCTTCTCTCTTGATTCGCTTCACATAGTTTGCTTGCGTAGCGGATCCACGTGGCACGGTGATACCATATCGCGAGTAGATGTATGATACGAAGCCCGAGCAGTCCATACGCCAGGGCAGATTACCTCTATAACCGTAAGGCTTGCCTAGTAGCTCCTTGCCCGTATCGATCAGGTCAGCGACCAATTCGTCGTGTGCCGTTTGTGCTTTCGTATCTCCCCCTACATGATGTATGGGAGGGCGCTTTAGTACGGGATGCTGGGAGGTCATACCGCTGGGACTCTTGGCTGCACATTGACTCAAGAGCAATGCGAGCAGGCAGGTGCTTAGGAGCAGTCTGATAAATCTAGGTTTATAACTCATCCAGTATGTCGTTGTAGCTATGGGTAGCTGTACATTTGGGACAAAGGTACTAATTTCCTCCAGCAAAAACAAATGCCCTGCCTCGCCCCCACTCGCGCGCATTCCAGTGTATTGCCCTTACTGGCTAAGCTTCACTGCAAGCAACAGAGCGCAGAGCTACTTCTCTTACGCCTAGTGTCTATTGCGGCTACCTACAAGTGAAGCGACTACCTAAAGGCAAATAGGAAGTATTATCAAAAGAGCAACGTCTGCGCATATCTCTGGTCCAGAGAGCCCTCTACGACGAAGAGGTAGCTCTCTCCCTTTGTGAGGAAGTCTACTTCAGCTGACGAGACTCCGTCTGCTATCGTCACTCTGCGGATGAGTGTGGCAGACATATCGTAGACGGAGATCACTTGAGGTATCACTTCGCTCCATAGGAGCTTGTCGCCTTCGATCCAAAGCCTTGGCGTAGCCCTTTGCACCAGCTCTATAGCCACTGGATAAGATACATAGTCGCAATCATTTCCATACTTTGCCTTGTACTCAAATGATGGGCTATGGAAGCATCTAAACTTCTCATTAGGACTATCGAAGAGCTGCGTATCTCCCGTAGGATCATACCAAAGAGGGAATATCCCCTGCAGATTATCTCGCTCCTCACAGCCTATAAGCTGCGTGAAGCTCCTGCGCAGGGTGTCTACGACGGATCCTTCTTCTGTTTCGTAGCGAACATCTATCTTGTAGTGCTGTCGTATCAGCTGATGACCATCTATATCGACTAGCTCACGCTTCTCTACGATAGCCTTAGCGCCTAAGATGCCGTGTCTTTGGGGATCCATCTGCTGATAGTTAAACCCGATGGGTACCTCCTCTCCCTCCTGAGCATCAAGGTCATACTTGAGATACTTCTTACCATCGCACAGGTCGTACGCCTTAGCACCTTCATAAAGCACCAACCTGGTCTTGCGATCGAACAAATGACCCCGCTCGTTATAAAACTCCGTGACAGTCTTAAGACAGGGAATCTCATCTACGACTGTATCCTGGACGATAGCCACCTTGATGTATCCATACTCATATCCGTAGGGAACTCTCAAGGAGGCAATGTCGTAATACCACTCCGATCCTACGCCTGGATGCAGGGGCAGAGCCTCTTGTGCTGCAAGCCCTAGAGAACCCAGCAAGATAGCAAATATGAAAGAAAGTAATTTGTGTCTAGACATAGCTTTGATCTACTTAAGAATACAACAATGATAAGGAACTCTTTCCTCTTTTCTAATACACACGATATAGATACCATCAGGATAGTGAGAGAGAAAGATTCTCTCCTTGAGAGATAGCCACAAGCTCTCCTGAACTACTATATAAGGCTAGGATACTCCCCTCTAGAGGTTGTATCGTCTGTTGCACGGGATCGTACGTAAACTCCTCAGAGGCAACAATTTCTTCAATGGCAACCGTTGAGGGAATAATACACACTGTATCTAAAGGAGCCTCCTTGCCGAACCTTCTCCAAGAGTCAGAAATAATCGTATCTCCATCTACTGAGACAAAGCCTCGCAGGCTCTCCATAGGAGAGCTATTATTAAATGTCATACATACGACCCCTGGATTGCCAAATACTCCCCTATAGGGATAAAAGGAGGGGGCATTAAATCCGACCCCTTCGATATAACCAGAGTTGTTATAAAAAGACCAATACTCTCCACTTAGAGGATTTGCTTCATAACGATACACCCTAGGATTATGAAGCATCCTCTCATTTAGATCTATTCGAGACAAAACAACCTGTTGCCCCACCTGCTGGACTTCACCAAGTTCATTGGGGAGCCAAGGATTAACAGGATTTTCAGTGGCTCGTACAGTCACTTGAAAACTCTCGCTGACCTGAAGGCTTGGGTCATGCACTAAGTTACGAGGATAATCCCCCTCCTGCATCCAAACCTTACCATCGAGAGCTATATCCATATAGATAGGCAGAGCAATAGAGTCTCGTGCATAGCAGTCCCGTATCGTGCGACTGACTGTGTAGTGCCATACATTCTGCTTAGTCTCAGTAGCCTCTACAACTTCATAGATGACGACTCCTACAGCAATCTCGTCATGCTCGCCAGTTTGATAATACGACCCTTCACCTAGGCCATCCCAACCAATCCGTTCGGTACCATAATACCACTTATCACCGATAGAAAATGGAGCCTTTGTCTCCTGAGCATATACGCTCATACCACCAAAGCAAAGCAATGCAATAACGAGTACCAAGCTTCTCTTATTTACCTCTATACATCTAGTTGTCGTCATAACCTTATTGGCTCTAGTTAGCGTTTTTGTCTGCTAATATCGCTCAATGCAAATGTAATAATAAAAAACGACCTCACACACTCTTAGTGTATATTGCCATTACTTGCTAAGCTAAGCTGCAAGCATAGCATCTACCGTTTTTTGAAGTATGGGCTTGCTGAGCCAGTAGACTCAGCAAGCCCTATCTATTACTAGATAAGTGTAGTGCTAAATCGCCTTAGTATCGTGATCCTACGATCTGTACGAGACAACGAGTGAGCCCGTCAAACTCACGCAGGAGTACTTGACACATATCATCCTGTGCGTTGTAGACCGTGACCATACCAGTCTCGCTGTCATAGGTATAGTCTTGGTCGAAGCCGTTGGTCTTGAGATACTGTTCGAAGGCATCGGACTGAAGATCCTTATAAGTTATGATCAGTCTGCTTGATTACCTTCTCTCCATTGACGATGTAGATCCCATCAGGGAGCTGCTGGAGATCTGTAGACAGTTGCTGTCCGCTAAGGTCATATATGACAGTCGCTTGTGGCTGGATAGGCGTTACAAGCTCAACGCCCTGAGGCTCAAACTCCTCAATCTCTGGGAAGTCTTGCCACTGCTCACTCTGCTGATATAGCTCTTTGGTCCCTTTAGGTACGCGGAGCTTGCATGGGACAGCTCCAAATCCTCTAAAGAAGACCATAAGCCCTAGCGTTACCTGGCTGGGGTCAGTCATCTGTACAGTGATCTCACTGAGACTCTTGTCAAAGCCAAAAGTTAAATCTCCGATGTAACTCAAGCCACTGGGTAGCTCTACACTCTCAATAAACTGATTGTCGAAGAGTCCGAACTCTTTGATATTCTGTACGCTCTTGGGGATGCTATAAGAGGTGTCCTGCTTGCCCGCAGGGTATTGGATTAGTGTGACTTGTGACTTGTCGTAGAGGACTCCATCGTGAGAGGTGTAGTTAACGTTTTCTGGAGAGACCTCTATCGTTGCTAAGCTGAGACAGTCGTGAAAAGGTGCGTTACCAATCTCCGCCACACCCGCAGGAATAGCTATTGCCTTTAGCTCATCACATCGTGCGAAGCCATAGTCTTCGATGACTTTGATACCATCATGTAGCGTCACACTAGTCAGCGCTACACTACCTGCGAAGGCTAGTGAACCTACCTTGTTAACGGAGGTAGGTATTGCGAAGCTGCTCCCCTCCTTACCTGCTGGGTACTGCATAATGGTCTGCTTATCTGACGTATACAGGACACCATCGATTGTTGTATAGGCTTTGTTTTGAGGGTTTATATCGATCTTCTTGAGCTTGAAGCAGTCGGAAAAAACTCCTCCACCGATCTCTCGGACAGATGCTGGGATGAGTACCTCTGGCAGGCTCTCGCAAGCACTAAAAGCAGCCTCCTCGATAGTCTCCAGCCCCTCCGAGAGTGTTAGCTCTTGGAGTGCCGTATTGCTACTAAAGGCGTTGTCGCCTATCGATCGTACACTCGATGGGATAACAATCTTGGGGATAGAGATGCATCCGCTGAAAGCCCAGCGACCGATGGTTGTGACAGTCTTGGGGATTTCTAGATTCGCTAGGGCGCCACAGTCTGTGAACGCAAATGGCTCAATGGTCTCTAGCCCTTGTGCGGGGAGAGAGACTGTCTCAAGCTTTTCGCAGCTCTCAAAAGCTCCATCACCGATCTCCTTGAGACTAGGCGGGAGTATAATACTCGATAGACTGATACATGCGAGAAACGAACCCTCGCCAATGCGCCTAAGGCCATCTGGTAGGTTGAGGTTGGTCAGTAAGAGGCAATTACCGAAAGCGTTGTTGCCAATCGTTGTAATCCCTGACGAGATCGTGATGGTTTCGATTTGCTCTAGAAACTCCCCCCAGGGCACTTTGCCGAACTCATAGTTGGGCATATCTCCAGTCCCAGAAAGCGTCAGAGTAGCTGTCTCTTCGTTGTAATCCCACGATAGGGATCCTGTCTTGCCACTGGTCTGCGCCCAGGCACTTGTCACAGACAAGAGCAGCGTGGTGGCCAGAATGAGTAAATGTCTTACCATAACTAGTTGTATTTAGATTTATTAGTTTGCGAGGTCGAGTACATTTCGAGTATAAGTGTAATACACTTACAAATATAAGAAAAAACTTTATGAAGCGTTTTTTAGATCCAAGCGAGCCGTGCGTCCCCACAGAGTGCGGTTGGCAGTTAGCTAGAGGCACTAGTGCCACTAGAAATACTAGTACCTCTAAAAAAAACTAGCTCCCCTCTAACCTCTGATTTCTAATCTCTAACCTCCCCTACGTGGATATTTTCAAACCTTCACGTGGGGAAGAAAAAATATCCACGTGGAGACGAAATGAAACTTCGGAGGAATGAAATGATATGTCGGAGGAAATGTTTGGCGCCTACGTGGAGAATAAAAAATAGCCACGTGGGAAACGTCAATTTTCCACGTGGCTATCTGTGGAGGCTGTCACTTCTTGTGACGCTCTCCTGATGCCTACACTATGATTTGGACTATAGGCGGTGAGGGTTTGCTATCTCTTGACAAACTTGTAGGTGGCGTCTCCTACCTGTACGATGTAGGCTCCTTGTGGTAGATCACCTACGTAGATAGAGCTATCGTCCTGGTCGTACACTTCGCTCAGGAGCTCCTCGCCAGAGGCTGCATAGAGCTTCAGTAGGGTAGCGGGCATGGTCTCAGCGAGACGTACGTAGAGGCGCTCGTCTGCGGAGTTGTAGTAGATAGCTGTCTCAGCCGTAGCGAATTGTGTCACAGAGACGGTGCTTCTACCAGGATATGGCTGTGGATCACCAACATTACCATTCATAAGCTCCCAGCCCTTGCCGGTAGCGACCTTGACTTGTTTATCAGTGATGTCGTTTTTCTCCATATTCTCTGCTATATCGATAGCGATGAATCGGCCTGCAGCAAGGAATGTCGGATCTAGCAGCTTGAACTTAGGGATAGACTCCACAATGACCTGCATAGCAAACTCATCGATGGCATTGACGGAGATATCGGCGTACTGAAGCTGCTTACAAGCTGAGAAGTCTAGCTTGGTGAAGTTGTTTTCAAAGCCGATGAAGTCTTGTAGCTTGGGAGTCTTCGTCAGGTCTAGCTCGGTGAGTTCATTTCTCTCGCAGTAAAGCCTCTTTATCATAGGATTGTGCGATAGATCGAGCTTCTTAAATCCACAACTAGCCATATTGATGTACTCCAGCTTGGTGTTCTTAGAGAAGTCGGGATCGAAGTCAAAGTTGATCTTCTTGATCGTAAGCATCTTGAGCTCGGGCAGATCAGAGAGGAAGTCGAGTGAGGTGAGCTTCTTGTTGAGATTGAGGTTCAGCTCCTCGAGTAGCGGATTGTTTGATAGATCCAGTGTGGTCAGATTATTACCTCCGAGGTGTAGCTGCTTGAGCTGGGGGTTGTGAGAGACGTCTAGTGACTTCATACCTATTAGGTCAGCCTTGAATACCTCTAGTTTGGGTAGCATAGAGAGGTCTACGGTCTTGAGGTCATAATTCATACTGCACTGTATGAAAGTGAGGTCAGGACACTTAGAGAGGTCTAGTGAGGTGAGATTTGTCTTTTCACAGTAGAGTATCCTTAACTTAGGATTGTGTGTTAGATCCAGTGTGCCGACTTGATTGCCAGATAGTACAGCGACCTCCAGCTCTGGTAGCTTAGAGAGGTCGATCGCACTGAGCATGCAGTTCTGTACACCAAGCTCTCTGAGCTTAGGATTCTTCGAGAGGTCTAGCTCCTCAATCATATTTGAGTGGCAGAAGAGCTTCTCAAGATTGGGTTGCCCAGTGACATCGAGCTTCGCGAGCCCTGTCTGGTAGCACCACAGCTCCTCAAGGGTATTGATCTTAGAGAGATCGATAGCGATGAGAGCTGTCTTATTGAGATTGAGGTAGGTGATGGGACCATAGATCGTTGTGTTGGTCAGATCTTTTGGCAGGTCGATAGCTCTCTTTTCAGATCCCTTTTTGATCTTCTCATTGTCCTGACACTGACCGTCACCATTGAGGTCTATCCAGCAACCATCTACGGGAGCGATGACGCCTATGAGGAGCGAGGCGTTTTCGTCGTCGGTGATGAAGGTGAGATCGACGCTGGGCTCCATGAGCGGTGCCTGAGCCTTGGTCTGTGTAGCTACTCCCAGCAGCGTCATCGCGAGGAGTAGGAGTAAGGTGTATTGTTTTTTCATAAGATTAAAGTGTGTGAATAGTGCTGACTGGCCGAATGAGCGATAACCCATCGCTCAAACGAAACATCTCCAAAGGTACAAAAAAAAAAAGGGGAGAGGAGAGTCTTAACCTTTTGTAACTAAGCGCGCTTACGATAAGTAAGTATAGCCGCTGTACCATTGACTACGGCAAAGACGGAGAGCGCCGTCAGCTCACGCCACAGCTCGGTGAAGGCTACTGGCTTGAGGTAATAGGTACGCATCAAGATATTGTAGTGCGTGAAGGGGTGCGACACAGCCAAGACACGTGCCCACGACGGCATTCCCTCGATCGGAGTGAAGAGCCCCCCGAGGAGGACGAGAAACATCATGACGAAGAAGAAGGAAAACATCGCTTGCTGCTGCGTATGCGCAAAGTTGGTAATGAGCAGTCCCAGTCCACTCATAGCAAGGACGTAGAGCATCGTCGCTACCATCATCATACCCATATTGCCGTGAGGCCACAAGCCGTACATCAGCCCCACGATCGGCAGCGATATGAGCGCCATACCGACAGCTATAACCAGATAGGGGAGTGCCTTAGAGAGCATAAAGATGAGCGGATGGATCGGTGTGACATTCATCTGCTCGATGGTGCCGATCTCTTTCTCCTGCACCATATTAAGCGCTGGCAAGACGAATGCTGTGATCGTTATGAGCATGGCGACAAGGCCTGGGATGATGTAGTTCTTGTAGTTGCCCTCAGGATTGTAGCGATTGACCTCGACGATGCGGAGCGGTATGGTGGCTAGCTCCTCCAGTCCCGTGGACTCGTTGAGCTGAGCGACAAACTGCTGTACGATCTGCTGTGTGTAGCCCCCAGCGACGGCACCTTTTGTGGCGTTAAAAGCGTTGATTCGCGCCTCTATCTGAGCTTTTTGATCACGCATGAGCTGCTCCTCAAAGCGTAACGGGATCGTTATGATGAGATCGGCCTTGCCATCCTCTATGAGCTCCATACCTTCCCGAAGGGTAGGGGGGAGCTTGCCCTGCCATGCGTTGACAAAGTATCCTGAGCTAAAGAACTGCTGCTGTAGTCTCTGTGAGAGCGACGTATGATCGTGATCGATGACGATGGTCTGCAGATTCTTGATATCTGTGGTCGTAGCAAAGGGGAGAAGCATCAAGACGACGATAGGGTACATGACGACCATACCGAGTAGCAACCTATTGCGGAAGAGGTTGTATATCTCTTTGCGTATGAGAGCTAGTAGCATAGTTCGTAGGCGTGGCTTGATGTTTTCACTCGAGCTTCTTCTTGAAGTTGAGCAGCGCTAGTATGACCAGTACGACGCTCATACCCGTCATAATGAGCGACTCCCAGAGGATCGAGGACCAGCCGAGACCCTGTATCATCAGTTTCTTGAGTGCTATGGAGTACCATGTGGCAGGGATGGCTCGTGCGAGGTATTGTAGCAGTATAGGCATGCTCTCGATCGGGAAGAACATACCTGAGAGCATCGCTACAGGGAGCAGCAGTCCAGCACCGCTGATGAGCATAGCGGCGGTCTGATTGTCCGTTATAGTGCTGATGAGCATACCGAGGAGGAGCGACACGAGGATGAAGAGGAGCGACACGAAGAAGATAGCACTCACCGACCCTAGCAGTGGCACTCCCAGCACGAAGCGTGACAAGAGTAAGATGGTGATCACGTTAAAGATGCTCAAAGTGAAGTAAGGGACGGTCTTAGAGAGCAGGATGGTGATCGGATTGACGGGCGAGGTGAGTAGGACCTCCATAGAGCCAAACTCCTTCTCCCGAACGATCGATACAGAGGTCATCAAGGCGCAGATGATCATCAGCACAAGCCCCATAACGCCTGGCACAAAGTAGTAGGGTGCCCGCATCTCGGGGTTGTAGAGTAGCGTCGTGAAGGTCTCTATCTGGTAGGGTCTTATGGTCGCCATACGCATTGCCATGAGCGCGCCAAACTGCTCTAGGTACTCCTGCACGGTCGTGTAGATGATCCCCTGTACTTGCGCACTGATGAGCGCCGAGGTATTGGGATCGCTCGCATCAAGACGAAGCTGCACGGTAGGCTCAGTGCCTGCGAGCAGCTCTTTGTCTATGTTGCCCGGTAGGACGATGATGACGTGCGCTGCGGCTGTGCGTAGCGCCTCGTCCATATCTTTGTGCGGTGTGATCAAGCTGACGGAGCCTACCGCATCGCTCTCATCAAGGTGTGTGAAGAGTCTCTCGACAAAGGGGGTATGCGTCGGTGTCGCCACGACCACGTCGATCTGCTTCACCTCAGAGGTGAGCGCAAAGCCGAAGGCTAGCACCAAGACGATGGGCATGCCTATCAAGAGCATCAGCGTAAGCGGATCCCGAAAGATGTGGATGAACTCCTTGCGGACGAACTTGAAGAAGACGCGCATGCTTGGCTATTAGCTGTTGGCCGTTGGCTATTGGCTGTTAGCTAGAGTCCCTAGTGCTCCTAGAGACACTAGAGGCACTAGGAGACTAGATAACTAGAGTTTGTACAGAAAGCCCTCAGCGACTTGCTCGGCGGTCTGACGACCTGCTACCTCCTCGAGTAGTCTGAAGGCAAAGGGTAGTGCCAGCGCTGGACCACGTCCTGTGACAATATGTCCGCACACCTCTACGTCGGCACCTGTCAAGACGAAGCCTGGTACCTGCTCCTCAATGCCTGGGTAGCAGGTCGCACGCATCTTGCCATCACCGATACCAGCAGCGCCTAGTACTCGTGGAGAGGCACAGATAGCAGCGATCGTACCGCCTGCCTCGTGCTGACGACGTATCAGCTCAAGGAGCGGCTCACACTCGTTGAGCTTGGTCATACCGCCAGGTAGTGCGATAGCCTTGGGTAGTGCTCCGCTATGTAGCTCCTCGAGGAGCATATCTGCTTGGATAGTCACATCATGCGCACCTCTTACAGCGAGAGAGCCTGTGATAGATACTGTGGTGACGGGTTGATTGCCACGTCTGAGTACGTCAATGATAGCGAGCGCCTCGACCTCTTCGAAGCCCTCTGCCAGGAAGACTAGTATATTGTTCATATTACTCATGCTATTTGTTGTGAAGTTAGTGGGTAATTAGGAGTCTCTTGTCAAGGTTGCTCAGCAGGCTAGCCCTTGACATCAAAGTGATAGGTGATCGTACCCTTTTGGTCAGGTACACCACCCAAAGCGTTAAAGCGTGTCTTGCGAGCTGCCTCGACAGCTGCCTTGCGGAGTGCGTTGTCCACCACGTTGGTACCACGCAGGCGCACCTTAGCGTCAATCACCTGTCCAGCGGCATTCACCGTAATCTCGACGACGACCGTACCACGTATGTCGGGTACTCGTGTCGGCATGACTGGTCGTCCACCATTGCCCACGATCGAGCGACCATCGAGCGACCAACCAGCCGAGGAGCCAACCGTCCCCCTATCAGCAACGCCACTACCTGCATCGCTCTTGCCCGTACCAGACTCAGAGCCCGTCGGCTTCTTACGATCGAAGAGTCCAGAGACCTTGTCAGCGACCTCACGCTCAGAGGGCGCTGCAGGCTTTTGCACTGGCTTAGGCTTCTCTTTCGTTGGCATAGCTCGTGCAGGCGTAGGCGTAGGACGTGGCGTAGGGGTAGCCTCAGGTGCCTTAGGTGCTGGTTGCTGAGGAGGCGCAGGCTGTGCACTCTCAGCTGCAGCAGTGGCGGGACGAGCAGAGGTAGATGCGGCCGCTACCAAGTCTCCTTGATGCTGGCTCTTGTCGCCAAAGTCGGGGTCTACACCTACGGAGATCCATATCTCCTTATCTCTCGTGTGCTTTTGCTCAGAGGCATCCATACTGAGCCAAAAGAGCAAGCCCACGATGAGCAGATGTAGCAGCAAAGCTACACCTCCAGCGATCCATCTATCAGAGCGAACCTTAGACATCTGTCTTCGTACTGTTATCTTGTAAAGCTTCTGTCGCCAAGATCATACGTAGTCCAGCGGTAGCCGAGGCATTGAGCACCTTAACGATCTCACCATACGACACGGATCTGTCGGCATAGAGGATTACGTAGGGATCCTCCTCCTCGTCGTGTGCAGCTCCTATCTCGTAGAGTCTAGCCTCCAGCTCCTCGACAGGTAGCATCGTCACTTCAGGTACACTCTCTGTGGATATGTAGTAGTAGCCCTCGGCATCAATGGTGATGCGTGCTACAGGCTCTTGCGTTGTGGCGGTCGACTGCGAGGAAGGCAGATTGACCTTGATCGCATTCGGTACCACCAGCGTGCTGACCACCATAAAGAAGATCAGTAGCAGGAAGATGACATCGGTCATCGATGCCATACTGAATACAGATATATGCTTACTGCGTCTCTTGATACTCATGAGCTTAGCATTAAGGGGTGTAGCACGATCGCTTACAGTTCGTTGATCACATCCATAAAGTCTAGCGTATTAGCCTCTAGACGATTGACGATGCGGTTGATCTGTCCGACCAGATAGTTGTAGAGGAAGAGCGTCACGATACCAACGATCAGACCGCCCACAGTCGTGACCAACGCTTGGTAGATACCGCTCGAGAGGAGCGATATATCGATACCGCCAGGTGCATTAGCTAGGTCAAAGAATGCCTGCACCATACCGGTCACCGTACCTAGGAAACCAATCATCGGAGCACCCGCAGCGATGGTTGCTAGCAAGGGTAGTCCACGCTCGAGACGTCCCACCTCGTAGGAGCCTACGTTTTCGATAGCGGGGAGTACCTCAGAGGCAGGCTGTCCGAGACGCTTGAGACCCTTTTCGATCATACGCGCTTCGGGGGTGTTCTTCTCTTTGCAGAGAGCTATCGCACTATCTTTGCGCCCCATCTGAAGGTAGTCTTTGATGCGTGCTATAAAGGAGTCGTCAGGACGATTGACCCTGCGCAGCTCGATATACTTAGCTACAAAAACGTAAATAGCAACGAGCGAGAGGAGCAGGAGGACGATCATAATCCATCCACCAGCACACGCCAGCTCCCATAGAGACATCGTAGCGGGTTCGGTAGCTGTCTGCTCAGCTACTGTATTGGCAATCTGAAGTATAGGATACATAAGTGATTCTTGCAAGGATATGTTTATGAGTTAGAGTGAGCCTGCTTGAGATACTGTGCGATCGTCTCTTCGAGGCCTAGGTAAAGGGCGTCGCTGATGAGTGCATGTCCTATAGAAACCTCATCTAGTGGCGTGACATGCTGGACGAAGTAAGCTAAGTTGTCACGACTCAGGTCATGCCCCGCATTGACTCCTAAACCGACACGATGAGCCACCTGGGCAGCCTCCACAAAAGGAGCAACAATCACCTTCGGATCGCCACTCTGCGCCATCTGTGACGCATAAGGCTCCGTGTATAGCTCCACACGATCAGCACCGATCTCTGCAGCTGCCTCTATATGTCGTGGATCAGTCCCGACGAAGAGCGAGACACGTATGCCTGCCTGCTTCAGACGCTCGATGATCGGCTTGAGCAGGTCACGACAATCATCCACCGCCCAGCCACTATCGGAGGTGAGCGCATCAGGCTTGTCTGGCACGAGCGTCACCTGCTCGGGGCGTACGGAGCAGACGAGGTCGAGGAAAGAGTCAGAGGGGTAGCCCTCGATGTTGAACTCTGTGGTGACTACCTCCCTGAGATCTCTCACATCTTGATAAGTGATGTGTCGCTCGTCAGGTCTCGGGTGTACCGTGATCCCCTCGGCACCAAACTCTTGGCAGCGACGTGCTGCCAGTACTACATTAGGCGTGTCTCCGCCACGAGCGTTGCGGAGGGTCGCTATCTTGTTGATGTTAACGCTTAGTCTCGTCATCTATCATATCCATCTATGGTTCCAATGCTACAAATATATAGCTTTCTGACGAAACGATCGCTCTAGACCCAACAGAACAAACTCACCATAGAAGCTTAAGGAAGTAAGAATCAGAAATCGCAAAGAACCTAAGGTAGCCTTTATAATTGAACCATTCCGATTCGCAGGAGACTTTTTGAATCGACTATTTGTTGTTACCTTATCAGTGTCTAGTTAGAATACAAAGGTAATAAGGGAAACAATCAATACTGAACTGAGATGTACTCAACGTCCGCTTATGGTCTTTAAGCGTTTTAATAGGCCTTAGATACGAGCGAAACAACAAATGTCCAAAACCTGTAGAACATAAAGATTATACTCCAAGCACTAGAGACTGTTACCAGCACGAATTTACAAGCTCCATCTCGTGAAACTTGAACTAAGTTCTATTCCTTCAGATAAGTATCAGTATGTGTAGTTTAGGAGGTGTCACGTAATAATAAAGACTACTCTCCTCTTAGAATGTCGTTCACAAGTTTATTCCACACCTCCCGATGCTCGTACTTTATAGTTGTGTCTTCTTGAAGTAGTTGAGTATACTGATTTATAAATCGGGCTGGATCTTCAATCAGACGTAAGTAATACCGCAAAGTTGCATACACCCCATTGACTATAATCTGACATCCGTGAGAATTCTTTATATCGTTGATTCGCCTTTCAATCACAGACAATTCTTCAGGAGATGTTTCCACCGTTGATAGTATATAATACCGCTTGATGCCAGTCCCCATAAACTTCTCATAAGCTATCTCAATATGTTCTCTATTGATTGCTATGAGATGCTTTATTTCCACAGCTTCAAAAGGATTTCCTTCTTTGTCTACAACATCTATGTCTCCCATCCGTCCACTCTGTCTATCTGCGGATGTATGATTTTCTAGAGGCAAGAGTTTATAGCCTTCAAATCGTCGTATCTCCTGTACAAGTATCTGATATATCGCATATATTGCAAGGCTAGGAAGACGTGAAGCTCCTTCGAACTTATAATGATAGCTGAAATGTCTCTCTAATAAAGTGAGAAGCTGTCTGATACTTAAGTTCTGAGGAGTTGCCAACGTTAGCACATTTCGCTCTCTTTGCTCCATCAACTTACATAGTATGTAAATCAAAAGGGTGTTTCGACTAGCTTCATTCGAATGTTCTATATAGTCTATTGTTGACAGAAAAGCATCTTTGAGAGATTGAGGTCTGATAGCACCCGTATAGTCCTTATCGTATGGCACTTTTTGCTCTAGAGATCGAGTCAACCATCCACTCTCTGCCATAGCTGGAAATCGGTTTTTTCTCAAGAATGGCGTAATGTAGTGTGTATCAAACGTTCGTCCTGAGTACCCACTATCTATTCCACTTTGATGTTTGCGGATGTCTTGCTCAGGGTTCAACTGCTTATATACGAGACTAGTTAGTGTCACGGCTAAGACAGCCTTAGCACCTTCACTTCGAGAGATAATCTCATCAATCAATGGTCTTATTGTCTCATTTAGCGTAGGAATAGCATCTAGAGACAATAGCTCGGTAGCCTCAGATAATTTGTTGTCAAGAAATAGATTTACGTCCATCATAAGTTTAAATAAATTGTTGTGCTACGAGTTCTCTTCCTATTGCCTCAACCATAGGAACGCAGACCGAGTTGCCAATCTGTCTATACTGTTCGGATAGCGCATTATGTCTGCGATACTCCTCTGGGAATCCCATAATACGATAGCACTCTGTGATGGTTAGCTTACGCACCTGCCCCTGATGTAAGATAAAGAAGCGACCACTCGTCTCTTGAGAAGGCAGAGCTGGGTGTACACCTTCAGTAGAGTAAATACGGTTAGGTTGCTTGTGTACACGAGATAGATGCTCTGTATTTGGACGAGTACCATTCTTTCGCGTCTTCTTATTACGATATCCAGCGAAGATAAGACCTGATCTCTGTCTTCTAGGATGCTCCAAGAGCGTATATGGCTCATCCATATACTCGAAGGTGCCATCAGCATCTAGATAATCAGCTAGGCGAAGGGTATTGTCTGGTTTTAGTTGCTCCAAGTGACTAAAGTCAAAGGGGCGACCTAAAGTCGCAATGATGATGATACGCTCTCTATTTTGGGGTACACCAAAACTCGTAGCATTCAATATGCGCCAATCCACAGAGTATCCCATCTTTCGAATGTTAGAAAGGATTACACTAAGAGTACGTCCTCCATCATGATACTTCAAATGCTTGACATTCTCAAGTAGCACTACTGGTGGACGATGTCTATTCATTATATCAAAGACATCATAAATAAGCGTGCCACGAGTATCTTCAAAACCCTTCATATGTCCTGAGATACTAAACGGCTGACATGGAAATCCTGCACTGAGTAAATCAAATTGCCGTGGTATATGACTCTTCACTGTCTCCTTAGTTATATCGCCAAATGGAGTCTCTCCAAAATTGTCGCTATAAACCGAAGCTGCTGCTTCATTCCACTCACTAGAGAAGACACACTTACCCCCGACCGCCTGCAAGCCTAACCGAAAACCACCGATACCTGCAAAGAGATCTATAAAAGTGAAAGTGGAATGGTCTAGAGTAGGAAAGGGTATGTTTTCCTCAGTCGGTGGTAGTATATTGAGACTGCAACTAATGGAGGTAGGAATATCGTTTACTAACTTCATAATATCATATGCTCCTATCCAAGAAGCGACACTATGCCTTGGAATAAAAGAGCTACCCCAAAGGTAGTGAATAATTAGGAGACTTGTAGACTACCATTTTTATATCCAGCTACCGATTAAGCTTTAGTTAAGTAGCGGTCAGTCGATGCGAATATCCCTACCTTTGCACAAACTTCTAATCTCATAGACTTATGACTTCAAAAAAGCAGCAAAGACTTTTCTCTTTACTCGCTCTCGTACTACTCCTCAGTAGTACGACTATTCATGCGCAGGAGCAGGTACGCTTTACATTCAGCGGATACGTGCAGGCTATCGCACAGTACGGATCTGAGGCCGACTACATTAAGGTGGGCAACGTCACACCTCCCTACGACCACTCCACCACGAGGATGGGGATACGTCGTGGACGACTCGCTACCCAAGCAACTTATGGTGACCTGGGCGCCAAGATCGAGATCAACGCCAGCGACCAGAAGCTCTCTATCTTCAACGTCTATGCCGAGTACAAGCCTCACTGGGCTGAGGGAGCTTTCGTCAAGGGGGGACTAGCAACGGTCGATTTCGGCTATGAGCTACCTTATAGCTCTAGCAAGCGAGCAGCCTTCGAGCGATCACTCTATATGGCCGATCTTTTCCCTGGAGATACCGATATGGGACTGATGGTCGGATACAAAGGAGCTCTAGACCAGAGCAAGCGGTGGCAGCTTGAGTCGACACTCTCTATCCTAGCTGGCAATGGAGGCAAAGGAATGATGAAGAATAGCCCAGACCTAGCTCTACGACTAGCTCTGACCGAGCAAGGGAGTAACCACAACGTCAGTTTCGGACTATCAGGATATGGTGGATATCTACCAGCGACGGATGGTTACTACGCCTTTGACCAGGAGACAGCTACACTCCAGAATGATCGTATGCTACGTGCTTACGGTGGTGCCTTCCTCACCAGCACGATCCAGCATCCAGGCGGGCAGCTGATGCTCACAGCTGAGGGCATTATGGGCTTGCAACCTGGATGGCAAAACGCTAACCTAGCGGTGGGTCCCAAGGCGCCTGCTACTTTTGAAAACAATATCCTCGTACAGCGTCAATTCATCGCTGGTATGGCACAGATTGTGGAGCGTATCACACCAGCCCATCTAGAGCTCTTCGGTCGGTACGCATACTATGATCGCAATAGACACTTCGACCCGAAGGCTCAGCAAGATCTCAAGCTGAGCAATCTGACCGCACTGACCGAGGGACGCTCGCATCAGATCTCGACTGGGGTCAACTACTTCATACAGCAAGACCACCTGCGCCTATCGCTTCAGTACGACTGCTTCCTACGTCAGCAGATCGAGCAGCAAGCACTGGTCGCTGCCAAGCCACTGCATATGGTGACCGTGGGAGCTCAGTACAAATTCTAGTCACGCTCCCGACAGCTCATATATCATCATCTATATATGATATCTGTATAGCTTATCTCTATATCTACTCTTGATGATGATAATGGTGCGTCAAATCTGTTCATAACTCCCCCTGTGCAGGAGCTAATGACACTACTATCCTATCCTCTCTAGTCGGCTCTGGTAGCTACTTAGAGGATATAAAAAGGCGAGACGATCGTGAGCAGTTACGGTCGTCTCGCTCTCTATCTGTACCTGTTCATAACTTGATCAAAACTGGTTGATAACTCAGCGGTAACTTATTTGCATAATTGAAATCTTTTCGTAGCTATACAACTTCTCGAGATAAGCAAATAAGTTAGCAGTGAGTTATTGATGAGTTATGAACAGACTTTTCGACAGAATAATGGGGGTTATGAACAGCTTGTTGACACCCTCAGCGCCACTGATAGTAATTAGCTTACGTATTGCGTTTAACAAAACATTTAAATATATTTGTCCTCACATTGCTACGGATATCAACGCAAAATTAAAATAAGACTATTATGAAGAAGGTACTCTTTATGATGCTACTATCCCTATGTATGGGAGCTTTAGCCCTAGCACAGGACGAACCTACGATCATCACCCAGCCACCAGCGGGAGATACGATAGATCTCTATAGGACGACGACTGGGTTTGAGTCTGTCTACTACTATGCCATAGCAGACTCAAGCTCTGGCGACTGGCAGCGAATGATATTCGGCAATGATGGGGCAGTGTATCTAGAGAATCCACTCAATACACTCTACACGAAAACATGGATAAAGGGTTCGCGCGCTGATGGCGATACGATCTCCTTTCAGCTACCTCAAGCGATTTACTCTGAGGATGACATCTTCAATGGTGGTAAGAGTTACGGATACCTCTACCGTATACACCCTGTCTCTCAAGATGGCAAGGATACATTCCGCCCTAATGAAGGGGAGGATAATCAAGTGCTACGATATGTGTGGCGCAACGATTCACTCATCATGATAATCCCCGAGGGTGAGATGATAGGTATGTGCAAGGATAATGGAGCCTGGACAAGCTATGCCGAAGGATCTTATAAGTCTGTACGCAAAGCTAATAATACGATCGCACCATCTGCTGGAGCCAAAGTGTGGGATGGACTCATGCTTTATATGGATATGGAGGGTAAGTCGCAGCTATATCCTGTGAAGTATGCCTTCGATGGCAATGACGTGTATCTAGGAGATCTATCTGCAAATGTAAAGGGACTGTGGATCAAAGGTGTAAGAGAGGGTAGTACAGTAACCTTCCCGCCCACATCCTATGTAGGTATAGATACCAAGACTGCCTGCTATGTATACGCCTCCTCAGCGATCTTGGGCAAAGGTGTAGACGAGATGGGCACCGAGTTTGACAAGCCCTGCTTTAGCTCGGATCCTCTAGTCTTCACATACGATGAGGAAAAGAATTCCTTAAGTACTAAGGGTATGCTCATGATACATAAGAGTATAGACGATGATCGCAGTACCAATATCTTCGACTCTTATCGCTATGCTCTTATCAACCTGTGGAACAAGAGACCAGCAGCACCGATGCCTCCCAAACTTACTGCTTACCAACCATACGATCCGAGTCCATATGGTGGTCCTGGTGGCTTGCAATTTACTCTAAGCTATTATTCTGCAGACTTTAACTACCTCGAGCCATCTCACCTATACTATAATCTATATATAGATGGACAGCTCAAGACCTTTAAAGCTGAGGAATATAAAAATCTCGAGACAGATATGACAGATGTACCATACTCATTCTATGATCAGTACGAGTTCTATAGGTATGATGAGAATGATCGTACTATTTACTTCTACCAAGAGGCAAAAGAAAAGATTGGAATGGAGGCTCTCTACATAGACGGGGATATACGTATCGGCTCTGGCATAACGGAGTATTATATCAATGGCGAGAATCCCAATAGCATCAGTGAGCCTAGCACTATGTCAAGGACGACCACTCTCGTGGAGTACTATGACCTATCGGGACGCAGAGTAAGCACTCCAGACAAGGGTGTCTATATACGCAAGATTACCTACTCTGATGATACCCAAGAGGTCCAGAAGATCATCTTGTAACCCCCTTAAAGAATGAAGCCTAGGTAACGCATTACCTAGGCTTCGTCTAGATTAGACGAAAGATACCATATAGTATAACACTAATTGCTCTCTACTCAGATGAAATATACTTATACTTTGCTCGTAGCATTACTCCTTGCAATGCTCTACTCTTGCTCGGAGCCTATGTCTACTCCAAACCCCACAACGATAACTCTGACTCCTGAACTCCTAACTCTACAAGTAGGTGAAAGCCAAAAGCTGACTCTCAGCTGCACCCCAGAGCGAAAGGACTACGAAGTCTCCTATCAAAGCAGTAATTCAGCTGTATCAGTCGATGCTGATGGACGCGTAGTCGGTGTCTCCGTTGGTGAGGCTATCGTTACTGCTCAGGTGGGAGACAAGACAGCCTCTTCACGAGTTGTCGTACAGGCTGGGTCTACACCAGCACACACCTCCCTAAGCTTAAAGACAGACCAGTTGGAGCTATTCGTCGGACACTCTGCACAGATTGAATACACTGTAACTCCAGAGGATGCACTCGTCACTTTCTCTAGTGATGAAGCTTACATCGCTACTGTAAATGATAAGGGGCTAGTGACGGCCCGCTCTAAAGGTAATTGTCGCATAGCTGTGAAGAGTGCCGATACGACAGCTTATGTCTCTGTTTCTGTATTTGAAAAGGGTATTGCTAGGGAGCAGGAGATGCCTCTGATGAAGTTTCAAGTCGAGCAAGATGCCTCAGGTAAGGTGACAGATGCCGAGGTCTTGGCGTATGAAGCTGCGCTAGGACGTAAGATGAAATCTATACAGTATGACGATGAGCATACGCTGAGAGCCTTTGTCAATAAAGAGCTTAACGTGATAACCACTGCGGTCTATGCCATTGACGCCATTGATGGCGGTCGGTTGATATACGCTTATGGTAAGGAGTCGACGACTTATTGCCCTGTGACAAAAGAGATGTTAGGTCTCCTAGGCTTTACCGAGTTCACAACTCATAGGATCAATGGGTACCCTAATCCTGCACTACGATCTATCAATGACCAAGACCCGACACTCTCAGTACTCTTGCTAGACGAAGAGCATCCAGACCTCAATGCAACGATGTATATCGAGTTTGCACAAGATAATTACTCCAAGAGATTAGACCCTAAGCACCCGATAATTCCCGAGAGTCGAGACTTCCCCGCTGTTAGTGAGTTTAACTCTCATGATGAGGGACTCATCAAGGGCGCTGAGGAGAAGATAGGATATAGATACTGTGATGAATCACAGTCTAAAAATGGAAATCTAGATTTCGAGCATAAGCCTGACAAGATCGCTCAAACAAACTTCGAATGGGTCTACTACATCAACAATGCTCCTAGCGGGTATCCATACATCAATACTCAGCTCTTCTGCATCCGAAATCAGAAAGATATAGAGTCTGTTGCCATGAAGCAGTGGTTTAGCAATAATGGCTTCAACCAGAACTATACCATCACAGAGACTGGAGTAGCCCGTGCTTACAATGCTAGTGGTGACTTATGTCAAGCCTTCATAGAGATTTACGACAACAAGCCCTTTGCCAAGCTACAGATCATCTTACAAGAGGATGTATCTGCTGGTATGTCTGCTCCGATGAGACCTCTCTCAAAAAGAATTCCAGCTCGCCGATAATCATAACCCGAAAGAAATATAACTATGAAAAAGCAACTCCTTATCATCCTCTCTCTCTTGCTAACCCTTACAGCATGCGAGAAGCCAGTTGGAGTATCTCTGACTATATCTCTCTCACCCGAAGCTATACAGCTCAAGGTCGGAGAGGAGTATCAGTTGACAGCTATTTGTACTCCTGAAGGTCTTGAGTCTAGGATCGTCTTCAAGAGCCAAAACCCGCAAGTGGTATCAGTCTCCAGTCAGGGTGTCGTCACAGCTTTGTCTACGGGCGAGGCTATCATCACCGCACAGCTAGGCGATCAGGTGGCTACCTCAACAGTTACCGTCCGCAATGACTCAGAGACCGCACTAATTGTAGAGACGACAGAGCTAACACTTAAGAAGGGAGAGACGCGTCAAATCGTCTATAGTGTATCTCCTCAAGAGACCCCTGTGACCTTTACTAGTGATAACCCCTCAGTAGCTGAGGTAGATGAGCTGGGTGTGGTGTCTGGTATAGATGTAGGAAGCTGTCAGATCAGCATACAAGCTGCAGATACAGTCGTTCGGGTGCCAGTCTCCGTAGTCGCTGAGGATATTCCTCAAGAACTGCCTCTACTAAAGTTTGATCCAGTCAAAGAGAACTGGATCATTGTAGACAAAGAGATCCTAAGCTATGAAAAGAACCTAGGGCGTACTCCTCAGGATATAAATTGGGATCACGAGATACCTATGCCTGGCTTTGTAAATACTGGACTAAAGACTATCACAGCGGTCATCTACGGTATGACTTCAGAAGACCCTCTCGGAGATGTCATAGCAGCATATAGCAAGGAGACGCTCCAAGACTGCAGTAATACGCGAAAGATGTTAAGTCAGCTAGGCTTCAAGACTCTGAATAAGGAAGAGCTTACGTTTGGTGGCAAGACCTTCCCCGTACTCCGAGGCACTCACGAGAGCAATCCTCGGCTGACTGTCTTCCTAATGGATGATGCCTACCCAGAGCTACAAGCGACTATGTATATAGAGTTCGCCTTAGCGGCTCCAGAGGCTCCGATGGATGCTGAGCATGAGATCATACCTGATGCGGTAGACTTTCCATCCGTAGAGGACTTTCGCAAGAAAGATGTAACTAGTATAAAAGCTTTCGAGACCGCTCTGGGGCTACGCAATTATGCGCCAGAATATTCATCTGACACTTCGCTAGACTTCGAGACGCTTGAGGACAAAGTCTCCAAGACTAATATTCGGTGGGTCAACTATATCTGTGAGGCTCCCAATGGTGTTCCCTTCATCAATATGCAGCTACTATGTATATCGGGCGAAGAAGACTTGGAGTCTGAGGCATTTAAGTCCTATCTAAAGGCTAATGGATTTGGCCTAAACTACACCTATACAGATGGTGTCGTCAACGCCTATAATGCTCATGGAGACTTCTTAGGGGCCTCCATAAAGAGCTACGAGGATGGTACTTTTTGCCAAATACAGATCCGTCTTAAAGAAGACAAAAAGAAAGCTTCGCCTCGATTGCTATGGCTACAGAATCGGAGACATCATAATAAGAGAGTCAGGTAGTAGTATCCCTCAGCGGACGCCTATACCAGATCGTCGTGAGGATCGCTGTACGTACCAGTAGATAGCTGTCGAAAGCGATCCACAAGGCGGTCATACCGAGCGAATTATAGAGCAGATAGTAGAGCGCAAAGAAGACAATACTCGATCCTATCATAGACCACTTGAGACCTGCCGAGCGGGTCGTGCCGGCGTAGATACCATCCCAGAGGAAAGCACCGAAGCCTACCAGTGGGATCAGGGCTGCCCAGAGATGATACTGCCTAGCGTAGGCAATGATCTCGTCGTGACTGCTCAAGAGACGAAGCAAGCCATCGGGATAGAGCGCAAAGAGGAGCGCAGCAAGGAGTGATAGGACGATACCTATGCCAAAGAGACGACCTATCACTGCATTGAGTAGATCTATACGACCCGCTCCGAGGTAGCGCCCTGAGAGCGACTCACCAGCGTAGGCAAAGCCATCCATAAAGTAACTGAAGATACTGAAGAACTGCATCAGCAGCGCATTAGCTCCCACAGCGATCGCACCCTCACGCACACCAGCATAGGTGAAGAAGAGCGTAATACTGCTGAGTAGCAAGGAGCGAAGCATCAGATCGCGTCCGAGGAGGAGGTAGCGTCCGTAACCCGTCGTATCGGTGAAGTGACTGAACCGCAGATGACGCACGAGATAGCGATACCTGATGAGGAGGGTTATGAGCAGTAGGAGTGCCTGACTATACTGCGCTACGCAGGTGCCGATAGCGAGTCCCTCGACACCCATCTGATAGTGGACGACGAGCGTATAGGAGACGAGGAAGTTGACCACGAGTGCGCTCATGGAGGCAATCATTGGGATGCGGGTGTTTTGCATACCGATGAACCATCCATTCAGCGCATAGATCATCATGACAGCAGGGGCTGCCGAGAAGATGATCTGGATATATTGCTCAGCTTCTGCGCCTAGTCGCTCAGCAGCACCGCCTGTGACGACACCACTCAGGAGCGTGGCAAAAGGAGAGATGATCTGTACGACGATCGTGCAGAGGAGTGCCATCGTGATGCCACGAGCCAGTTGACGATTGATGTCAGAGCTGTCTTGCCGGCCATAAGCTTGAGCTACGAGTCCCGTCGTGCCTAGTCGTATGAAGCCAAAGAGCCAGTAGATCGTGTTGGTGATGGTAGCCGCCACGGTGACCGAGCCGATAGCTTCGGGGTGAGCCATATGTCCCGCCAGTCCTACATCGATGAGCGAGAGTAGCGGGACGGTAATATTAGAGATGATGTTGGGGATCGTGAGTCGCAAGATCTGATGATTGATCTGACGGCTCAGTTGTGGATCCTCTATCTTAGCGTGCATTCAGTCTATAGCTATCTGTAGTTCATCTTTCCACTGAGGGGGCGTGATGCCGTAGCAAGCAGTTATCCTATCGGTCGCCAGGACGCTGTAAGCGGGACGCTCGGCAGCCGTAGGGTACTCAGCCGTAGAGATCGCAGTCAGTTGCGACAAGTCGTACTCAGGGACGTGCGTGGCGATCGCCTCATAGGCGAAGTCGTACCACGAGCAGATACCTCTGTCGGCATAGTGGAGTAGGGGCGTGCGAAAGGTGCGCTCCGTATCGTAGCAAGCGATGATTTTACAAATAGCTCGTGCCAGCGAAGGTGCCGACGTGGGCGAACCGATCTGATCGTTAACGACACGCAGCGGCTTCCCCTCACGAGCTAGCCGTAGCATGGTGCGAACGAAGTTATGTCCCCACGGAGCCCAGAGCCACTGCGTGCGAATGACTAGATGCTGCTCAGCGGGATGCGTCGGGTGCATCAGAAGTGCTAGCTCTCCTTGACGCTTGGTGCGACCGTAGAGACTCTGTGGATTGGTACTATCCTCCTCGTGATAGGGGGTACCCTGCTTCCCGTCGAAGACATAGTCTGTGCTAATCTGCATGATCGGCAGACGGCTCTCCGCCAGCTGTGCTGGCAGTAGCGCATTGAGTGCTAAGAGGTCACGATAGTGTGCTGGATCTTCGGCAAGGTCTACCTGTGTGAAGGCAGCGCAGTTGACCACCATCGTCCAGTCGTAAGCGACAGCTTGCTCTTCCCAGAGCTTGATAGCTCGGGATATAGACTCCGTGTCGGTGTAGTCGAGCTGCTCATGCGTGTAGCTGACCAGTTCGTAGGGATTACCACCCTCTGCCAGCTCTCGTGTGATACTGCGCCCTAGCTGTCCCGAAGCACCGAGTAAGATAATACGCCCTCTGCTCATGACTGTGGCTTCTCTTGTGACTCCTCCTGGTGATGCTTGCGATGGTACTCCTGATCAAGTAGGGCAAAGAGCGCGCTAATCTGCTGATAAACACGCGTGTCAGTAGGGGAGTGCTCAGCTCCTCCCGCCGTGCTGCTCCCTATGAGTCCCTGCATAGTGGCATTGTATAGGATCGTGCAGAGGATCTCTATCTCGCCCATCTCCTTGACGTGTGGATCTTTTGCTCTAAAGGCGACGATCGTCGGTAGGACTAGTATGTAGCACCCTTGGTAGACGATGTTGCGCTCATCTTGGCTCACCTTCTTGTGTATCGCCTCGCACTCAGCAAGCAGCTGCCTCGTGACGGGAGCGTGCTGACCGCTGAGGATCTGTGCGACCGACTCCTCGCTGAGTAGCTCTCTCATCAGCCCTTGTCGGAGCGGATCGGACTGCATCAGATGTTGCTGGAGTAGCTCCAGAGGTTGTTGCTGTCGCGTGAGGATACGTATACTCTCCTCAGCGATCCATAGATGTATGATCTGAGCTGTGTATTCAGGTACGTCAGGCAGTAGCCCGGGAGTATTAGCTTGGTTCGTCATAGTATTAGCGTGAAGCGTTGCGGTGAGCGATCAACTTGCGTACGGGATAGACAGCTGCTAGGTACCCAATGGCAAAGACCAGTAAGAGTACTACCAGTAGATCGGTCGGTCGTACAGCTACTGGGTAAGGCTGCGACTCCACAACGAGATCCATCGTAAGCCACCCAAAGCGCATCTGTAGCAAGCAGAGGATGATGCCGACAGCTATGCCACCGACAGCACCGATGAGTGTCACCATCAGTCCCTCCAGCTGGAAGGTGCGTCTGATCTCCCGTGGCGTCTCGCCGAGTGCGTGGAGGATCGCTATATCCTCCTGCTTTGATATGAGAAGCATCGAGATACTAGCCATCACATTGTAGGCAGCTAGTAAGAGGATAAAGGCAAAGATGAGCGACGTGATCCACTTTTCGATAGCCACGAGACGCATCAAGTGCGGCTGCTGCTCAGGGCGGTTACGGACGAGGTACTCCTCACCCAGCTTCTTTGCTATAGCTTTCTGGATAGCCCCCTCATCTGCTCCCTCATCTAGCTGTAGAGCCAGACCGTGCGCTTGGTTGTCATCAAGCATCAGCAGCGAGCGTAGCTCAGAGAGCGGGATGAAGATGGAGTTGTCGTAGACCACATTGTCTGTAAAAAGCACCGACACGGGCACTCCCTGCGATCGCCGTAGCGAAGTCATCGGCATGATCGGATTGATGTATCCCTTGCGCTTGGGGAGCGTGATGACGAGCGGATCTGTGTCGTGTGCTATCGTGTTGAGGTTGAGCGCTATCGAGGCACCTAGATTGTATTGCCCAGGATGTATTGCTATGTCGCCACTATATAGGTAGCGCTCCATATTAGCGATGCGCAGATAAGCGCTGTCGACACCGTATAGATGCGCCGCGGAGAAGCTCTCGCCCTCCGTACGACTCACCAGTCCCTCGCCCCATACGAGCGGAGCGATCGATCTGATCCCCTTTATCGAACGGATCTCTTGGGTCACCACGCTCTGGTCCAAGGGCGCTTCGTCCCCCTTCGTGATCAGTAGCTGAGGATCCAGCCCGACCACCTTGTCGAGGATCATCTGCTCATACCCATTGTATATGGATAGCACGCAGATCATCGTCATCGACACCACGGCGATGGCTAGCACGCTCACGCGGGTGACAATATTGATGGCACCGAGCTTCTTGTGAGCAAAGAGGTATCGCCAAGCGATAAAGAGAGGCAGACGCATCGTGTGGAGCTAGCGAGAGAAATGTGCGAGCGTGGGGAAGGGTTATTCCTCTAGTAACTTGTCGATACGCTCCAGGTAGTCTAGCGAGTCATCTATACGATACTCCAGCTCGGGTATGATGCGTAGCTGCTGGCCCGTGCGCTGTCCTAGCTCATAGCGGTAGCTACCAGCATTGTCCTGTATGTACTTAAGTAATTCGTCAGCACGCTCCGAGGGGAAGATACTCAGGTAAATGTAAGCCTTGCTCAGGTCGGAGGTGACACGCACTAGGGTGACGCTCACCAGCACCCCCCGCAGCTGCTGCGTCAGTGGGCGAAAGATCTCACCCATCTCCTTCTGTATCAGTCGTGCTATCTTCTGTTGTCTTCTTGTATCCATAGTGTCATCAGTTGTTATGCACGACAAAGATAGCAATTAGTGAGGAGAGAGATTAGACTTTAGAAATTAGAGGTTAGAGATTAGAGGGGAGCTAGTATTCCTAGTGCCTCTAGCTAACTGCCAACGACGCTCTGCGTACGATCCGTGCGTCCCTATGGTGGGTTAGTCGTCACGGCTGACCTGAGGAGTATCTAATCATATAGACTGTGCAAAGGTAATGTCGCAGGCAATAGAGTCTCGCTATCTAGTGTACCCAATGTCTGTCTGGAGCTTGCAGACGTCTCAACAGACCACAAAGAGGAGCAAGACGAGCGTCCCTACATCGGGTTACACGTTGCGATGTCCATACCAAGGGCTGCACGTTTCGCTTTGATACACCTCATATATAGAGAGGGGACACCCAGCAGTGAGTGCCCCCTCTTATCGTCTATTGCGCTAGCGTTGTATTATTGCGCTAGCATCGTATTATCGTGCGTGCGTTGCTTATCTAGCTATGTAGATGCGCTCAGCGTGATCGCCTACGGTGACGATGTAGCCGCCAGCGGGGTAGTCGCCTAGAGAGAGCGTACAGCTACCCTCGGCACTGCATAGTCCACTGTAGAGGAGACCTCCAGCGAGATCGTACAGTCTGACCATCTGATGCGCAGAGGCTCCCGTGATCTGTAGCATAGTACCATCTACGATGAGACGTAGAGCGCCCGTCAGAGGCTCTGGCTCGATAGAGGTGTAGACGACACCCTTGCCCTCGTTGGCACCTCCGGCGTAGTCGTAGACCGTCCAGTTCTTAGGCGTTGTGATGTTGAAGAAGCGATCCTCAAAGCGGTTGCCCTCATGAGCATTCTGCGTATCGATCGCCATAAAGTTTGCCTGGTCTTCAGGATTGCGCTGAGGCAGTGCGTTGACGATCTGCTCCATAGCGTTAGCTCTGATCTGGTTATTGTAGATATGTAGCGTCGTGAGCTGTGACATACCCTTTAGATCTACAGAGGTGAGCTCATTGTCATAGAGGAAGAGAGCCGTCAGGTTAGGCATAGCGGTCCAGTGAATAGTCTGTAGCTTATTGTGAGCTAAGATGACCGACTCGAGGAGTGCCGACTGGGAGAGGTCTAGCTCGGTGAGCTCGTTCTCCTGTAGGTATAGCGTCGTCAAGTGAGGAGCACCCGTCACGTCGATCTGTGTGAGGTGACACTGAGCAGCTACGAGCGTAGCTATGTCGCCACGGATTGTGATCGTAGGCTGCTCGACGATCATATCCTTGCCCTCGATGCGTACCCCCTCGATCTTGGAGGTGTTGTGATCTACGTTGAGAGCTACGAAGAAGATCTTCTCACCCACCGGTATCGTCGTCGTCATCGTGATGAGACCCTCAGTCACGGGTGTATCGCCCTCCATAATGGTGCCAAAGTCACTCCACATAGCCGCCTTCTTGTACTTATCAGCAGAGCCAAGAGGTACAACCAGTGTAGCAAGCTTGAGATTGATCTCTCCAAAAGGACTCTCACCCGTGTAGTCTACGCTGACAGGCTCGGGCATCAGAGCGACCACCTTGCGTAGGTTAGCGCAGTGGTAGAAAGCGTAGTCGCCCAGCTCTTTCAGTTTGGCTGGTAGGATTACCTCCATAAGCGACTCATTGCGCTGGAAGGCACGTGCAGCGATAGCCGTCACCTGCTCTGGGATAATGGCTACCGAGCTAAATGCCTCAGGATATGCCACGAGCGTCTTCAGATCAGCCGTGTAGAGCGTATTACCCTGTACAGTGTAGTGTGCATTGCCCGTAGCTACCGAGTAGCTCTCGAGCGACTTACAGCGCATGAAGGCACCTGGTCCAAAGCTCTCTAGCGAAGCTGGCAGATGCACCTTCTGTAGCTTGCTCGACCCCTGGAAAGCACTCTCACCGATCTCCTTGAGACCCTCGGGGAGCGTTAGCGTCACAAGACCCACGGCACCAGCGGCGGCGTCCTTCTCGATCTTCGTCACACTAGCAGGGAGCGTGTAGCTCTCGCCACGTAGTGCAGCGTAGCAGACGAGACGCGTACCATCGGCTGAGAGGAGCACATCGTCCACCACCTGGTAGTACTCATTGGGCGAAGCCATGACAAATTTCGATAGCTCCGTGCAGTAGCCGAAAGCATCGCTCGCTACCGACTCAATGCTCTGCGGGAAGGTGAAGCTTCGTAGCGCAAAGTTGTTCCAGAAGGCACGACTGCCGATAGATCTGAGGCGCTCATTGGTGACCACCTCCGCTAGATCCTCACAGTTTTGGAAGGCTCCCTCTTCGATCGTCTCTAGAGCTTCTGGAAGGACGATACGCTCCACCTCTTTATTGAGGAAGGTAAACGCCTTGATCGTCCGTACGCGGTTCAGCACCTTGTCCTGAGACATATCTATATCCTTCTCCGAGCCACTCCATGCGACTAGTGTACGACCCTCATCCTCGAGCTTGTAGGAGGAGGGGTTGATCTGACTATTATCCTCTAGAGGTAGGTAATTCTTGAAGGCATTCCACGTAGTCGTCTGAGCTTCGTAGGTATCGACAGACTCAGCAGGGACATAGAGCGTCGCCTTGTACTTCTGTGTTTGATAGAAGGTCATACGTCCCTGTATCGGAGTAATCATATGATTGCGAAACTCTAGGAGCGAACTCATATAGCTAAAGCATCCCTCCCCGAGCTCCTTAATGGTAGACGGCATAGAGACCCGCTCAATGCGGGCACAGTGGCTGATGGCATCCTGGCCGATCACCTCGATACCCTCCTCAAAGGTCACCTCCGTGAGGTAGTCGCACTGGTAGAATGCCGAGTCAGCCACCATGCGGATCGTTCCAGGTATCGAGATAGAACCCGCTAGAGCCTTGCTCGTGTAGAATGCCTTGCGACCCATCTCCGTCACCTTCCTACCCAACTGGATAGACTGCAGCGTCACCGTGTAGGCAAAAGCGTAGTCCCCGATGCGGGTCACGCTCTCAGGTAGCGTAAAGCTCTCTCTCTCAGCTGCTGCGGGGTAGGCGATCAGTGTCGTACCAGTAGCATTGTAGAGGACACCGTCCACCACCTTGTAGTAGCTATTGGACCCCGCCAGTTGATAGCTCTTGATCCCCTGACAATTGACCACAAAAGCCTCACCGATAGACTTTACAGAGGCTGGCAAGCGCAGAGTCTGAAGCTGAGGACAGCGGTAAAAAGCTTCCGAAGCAATCTCCTCGAGACCCTCCGCAAAGACGATCTCCGTCAGACCGCCGCACTCGTAGATAGCGTTAAAGCCGATCTTGCGTAGCGATGCTGGGAAGACAATACGCTGTATGTCTCCCTTGTAAGCAAAAGCGTTAGGAGCGATCTCCGTCACCTGACGCAGCTTCGCATCAGAGGTGAAGTCAATCTCCTGCTCGTTACCTCGCCACTTGATGAGGCGGGTACCATCTAGCTGGTACGACTCGGCTGGGTAGTCAGCCCGTGCACTCATAGCGCATAGTAGCGTCAGTAGAGTGACTAGTAGTAGTTTTGGTTTCATAAAGGGGGAAATATTTGTTTTGTAGTGTATGCGAATTGCTTGTCTTATATAGAGTTATGCCTTCAAAAGTACTGAAACTTATCTAGACAAACAAGGAAAACCGCGCCGCTAACGTCTTCGCACATTCCAGTGTCAAGTGCAACACACTTACAAATGTAGGAAAAAAACTTCAT
>OHBW01000026.1_pt1 | contig 58713 bp, 46 predicted proteins | sample 1577411 | NCBI WGS metagenome assembly OHBW01 (sample SAMEA3879534, study PRJEB24766) | human gut metagenome | biome: human-associated habitat; feature: feces | place: USA | collected 1985/1987 | reverse complement strand
CCCAGTTGTATATCGACCGTCTGTACTGTCATGAGGTAACCAGTCCGCAGGCTTTTGCCGGGATGCGTGCCCGTGGATTGAAGTGCTTCCGTCCGGAACGTATCTATTGTATGCCGGACCACAATACACCGACTCATGACCAGGACAAACCTATCGAAGATCCTGTATCTAAGGCACAGGTAGATGCGCTGGCAAAGAATGCAGCCGATTTCGGACTGACGCATTTCGGAATGATGAACAAGAAAAACGGTATTATCCATGTGGTTGGTCCGGAACGAGGACTGACACTGCCGGGCATGACGATTGTGTGTGGTGACTCACATACTTCTACTCATGGAGCGATGGGAGCAGTGGCTTTTGGTATCGGTACCAGTGAAGTGGAAATGGTAATGGCTTCACAGTGTATCCTTCAGGCACGTCCCAAGACCATGCGTATCACGATTGACGGTAAGCTGGGCAAAGGTGTTACGGCAAAGGACGTTGCATTGTACATGATGTCAAAAATGACCACAAGCGGTGCGACCGGATATTTTGTGGAATATGCAGGTGAAGCTATTCGCAGTCTGACCATGGAAGGACGTCTCACATTGTGCAACTTGTCGATTGAAATGGGAGCCCGTGGAGGTATGATTGCTCCGGATGAAGTGACCTTTGAATACATCAAAGGACGTGAATATGCTCCTAAGGGTGAAGAATGGGATAAGGCCCTGGCTTACTGGAAAACATTGAAGAGCGACGACGATGCCGTATTTGACAAGGAAGTACGTTATGACGCTGCAGATATTCAGCCGATGATTACTTACGGAACCAATCCGGGAATGGGCATGGCTGTTACATCGGATATTCCTACCACGGAAGGCATGAGTGAAGTAGAAAAAGGCTCTTTCGAAAAATCCATGCAATACATGGGATTCCAGCCGGGTGAAAGTCTGTTAGGCAAAAAAGTAGATTATGTGTTCTTGGGAGCTTGTACCAACGGACGTATTGAAGACTTCCGTGCGTTTGCTTCTATTGTGAAGGGAAGAAAGAAAGCCGATAATATCACTGCATGGCTGGTTCCGGGTTCTTGGATGGTAGACGAACAGATTCGTCAGGAAGGACTTGACAAAGTGTTGGAGGAAGCTGGATTTGAAATCCGTCAGCCGGGATGTTCCGCTTGTCTGGCCATGAACGACGACAAGATTCCTGCCGGAAAATATTCAGTATCTACAAGTAATAGAAACTTTGAAGGACGCCAGGGACCGGGTTCACGTACCTTGCTGGCAAGTCCGTTGACTGCGGCTGCCGCTGCCGTAACCGGTGTGATAACAGATCCAAGAACGTTAATGTAAAAAATGAGTGTCATGAAACAGAAATTCAATATCATAACAAGTACTTGTATCCCTTTGCCATTGGAAAATGTGGATACTGACCAGATTATCCCGGCACGCTTCCTGAAAGCAACTACACGCGATGAAAAATTCTTTGGAGACAATTTGTTTCGCGACTGGCGTTATCATCCGGATGGTTCGCTGAACAAGGATTTTGTGCTGAACAATCCTAAATACAGCGGACAGATTTTAGTGGCCGGAAAGAACTTCGGTAGCGGTTCCAGCCGTGAACACGCTGCGTGGGCTATTGCCGGATATGGTTTTCGGGTGGTAGTTTCAAGCTTCTTTGCCGATATTCATAAGAACAATGAACTGAATAACTTTGTTTTGCCGGTGGTGGTAAGCGAAGAGTTCTTGAAAGAGCTGTTTGCTTCGATTGAAGCAGACCCTCAGACGGAAGTAGAGGTGAACTTACCGGCACAGACTATTACCAACAAAGCAACCGGAAAGTCTGAAACATTTGAAATCAATGTTTATAAGAAGCATTGTTTGATGAACGGACTGGATGACATTGACTTCTTGGTAGAGAACAAAGATAAGATAGAGGCTTTTGAAAAGGCACGCAACTGACCGTAAAAAAGAGTGATTATGAATAATCATCCGAGAATAGAGATAATGGACACTACGTTACGCGACGGAGAACAGACCAGTGGCGTATCGTTTGTCCCTCACGAGAAGTTGATGATAGCCCGTTTGTTGCTGGAGGATTTAAAGGTAGACCGAATCGAAGTTGCTTCAGCCCGCGTGTCGGATGGTGAATTCAATGCAGTAAAAATGATTTGTGACTGGGCTGCACGCAGAGGTTTACTGCAGCGGGTAGAAGTCCTGGGATTCGTTGACGGAAAGATGTCGGTCGACTGGATTCATGATGCGGGAGGACAGGTCATCAACTTGCTTTCGAAAGGCTCTGAAAAGCATTGCCGCTATCAGTTGAAGAAGACTTTGGAGGAACATCTGGCTGACATACGGAATACGGTAGACTATGCGCACGAAAGAGGGCTTGAAGTCAATTTGTATCTGGAAGACTGGAGTAATGGTATTAAGGATTCACCGGACTATGTATTCGGTTTGGTAGATGGTTTGCGCGACAGCGGTATCCGTCGTTTCATGCTTCCTGACACCTTGGGAATTCTCAATCCCTTGCAGGTTATCGAATTCATGCGTAAAATGAAGAAGCGTTATCCAGACCTTCACTTTGATTTTCACGCGCACAATGACTATGATTTGGCTGTAAGTAATGTGCTGGCAGCTGTATTGAGTGGAGTGAAAGGATTGCATACCACCATCAACGGACTGGGAGAACGGGCAGGTAATGCTCCTCTGGCCAGTGTGCAGGCTATCTTGAAGGACCATTTTCATGCCATTACGCGCATCGATGAAAGTCGCTTGAATGATGTCAGTCGGGTAGTGGAATCTTATTCCGGTGTGACGATTCCTGCCAACAAACCAATTGTGGGAGAAAGTGTGTTTACACAGGTGGCTGGCGTACATGCTGATGGAGACAATAAGAATAAACTCTACTTCAACGACCTGCTTCCGGAACGTTTCGGACGTGTGCGTGAATATGCTTTAGGAAAAAATTCCGGGAAAGCCAATATCCGTAAGAATCTGGAGAGTATGGGACTGGAACTGGATGAAGAATCCATGCGCAAAGTCACCGAACGAATCATTGAACTGGGCGACCGCAAAGAACTGGTCACTCCCGAGGATTTGCCGTATATCATCAGTGATGTGTTGAAGCACGATGGCATACAGAATAAGGTGAAATTGCTTAGTTACTTTGTAACCCTCGCCAAGGGATTGAAGCCGATGGCCACGCTTAGCATTGAGATTAACGGGAAGACGTATCAGGAAAGTTCCAGCGGTGACGGACAGTATGATGCTTTTGTACGTGCGTTGCGCAAAATATATAAAGGAACTTTAGGACGAAAATTCCCGATGTTGCTGAACTATGCTGTGACCATTCCTCCTGGCGGACGTACGGATGCCTTTGTACAGACCGTTATCACTTGGAATTATGAGGATAAGGAGTTCCGTACAAGAGGATTTGATGCCGACCAGACAGAAGCAGCCATCAAGGCGACAATTAAAATGTTGAACATGATAGAAGATTTAAATTAAAAGCATACAATTATGGATTTTAAAATAGCAGTATTAGCCGGTGACGGAATCGGACCGGAAATCTCCGTTCAGGGAGTAGATGTAATGACAGCCGTTTGTGAGAAGTTTGGTCACAAGGTGGATTATAAATATGCACTTTGTGGAGCACATGCTATCGATGAAGTAGGTGATCCGTTCCCTGAAGAAACTTATCAGATTTGTAAGGATGCCGATGCTGTGTTGTTCTCAGCAGTAGGTGACCCGAAATTTGACAATGACCCGACCGCAAAGGTACGTCCGGAACAGGGATTGCTGGCTATGCGTAAAAAACTGGGACTTTTTGCCAATATTCGTCCGGTACAGACCTTCAAGTGTCTGGTGCACAAATCTCCGTTGAAAGCCGAACTGGTAGACGGTGCAGATTTTCTCTGTATCCGCGAACTGACAGGCGGTATGTATTTCGGAGAAAAATACCAGGATAATGACAAGGCATACGATACAAACATGTATACTCGTCCGGAAATTGAACGAATCTTGAAGGTTGGCTTTGAATATGCGATGAAACGTCGTAAACACCTGACTGTGGTAGATAAAGCTAATGTATTGGCTTCTTCTCGTTTGTGGCGTCAGATTGCACAGGAGATGGCTCCTCAGTATCCGGAAGTGACAACTGACTACATGTTTGTGGATAATGCAGCCATGAAGATGATTCAGGAACCCAAGTTCTTTGATGTAATGGTTACAGAAAATACGTTCGGCGATATTTTGACAGACGAAGGTTCAGTAATCAGCGGCTCAATGGGCTTGTTGCCTTCGGCTTCTACAGGCGAGAGCACACCGGTGTTTGAACCGATTCACGGTTCATGGCCACAGGCAAAGGGACTGAATATTGCCAATCCGTTGGCACAGATTCTTTCCGTAGCCATGTTGTTTGAATATTTCGATTGTAAGGAGGAAGGTGCACTTATCCGTCGTGTAGTAGATGCTTCTTTGGATGCCAATGTACGCACTCCGGAAATTCAGGTAGAAGGCGGAGCAAAATATGGAACCAAAGAAGTTGGTGCTTGGATTGTAGACTATATTAAGAAGGCGTAAAACGAAATATCTTATTAAATAGAAGAAAGGGAGGTCGCTTCATGGCAGACCTCCCTTTTTATGTTTAAAACTTCTTGACTCGGATGTGGCAGTAAGGTTCTCCTCCTGTCTTGTCATAATAGTGCTGGTGATAATCTTCAGCCGGCCAGAATTCGGATGCCGGAGTAAGGCGGGTATTTACCTCGTAGCCTTTTTCTCTTAGCAGCTGGATGATTGCTTCAGCTTCTGCTTTCTGCGCTTCGTTCAGGTAGAAAATCTCACTTCGGTACTGCGGACCTATGTCAGGACCTTGTCCGTCTGTCTGTGCCGGGTCGTGTATCTCGAAGAAAAGTTTGCATAATTCCTTGTAAGTGGTCTGCTCCGCATCGTATTCCACTAATACAGCTTCGGCATGCCCTGTAGTGTGTGCTTTTACTTCCTGATAAGTTGGGTGTTGTTCTTTTCCTCCCGTATATCCTACTGTGCTGCGAATAACTCCCTTGGCTCTCTCCATCTGATGTTGTACCCCCCAGAAGCATCCGCAGGCAAAAATGGCTTTTTCTATTTTCATGATAATTGTCTGTTTAATGATTGTTCAAACTTACAAAAAAATATTGTAATCCCTCCTGAGTTAGAGGAAGAAATACTACCTTCGTCACAAATTCAAACGAAAGAAGAAATGAAATACATTGTGTGGATTCTTTGTGTATGGGTACTCAGCCTTCCTTTGCAGGCCCAGTCATATAACGATGTGGTAGAGCAGGCAATGGACTGTGTGAAAAAGGACAGTCTTGTGCAGGCGGAACGTCTTTTCAGGCAAGCACTGAAAATGGAACCGGATAATGCCCGGAATGCCCTGCTGTTTTCGAATTTAGGTACGGTGCAGAAGCGCATGGGAAAGACGGATGAGGCCATTGAATCCTATACGTTAGCACTGAATATCATACCCTATTCTACCACCATGTTATTGAACCGGGCTGCTCTCTATCTGGAAAAAGATTTGATGCAAAAGGCTTATCTGGATTATTGTAATGTGATAGACCTTTTACCCAAAAATCTGGAAGCCCGTCTTTTTCGTGCCTATATTTACATGCAACGTCGCGAATATAAAGAAGCACGTGTGGACTACAATGTAGTGCTGGAGCAGGATGTGAAAAACAAGACAGCACGTATCGGGATTATCATGCTGGATGAGAAGGAAGGACGGCATCAGTCGGCGATGGACGCTATGAACCTGCTGGTTTCAGATTACCCTCGTGATGTATCCATACTTCGGATGCGGGCCAATATGGAGTGGGAACACGGACAGGCAGAGGCTGCTTTGTTCGATTTAGATGAAGTCTTGAAACTTGACCCGCGGGATGCTTCTTGCTATGTGATGAAGGGAGATATTTGTTTGCAGCAGAAAAAAAAGGCAGAAGCACGAGAGGCGTACGAAAAAGCGTTGGAGTTGGGAGTTTCTCGGGCTGAATTGGCTGAAAAACTGAAACAATGTAAATAGTATTCAATAAAAACTTTCGTTTTTGTTTGTACTTTTTAAAAAAGTTTTTGCTATCTTTGCCTGAAATAGGTAAAGTGTGATGCAAATTCGTTCGGTTATAAAATTGGGAGTAGTGCTTTCCGTGGTACTTTTTTGTATCGGGATTGCTTTTTATGGTTTTGCCCGTTTGAGTATGGCCGACAAGGAAAACCGTGTGGATATTTTTGAATTTGTTCCTAAAGACTGTGCGGGCATTCTTGAAACGGATAACATTGATAATTTTATGCATGTCTTTTCGCAGGCTGCATATTCTTCCCAGTTGGACACGCTTCATCGTGCGGGCTTAATGAATGACATCTTGAGTGATTTGAGCCGTTATTCTTCTGCAGCAGCCCATGGGCTTTCCTATCAAATGAATCATGTAGTAATTAGTTTTCATCGTCCTCATACTGCCATGGATGTGGTGGCTTATTTCCGCATAGGAAAAGAAGGGAAACACCAGCTTATTGAGGCGGTAAAAGGGAAGCATGGTGCTGATTTCGTACCCAAGAAAGAAACTTATCGCGGTAAGAAAATAGAAATTTATCCGCTCAGTTCTACGCGATATCTGTCAGTGTACACTACAGACGGACTGGTAGTGGTCAGCTATCAGAAAAAACTGATAGAGCAGGTGATTGATGCGGTGAAGGATAATAATTCGCTTCGTGAAGATTCTGTTTTTACTTCTATTCATCATACTCAGCCGGCAAGCTTTATTACGATTTATGGGCGTACACCTTCCGTTCCATTCTTAGGAAAAGAATCCTGTCATAGCTGGAGTGAATATGACATTCATTTGAACAGCGAAGTATTATATCTGAGCGGGCAGATGAAAGAAGAGCAGGCTGATTGTCTAGACCGTATGTTGCAGGCTGTCCATACAGTTCCTGTAGTTTCTGAGTCGGACAGTTTGCTTGTAGTATCGGGGCGTGAACGGGTAGACTCTTGTATTTCCAAGGTAATCGCCTCTCCTTCTCATACCTTGTTTGACGAGTGTGTGTCAAATTTATCGCGTGACGCTTCCTATATTATGGTGGCTGATATGGAAAAAGTGGCAGCTGCCCCAGAGCAGTTTGCTTCATATCTTCCTCCATTCTTTATTCGTCATGCCGATTTATTCCGCTCTTTTATTCTTTCTATACAGTTTACGGAAGTAAACAATCGCTTGTCGCATATCTTTGTGTTTACGTATAAAGAGTAATCGGATTTATCTTAATCGGTTCTTTTCAAAATGAGGTCCTGCCTTGAGGTGGAAATAAAGTAGTGATACTACTGTCAGTGAGGCTCCGAACAGGTAGGCTATTTTGAAGGTGGCTATTTCGGCCAAATATCCTCCAGTAAGCATACCTATACCCAAACCAACATCCCATGAGGTCAGGTAGGTGCTGGTAGCTGTGCCACGCTGGCTGTTGGGGGCTAAGTTCACAAACAGGGTGTTGTAGGCCGGAAACATGGTACCAAATCCTATTCCTAACAGCAGTGAAATCAGAAAGAAAATTCCCGTAGTCAGTTCTAAATTCCAGTTGACCAACCATCCGCATGCGGTCAGGGCGAAGTAACATCCACTTACCAGATACAATCCTGCCGCAATTACTTTGGTGACTAATCCTTTGTCGACAAGTCGGCCACTGAACAGGCGGCTCACTGCCATGCCGACAGCCATCAGCGTAAAGAAGAATCCGGTTTCTGCCGTAATACCTATTTCTTGCGCATACATAGCCACGTAGTTGGTAGTCATTCCATAAGGAATGGAGAGTAGCAGGAGGGTGAATCCGGCAGGAAGTCCTTTCAGCAGAATGAAGCGGTCGAGCGATATAGGGGCACGCTTCACTGGAGCCTTATAAGGTGTGCGGACGGTCCAAGCTGCTATAAATCCGATTACACATGAACCGAGCGCATACGAGAAAATAGTCGTATAAGAAGCACCTCCACTGTGCAGAAACAGACCGAACATGGGGCCGATAGACATGGCAATGTTATTGGTCAGTCCGTAGTAACCCAATCCTTCTCCCCGTCGGGAAGACGGCATGATGTCGATAACCAGCGTGTTTCCTCCTACCGTAACCATACCGAACGAAAATCCGTGTACAATGCGGAAGATAATAAATAAGGTCAGCACTGTTGCAGTCATATAGCCGGCAAAAATCAGTGTAAAAATGAAATAAGCCAGCAGGTATAATGGTTTCCGGGCAAATGTATCCAGAATATACCCGGAGAAGGGACGGATACATAAAGAGGAAATCGTATAGCAGGAAAGAATGACTCCAATAGCGGTATGTGAAGTGTGGAATACTTCCGACAAGTAAAACGGAAGGATGGGAGTAAGGAGCCAAAATCCGAAATAGAGCAGGAAGTTGGCAGCCAGGATGGCACAGAAACTCGGGGTGACAAGTCTTTCTTTTTCCATATTTCGCCGAAAGAAAAAGGGGAGATGGCAGGTTTGAATAGATAAACACGGATTACACTAAGGAAGTCGATACCTCCGGTGTAATCCGTGTTCTTATGATGATGTTACGATAAATCAGTTAGCTGATTCAAATTCTTCAAGGAAGCGTGTGTCATTTTCAGAGAACATACGCAAGTCTTTAACTTTGTATTTCAGGTTGGTGATACGTTCCACTCCCATACCGAATGCATAACCGGTGTAGACTTTACTGTCGATACCGTTTGCTTCCAGTACAGCCGGGTCTACCATACCGCATCCCAAAATTTCTACCCATCCAGTATATTTACAGAACGGACAGCCTTCGCCACCACAGATGTCGCAGCTGATATCCATTTCAGCACTGGGTTCTGTGAACGGGAAGTAAGACGGACGAAGACGGATTTTAGTTTCCGGACCGAACATTTCTTGTGCAAACTGCAGCAATACCTGTTTTAAGTCTGTAAATGAAACGTTCTTGTCGATATACAGACCTTCTACCTGATGGAAGAAGCAGTGTGCACGGTAGCTGATAGCTTCATTACGATATACACGTCCCGGACAGATTACACGGATAGGAGGCTGTGATACTTCCATCACACGGCTCTGTACAGAAGAGGTGTGTGTACGAAGAATGATGTCAGGGTGACTTTCAATGAAGAATGTATCCTGCATGTCGCGTGCGGGATGGTCTTCTGCAAAGTTCATGGAAGAGAATACATGCCAGTCATCTTCTACTTCCGGACCGTCGGCAATAGTAAAGCCCATACGGCTGAAAATGTCGATGATTTCATTGCGGACAATCGTCAACGGATGACGTGTTCCAAGATTAACCGGGTAAGCCGTACGGGTCAGGTCAAGTTCGGCAGCTCCGTTGTCCTGGTTATCGAATGCTTCTTTTAAGGTTGCAATCCGTTCCTGTGCAAGGTTCTTCAACTCATTTAATTTCATACCTACTTCTTTTTTCTGTTCAGCAGGTACATTACGGAAGTCAGCCATCAGTGCGTTGATGGCACCTTTTTTGCTCAGGTATTTGATTCGTAACGCTTCCAGTTCTTCTGGATTCTGCGCTGTGAGTCCTTTTACTTCCTGAAGCAACTGTTCTATTTTTGCTAACATATCTCTTCTTTAATTATTTTGTTTGCAAAGGTAAGGATTTAAACTGAAAAATTCAGTTTTTCATCCAACAAAAAAGAAAACTCTTGTTTCATGAAACAATGATACGAAAAAAAAGGTATTTTTGCGGCGATATTTGAGGAGACCAGATGAAGAGACTAATCATTGGGTGCTGTCTGCTGGTGCTGATGGCATCTTGCGGGGGAGGACAGAAGAAAGTCGATCCTTTTGCCGCGTTGACAGAACAAATTGATTCCATGAAAGTTCTGCCTGATTCGATTCAGGATACCACTGTGGTGGAAGAACAAATACCTGCTTCGGCTGACGAGAGTTTTGCCGACTTTTTCTATAATTTCGCTTCGGATGCAAAGTTCCAGCGGTCGCGCGTGGTATTTCCTTTCTCATTGTACAAAGGCAAACAGGTGAAGCGTATTCAAAAAGAGGAGTGGAAACACGATCCTTTATTTAGTCGCGAACAGGCCTATACGGTGCTTTTCGATAAGGAAGAGGATATGGAAATGGAAAAAGACACCAGTATGCACAGCGTACAGGTGGACTGGATTTTTCTGACAGAGAAAAAAATCAAGCGTTATTATTTTGAGCGGAAAAAAGATTCCTGGTTCCTCGAAGCCATTAATGTAGAAAAAATGGCAGAAGAACACGATGGGAAAGAGGATTTCTATACCTTCTATGAACGTTTTTCGCGCGACTCACTTTTCCAGCAGGAACGTCTGCATGAACCTCTGTATTTTGTAACGGCTGATCCCGAAGATGAATTTCAGATATTAGAAACCACACTGGAGCCGGGACAATGGTTTGCTTTTCGTCCTCCGATGATAAAGGGTAAAATGACCAATGTACATTACGGCCAGCCTGAAAATATACATTCCGATTATAAGGTAGTAGAATTCAAAGGCTTTGGAAACGGCTTTAGTAATACACTCTATTTTGAACGGCGTGAAAACATCTGGCAACTTATCCGGTTTGAAGATTTGAGCGATTGATGCATTATGAAAGACTATACAAATTACTCATTGCTTCCTTATAATACATTCGGAATGGATGTAAAGGCAGCTCGTTTCGTAGAATATGAATCAGTGAATGAACTGCTCTGCTTTTTGAAAGAGTGGAAAGCACAAAAGACTCCTCTTTTACATGTAGGAAGGGGAAGTAATCTGTTGTTTGTGTCCGATTATCAAGGAACCGTTTTGCATTCAGGTATTAAAGGAATGCAGGTGGTGAGTGAAACTGACGAGTGGGTAGAGATACGCGTCGGTGCCGGTGAAGTGTGGGATGACTTTGTAGACTACACTGTTAAGCAGGGATGGTATGGTGCCGAGAACTTGTCTTTGATACCAGGAGAGGTAGGAGCTTCGGCAGTACAGAATATCGGTGCCTATGGAGTAGAAGCCAAAGATTTGATTGTGTCGGTCGAAACGGTAGCGGTGAATGATGGAATAACTCGCATTTTCAAGCAAGATGAGTGTGGATATGCGTACCGTGAAAGTGTATTTAAACGGGAGCTGAAAGGGTTTTACATTGTGACTTATGTCACTTATCGCCTGAAAAAACAGACGGAGTTTCGTCTGGATTATGGAAATATCCGGTCCGAACTGGAGAAGGAGGGAGGAGTGTTGTCACTGGAAAAACTTCGTCGTGTGATTATACGTATCCGTGAGGCGAAACTTCCCGATCCGGAAAAGATAGGAAATGCCGGCAGTTTCTTTATGAATCCCATTGTACCGCTTGCACAATTTGAAGATTTGCTCAAGGAATATCCTGATATGCCTTTTTATAAAGTAGGTGCCGATCGTGTAAAAATTCCTGCAGGATGGATGATTGACCGTTGCGGATGGAAGGGCAAACGGCTGGGAAATGCCGGAGTACATGACAAGCAGGCATTGGTGTTGGTGAATCTGGGAGGAGCTACCGGAAGTGAAGTAGTCAAGCTGGCAGAAGAAGTCGTTCGTTCTGTGAAAGAAAAATTTGGAGTGGCCATTCATCCGGAAGTGAACTTTATTGGAGTAAAACAATGAAAATAACAATTTTAGGAAGCGGAACGTCTACGGGAGTGCCTCAGGTGGGATGTACTTGTAAAGTATGTACAAGTTCCGACCCGCGTGACAACCGTTTGCGTTGTTCCGGTCTGGTAGAAGTAAACGGAGTACGCATTCTTATCGACTGCGGCCCGGATTTTCGCGAACAGATGCTTCGGCTGAATGATTTTCGTGCGATAGACGGAGTACTGATTACCCATGAACATTATGACCATGTGGGTGGTCTGGACGATTTGCGACCTTTCTGTCAGTTTCGTGACATTCCGGTGTATGCGGAAGATTACACTGCCACTCGTTTGAAGAACCGCATGCCTTATTGCTTTACGGAAAACCTTTATCCCGGTGTACCTCATATTCCCTTGAATTATATTAAAGAAGGCGAACCGTTCGTCGTTTCTAATGTAGCCGGAAATCAGGTGGAAGTAATTCCTTTCCGCGTGATGCATGGAAAGCTTCCGATTATGGGCTTCCGTATCGGAGGTATGGCCTGGATTACCGATATGCTGCATCTTCCTGAAAGTTCATACGCGTACCTGAAAGGATTGGATTGTCTGGTGATGAATGCCCTGCGTATTGAATACCATTGGACGCACCAGTCTTTGTCCGCAGCATTGGAGCAGACAGCCCGTATTGCAGCTGGAAAAACCTACTTTATTCACATGAGCCATCAGATAGGTTTGCATGCGGAAGTGCAGGAACAGTTGCCGGAAAATGTGTTCCTGACATACGATGGACTTGTGATAGAATGGGATGAGGCAGGGGAGAAGAAATAACTCATAAGATAAATTAATACACCTATCATGCTTTTTTATTGATAAATCTGTATCTTTGTGCCCTATTAAGTAGACATTTAAGTAGAAAAAATCAAAATAATAGGAAAAATGGCACAAGAAGACGTTTTCAAGAAACTTGTTTCGCATTGTAAAGAATATGGTTTTGTATTCCCGTCAAGTGATATTTATGATGGGCTGGGAGCCGTATATGATTACGGTCAGAACGGTGTGGAACTGAAAAACAATATCAAACAATACTGGTGGCAGAGCATGGTGCTGTTGCACGACAACATCGTAGGTATTGACTCTGCTATCTTCATGCACCCTACTATCTGGAAGGCTTCTGGTCATGTAGATGCTTTCAATGACCCTTTGATTGACAACCGTGATTCAAAGAAGCGCTATCGTGCCGATGTCTTGATTGAAGATCAGATTGCTAAATACGACGAGAAAATCAATAAAGAAGTAGCGAAGGCTGCCAAGAAATACGGAGAAGCATTCAATGAAGAAGAGTTCCGTAGCACCAATGCACGTGTGCTGGAACATCAGGCAAAACGTGATGCATTGCATGAACGTTATTCAAAGGCTATGAATGCCAACGACCTGGCCGAACTTCGTCAGATTATTCTGGATGAAGAAATCGTATGTCCGATTTCTGGTACAAAGAACTGGACAGAAGTTCGTCAGTTCAACCTGATGTTTACCACTGAAATGGGATCTACTGCAGACGGTGCCATGAAGGTATACCTGCGTCCGGAAACTGCTCAGGGTATTTTTGTGAACTACCTGAACGTACAGAAAACAGGACGTATGAAGATTCCGTTCGGTATTGCACAGATTGGTAAGGCTTTCCGTAATGAAATTGTAGCTCGTCAGTTCATCTTCCGTATGCGTGAGTTCGAACAGATGGAAATGCAGTTCTTCGTAAAACCGGGCACAGAACTTGACTGGTTCAAGAAATGGAAAGAAATCCGTTTGAAATGGCATAAGGCACTGGGCTTCGGTGACGACCACTATCGTTATCATGACCATGAAAAACTGGCTCACTATGCCAATGCAGCTACGGATATTGAATTCCTGATGCCGTTCGGATTCAAGGAAGTAGAAGGTATCCACTCACGTACTAACTTTGACTTGAGCCAGCACGAAAAATTCTCAGGAAAGAGCATCAAGTACTTTGATCCGGAAATCAACGAAAGCTACACTCCGTATGTCATCGAAACTTCTATCGGTGTAGACCGTATGTTCCTGAGCGTGATGAGTGCGGCTTATCATGAAGAAAAACTGGAAAATGGTGAAACTCGTGTGGTATTGAAATTGCCTGCAGCTTTGGCACCGGTGAAACTGGCTGTCATGCCGTTGGTAAAGAAAGACGGTCTGCCTGAAAAGGCTCGTGAAATCGTGAACGACCTGAAATTCCACTTCAACTGCCAGTACGATGAAAAAGATTCTATCGGAAAGCGTTACCGTCGTCAGGATGCCATCGGTACTCCGTACTGTATCACCATCGACCACCAGACATTGGAAGACAACTGCGTAACTCTGCGTAACCGTGACACTATGGAACAGGAACGTGTGGCTATTGCAGATTTGAATAATATCATTGCAGACAAGGTAAGCATCACCAGCTTGCTGAAAACATTGCAGTAATAAATTAAACTACATGAACAAGAACCTATTTTGGCTGATTGCCCTGCTATTTACTCTTTCTTTCGGCTTTATGTCGTGTGCAGAAGACACTACTGTGGAAGATCCGTATGCGAATTGGGGAGACCGTAATGTACGGTATTTGGATTCCATTGCGGATGTGGCCCGTGCAAACGAAATTCCCGAACTTAATGAAGTTGGAAAATGGGTTATAAAGCGTAATTATAAAATTTCGAATGGAAGTTCACTGAATCCAGGGTTAGGAGGAAGTTCGGTGGGTTCGAATCCATTTGAGACTCCTCCCAGTGTGAACGATTCTGTATACATGAAAGTTCTGGAAGTGGGAGAAGGAAGTAATCGAATTTCTCCTTTATATACAGATACGGTAAGTGTGTACTATCGGGGAAAGCTGATTAACGGAACTGTGTTCGATCAGAATTATACAGGAGATTTGAATACGGAGGTACACGTACCTACTCATTTTGCATTGCAGGCCAAACAGTCAAGTGGTGTATTCGGTGACGGATTGATTGTTGGTTGGATTACTGCATTGCAATATATGAAAGAAGGTGACCGGGTGGAATTGTATATTCCGGCGGCCCTTGGATATGGTACGCAAGGTCAGTCATCTATTCCGGCCAATTCTGTATTGATATTTGATTTGAAGCTGGAAAAAGTGATTCATCCTGATGGCTTGGAAAGCTATAGCTTGAAAGTTGACTGATTATAAATAATAAGTACAGATTGGAAAGACGGTGAGGAAGTGGTTTCGAGATACTTCTTCACCGTCTTTTTTTTATGATATAAGTTGTTATGCAAAGTGTCTACTGTTCCAGTTTATAAAAAGAAAAAAACGTCTAGTTATATCAGGAAAAGTCATCTTGCCAGTACTTCCTTGGAAGTACTGGAGTACTGCTTAGGGAGTACTGAAGTATTTTCGGGGAAGTACTGCAGTACTGGCTTGGAAGTACTGAGACTTTGACTTTTCCTGATGCGACTCTTTTGTTTGTTAGGAGATTTCTTCGTATTTTTGTGCCCGACAGAAAAAGAATGAAGCAGATTTTAGGTACATATTGTTTGCTGTTGGTCAGCCTGTGGGTGCTGGTGGTAGGTGTGTTTCCACACCATCATCACAATGAGGCGTTTTGTGTCAGTCCGGATATGGAGACTTGCGCCTCGTCATCGCATGACGGATGCGAAGGACGACACCATTGTGCAGGAGATGCCGACAAGCATGCGTGTGACATCAGTTGTGTCACTCACTTGTCTTTTTCTGTTCCTCATCATTTGCCGGATTTTACACCGGATTATACATTCTATACGTTGATTTATCTGTCATCCCTTTGTCTGGAAGCTCCATCTGTTTCTTTTGAGCGAGGGGATATGATTTCCTATTACGTAGAAAAACTGCACGCGCGGCATTTTTCTGCTGTTCGTAATTTCCGTGCACCTCCTTTTGCTGTTGTAGCTTGATTTTTAGGGACGTTACTGCACTTTGCAACCTGCTTGCAACGTGTAGGATTTATTTTTGCAAACAAAAAACAACAGTATTCAATGAAAAACTATATTTTGACAGGAACATTGTGTATGTTCCTTTTGGGGGGATGCGGAGAACACGCACACGACCATGAGCATGAAGGCCATGACCATGAAGCGGAAATACATGCAGAAGAAAAAACAGCTCATTCAGATGAAATCGTACTGACACCGGAGAAAGCAAAAGCGGCTGGGGTAGAAGCTGAAGTGGTTCACCCGGGAGCCTTTCGGGAAGTGATACAGGCTGGCGGACAGATTCTGTCGGCACAAGGCCAGGAGGCAACGGTAGTAGCGGCTTCCTCGGGAGTGGTGTCTTTCTCCCGCAAAATTGCGGAAGGAATTGAAGTGGGCAAGGGCAGTGAACTGCTGAGTGTATCTGCCGAGCACATTCAGGAAGGTGACCCCGTGAGAAAGGCAAAGGTGGCCTATGAAAAAGCCAAGGAAGAATACGAACGTGCAGAAAAACTGGTAGGCAGCCAGATTGTATCACAAAAAGAATTTGCGGCTTTGCGTGAGGCATACCAGAATGCCCGTCTGGCATACGAGGCTTTGCTGCCCAGCAAGTCGGGTAAGGGAGTAGCCGTGAAGGCACCTATCGGCGGGTTCGTGAAAAACTGTCTGGTGAAGGAAGGTGATTACGTAACGGTGGGACAGCCGTTGATGACGGTGACTCAGATGCGCCGCTTGGTGCTGAAGGCCGATGTGTCAGAACGCTATTATGCACAACTTCCCCGCATTGTGTCGGCTAACTTCAAGACACCTTATAATAATAAAGTCTACTGCCTGGAGAACTTGGGCGGAAAAGTGCTTTCGTTTGGAAAATCATCAGGCGATACATCTTATTATGTACCAGTTACATTCGAATTTGACAACCGTGGCGACATGGTTCCAGGTGCATTTGTAGAAGTATTCCTGCTGTCGGGCGAACGTCAGGGAGTCATCAGTTTGCCGGAATCGGCGTTGACCGAAGAGCAGGGACTTTATTTTGTGTACCTGAAACTCGACGACGAGTGTTATAAAAAACAAGAAGTACAATTAGGAACTTCCAACGGAGAGCGGGTAGAAATTCTTTCCGGACTGAAAGACGGAGATACCGTAGTGACCCGTGGGGCCATTCATGTGAAACTGGCTGCCGCTTCCAATGCCATTCCGGCTCATTCACACAACCATTAAAAGTGACACGCTATGCTGAATAAAATTATACAATTTTCGCTACAGAACCGCTTGCTGGTTCTGGTGGCTTCGGTGTTGTTGCTGATAGGGGGAACCTATACTGCTTTCCATACCGAAGTGGACGTGTTCCCTGACTTGAATGCGCCTACCGTAGTGGTGATGACCGAAGCCAACGGGATGGCTGCCGAAGAGGTAGAACAGCTGGTTACTTTCCCGATAGAGACTGCCGTAAACGGGGCTACTCATGTACGCAGGGTACGTTCTTCCTCTACCACGGGATTTTCTGTCGTATGGGTGGAATTTGAGTGGGATACCGACATCTACCTGGCACGCCAGATTGTGTCGGAAAAATTAGCGGCGGCGGGCGAGGACTTGCCCGACAATGTGGGTAAACCGACATTGGGTCCTCAGTCGTCTATCTTAGGAGAGCTATTGATTGTGGGACTGACTTCCGACTCTACTTCCATGCAGGATTTGCGTACCATGGCCGACTGGACCATCCGTCCGCGTCTGTTGTCTACCGGAGGTGTGGCTCAGGTAGCTGTACTGGGAGGCGACATCAAGGAATATCAGATTCTGGTTCATCCGGATCGTATGCGCCACTACGGCGTGACGTTGGGCGAAGTGATGGAAGTGTCACGAGGCATGAACCAGAACACCAACGGAGGTGTCATTTATGAATACGGAAATGAATACATCGTGCGTGGAGTCATCTCTACCGACGATGTGCGTAAGTTGGGACGTGCTGTCATCAAGACTACTCCGGACGGGGCACCCATTACCTTGGAGGATGTGGCCGATGTACGTATCGGGTCACAGCAACCCAAGTTGGGACTGGCTTCTGAAAAAGGAAAGCCGGCGGTACTCATTACGGTGACCAAGCAACCGAATACCGGAACCATTGAGCTGACCGAAAAACTGGAAGCCGCTTTGGCCGATTTGCAGAAGAACTTGCCGAAGGATGTACATATCTCTACTGACATTTTCCGTCAGTCACGTTTTATTGAAAGTTCTATCAGCAACGTGCAGGATTCACTTTACGAAGGTGCCATTTTCGTAGTGATTGTGCTGTTCCTGTTCCTGGCCAACACACGTACTACGATTATTTCACTGATAACCCTTCCCTTGTCGCTTGTGGTAGCCATCCTGACCTTGCATTACCTGGGACTTAGTATCAATACCATGAGTCTGGGTGGTATGGCCATAGCCATCGGTTCGCTGGTGGACGATGCCATTGTGGACGTGGAAAATGTATGGAAGCATCTGCGTGAAAACCGTCAGTTGCCGTTAGCGGAACGGAAACCGGTACGGGAAGTTGTCTTTCAGGCTTCACGTGAGGTACGTATGCCTATTCTGAACTCTACGTTGATTATCATTGTCAGCTTTATTCCTCTTTTCTTTCTGAGCGGAATGGAAGGACGTATGCTGGTGCCGCTGGGTATTTCTTTTATCGTGTCTTTGTTTGCTTCTACGATAGTAGCTTTGACCCTGACTCCGGTACTTTGCAGCTACTTGTTGGGTAAAAATACGTTCAAGGGAGAGGGATTGCCCAAGGAAGCCTTCCTTGCTGTATGGCTGAAGAAATATTATGAGCGTGCCTTGCTCTGGGCGCTGGAACATAAGAAGACGGTATTGGGAGGAACGATAGCTTTCTTTATCGTGGCGTTAGGAATTTTCTTTACCTTGGGACACAGCTTCCTTCCTTCTTTCAATGAAGGTTCCTTCACCATCAATGTCAGTTCATTGCCGGGTATTTCACTGGAAGAATCCGACAAGATAGGCCGTCAGGCAGAGGAACTGCTGCTTTCGATTCCTGAAATTCAGACCGTAGCCCGTAAGACTGGACGTGCGGAACTGGATGAACATGCGCTGGGAGTGAATGTATCCGAAATAGAAGCACCTTTTGAACTGAAAGACCGCTCGCATGCCGAATTATTGGATGAAGTGCGTCACAAACTGTCGGTCATTACGGGTGCCAACATTGAAATCGGGCAGCCCATCAGCCATCGTATTGATGCCATGTTGAGCGGTACACAGGCCAGCATTGCCATCAAGCTGTTCGGCGACGACCTGAACCGGATGTTTGCCATCGGTAACCAGATAAAGGAGGCGGTGAGTGATGTAGAAGGAATTGCCGACCTGAATGTGGAGCAGCAGATTGAGCGTCCGGAACTGAAGATTGTGCCGAAGCGTGAAATGTTGGCTAAGTACGGTATCTCGTTGCCGCAGTTCAGTGAGTTTGTCACGGTTAATATGGCCGGTGAGGTCGTGTCGCAGGTATATGAACAGGGAAAGACCTTTAACCTGGTGGTACGTGCCGCAGAATCTGACCGTGGTACGATGGAACGTGTCAAGGAACTGATGATTGACGATGCACAAGGCCGGAAGATTCCTCTTTCATACGTGGCAGATGTGACTTCTTCTATGGGTCCCAATACCATCAACCGTGAGAACGTAAAACGAAAAATTGTAATCTCGGCCAATACCAGCGGGCGTGACCTGCGCAGTGTGGTGAACGACATCCAGCACCGGGTAGAAGAAAAAATCAGCTTGCCGGAAGGGTATCATATAGAATACGGCGGACAGTTTGAAAGTGAACAGGCTGCCAGTCGTACCTTGTTGCTGACTTCCCTGATGAGCATTGCAGTGATTTTCCTGTTGCTGTACATGCAGTTCCACGATGCGGCAGAGAGTGGTGTTATCCTGTTGAATCTGCCTTTGGCCCTGATTGGAGGAGTCTTTGCCCTCTTCCTGACTACGGGTGAAGTCAGCATTCCAGCCATTATCGGTTTCATCTCGTTGTTCGGAATCGCTACCCGTAACGGAATGCTGCTTGTCACACACTACAATCTGTTGCGTGAAGAACAGCAGTTGGGAGTGCGTGAAAGTGTGGTGCGCGGTTCGCTCGACCGTCTGAATCCGATTCTGATGACGGCTCTTTCCTCTGCTTTTGCCTTGATTCCGCTGGCCTTGCGCGGCGATTTGCCGGGAAATGAAATTCAGAGTCCGATGGCGAAGGTCATTCTGGGAGGTCTGTTGACTTCCACTTTTCTGAATGCGTTTGTCATTCCTATTGTGTATGAGTTAATGAACCGGAAGAAAAACCTTAAAAGAACAGAAGAATGAAAAAAATAGGATGGATGTGGCTTGCAGGACTGGCATTTGCCAGCAGCGTGCAGGCACAGAAAATAGAAGAAGTATTGCAGTCTGTAGAGCAGAATAACAAGGAACTGCAGGCGGTCTTTCATTCTACGGAAGCTGCCAAGATGGAAGTGCAGACGCAGAATAACCTGGAAGATCCCAGTGTGGAGTACAGCCCGTTCTTTGCCAAAGGAATAGATGGAATGGCCAGTTCGGAACTGGTGGTGACACAGGGATTTGATTTCCCGACCTTGTATGCGGCACGTAATCGTTCCGGAAAACTGCAGAAAGATGTGCTCGACCATCAGCAGCAGGCGCTTCGCCGCGATATTCTGCTGCAGGCCAAGAATCTGTGTCTCGACTTGATTCGTCTGAATCAGGAGCAGGCTTTGCTCATGGAACGGCAGAAAAATGCCGATGCCCTGTTGCAGTTGTTTGAAAAGCGTTTGAAAGAAGGAGATGCCAATGCCTTGGAGGTGAATAAAATCAAGATGGAACGCATGAAGGTGCAGACAGAAGTGGCACAGAATCATGCGGCACATCGTACGGCACTTCAGCAACTGTTGGCGATGAACGGCAACCTTCCGTTAGAGTTTACAGAAGACCGTTATCCGGCAGTGGAAGCCATTCGTGACTATCATACATTGTATAACGAAGTAATGATGCAGGATGCAGACCTTCAGGCGGCAGATGCGGCTTCCCGTGCGGCTGCGGAACAGGTAAGCGTGAACAAGCAGAACTGGTTGCCCAAGCTGGAGGTAGGTTACCGTCGCAATACGTCGGTAGGTGAGAAAAGCAACGGTTTTCTGGTGGGAGGAAGTTTCCCGATATTTTCTAACCGGAAGAAACTGAAGATTGCCAAGGCACAGGCTTTGAGTGCCAATCTGCAACTGGACAATACCCGCTTGCAGGTGGAAGCAAGAATACAGGGACAGTTCAATGAAATGCAGCAGCTTCAGGAGGCAATGCAGGCTTACGATGTGCCTTTGATGCATCATACTCTCCGCTTGCTTTATGATGCCGTGACTGCCGGACAACTTTCGATTATTGACTTCTATGTAGAGGCCGATAACGTGTACGGCAACCTGCAAAGTTATATTACCCTTGAAAACCAGTATCAGAAACTGATGGCGGATATTTATAAAAACCGTCTTTGATAGGTTCTAAAAAAATCCGTCCCCGGTAATTTATCGCTAATTACCGGGGACGATTTTTTAGTCAAGTCAGTTTGTCATTCAAATCTTTTCTAATGGAATATTCAGGGCTTTTGCCACTCCCTTTCCATAATTTTCATCTGCTTTCATGCAGTTCCGTATATGGCGAAGCTTGATTTCTTCTGGAATATCTCCCATGGCTCTTGCCGTATTATCGAAGAGCACCTGCTGCTGGGCGGGAGTCATCAGTCGGAACAGATCGCCCGGCTGAGAGTAGTAATCTGAATCATCTTCTCGGTAGTCCCATTGGTAAGCGGCTCCATCGAGTTCCAACGGCGGCTCCTTGTATTCCGTCTGGTGCTGCCATTCTCCGTAGCTGTTGGGCTCATATCCTAACGTAGACCCGTGGTTTCCGTCTACGCGCATCTGTCCGTCCCGATGATACATATTCAGGAAAGGACAACGACTGCGGTTGACCGGAATCTGGTGATGGTTCACTCCCAGTCGGTAGCGCTGTGTATCTCCGTAAGAGAACAGACGTCCTTGCAGCATACGGTCGGGTGAGAAACTGATACCCGGTACTACATTGGCCGGATTGAATGCCGCCTGCTCTACATCCGCGAAGTAGTTTTCCGGATTGCGGTTCAGTTCCATCACGCCCACCTCAATCAACGGATATTCTTTCTGCGACCAGACTTTGGTCAGGTCGAACGGATTGAACGGACAGTTCTTGGCCTGCTCTTCCGTCATTACCTGAATGTACATAGTCCATTTGGGGAAGTCGCCTTTCTCAATGCTTTCATACAAATCGCGCTGGTGGCTTTCACGGTCTTTGGCAATGATGGCTTCTGCTTCTGCATCGGTCAGGTTCTTGATACCCTGCTGCGTATGCAGGTGGAATTTCACCCAAGTGCGTTTTCCTTCTGCGTTGATAAGTGAGAATGTATGGCTTCCGTATCCGTGCATGTGGCGGTAAGAGGCTGGAATACCTCGGTCGCTCATGGTGATGGTTACCTGATGCAGTGCTTCAGGTAGTAACGTCCAGAAATCCCAGTTGTTGCGTGCGCTTCGCATGTTGGTGCGCGGATCACGTTTTACCGCATGATTCAGGTCGGGGAATTTCAATGGGTCACGAAGGAAGAAGACGGGGGTGTTGTTACCTACCAAATCCCAGTTACCTTCTTCTGTATAGAATTTGATGGCGAATCCGCGAATATCACGTTCGGCATCTGCCGCTCCTCGTTCACCAGCTACGGTAGAGAAACGGACAAACAATTCTGTTTCTTTTCCAATCTGTGAGAAAATAGCCGCCTTGGTGTAGGCTGTAATGTCATGAGTGACCGTAAATTTTCCGAAGGCACCGGAGCCTTTGGCGTGCATGCGTCGTTCCGGAATCACTTCGCGGTCAAAGTGTGCCAGTTTCTCAAGAAACCATACGTTTTGTAAAAGCATCGGGCCTCTCCGTCCTGCGGTGGCCACATTGTGGTTGTCAGCTACAGGTGCTCCTGAAGCGCTGGTCAGTTTTTTATTTTCCATACGATATTACATTTATAATTAATAAAAAAGGGATGTACTGATAAATTGGTCTAATATCTTTTTGTCTGTTTCTGTCAGCAATCCGTTTTTGGATTTCAGGAAAGGTATGTGGGTGTTCCGTGAAATCTTCAATGTTTTCTTCATTTTCCGGTACATACTGCCTGTCCTGAATTTATACGTGGTAAAAAGGAGTGTACGATGCGGAGATATGCGTCCTGCCATCTTCCGGCTGCATGCACTCCATTTCTTGTGAGGGTGCTGTCCGACGACGAACCAGCCGCACGTCCAGCATCCGGAAATAAGGAAGTCTGTCTCGTTCAGCTTTTGAGTGTCAAAATCAGAAATCGCACTCAGGCTGACGTTCAACCCTTTTGACCAGAGATACATGGCTATTTCTCGTGCGAAAAAGGCGGTCTTTCCTTTGTGGCTGTAATATAAGACAGTGGCTTTCATCTTATTGGCAACAACATGGTTCTTGGGCAATTTTTGTTCACTGTATTTGAGGTTTGTGCCGAGACAGTTATTGTCAGCCAGGCACACATTAAACTGATGATTTTTTTCATATAGCGTTTCTTTTTTAACAAAGATAAGCGGGATGAGAATATTTATTTATATTTGCAAAACTCATTTTTTCGATAATATCCATAGATAAAAACGATAAGGACATGGAACTGCGTCAATTGAAATACTTTAAGGAGGCCTGCGAACTACAGAACTTTTCAGAGGCTGCGCGTGTGCTGCACATCTCTCAAAGTACCCTTTCACAGCAAATCAAACAGCTGGAAGATGAGCTGGATGTGCTGCTGTTCGACCGCATCGGCAAGCGAATTGTACCCACAGAGGCCGGGTTGGCTTTTCTGCCTTATGCTGTCAGGGCAATACGTGATGCGGAAAACGGAAAACAGATTATTCGCGACCTGAAAGGTATTGAAACGGGAGTGCTTCATGTAGGAGTGACTTACAGCATGAGTCCGTTATTGATTGCAGCGTTGGGATTATTTTCCAAGACTTATCCCAAAATAAAGGTCAATGTCAGTTTTGGCACTTCCGAAGAGTTGTTGGACAGATTAGAGGCAAATCAGTTGGATTTTGTGTTGTCCTTTAAACCGGAAGGCGTGTCAGAGCATATGGAAACCATGCCTTTGTTCTCTTCCATGCTCCGCTTTATTGTGCATTGTTCTCATCCGTTGGCCGAATTGTCGTCCATCACCTTGAAGCGGCTTTCTGAAACTCCCCTGATTCTGCCGGGAAAAGGATTTGCCACCCGAAAAAGAATAGACGACCTGTGCCGGAAGCATCAGTTGGAGCTGACGGTAGGCGTGGAGATGAATGACGTGCATACCATCATTCATACCTTGCGCGAAGGCTATTGGGGAACGATATTGACGCAGGCGGCTGTACGGGGAGAAGAGAACCTGGTACAAATTCCGATACTATGTGCCGACAAACTGACTTCACAGGGCTTTTTGTTCTGGGCACAGGGAGATTACCGTAAGAAATCGGCATTGGCTTTTGCTGATTTTCTCCGAAAAGTGGCAGGAGGAGAAGAGAGAAGCTAAATAATGATAAGATGTAAAAAAGACAGGTTCCTGTTTCTCTTAATCCGTTCTGAATTATTAACTTTGTCGGTCGATAAAAACTAAAACAGAAACACAGCGCTATGCCATTAAATTTACCCGATAAACTGCCCGCAATTGATTTGCTGAAGGAGGAGAATATTTTCGTTATCGATAATTCTCGTGCCAGCTCACAGGATATTCGTCCGCTGAAAATTGTGGTGCTGAACCTGATGCCCATCAAGATTACTACAGAAACCGATTTGATTCGTTTGCTTTCGAACTCTCCTCTTCAGATAGAGGTGAGCCTGATGAAGCTGAAAAGTCATACGTCAAAAAATACGCCGGTGGAACACATGAAAGCTTTCTACCGTGATTTTGAACTGATGAAGAATGAGAAGTTCGACGGAATGATTATTACGGGTGCGCCGGTAGAACATCTCGATTTTGAGGATGTAAATTATTGGGATGAAATCACGGAGATTTTCGAATGGACCCGTACGCATGTGACTTCTACTTTTTATATCTGCTGGGCAGCACAGGCGGGATTGTATTATCATTATGGCATTCCGAAATATCCGCTGGAAAAGAAAATGTTCGGAATTTTTGAACATCATATCTGCGACGGATTCCAGCATTTACCTATTTTCCGTGGGTTTGACGATGTGTTTTATGTACCGCACAGCCGTCATACGGAAGTCCGTCGGGAAGACATCGAGAAGTGTGAAGGCTTGCAGGTGATTTCGGAATCGGCCGACTCAGGTGTACACATTGTGATGGCTCGCGGCGGACGTGAGTTTTTCGTGACCGGACATTCCGAATATTCTCCTTATACTTTGGACACGGAGTATCGCCGTGACCTGGATAAGGGACTTCCTATTGAAATGCCTCGAAACTATTATCGTGAGGACAATCCGGAGAAAGGACCGCTGGTACGCTGGCGAAGTGTGGCCAACCTCTTGTTCTCCAATTGGTTGAACTATTATGTATATCAGGAAACTCCTTACGACATCAATCAGATAAAATAATGCTCAGACAACGTCCTATCGAACTGCTTGCTCCGGCAAAGAACTTGGAGTGTGGAATGGAAGCCATTAATCATGGTGCCGATGCGGTGTATATCGGTGCACCTCGTTTTGGCGCGCGTGCAGCTGCCGGAAATTCCCTGGAAGACATTGAAGCCCTGGTGCGTTACGCACATTTGTATCGGGTGCGTATTTACGTGACTGTCAATACAATTTTGAAAGATGAGGAACTGGCAGAAACGGAGAAAATGATTTGGGATTTGTACCGGATTGGGGTGGACGCCTTGATTGTGCAGGATATGGGGATTACCCGTCTGAATCTTCCTCCGATTCCTTTGCATGCCAGTACGCAGATGGACAACCGCACTCCGCAAAAAGTGAAATTCCTGGCTGAGGCAGGTTTCCGTCAGGTGGTGTTGGCCCGTGAACTGACGCTTGATGAAATTGCAAAGATTCATGCAGCTTGTCCGGAAACACCGCTGGAAGTGTTTGTACACGGAGCCTTGTGCGTAAGCTATAGCGGACAATGTTATGTCAGCCAGGCTTGCTTTGGCCGTAGTGCCAACCGGGGAGAGTGTGCACAGTTCTGTCGCCTGAGTTTTGATATGGTAGACGCCGACGGGAAAATGATTGCCCGGGGCAAACATCTGTTGTCCTTGAAAGATATGAATCAGAGCGAGAACCTGGAAGCCTTGCTGGATGCCGGTGCTTCTTCACTGAAAATAGAAGGACGTTTGAAGGATGTGGCCTATGTAAAGAATGTGACGGCTTACTATCGCCAGAAACTGGATGCGATATTCAAACGCCGCAAAGAATATATACGTGCTTCTTCCGGCACGGTCCGGCTGGCTTTTCGTCCGCAATTGGACAAGAGTTTCAGCAGGGGCTTTACCGATTATTTCCTGCACGGACGTACACCGGATATTTTCTCCTTCCATACGCCAAAGTCGCTAGGTGAGGAAATGGGGGTGGTGAAGGAAGTACGCGGCAACTATTTTACCGTGGCAGGTGTCAAACCTTTCAGTAACGGTGACGGACTTTGTTATCTGGATGAGGCGGGAAAACTGCATGGATTCCGGGTAAATCGCGTAGAAAACAATAAACTTTATCCGCAGGAAATGCCACGCCTTCGACCGAAGACCAAGCTTTACCGTAACTTTGACCAGGAGTTTGAACGAGTGATGCAGAAGAAATCGGCAGAGCGAAAGATGGCCGTGGCCATGGCATTGGAAGAAAACAATTTCGGATTTACACTGACTTTGACCGATGAGGACGATAATAGCATCAGCGTGACGTTGCCGTACGAAAAAGCACCGGCCCGTACACCCCAGGCTGAAAACCTGAGAAATCAGTTGGGCAAGTTGGGAAATACGCCTTTTGAACTGGAACGTTTGGATATTTCTTTATCGGGCGACTGGTTTATTCCTTCGTCAGTGCTTGCAGATTTACGTCGTACGGCAGTGGAGAAACTGCTGGAGGCTCGTCGTATCAACTATCCGCAGGAAAGAGTCCGTTTCCCGAAAACAGTTCATGCCTTTCCGGCAGGCGAACTGACCTATTTAGGTAATGTGATGAACGGCAAGGCGCAGGCTTTCTACCATGACCATGGAGTGAAGCGCGTGGAGCCGGCTTTTGAAAAGGAAGCACAGGCTGATGCGGTGTTGATGTTCTGCAAGCATTGCCTGCGTTATAGCATGGGATGGTGTCCGGTGCATCATAAGGTGAAGTCGCCTTATCGTGAGCCGTATTATCTGGTAAGTACGGACGGACGACGTTTCCGCCTTGATTTTGACTGTAAGGTTTGTCAGATGAAAGTCTCATTGGATAATCGGGCATCTTCATGAAGCACTTACGATATTTTCTGGGCATACTCTTTCTGTTGCTGTGTATGACGGCCTGTCATTACCGCACCACCTTGTCTTCGGCTGTGAAGAACGGTTCGGAAGACTCGGTTGCCGTGTCGGTACAGAAAGAACGCCCGTATGCACTGAACAGCAATTTTCGTGTGACAGCTGATACGCTCTGGTTGCGTCTGCTTCCGTTGCTCGACTCTATTCCGGTAAGGGAAGGAGATGAACTGGTGGTGGCTGAAATATCGCTGCGCACGGAAATGCAGGATGACTCTGTGTGGGTGAAGGTGGCACGCGACCAGGAAACCATAGGCTGGATTCCGGAACATCAGCTTTTGACGCACATTGTCCCTGTAGACCCGATATCACGTTGCATCCACTTGTTCAGTAATTCACACACCTTACCGTTCTTTCTGGTATTGGCAGTGTTCTTCCTTTGCTTTGTGTACCGTGCCGTACGGCGCAAGCAGATAAAACTCATCTGGCTGAACGACATAGACAGTGTGTTCCCCATTACGTTGTCATGGTTGCTTGTGGCAGCTGCTACACTTTATAACAGCATGCAGCATTTTGTGCCGGAAACCTGGGAGCGGTATTATTATGACCCGTCCCTGAATCCGTTCGACCTGCCTTTTGTATTAGGGTTGTTTGTGCTCAGTGTGTTCTTTATTTTGCTGTTAGGAGTCGCTTTGCTGGATGATTTGTTTCATCAGACCTCTTTTGAAGTAGCCTTCTTCTATCTGCTGGGACTGGCTTCCTATTGCATATTTCTTTATATCTTCTTTACTTATTTATGGGTGTACCTGGCTTATGTGGGCTTTATCGGATATACCTTGTGGTGTATTCGTCAGCTCAGGAAATCGCACGGTTATCCATATGCCTGTGGTTCTTGTGGCGCAAAAATGAGATCGAAAGGCATTTGCCCGCACTGTGGCGCATTGAATGAGTAAGAATCGGCAGAATTTTGTAATTTTGCATTTTCCAAAATCAAAAATCTTAAAACGTACCAAATATGATTAGTATAGATGGACTGACCGTAGAATTCGGAGGGACCACCTTGTTCAGTGACCTGAACTTTCAGATTAACGAGAAAGACCGTATCTCCCTGATGGGTAAAAATGGTGCCGGAAAATCGACACTTCTTAAAATTTTGGCAGGCGTTCGGCAGCCCACCCGTGGAAAAGTGACGGCACCGAAGGACTGTGTGATTGCCTATCTGCCCCAGCACCTGATGACGGAGGATGGCCGTACGGTGTTTGAAGAAGCCTCTCAGGCGTTTGCCCATTTGAAAGAAATGGAAGAAGAGATAGAGCGGATGAACAACGAACTGGCCACTCGTACGGATTATGAGAGTGACTCCTATATGGCTTTAATCGAGAAAGTGGCAGCCATGAGCGAGAAGTTCTATGCCATCGACATGACGCATTTTGAAGAAGATGTGGAGAAGGCTTTGCTGGGACTGGGATTCTTGCGGGAAGACTTTAACCGTCCGACCAGTGATTTCAGTGGAGGATGGCGTATGCGTATCGAACTGGCCAAGCTGTTGCTGCAGAATCCGGACGTCCTTTTGCTGGATGAGCCTACCAACCACCTGGACATTGAATCTATCCAGTGGCTGGAAGATTTTCTGATTAACAGTGCCAAGGCCGTGGTAGTCATCAGTCACGACCGTAAGTTTGTCGATAATATTACCACACGTACTATTGAAGTCACGATGGGGCGCATCTATGATTATAAGGTGAACTATTCTCAGTATCTTGTATTGCGGAAGGAACGCCGTGAGCAACAGATGAAGCAGTATGAGGAACAGCAGAAAATGATTCAGGAAACCAAGGATTTTATCGAACGCTTCAAGGGTACATACAGCAAGACGCTTCAGGTACAGAGCCGTGTGAAGATGCTGGAGAAACTGGAACTGATAGAGGTGGACGAAGAAGATACTTCGGCCTTGCGTTTGAAGTTTCCTCCCTCTCCGCGTAGTGGAAACTATCCGGTTATCATGGAAGGAGTCGGTAAAACATACGGCGATCATGTAGTCTTTAAAAATGCCAATCTGACCATTGAGAGAGGAGATAAGGTGGCATTCGTCGGAAAGAACGGAGAAGGAAAGTCTACTTTGGTGAAATGTATCATGAATGAAATAGATCATGAAGGTACGCTGACGTTGGGGCATAACGTACAAATCGGATACTTTGCACAGAACCAGGCATCCTTGCTGGATGAAAATCTGACGGTGTTCCAGACTATTGACGATGTAGCCAAAGGTGAAATCCGTAATAAAATCAGAGACCTGCTGGGAGCATTCATGTTTGGTAGTCCGGAGGCTTCCATGAAAAAGGTAAAAGTGTTGTCAGGAGGAGAACGTACCCGTCTGGCGATGATAAAGCTTTTATTAGAGCCGGTCAACCTGTTGATTTTGGACGAGCCGACCAATCACCTGGACATGAAAACAAAAGATATTCTGAAGCAGGCACTGGTAGATTTCGACGGCACACTGATTGTCGTATCTCACGACCGTGACTTCCTGGATGGGCTTGTGACGAAAGTATATGAATTCGGAAACCAGCGTGTGAAAGAACATTTGTGTGGCATTTATGAATTCCTGGAGACGAAAAAAATGGAAAACTTGCAGGAACTGGAGCGTAAAAATGCCTGAAATCACCCTTTTTTAGAGAAAAAACAGGGATTTGAGAAAAAAGTTCCCAAATGTTTTGCAGGTTTAAAATAAGTTACTACCTTTGCACTCGCAATCGGGAAATGACCGATGCGGCAAAGGATTGATTCGCTAGCTCAGCAGGTAGAGCACAACACTTTTAATGTTGGGGTCCTGGGTTCGAGCCCCAGGCGGATCACTCAAACAAAAAGCAAAATAATGAAAACCGCTGATAATCAATCATTATCAGCGGTTTTTCTTTTTATCCATACTGCAAATTGAAGCAGAATACGCCTTCTCAAAGGAGGGAAATAGGTGGACTTGATTTCCACTTTAAAAAAGTCCACCTATATGCATTATATTTCACTGATTCTCTGTATTTTGCGTGATGCAAACTCTTTTCAAAACATGTATTTTTACACCATCAAAAAAGAAGAGTATGGCAATGCAAAGAAACTATTTTACGGTATTGTTTTTCCTGAAGAAATCAAAGCTGCTTAAAAATGTAGAAGCACCAATCTGTATGCGTATCACAATAAACGGAAAACGTGCAGAGGTACAAATCAAGCGAAGTATAGATGTTACAAAATGGAATACGCAAAAAGAATGCGCGATTGGCAGGGAAAAGAAGTATCAAGAAATAAACCACTATCTTGATACGATAAGAACTAAAATCCTTCAAATTCACCGTGAACTTGAGCAGGACGGTAAACCTATTACAGCAGATATTATAAAAAATATCTATTATGGAGAACACTCTACTCCCAAAATGCTGCTTGAAGTATTCCAAGAACACAATTCGGAATATCGGGAATTAATGAACAAGGAATATGCCGAAGGTACTGTACTTCGATACGAACGTACAGCAAGATATTTGAAGGAGTTTATCAGTGAACAGTATAAACTGGCTGATATTCCATTAAAATCAATCAACTATGAATTTATAACCAAATTCGAACATTTCATTAAAATACAGAAAAACTGTGCGCAAAATGCGACAGTGAAATATCTGAAGAATTTAAAGAAAATCATCAAAACTGCATTGATAAAGAAGTGGATAACTGATGATCCGTTTGCAGAAATACACTTCAAACAAACTAAATGTAACCGTGAATTTTTAAACGAGACTGAACTACGTAAGATTATCAACAAAGATTTTGATATTCAGCGGTTACAAACGGTAAGGGACATTTTTATCTTCTGCTGTTTCACCGGTTTGGCCTTCACAGACGTAAAGAACCTAAGAAAAGAACATTTAGTACAGGCTGACAATGGTGAATGGTGGATAAGAAAAGCAAGGGAAAAGACCGATAATATGTGCGACATTCCATTGTTGGATATACCAAGACTTATTTTAGAGAAATATCAGTCAAATCCAATCTGCAATGAAAAAGGATTATTACTTCCTGTTCCCAGCAACCAACGAATGAACAGTTATTTGAAAGAAATAGCTGATGTATGTGGCATTCAAAAGAATCTTTCCACACATATTGCAAGACATACATTTGCATCACTGGCTATTGCAAATAAGGTTTCCTTGGAATCCATTGCAAAAATGTTAGGACATACGGACATTCGTACAACTCGTATTTATGCCAAAATAATGAATTCCACTATTGCCAGTGAAATGAAAGTATTGCAAAACAAGTTCGCTAACAATATATTAAGTTTCCAAGAATAGGAATTCATTTGCAATACAAGGTTTAATGATAAAAATCACTCAAACCTTGTATTGTATCTCATGAAACAGAATAAAAGGAACTAAGAAACCACGCTAAATCTCTCTTAAAGAATACAAGTACAACCAATACACCAACTGCAGGAGAGAAACATACCCAATCTTTATCTGCATATTTTTGACAGAACTGAGCTAATATCTTCATCAAAAGGGATAAAACCAATCATTCGGTTTTGTGTATTAGGATAATCCTTATTGATGCGTACCAATGTGACGTTTCTCTTTTGGACCGCCAGTTTCTCAAACGGAAAACGGATGATGGACGGAGTATTGAAACCTACGCCGAGTTCCAGCAGAAGCGTTTTGCCATCGCAAGCCTTTTCCATATAGTCCTGATAGCGTTCATAGCTTGCGTACCATTGGTTATCCTGCACAAAATAACGGTCTTTCCGTACATGCACATCCATTTTTCCACCGCATACCGGACAACGGGGAACAAGCTCAGAGGGAATGCGACAATCCTTTGTCTGTCGTGCCATCTCCCTGACAAGGTCTTCATTGTAGTAAAGCTTGTCATGGCATCCATTGGCACATTGCAGGTAAGCGTAATCTCCCTGTACGGCAAAAATTCGTTTGCCTTCAAATCCCGATTTTTCAAACTGCCCGTCCACATTGGTGGTTATTATGAAATAATTCTTATCCTTTATGACATTGAACAGTAAGCGGTATAATTCTGTAGCAGGCATATCGTAACGGTTCATAAGTATGTGCCTTGCCCAATAAGCCCATCGTTCCTCCTCCGTTTTGAATGGATAAAATGAGGAAGAATACATGTCTGTCAGACCATATCTTGTACTGAAGTCCGTGAAGTTGTCCGTGAAACGCTTTCCGCTGTATGCGATACCTGCCGCATCTGAAAGTCCGGCTCCTGCACCAATGACCACATAATCTGAATGATCAAGGAGATTACGCAGTTTTTGCAATCTGCTTTCATAATTGTCTTCGACAATTGCCTTATGGCAAAAGTCCTCTATAAATGGATAAATCCTCATCTTTGAATACATTGAAAACAACCGTTTGAATATGTGATGTCGTTTTAAGACAGTTTATCACTGTTTCTACCGCAATTTGCGCCGCCTGCTCTTGTGGAAATCCAAATTCTCCAGTGGATATGCAACAAAAAGCAACACTTGACAATCCATGTGCGCTCGCCAATGAGAGACAGGAACGGTAACAGTCTGCCAATTCCTGTTCCTGTTTTAATGTAGGTTGAGCATTACCAACTATCGGACCTACCGTATGCAGCACGTACCGTGCAGGCAGGTTATAGCCTTTGGTTATTTTGGCGCACCCCGTAGGCTCCGGATGCCCCTGTACCCGCATCAGTCTGTCGCACTCCAGGCGTAACTGTACACCTGCGGCCGAATGGATGGCATTGTCGATACAACGGTGTAGAGGGACGAAGCAACCCAATAGGTTGTTGTTGGCCGCATTGACGATTGCATCCACGTTCAGTCTCGTAATATCGCCCTGCCATATCCGAAGTCTGCTGTCTGAATGACACGTCGGTATGTCAGACAAGGCTACAATACCCTTGTCCGCAAGTTGCAGCCTTAGTTCGGTATCTTGGGCTTGCAGGAACTCCGGGTTTATCGGCTGCGGAGAACGCACGTTAAGCAAAGCCCGCATCATGGACTGTTGCTTTTCCAGTGTATCGGGTATCTGCCATCCGACATATTCTTTCCGCTCGGCGAGTAACGTGCGAAGTATGAACCGCAGATTATCAATCCTGGCTTTCGTATTCATAATGCTCAAAAGTGGGAGGTATTGGGGTCAGATCATAATAGTCCAATCTGGTGACAGGCAAACGAAAATAAACTAAATCCGTATATCGCTTGTACAGACGGGGCAAAACTGGATTGTCCGCATAAATTTCACGGGCCAATCCATCAGGAACATCAAACATGGCACGCCCGGTCACCCGTACAGATATGTTCCCATCCATGGCAAGCAACTCTATATTGGGGTTTTCTTGCAGTTGCCGATACACTTCTTTGTGCGGAGAAGTAGCAAAATACAGGGTATGCCCTTCCTGCTTCATGATTTGGAATACCCGGATTTTGGGTTTGTTCTGTTCTACGGTAGCAAATGCCACATCTTTATGCTTGCTTAAAAAATCAAATACTTTTTCCATAATTGAATCTCGTTTATTCCTTGCTTGAAAAAGGCTTCGGATGGTACCTGAATGTCATACCATCCGAAGCATCATGCACAATATGTCTTATTCTTATTTGTAGAGGGCTTTGCCCAAATCTTCCAGTCCGGCTTCTCCTGGCAGACCGGGATAAGCTTTTTTCATTGCATCCACAAAATCCTGAGAAGATTTGTTTGCTGTCAATATTTCTTTCATTTTCTTCAGATATGCGATTTTGAACTCAACTGCATCGCGTTTTGCTGCACCTCCGTGTCCACCGATGAACAGTTCAGCACCCGAAGCAAGAGACTTTTCAGCTTCAGCAATTTCGGCATCGATAGCTGCCGGAGAAGAAATCTGTAAATGGCTGACATGCGCCTTTACCGGAGTCCAGTGCGTATAATAGGCCTTGCCTCCAATCAGGAGGCTGGCAGCGGGAAAGTCGCTGGATGCTCCATGGCGAAACTCGAACGTAACTCCTGCCCATGTCTGTGTTGTGCCGAACGGTACTTCAGTTACATCTCCCGTAGGCAACTCGGTCATCGTGTCACCCCACATTTGCTCAAAGCCTTTCATCATACCGCCATAAATAGGGCCTTTGGAGAACTCTTCCATTCCTTCTGCCATGATTTGGGCGTAGTTGCCACTTCCTCCAAGATGGTAATCGGAAATGATTTTCTCGATAGGCTTGCCTAATTTCTCGATGTAAATGTTGAATTCTGCCACATTGTCCTTGAAAAGCGGATGTTCCATGGTAACAAGCGAATCCTTGCCTTCAATGATGTAACTTGCATCTGCCATTACATCATTGGTGTGATACACATGCAACTTGAAATTACCGAGGTCATGCACCTCGAAGCGTCCCTTAGTCTGTGCCATAACTGTAATCGTTAAGAGATTGAACAAAATAAATAATACCTTTTTCATTGTTTATGCCTTTAATTTGAGTTATACAATAGTTTGCTTAATATCCGATGGTGAAACGCTCATAATGGTATTTCGGGTTTTCCAGTTCATCGACCATCGCAACAGCGTAATCCTCCACTGAAATATGGCTGTTCCCGTTCTCGTCTACGATAAGATCATCTTTGCCCAGACGGAATTTTCCGGTACGCTTGCCGGGCTCCAGTGTTCCGGCGGGTGAGAAGAAAATCCAATCAATGTCCTTTTCATTCATCAATGTGTTCAAATAGAATTCGCCGAGAGACTTGACACCGCCCATGATGGCATCCGGAATAGCACCGGAATCTACCACACGAAGTCCCGGGGCACAGAACAAAGTGCCTGCTCCACCTACACACAACAGCCTTTTCGCACCCGACCGTTTGGCTGCTTCCAATATCAACGGATAATTACGCAAAGTTTCCTCGTAGATATCAGGATTTGCCCAGCCCGGATTGTATGCGCTGATAATCGCATCCTTGTCTTTGCAGGCTTCAGTCATTGCATCCGTATCAGATACGTCTGCCTTTACAATTCTCAAATTGGAATTTGATACGTTAATCTTCTCGGGATTACGTACGACGGCTGTTACTTTGTGACCTCTTGACAGCAATTCGTTCAGGATGGCGGTTCCAACAAATCCGCTCGCTCCAATCAATGTTACATTTTTCATGACCTGATGTATTAAAAAGTTTATTACTTACTAAAAGTATCTTTGTTTCTTTTACACTGCAAAAGTAGAAAGAGTTTTTCATCCACACAAGTAGACACTTGAACATCAGATACTTACTTAGAGGTAACCATTGCTTGTTATCAGGTATTTACAAGCAGAAATATTTTTGAAAAAAAAGTTTTTTGCAGTCTAAAAGGAATTTGCTTACCTTTGTAGAGTGAATTGAAATATATTATTTTATGGATAGAACAACAATAGAAGATGCGGTATTTCCGGATTGTCCGATACGGAATATCCTGGCAAAACTTTGTGACAAATGGTCACTTCTGGTTATATATACACTGAATAAGGCTGGTATGGAAACAGTTCGGTTCAAAGAGTTGCAGCGTGAGATTCCAGACATATCTCAAAAAATGTTGACTGTAACTTTGAGAACATTGGAAGATGACGGGTATGTTACCCGTACAGTATATCCAGAAGTCCCACCAAGAGTTGAATATGCATTGACCGAAAGGACGCGTTCTTTACTTCCACATATTAATGCTCTGATTGGATGGGCATTGGAAAATAAGGATGCGATTATAAAAGACAGAAGAAGAGCCAACAAAAAAGAATGAATGTCAATTGGAGAAGAAAGTAATTTGAGTCAGCATGAGACACAAAATTTCCGGATGTTCCATGTTCAGAACTTATTTATCTGAATTGAAAAGATTTCCTGTCATTTGCCTAACTTTTTCAGATTGCCCATTTTTCAAATTATGTTACGCTAACTGCATTTTCATTAGGTTATTCCATAAACCTTACCTATGTTTGCATAGATTTAGAAAACGAGTTAAAAATAGAGTGGAATATCATAAATGTGTAGAAAAGAGAATTCTCTGCACATATTTGATATAAAAGGAAGTTGATAATTAATAAAAACATTAAATCTTCACCCTTTAAAATGTACGATTAAAGGCAACGACCATATTTCTGACTTATTACTTATAAAATATTGAGTAATAATCTGTTGCAAATACTCTCCTTTTAACTTTGTCTGCGTAAAAACATTAGATGACATGATAAATCACAGACGACATCAAACAGAATATATCCAGATTGATACCCGCCGATGTACGGGGTGTAACAAATATATTGAAGTTTGCCCCAAGCAAGTCATCGGGAAAATACACTTTTTAACACACCGGCACGCAGTTATCAAACATGCCGAAAAATGTATAGGCTGCATGAAATGTCTCAAAGCATGCACGAATCAAGCAATCACTAAAAGACAACAATATGAATAAAAGAATCGTATTTTCAACAGACCTGACACTGGCAATCGTATGGCCGATAACACTCGCTACAGGACTAATCATTCACGCCGCAGGGCATGGAATCGTACAGCAAGGTGTCCAATTCTGGACCGTATTGCATATCTTACTTGGAATTTTGTTTTTCACAGCTTCTCTCCTGCACATCAAAGCGCATTGGAGATGGTACAAAAGCCTGGTCAGAAGTACCAAATGCCACAGCAAAATCACAATGGGACTATCGGTGGCCTACTTGCTGACAATCGTCACTGCCATTATTCTCATATTGCAAAAAGGTCCCGCAGATATACATTGGGGCCTATTACACTATCAGGCAGGTATTTTATTCAGCATTTTGGGATTATGTCACCTGATCAGTCGCCTGAAGTTTCTACTGAATCACTTTTGCCGCGGAAAGTGAAAGCCCTACCACCTCCTTTAGAAGTGGAAATTTCGGCCTCCTTGAAGTACATTCTGTTCCTAATACTTTAATTTCTAAAGCTATAAAAATTTTGCATAATTTACAAAGCCACGAGTATCACAATCGATTAAGGGCTTTATTTGCAGCATTTTTCCGATTTATCCACACACTGCCCGAAAAACTCCTGAAAAAGCCCGCTGGCCAGTTTCCAGTTTTCACGGTTAATGCAATACTTCACCTTCGGAGTTTCCACCTCACCTTGTATGAGTCCCGCATCCTTCAGTTCCTTTAGGTGTTGAGATACGGTAGCCTTGGCAATAGGCAGTTCCTCATGAATATCACCAAAATAGCATGTTTCCTGCCGGGCAAGAAAGTGCAGAATGGCAACTCGTGCCGGATGTCCCAAAGCTTTGGCAAACCTTGCCAACTGCTCTTGTGTGGCCGTATAATCCTTTTTCTCTTCCATCGTTTCGTTGTTCGCAAAAATTACGAATAATATTAAAATGCAACAAAAAATTCCTTCATGCTGAAAAAACGGTAAAATCCATCCTTCAGCACAAAGGAATTTTTCACTTATCAGAACAACTTGCTCGGATATTCTCCAGAGTCGGCAAGTGCTTTCAGTTTATCGACAACTCCCTGACGATCGGCAGCATAAGTCACACCGAACCAGCGAGAAGTAGTATCGAGTACTTCTACCGTAGCAGTACCTTCGTTGATCAACTTGTTCACCATGAGCGGAATATAATATTCAGCTTTCGGCTTGTCGATATTTTCTTTCAGGAAGTCGACGAAGTAATCTTCAGAATACTTGAAATAGTCGGGAGTAAAGCCCCACATATTCATAGAAACCGGTGTATTATCTTCGATGCCTACCCATTCACCGTTCTCATCCTTATAAGAAACAACGCCGTTGATACGCATGATCTCAGTACGTTCAACCACCGTAGTCAGGTGTCTGTGTTCATCGGTAGAGCAGATACCGCGAGCTACTGTACCACTTTCGCTCAACGTATTGCCTACACGGAAGCCTACCATGCAATATGTATTCTTAACTCCCTCGGGCAGTTCAGACAAGTATTTACCGATTACGGCGAAACTGTCGCGTCCGTAGAAGTCGTCGGCATTGATAACGGCAAAAGGTTCACGAATCACATCTTTACCCATCAGCACAGCATGATTGGTACCCCATGGCTTTGTACGCTCTGCCGGACAAGTGAATCCTTCGGGCAACTTGTCGATGCTCTGGAACACTACTTCCACCGGAATATGATTTTCGTACTTGCTGATGATTTTCTTACGGAAATCCTCTTCAAAATCCTTTCTGATTACAAATACGATTTTTCCAAATCCGCCACGGATAGCGTCGAAAATAGAATAATCCATGATTGTTTCACCGTTAGGTCCTACGCCGTCAAGCTGCTTTAAACCTCCGTAACGGCTTCCCATTCCTGCTGCCAGGACAAATAAAGTTGGTTTCATAATATGTCTTTAAATTAAGTTATACCGCAAAGGTAAAGAATTTATATAAATAGCACTAAATTGTTATAGAACAAAATGAATGTTGTTTCGGTTATTTTATATAAATTCGCATAAACTATACGCTTTATTTAGCCTATGAAAAAGTATTTACGATGGACTGGGATTGCCGTCGCATCGCCGTTCATACTATTTATACTGCTATGTATCTTGATATACATTCCTCCTATCCAGAACTTTCTGGTAAATACGGCTACCCGCTACGCTTCCGAGGCCACTGGAATGCAAATTTCCATCGGACGGATTTCGCTCTCCTTCCCCTTAGACCTGGTAGTCAACCATACGGTTGTAGTCGACAAGCAGGACACGATTCTGAATGCCGAACGGCTGACTGCCAAGGTACAGCTTATGCCGCTCCTACGGAAGAAAGTAGAGCTGGACGGACTGCAACTTACCAAGGCTTCGGTCAATACAGCAAACCTGATTGAGGGTCTCACCCTGAAAGGCAATCTGGGAGAACTCTTCGTTTCCTCTCACGGAGTAGACCTCGACCCGGAAACTGCCATTGTCAATACACTGTCGCTGAAAGATACCCACCTGTCGGTATGCATGGCAGATACGACTGCTGCCGACACGACCAGCTCGGCACCGCTGTACTGGAAGATACAGCTGAAGAACGTCGATCTGGAAAACGTATCGTTTGCCATGCAAATGCCTCTCGACTCCCTCGACATGTCGGCATCCATCAGCAAGCTGTCACTGCGCAACGGACTGGTGGACTTGCATAAATCGGCATACTCTGCCCAGACACTCAATCTGAGTAAAGGTACGGCTTCTATCAATACCAATACGCTTGCCCCCGCACAGGGACTGGACGTAGCACATATCAGCATCACCGACATAAACCTGGACTTAGATTCTGTGTATTATGCCGGGGAGGACATCTATGCCAACATCAAAGACTTCAACCTGAAGGAACGTTCCGGACTGGAAATAACCTCAACGCAAGGTAAACTAATCTCCGACGCGAAAACCCTCAAGGTACCCTCGCTCCAGATAAAGACTCCCGACTCGTTCATCGAGTTTAACGCCTCTATGGACTGGGATGCTACGCATGCCGATAAGGACGGACAAATCAACGCCCGCCTCATGGCAGACATCGGCAAGAACGACTTGTTGAAGGTAGTTACCGGCATGCCTGAAGCGTTCATCCAGAAATATCCGGCTGCTCCCCTACAAATACGGGCAGGAGTAGACGGCAACCTGAAGGAAATACGCCTCACCACACTCTCGGCAAACATTCAGGGAGCACTCAAGGCACAGGCGTCGGGAAAAATTTCTCTGCCACTGGACAGCATACGCCGGAACGGTTCGGTCAACCTGGAGGTAGAAACGGGCAATCTGGCTTTCGTTGAAACCATGATGGAAGGTATCGTGCTGCCTCACGGCATGAAGTTGAACGGAAAAGCGCGAATCAACGGAAGCAAACTGGGAGCCGACTTACAATTCCTGCCAGGCAGGAAGGCCAACGTATCTGTCAAAGCAGACTACGACATGCAGAAGGAAGCCTATCTGTTCGACCTGAACGTAGACAGCCTCAACCTGCACCGTTTCATGCCTCATGACTCCATCTTCGGACTTTCGGCTACCATTCATGCTGAAGGCGAAGGCATGGACTTTTTCTCTCCGCGTACAAGAGCAATGCTAAAAACCGAAGTTTCTCACTTCCGATACGGGTCACTCGTATTCTCGGGAGTGACACTGACGGCAGGACTGCAACGCTCTCAAGCTTCGGCACTGCTGAACATCAACAACCGTGCGCTCGACGTATCAGCGGAATTGCAGGCACTGTTGCATCCCAATCTGGTAAAAGCCGATCTCAATACTAGCATCCGGTTGCTGGACTGGCAGGAACTGGCACTGATGAATACACCATTCCGCTCGTCGATGAACATCGAAGTACATGCACAGACCGACATGAAACAGCGGCATAGTGCACGGACAACTATCAGCGGCATCCAACTGGCTACGGCTGAACGGACATTCAAGACCAAAGACCTGCATGCGGGATTCGACATGGCACCCGACTCGGTGAGAGGATATGTGAATGCCGGTGACCTGACCTTCCTGTTCAGATCGACAAACAGCCTCGAGAAATTCATGAACAAAACTGACCGCATAGCACAGGAGTTCAGTGCCCAGTGGAAAAAGAAACATATCAACCAGCAGCTGCTCAAGGAGATGATGCCGGCAGCCCAGCTGAAGATATTCTCCGGTTCCGACAATCCGGTTGCCAATTTTCTGGCAGCACAGCACATCAGTTATAACCGCCTGAGAGCAAACTTCAGCATGTCACCCGAAAAAGGACTGGACGGTTCTATCGACTTGTTTGGCTTGCATACTGACAGTCTGCAACTGGACACTATTTACTTCAGAGCCTCACAGGATTCTGCTCGCCTACAGTTCAACAGCGGTGTAAAGGCACTTGCCAGCAAGCGTCAGGAAGCATTCAATATCTCTCTGAACGGTTACATAGGCTCTACCGATGCACAGATGCTAATCGGTTATCTGAACGGGAAAGGAGAAACAGGCGTAGACCTCGGCCTGCAAGCCCAGCTACGTCCCAACGGAATCAGCATGCACATTACTCCCGACAACCCCACACTGGTATATCGGCCGTTCAAGGTAAATCCCGACAATTACATTTACCTGAGCGACCAGGGGCGTATCCATGCCGACGTAAAGATATACGACGAGAACCATTCGGGACTGTCGCTGTACTCTACCCCCGATTCTCTCGCTCAACAAGATATTACGTTAGGACTCAACCAGATAAACATAGCTGAATTCCGGCGCATTATCCCTTACATGCCCGACATAGCCGGGTTCATCAATGCAGAAGCCCATTATATACAGACCGAAGCCAGTACGCAAGTGGCTACCGATATAAGTATCAACAATCTGGCCTACAACAAGCAGCCATTGGGCAACTGGGAAATGAGCGCCGTCTATCTTCCTAAGGAAACGGGAGAGCACAGCATCGACGGTTTTGTCATGCTGAACGGAGAAGAAATCATGAGCATGAACGGAAGTTATCTGTCGGCTTCGGACAAAAACGACAAAGACCATATCACTGCCGACGTGAACCTGCATCACCTGCCGCTGAAGATAGCCAATGCATTTATCCCCGACAATATGGCAAAGCTGCAAGGCGACCTCGACGGAGCCATTTCCGTAGAAGGCTCTACGTCGCAGCCCGTATTAAACGGACAATTGGGAATGGATAGCGTCATCGTAAACATACCGCAGGCTTCGCTGAACCTTCGTTTCGATGACCGCCCGCTGAAGATAGAAAACAGCCGGTTGATATTCGAACGCTTCAATATCTTCACCAAGGGAAAAACACCGTTCAGCATCGACGGATATGTCGATATGACCGACATGGCTGCCATGGATATCAACCTGAAGATGCAGGCACACAATTTCGAACTGATCAATGCCAAGCGCACCAAGGAATCGCTGGTTCACGGCAAACTGTATGTCGATGTCAACGCCATGCTGAAAGGAAGACCAGATGCCCTTACCATGCGCGGAAACATGAACATACTAGGCAACAGTGATTTCACCTATGTGCTGAAAGATTCACCGCTCACCGTGGAGGACCGCCTGAACGAAACCGTAACGTTTGTCGACTTCAGCGATACCACCCATATAGAGAAGCCCAACATGCCGGTTATGTCGCTGGGAGGAATGGATATCTTGATGACACTCCACATTGATGAAGCCGTACAGGCACGTGTCGACCTGAACGACAACGGCAGCAACTACATGCTACTGGAAGGTGGAGGCGACCTCTCGTTCCAGTACCAGCCCGACGGCAACATGCTGCTGAACGGACGATACTCGCTGATGAGCGGAGAAATGAAATACGAAATGCCTATCATCCCGCTCAAGACCTTTTATATACAAGACGGCAGCTACATCGAGTGGACGGGCAATCTGATGAACCCCAACCTGAACATCAAGGCAGCCGAACGGGTACGTGCCTCGGTTTCGTCCGACGGAGAAAGCTCACGCATGGTCAACTTCAATGTGGGTGTTAACCTGACCAACCGGCTGGAAGATCTGGGATTCACCTTTACCCTCGAAGCTCCCGACGATGGAACCATGCAGAATGAACTGGCATCAAAGTCGGCCGAAGAAAAGAACAAGTTGGCAGTCACCATGCTGGTTACCGGCGTATACATGGGCGACAGCAGTGCCGGAACGAAAGGATTCGATACCAACAGTATGCTGAACTCTTTCCTGCAAAGCGAAATCAACAAAGTGGCGGGAAGCGCACTGAAAAGTATCGATATCAATTTCGGTATGGAAACGACGGACGAAAGCGGTACTGGAAATACCCGTACCGACTACAACTTCCAGTTTGCCAAACGTTTCTGGAACAACCGCTTCCAGGTAATTATCGGCGGAAAAATTTCTACCGGAAACGACGTACAGCAGCAAGATGAATCATTTATCGATAATATATCGCTGGAATACCGCCTCGACAACAGTGGAACACGCTACATCAAGATTTTCCACGACAAGAATTACGAGAGTATTCTCGACGGCGAAGTGATAGAAACCGGTGCCGGTATTGTACTGAGAAAGAAAGTAAGCAAACTGGGTGAGCTCTTCATCTTCCGCTCGCGAAAGAAGAAGCAGCCGGAACAAGAAACAGCCAACTGATTTTTTAGACACATAAAAACAGATTCATGAAAAGACAGAAAACATATCCTATACTCGTCCTCCTGCTGACGGTCTTACTTGCCGCATCGTGCTCTACTACCAAGCATTTGCCTGAAGGGGAAACATTGTATTTAGGATTGAAAAAGGTAACCATCAACAACGAAGACAAAAGCAAGGCAGGACAAAACGCGCTAGCAGAAGTGGAAGGTGCAATCAGCATCGCCCCCAACTATGCCATTACAATCAATCCCAACATACGCTTTCCGATCCCCTTCGGACTATGGATATACAACCGCTTCGAGCGATATGAAAAAGGATTTGGCCATTGGGTATTCAAGAAGTTGGCTTCCGACCCCGTATATGTCTCCACCGTCAATCCCGAAACCCGTGTCAAGGTGGCAACCAACCTGCTGCACGACTACGGCTACTTCGACGGCAAGGTAACCTACCGGGTAGACAGCACGCGTAATCCCCGTGCCGTAAAGCTGAGCTACGATATCGACATGGGTAAGCCCTACTACATCGATACCCTCATCTACGAAGGCTTCCGTCCACGTACCGACAGCCTGATCCGCGCACATCTGGACGAAAGTCTCATACACAGCGGCGACAACTTCGACGTGACCGTGCTGAATCAGGAACGCCAACGCCTGATAGACTTGCTGCGAGACAACGGATATTACTATGCCCGAAACGAATTTCTGACGTTTCTGGCCGACACCATCATGCGCAAAGGCTACGTCAGCATGAAGATTGTACCACGACAGAGTATACCCGAAGAAGCACTCCGCACCTATTACATCGGACACACCTCGGTGTATCTTACCGGCTACAACGGCGAACAGCCCACCGATTCGCTGAAACGACGCAACTTTACGGTTTATTATTCCGGCAAGAAACCCGGCATCCGGTACGGCGTACTTCGCAAGCGTTTCCTATACCGCAAAGGAGAAGTCTATTCACAAACCCGACAGAACTATACGCAAGAAGCACTGGCACGACTGGACGTATTCAAGTTCAGTGACTTTCAATACACTCCCCGCAGCGGAGCCGAAAAAGATACCCTCGACATACGGGTAAATGCCATGTTCGACCTGCCCTACAACAGCGAGCTGGAACTGAACGTCACGACCAAAAGTACCAAGCAAACCGGTCCGGGAGCCATCTTCAACCTCTCGCGCAAGAATTTCCGCGGCATGGGTGCCTCACTCAACCTCGAACTCAAAGGCTCGTACGAATGGCAGACCAGCTCTACCGTCGACGGCGACAAGTCGGTCATGAACTCCTACGAACTGGGTGCCGCCCTTTCGCTGGAGTTTCCCCGTATCGTACTCCCGTGGGTACGCAACCGCATCGACCCCTTCCGCTTCCCCTCGCAGACCAACTTCAAGATTTATGCCGAACAAGTAAACCGTGCCCGTTACTTCAAGATGCTTTCCTTCGGCGGAAGCGTAGCGTACAGCTTTCAGCCCTCACGCAGCATGAAGCACACCGTAACACCGCTCCATCTGGCATTCAACCACCTGCAACACCGCACGGCAGCCTTCGACTCCATAGCTGAAGCCAACCCGATGCTGTTCCACAGTCTGGACGACCAGTTCATCCCGTCAGTAACCTACACCTTTACCTACGACAATTCCTGGAAGCAACGCCGAATACGTCTGTGGTGGGAAAACTCCTTTACCTCGGCAGGAAACGTCACCTCCCTTATCTATGCAGCCTTCGGCCGAAGCCTAAAAGAGAAAGACAAGAAATTCCTCGGAACGCCTTTTGCACAGTTTCTGAAAATCTCAAGCGAGATACGCCCGTTGTATTACATTAGCGACAAGCAACAGATAGCCGGTCGTTTGATGGCAGGAGTAATCTGGTCGTACGGAAACAAGACCATTGCTCCCTACAGCGAACAGTTCTACGTAGGAGGTGCCAACAGCATCCGTGCCTTTACGGTACGTTCCATCGGTCCGGGACGCTTCCATCCGGCAGAAAGTTCCACCTATTCGTACGTCGACGAAACAGGTGACATTAAGCTGGAAGCCAATCTGGAGTACCGTTTCCGTATCCTGTCGAGCTTGTTCGGCGGCAACCTGAACGGAGCCGTCTTTCTGGATGCCGGAAACGTATGGCTGATGCGCAAGGATGAAGCCCGTCCGGATGCCGAATTCAGCTTCAACAAATTCTTAGATAGCATTGCACTAGGCACCGGTTTGGGTATCCGATACGACCTGTCATTCCTCGTGCTCCGCCTCGACTGGGGAATCGCCCTTCACGTACCTTACGAAACGGGTATCTCCAAGTATTACAACATTCCCCGGTTCAAAGATGGCATGGGTATTCATTTTGCTATCGGATATCCATTCTAAAAACCGAGCCACCTACACATAAAAAAATGTACCCACCTTGCAAGCAAGTACGGGTACATTCTCTTTTTATGAAAAAAGTTGAAAAGAAATAATCAATTGAAAATAATGGAATTCATAATCTGCCACTCGTGACGAGCATCGAGCACGAGCACTCCGGCCGTACTCAAGTCAATAGGCTCATCCTCACCATAGTTCTGCGACTGGTTTTTCTCTCCCATCGTATACAAGCGGTTACGCACAATACTGAAACACGTTTCCGTATCAATATTATCGAGCTCGGTAATCACGGTACGTCCGTTCTCTCCGTCGGGCAGCGACACTAGCGTACGGTTCTCACCAGCCGTTTCGTAATTACGTAAAATGACATCCCAGTACTTTATCACTTTTCCGTCTGCATCGAGCATCTGCATCTGGAAAGTAGGCACCCCTGCATCCACATCTTTCTGCGTCATAACTACCGATATCCAGAAACTGTCGCCGAACACCGTACCCCTTGGCAGCGAAATCGTGCCCTTAGGATAAGCCTCCTCGTCGGTCTGCCAGTTCGTATCAGCACTGTCCAGATAACCGTCGCCATTCATATCCAGCGGCAGCAGCCCGTTCTTCGTATTTCCCGGGAACCACTTGCACAGATCAATCTCGTACACAGAAAACGCATTATTTACAGCCGATCCGGCCAAAGCACAATCATAGTCCGTACGCGGATTCATACCATTTATCACATTATCCTTATGAAAATCGAAATCATCGTCCACACTTCTGAATCCTCCGAAAATAACAGTCTGATTACGTTTGGTAGCAACCAGCCGAAGCTTCGCCACCGTACTGCCGTTTACCTGCACCGGCACACGGGTAAAATAGCCAAACGTACCCGCTACCTGCCGGCGAGCCACCATCAGACCGTGCTGTGCTTCTGCTTCAGCACTTAGTTTGGAAAGAATTACGCCATTTTCCACCCAGAAAATTTCCGCCCCAGCAAACACCTCTTCGGCATATCCATCATCGGGTACGGTAGCCACCTCTGTATGGTTAAAAGAATCGCCTACCTCCACACCCTTGAACGGCTCATAGCCTCCATACGTACCGCTTTGGTAACCTATCACGTAAGCCATGTAAGTCTTGCCTTCCTCCAGACACTCACTGCCGGTAAGTGTAATCGTGGCATAACGTCCCATTCCATCTTCCGTACTCCAAGGAATGCTTGCCTTGTTGTCCGGATTGCTCCAGTTGTCAATCGTCTTTTTATACACCACCTTTGCCGGACTCTGATACTCCACAATCAGTATACTGAGCTTGTCGAACGTCTGCGTAGGCGTAACACTCGAAATAGGACGGCGTGACGCCACAGCTGCCGTATTCACTCCCTCTCCACCTTCAAAAAGCTCTCCCACACTTTCTACCGCAACCGAAAATGTCTGCTGCTGAGGCTTTCCACTCTGCCCCTCTGCATCGGGCGACGAAGAATCACTGCAGGCAGAAAGAAGCATCAGGGCGATGCCTGCCAAATATGTCAATCTATATAATTTCATAAATAAATTATCCAATTAAAATAACTTCATACCCTTGTAACTACCTTACACAGTACCAATTGTTATTCCAATACGCCAGAACAACTAATAGATTTTGACGGAGTTCCCAAACAATAAAAATGATTCGCCTCAATCGGGAAAAGATACTTGTCGAGGTCGTCGATAATACCGGTACCTATATCAGTTTCTTCTCCAAATTCAAGATCATCACGATTTTGCCAAGGCTTCGTCAAACGTACCTTTTTGCTGGTACCCACAATACCAGTAATGGAGGTAGTCACAAACTCTGCTACAAGCGTATAATCGTACCGCCCCCTGTCTGGGATATTCACGGGAAGCATGAAGGCCGTCATGGAGCATTTATAAACAGGTTTAGGAAGCATTCCAGTAGCATCATCTTCTGGTAAATATAAATCATCCTCTGTAAAGGTCTTATCCATCAGTACCCTGCCCTCTTCGTTAAAAGAATCACCTCCATAAGGACTGGTGATGTAATCTGTAATTTCACTTGCTGTTGGGGCACTGGGCAATAGTTTCACTTGCGTATTCTGCGAATTATAAAGCAAAATTCTCACGCGCTCTACTTCCTGCGGAATCTGATTCAGGCAAACCTGCAGACCTGCGACCCTGCGCCACAAATTAATCTCACCAATATTCTTGTCACTCTCCGATTCTGGCTTGAAATCTACGTACCCTGTAAAAAATTCCGAATGTGCCATATCAACGGGTGTTCTATCCTCCTGAAGTGTAATCGGATCAGTCAGCTTACTACCAATCTCAATAAACTCAGGCAAGCCATAAGTTTCTATCGAGTTCATCCCGTCATAGTCTGGCATATTATCTTGCTCTGTCGCTCCATCTACACCTACCGCTACCAGCCGGTAAGTTTTTCCGACCGTAAATGTATAAGCAAACGTATACTGAATTGCTGCTGTTTCAGTCGGAAGCGAATTAAAGTGTTCTCTCCATCCCACATTAAAGCGGGCTTTACACTCACCATTGGTTCCAGCTTCGTCCATTTCGTAAATATAGAGATATACATCCGTAACGTGCTGTTTACCTCTAATTTCATTACCGTCATCTTGATTCAGTTTGCCATCATAAACCGGCAAGGAAGTCCGGGTCTGCAAGTCACTTTGAGCCGCAATGGTAACCGTTACTCCCTCAACAGTCTGTACCGGTTCATTCTCCTTGCTGCATGAAGCTCCCAACAGGAGGAAGCCACACACAGTCAGGGCACAAAATACAGCATGTATGAATTGTTTCATTTTCATAACCCACTTTCCTTTCATTCTTTTACAAGATAGAAACGTTCGTTATTACTCTTCATCGCACCTGCATTTACTGTAAGCGAAGTACCGTCCAGCAGATAGCGATTTCCAGTCTGTTTGTCCACCAGTGTCCATCCCTTCCAGTTGCTGCCATAATTCAGGGTGAATTTTGTCTGTTGCGAACCGTCCTTTACCATGAATCCTAAATCCACACGAGCAGCATTCTTTATCTTCTGGATATCGAGCGCACGCTTGCCGGCTACGGTATACACCTTTACCTTCGGCATAAAGTTCTCGTCTATCAGTGTAATGACATCCTCCTTTGCATTATATGCATCCGATGCTCCGGCACTGCAAAGCAGCGAACAAGAACTTACAGAGTTACCCGACACAGCCGAGATTTTCATTTCGCCTGCTGCCGGAACAGAAGCACTGCGGGAACTTCTGGTTGCAGTACTTGCAAAAGGCTGCACAAACATATCCGAGGTATAAGTTATATCAACATTGTCTGAAGCATTATCTCCTGACGCCTCTACATAAAATGCCTGCAACGGTGCAATGGTGTTGCTCTGTTCTCCTGCTACATCAAAGCTTAAATTTCCGTTTTCACTTAAGGAAATTCTGACCAATCCCTCTTCTTCTCCGAAAACATTTTCAGAATCTATGATACGGATAGCTTGAACAGACTGTTTATTTTCTGTTAGGAATGTCTTTATATCCAAATAACTCATAAACGGGTTACCTGCCACAAAATAGGTAGCTCCCTGTTCTTCATTCCGCAATTTAAAAGTAAATGAACGACCTGCATTCTCCGGCTTAAACCCACTCTCTTCATAAGCAAATTTTCCATTCATATTTCTTGCCCCTTCCGGCAAAGTTTCTTCTTTAACCCATCCGCCGGAAAGCGTATAATAATTGTACTCGGTATATGCTTTCGGGAAACGAAGACGATAAGAAGTCCCATCTCCCTCATTTCCAACCATCATCTTGATGCCCTGTGCCTGCTCATACAGCTGAGCCACCGCATTAAACGTACGGCTCCAGTCGGCAGTGGCAGCTACAGTACCGTTAAGATCAGTACCAGAAGTTGCAGTTGTAACCGCACGACTGTACATCTTCTGGCGTACTACCGGATTGTGTCGCACTTCACGATAAGTAGCCCCATTTAGCGGAGTAAAGTATGCCGGCATCTCAGGCGAAACAAACATATCGCCCGTAACCATGCCGTGAAGTGGAGTAGAAATCATATGATACATACCACTTTGTACTTCCATTTCCACGTATGCACAGTCATACTCCAGATATTGTGTATTGAGTACAGCTGCTCCCGGTTCGAAATGAATATTCGCACAATAGTTACCGCCATAGAATTTATCTACACTACCCCAAGCTTTCAAGTTCGGATAACGTGTGGCTCCTGTAGGAATCACCACATTGGTACATCCCCAAGGAGAACCGTCCGTCCAGTTACTCCAGTTGTTCCAGTCGGTATCTGCCGCATTTCTCTTCCAGGTAGTCTTCAGCGGATGTACCTGAGCACGCAGCCCGTTGTAAGTAGACAATCCCGAAATAGAATAATCACCTACTGGCAATGACAATTCAAAGAAATAGCCCTTATCATCCTGCTGCAATTCAGCCTCCTGTTCTATCTTCTGTCCGTTGCCGTTATACGGATAGCAGGTAAATGTAAGTTTAGTACCAACTTTATCATCCTGAGCATCGACAGAGATACGTACTTTGCCCAAATCGTTTGTTTCATCCACACAAACATGTTCGGTTATACTCTTGTATGTAATACCGTCGGTTCCTCCCTGATCATCCGGTTCTTCCGCACAGTCGGGAATACCATTCCCGTTGGCATCCGGACGGATATAGAAACCCGACAACCAGACTGTTTCGAGCGCATCTGCCAGTGAAGGGAATGAAATACGTACTTCATCGTAATCCTGTAAAGGAGTAACCTCCATATAAGCCAGTCCGGCATCACTTATCACCTCAATGGAAGCCAGTCCGCCGGAAGTATACTCACTTGCTACCGCCTGTCCGCCATTGTATGCCGCAATTGTCACATTCTGAAGAACAGATGCATTCAGCACATATCCCGGCGTACGGAGTATGGCACCTACCGGCTGTCCGCCTCTGATGGAATTAAATTTTACAGCCACGGTAGAACGACTTATCAGGCTGACTCCTGCTACAATAGAAGCCGCTGTCTGCTGACTGTTGTCGATTACGTACGACAGATTGTTCATGGTTGAGCCCACACTTGCCGCCGACGAAGATTTTGTTTCCGCATAGTTGATAGTTGCCCCATGTTTCTGTGCCGTAATCATTTCCATACAAGCCTCCGATGTTCCTGCATACTCTTCGCAAGTAACAGGTTCGTAGAAAGCATAATACAGACGGAAGGTATTCAAATTGACATTCAGCAAGCCTGCAGTCCAAAGCTCCACCTGATCGAATGTCTGATCTGTTTCCACATAAAAACGCAACTTGCTTCCGTCGTTTCCTACCAGTCCCACTCCTACCGCGTCATTTTCTGCCGTCAGTCCGGAAAACACCTCTTTACCATCATTATACAGTCTGATAAAGAAAAACTTCAAGACATCGGCACCCAGCAGCTGATTATTTGTCTGCATCACAAACCCCACACGGGTCTTTCCTCCTCCTTGCGGAGCAATGTCTTGAGAAGAATGTACACCAGCCAGACTGCCAAACTGAATCAAGCTCAATACATTGGTAGCTTCTGCATAATTAGTATAATCATCGTCAACCAGATTCTGGCGGTTGTTTATCTTATTGAACAAAGAAATACCTCCCTGCGATCCACTGGATTCAACCACCGTATACTGTCCTTGGTTCGCAGAAGTATTAATCATCATCGTATTACAACCCGCCTCAGCTTCTTTTTTGTCACGATGAATCACGGCATACGACCATGAAGTTTCTTCGCCTCGTTTATATATAGCCTGTACTACATAGTCACCATTTACGGTCATGCCAGTTATGCGGTTGCCCGATATAGAAGGAGATGTAGCTCCGCTGGGCCAACGATCAAGTGAATAACTTACAGAACCATCATCCGATGGCGTTGGGAGGTTGTAATAATCGGTAGAAATGGTATCATTGCCAATGGTGAAATAAGAGGATACATCTATCTCTACTGGGTCGCGGGAGTAGGCGTAATAATAATGGGTATTACCTAACAGGCCTAATATAGCATCAAGTAATCCTCCAACCAGTCCAGTATTCAATTTTATCTTTACACCATAACAATCCTCTTTAGCTATGGCACTCATACTTCCATCTTGAGTGCCTAATAAAGATATACCTATTCCACCTGATAAGACTTTCTCATTTCCCCAAACATACTTATTATTTACATCATTATTTGTAAGTTCAAATAAGGATAAGCCAGTTAAATCTATATCAAGTGTTTTGAATCCACCTGTCTTAAAACCGATTTCACTATCTTTTACTATTTTCTCGTTAAAATCTACATATAGTTCATGATGGCCCAGCATACTTAATTGTTCGGAATTGTCCGGATATTCATCTATAAGATTATTAGTGTTTCCTAGTCCTGAGTTTGTTTCAGCCTCTTTATAGTATCCAAAACTAGCTGCAATTTTTTTAGGATTCTCCCCCACAAACGCATAGTAGAACTCCAGTCCACTAAGTACATCGACATCGATGGAAGCACAACCGATGCGTACCTCATCAAAAGGTTTAGTAGTAGTAAATGAAATTTCACTCAAACCTCCGGATACATTCAAGAGATTTAAGTTTAGTAACTGAAAATCATCGCCACTTCCTGATGTAGAGGAACCGTCTTGTTCTTCACCTTTTAAATAAGTCTTTACCCAAAAGCCTTTCAAAACATTTAAGCTTAGTAAACCTCCTGGGTCTTTATACAAGAATCCGACCTTAATGCCATTAGAAGAATCATAATAAACACGATTTACGTCTTTTACAGACAAAATAGGAAGACCGGTATTTACCTCTGCCAATCCTGTCAGTTTAACAGAGTTATCTAAGTTCTTATCTACCAGATATTCCAACTTATTATCCGAGTTACTTAAAACGCCTACCAAATTCTTGGTTATCTGGTTGATTACTCTTCCTTCACCCACCAAAGGGACACGACGAGAAGGAGCATACGTATAACCTGAATAGAGAAGGTTATTCTTATCGTCATAAAATTTTTTAATATCCCCTGATATTGTTAACCCTGAAGTATTCGCATTATCTTCTGTACGGGTTCCGTTATGTTCTACACTCTGTACCGAGGGAAGTAAATCCTCATCGCGGCATGAATAAAATACAACTGTCAGCAGTGCAGCCAGAAGCAGCGGCACCGATGCAGACCATTTCTTTCCGGCTATTCGACAGGCGGAAAGAAAACTCCTTTGTCTGGATGTCTGGAAAAATACTCTCATTATCTTTGGGTTTTATAGTTTTTACAATATTACTTCACTTCCCCGTCGTAAATAAAGCGGTACTATCTGACTGCGGTTTTACGCAATGCTTTCTCTGAATAATGACGGAAAGCTGCCTGGCTCTTGCCTTCGAAATAATAATGAAAGACAGGCAGTCTTCCGGCTCCGATTCGTATCGTTCATGAAAAATCTCACTGTTGCCGGCGTCTTGCAGAAGAGCTTTTTGTTACTTGCCTTCGGAAGTTCAAAAAAACAGGGTAAACTAGTATTGCCTGCATGTCAGGCAATACTAGTTGATTTATCGGCCTGAAAATTAATCCAGTTCCATTCCGTGAATAACTTCCCAGTTATCGTTTACTTTCAATACAAGTTCCTGCTTGTTGTTCAGTGATTCTGGTTGGTCATCTGGGTCACTTGGATTTGGTTCTGGATCTGTACCCTCTCCCGGATCATCATTCATTCTAGTACCAATTCCATACAAGTGGTTACGTACAAGGCTATAAATATTTGCAGATTCATCCGTAACTTCAGTGCTCCAGTCAGTAGATACTCTATTCCAGCACGTGATTGTCTGGTCCAACTGTTCATCACTTGAACGCAAATTCACTTTCCAGCTTCTAAGTACGTCTCCACCTGCATTTGTCAATTGCAAAGTCAAAGTCTGTTTTCCATCTACATGTGCAAACGGGATAACAAATTCACCACCAAAAGCAGAACCTTTCTGGAAAGTAGGATGACCTTCTGAAAAATATGGATTCTTCCAATTATCACCCGCATCAATCAAATTATCACCGTCATTATCTGCAATATTTGTAAACCACTGAGTCAAATCAATAGAGCTAATCTCATAAGTTTCACTTCCAGATTTACCATTCTCACCGTTTACTACATATTTTACATTTCCTGTATTTCCAGAACCATTTCCAGCAAGATCAACGCTATTGAAGTTACCAAGAACCAATGACTGATTCTGAGCACTTGCCACCAGCTTCAGATACTTAGCACCTTCCATAAAAGGAATATCCTTCACATAAGCAAAGGCACCTGCTACCTGACGGTTCAGTACTATCGGCTTCTTGAAACCTTTTCCATCTTCAACACTCAATTCCATCTGTCCGGCAAAGATTTCTTCTCCTACAGTATTACTCAATGACAACACCATGTTTTCGCTGAAATTACCATCTTCTGCAACATTTGTGACATCAGTCAAAACATAATCACTGCTATTGCTATAACCTACGGCATACACTTTATAACTACCGGCAGCAAGTTTATCCATATCCTTCAGTTCAATAGTAGTCTGGCGACCGTGACCACCGGTTGTATATACAGTTGAACCATCAGTATTCCAATTAGAGATTTCTTTTACATATACTACCTTACCAGTATTATCACAAATCCACAGCTTCACATTTTCAATAGTCTGTTTAGCCTCAGCACTATACAACGGACGTCCGGCACGGGTAGCCAGTCCGTCGCCACCATTTTCCACCTGAAGTGTGATAATCTGGGCGCCGTCAGCCACACTCTCTACACCATTTCCGTCTTGCACATAGATCACTTCTTTGTCGCAAGAATAGAATGACAATGAAGCCATCAAAGCCATTCCCAATAAATAATTTTTCCTCATACCTAAAAATTAAAATATAAATAATAACATTATCAATAATCGGTCAATCAGTCCAGTTCCATATTGTGCAGCAACTCCCAGTTGTCGTTCACCCGAAGGTAAATCTCGAAGTCGCCCTCACCGCTTCCACCTTCGTCTACATACACATACTTCAGGATGGTAATCTCGTTACGCCCCATGGTGATGTTTACATCCTGTGGTTCCAGCGTAGGATAATAGGTTGCCCTGCCCTGAGTTCCGACTGCCGACTTGTCGATAAACGTCACGCTCAGCGTAGAACCTTCGTACGACGGAGAAGGACACATCAGGGTTTCGCTCTTTATCTCACTACGTATCTCCTGCCAGTCGAGCTCGGTATGTATATCGGTCAGACTGGAATAATGGAAGCCATTATCCACAAAATTGAAAATATCCTGTATATCCTTGGTGGAAAAGTCGATATTATCGGGAATTCCCTCAGCCTTGATAAGCAGGTTGCCCTTGGTACGCTCCATGGCGAGCGAATGTTCTTCGCTGCCGTAGCGGTAGTCGAACGTGGCACTTGCCAGATAAACATCGTTTGCAGCCGCACCTACAGCTTCCATTTCTGCCGTAGTAGCATCTTCGCCCAGCGGTTCGTCGCTCTTCATATTTCCCCATACGGTAACAGTATATTTCCCATACGGCAGCGACTCGGGAAGGGTGATAAGCTGTGTCTGGCTGTCGTTGTCTACCAATATATTTTTCTGCTCTGCCACCACATTTCCTTCGGCATCGTTCACCACATAATACAGCGTGCTCACGTAGTTGCGAAACGGCAGGTTTTCTGCCTTGCGCTCCATCAATCCCAACTTCACGGCATCGTCGATGTTGAAGTAGTTCTTGTCTTTTACCGTAAGCATAACCTGCAGCGGTGGACAAGGAGGAACCGTATCGCGTATGCAACTGCTCCACAAAAGGCACATAGCCACCGGCAATACATATATTATCTTCATTCCTTTACTCATAGTCTCTTCCTCCTGTCAATGCTTGAAATGCCGGTGTCGTAAGGTAAGGAAGAAAATCGGGCTCGGTCTTCATTCGTTCCTTCAACCGGCTGTCGGGCAGTGCTTGTTTCAGACGGGCTGCTACCTCGTCGGCCTCTTTCTGCATACGTGCAACTATCAGTGCACGTACGTATTCCGCCAGCGGACTATTGTCCTCACAGCGTTCCATGATAGAAGCTGCAAGCTGTGTATCGCCAACACTGAGCGATACAACCGCCGCATTCACGTCTTCGTACCCCTGCATCAGCGTGTATGCCTCCTGCAGTTTTCTTTCCTGTGCCTTGAGCAATGCCAGGTTGTAGCGCGCCTGAGGCAGTTCGGTATTGGTCTGAAGCAGCTCAATAGCTTTTTCGTTGTTTTCCTTATATACATATACGGCTGCCTTGGTATTCAGCACCTCTGGCGAATATTCCTTCAGTCCGTCGAGTACTGCCTCGGCCTCGTCTGCCTTGTCTTCACGCAGCAGGAGCACTGCCAGATTGTTGGCTGCCACCTGCGACTGCGGGAAGTAGTGCAGAATGGTGCGGTATACCTCTTTCTTCTCTTCGGGAGTCTTCTTCAGAGTCGATACGCGCAGCAGCTCTTCTTCGTTGAAGGCATCGGGACGCTTGCCGTACATGTCGAGCAGTTCGGCATCGGTAGTAAAGCTCTTCAGCGTATACGTATATACATACTCTACCTTACGGTCTTTTTGCAGATACTTATTCTTGATGTCGTTCCAGCAAGACAGACGACGGATATAGCGTTCGGCCACATCGTCGTTCTCGGCATTATACTTGTCGATGATTTCTCTCACTTTCAGCGAGTCGGGATGTCCGTCGGCTGTCATTGCCTGAAGCACCGGCATCCAGCCCTCGGGACGGGAACCGATACTGAAACGTGACGCCTGCGAAGCATTGAAATGAAGCTGGTCTACCAGCCAGTTCTTCGCCGAATTGGCACGGTTGCGCGCCAGCGTGGTATTGAAAGCATACGAACCATCGGCCGATGCCATACCGTAAATGCTTACACTGTTCAGCGTGGCAAGCGAGTCGGTCACGATTTTCTGCAACGTGGCAAGCATGCGGTTCATCTCATTACGGTTATCGCCCAGCGACAAATTGATGTCGTAACGGTTTATCACGAATTGCAACAAGGCTTCTCCCCTGCCTTCCATAATCTTGGGACGAATTACGAACTCCGGCTCAATCCAGTTAAGCTGAAGTGATTTCTTAGGTTCTATCAGGGTAGGGATGTTGTTGATGTAGGCAATATCTACGGTATCGGCAACGCCGCATTCACCACATCCGTCGGTAGACAAAACGGCCACAATACGCCCGCCGTCGATATCAGCAGGAACAGCTACCCGTTCGGAATAGTTTACATCGTATTCCTTGCGGTTGTTTACCTTGCGCGCGGCATTTGCCAGCGTATCTACATAGCCGTCGAGAAGCACACGGCGTTTCATCTTCTTACTATAAATAGACGCATCGAACACCATGGGAGTATATTCCGCCAGCATCGAATCTTTCTGCAGCAACTGCGGAACGACAATAAGGCGGCTTCTGCCGGTAAAGGCATGGCTCGGAATATGAATGTTAACATCCACATCGACAGTCGACATGCTGTCGGGGGTAAGTGTACGTACCGGTGTGACTGAAACTTTCTTACTCATACCCGATGATGCACAGCCAGCCACTCCCAGCGACAAGCATCCGGCACAAAACAAATATGTATATCTGAATTTCATATTGCAAACGTTTAAAAGATATAAGAAACCGATACAGCCAATTTTGTAAGTCCCCAATAATTTTTGGTCTTATCTTCGTGACACTTGCTGCAAGGTATACGGGGACTCTCCTTATACCACAGGCGTGCGTATCCGGCACCAATCAGCGCCTCCAGGTTCCAATGCGACGACAATATCCAGTTATAGCCATAGGTGACACCTCCCCCGGCCAGATAACCGTCGTAACGCTTGTCGTTGAAACCTCCGTAATACTGTGCCCCATGCAGGTGGACTCCCACGAAATGTCCTTCGAATTTCTCACAAAACCAATATCTCAACTCCGGCTGCACCAGCCAGAAACGCATTTTCTTGTCATCCTTGAACGTCCACGGATTATATGCCAGTTGCCAGTCGGTAGTAAACTTCCTGCTTAAACTAATTTCAATACTGGCATTTGGCGTAGTAATTCCCCAATAAAGAGCATTTGTTTTCAAAGCTACATTTTGAGCATTCCCACTACCTCCAAAATACAGAAAGGCGCAGAGAAAGAACAATTTTCTACTTTTCCGCATCATTAATAGTATCTTTTTGATTTTTTTTGCAAAGGTAAGCCCCTACCGAAGATTGGATATTACAAATTCGCGTCAAAAAATTACACTTTACAAGCATTGCCAGCCAACAGGCATTTATTCGAACTATTCGATCTCTTTTTCAAGCGCTTCTTTACGCAATTCATTAGGTGTCTTACCAAAATATTTTTTACAGAACGTAACTAAATAGGAGGTTGAGGAGAAACTATATTTTTCTGCAATCTCATTAAACGTCAGATTACTCAACGTAATATCATGTTCTACAAATTCCTGTTTACGCAACAGCAGCCAGTTCTTTGCCGTATCATTGAACGTTTCCTTAAAGCGCCGGTTAAACGTACTCAAACTCATATTAGCCCGCACGGCGAACTCTTTCACATCGAACAATGTACGGCTATTCATTAGTATAAAATCTTTGAACTCCATATCTTTTCCTAAAATCGGATAAAAAAACAACGCCAGTTCTTTCTTTGTGTATCCAGCACGCAGATAAAGGAAAAGCTCATCACGCTTTATCTGATGATAATGTACGCATCCCAGCCCTTCTTTTAAACAGCTGATGAGCAAAGGTAGAAAACGCTGAATGCGGATGTCTAACTTCAAGCAATAAGGACTTTGAATAATATTTCCCAAAACACAATATGATAACTGCTGGATAGAAAAACGAGAGCATAATTTTAAATCGCTGACAAAGCTACACAATAATAAGGTGGCAGATTTCTGGGCGTAAGTAGTTACTTGCTCATTCTTGGGAAGCAAAAACATATAACCAGGACGAGGACTGAAATGTTTGTCTATTCCATATCTAACCTCAATATCACCTTCCAGTACGATAACTAAAAAGGTAGTATCCAGATGCCGCCGTTCTACAACAGTCCCCTCTGAAATTTCCATCAATGAAAAAATCTTACTGAATCCTTCTGCATAATTGGTGCAAGAGATATGCTCATTTTTATAAAAAAATGCCATAATACTTATATTAGTAACCGTTAAACTCTCTCCTTTAAAAATCCTTCGTCTGGTTAAAGGATTCTGACATTTTCCTTCTC
>OHBW01000020.1_pt1 | contig 60509 bp, 64 predicted proteins | sample 1577411 | NCBI WGS metagenome assembly OHBW01 (sample SAMEA3879534, study PRJEB24766) | human gut metagenome | biome: human-associated habitat; feature: feces | place: USA | collected 1985/1987 | reverse complement strand
CCCCATCCTCCTGCATCTTGCGGGTAACAATGTTGACTACGCCGCCCATTGCATTGGATCCGTAAAGGACTGAAGCCGGACCTCTTAGTACTTCCACCCGTTCGGCAAGGAATGACTGATAGGCATCGGCTATCGGATGACCGAAAATACCGGCATATTGGGGATGGCCGTCAATCATTACCATCAGTCGGGCTGTTCCTCCACTCAATCCACGGAGTGAAATACTTCCGGCAGCACCACCCGACACTCCGTATCCCATAACTCCGCGTGAGGTGACAAACAGTCCCGGGATCTGCTCCGTAAGCACCGGCAGCAGCGACGGTTGCAAGGCCTGGTCTATTTCACTGCGGTTGACCACCGACACGGTTTGCGACAGATGTCGGACATCCGTTTCATTACGGGTGCCGGTAACCACAACTTCTCCGATTTCATATGCCTTCCCTGTATCAAGGGAGTCCCGTTTTTGTTCCTGAGCCATTCCCGTCTGGACGGCAAGGGCCATCAAAGCAATTGACAAATAAGACTTTCTTATCTTCATTTATAATGTATCTGTTTGTTAATATTTCATTTGTTTATAGAATACCTTTATCTGGTGAAAACACTCCTCAGGCGTAGCACAATCAAAGCAGCGGGTTTCCAACGGACACCATCCGGTAGCAGTCCGATTGATAATATAAGGGACTACTGTTCCGTACCTTATTTTCACATTAGTCTTTGAAAGTAAGTCAAGGGCAGGCCGACTGACGACATCCGCATACACCTCTTTGACCTTTGCCAAAGCCATCAGTGCCGCAGCAGCCTTACCCACAACTTTATCCGCGATGGATGCTTCATACAAGAAGCCCGGATCATCTTGCAACAAATGATACAGATCGATGACTCCACGACCATTAAATGTGCAAACCTCACCATTTGCAACAACCAGGGAATGCCGTCCTTTATGCAGCAAATCAATCAGATCATTCATCATAACGTATTTTGTTTCATTTTTTCTACATAATCGTCTATGCGATGTAATTCTGACGGAATATCAATACTTTGAGGACAGTGAGGAGTACACTGATTGCAACCAATACAATGACTGGCCTGTCTCAATCTGGGGACACTTCTGTCATATCCGACAAGAAAAGCACGGCGAGCCTTCCGATAGTTATCATCATGCGAAGTAGAAGGCATATTACCTTCATTGATGCATTTATTGTAATGCGAAAAGATTCCGGGAATATTTATTCCATAGGGGCAGGGCATACAATATTCACAAGAGGTACATGGTACGGAAGGATACCGGAGCATCTCCTGAGCCGTATTTTCCAATAATGCGAGTTCTTCCTCCGTACAAGGCTCCAAAGGAGAATAAGTCCGTATATTGTCCTGCAAATGTTCCATATAAGTCATACCACTCAAGACTGTAAGCACTCCGGGGAATGTACCGGAAAAACGGAAAGCCCAGGATGCAACACTCTCGGTCGGACGGCGTTGTTTAAGCCGTGCATTAAGATAGTCTTGCAAGGAGGCAAGCCTGCCACCAAGCAACGGCTCCATAATAACAGCCGGAATCTGGCGTTTCACCAACTCCGCATAAAGATATTCGGCATTGAAATTCATTCCTGAAGCATGACGATAATCTACATAATTAAGTTGAATTTGTACAAAATCCCATTTTATTTCGTCATGTAGCGAAAGCAAATAATCAAACACCTTGACATCTCCATGATAAGAAAAACCGAGATTCCTTATACGACCGGATTTCCGTTCCTCCAATAGAAAATCAAGAACTCCACTTTCAAAAAATCGTTGTTCAAGAAAAGGCAACCCGGTTTCACCACCTACATTGTGCAAAAGATAATAATCAATATAATCCGTCTGTAAAGCCTTAAAGGATTTATTATACATTTCTAAAGAGGCCTTGTAAAGGTCTTCTCCTCTAAGGCCGGTTCTGGCCAAATGATGGTTGGACATTTTCGTTGCAATATAGTAAGTATTACGAGGATGTCTTGACAAGGCAATTCCAGTAGCTGTTTCCGATAATCCACGAACATATGGCGGGGCGGTATCAAAATAATTCACTCCATGCGCCAAAGCATAGTCAACAAGTTCGTTTACAGCGTCCTGGTCCACCACTTCTCCTTCACCCTCCGGATTCTGTTTCATAGGCCATCGCATACATCCATATCCAAGCAGAGAAACATGATCTCTGTTTTGAGGATGGGTACGGTATGTCATACTTCCATATTGCTTTCCAAGATTCGTCTTTCTATTTTTTTCGCAAGATGACAAGCCTGCAGAAATAACTCCAGCACTACCAGCTATTTTAAAGAAATCGCGACGGTTTATCTTTTTCTTTTCATTCATATTCTTTGCCTATAAGAGTCCCTGTTTCAATTTTTCCACATATTTGTCTATCCGATGCAGTTCCTTAGGTATATCTATACGCTGAGGACAATGAGGGCTGCACTGACCACATCCGATACAATGACTAGCCTGACGTAGCTGAGGTACACTCCTGTCATAACCTATCAGATAAGCACGACGAGCCTCCCTATAATTCTTATCCTGTGAGGTTTCCGGAATGTTCCCCTCATTCAGACACTTGTTGTAGTGCAACAGAATGGCTGGTATATCCAATCCGTAAGGACAGGGCATGCAATATTTGCAGTCATTGCATGGAATTGTATCAAACTGCATCATACGGTCAGCTGCCTGCTGAAGGAAAGTAAATTCTTCTTCACTAAGAGATTGAAGGGGTGAATAAGTTAAAAGATTATCCTTTAGATGCTCCATTCTTGTCATTCCGCTCAGTACAGTCAAAACCTTCGGAAATGAGCCGGCAAAACGGAAAGCCCACGAGGCAACACTCTTTTCTGGCTCACGTTGTTTAAGAAGAGATACTATATTATCAGGAACATTGGAAAGTCTTCCACCCAGCAACGGTTCCATAACCACCACAGGAATATCCCGTTTGGCCAATTCATTGTACAAATACTCTGCATTGGTATTCCTCGGATTAATCTGCTGTGCATATCTCCAGTCCAAATAGTTCATCTGAATCTGTACAAAGTTCCAGTTATATTTATCATGTTCAGCAAGCAGACGGTCAAACACTTTTATATCACCATGATAAGAAAAGCCAAGATTGCGGATACGTCCCACTTCACGTTCTTCAAGCAGAAAATCCAATACACCATTGTTGATATATCGCTCCTCAAATTCTTCCATCCCATTGCCCATGCCGATACCGTGTAGCAGCAAATAGTCAATATAATCTGTCTGAAGCTGCTTCAAGGAGTTATGATACATGGATATAGAAGCCTCCCTTGACCAAGTGGAAGGTGCAAAGTTAGAAAGTTTAGTTGCTATAAAATAATCCTTTCTGGAATGGCGACTCAAGGCAATCCCCGTAGCACGTTCCGAACCTCCACGACAGTAGGCTGGAGATGTATCAAAATAGTTAACCCCATGGGCAAGAGCATGGTCCACCATTTCGTTTACCATTTCCTGATCTATCTCTTCATTTCCTTCACGAGCACTGCGCCCTCCCACAGAAGGCAAGCGCATCATACCAAATCCTAAAAGAGACACTTTATCACCAGTAGTTGAGTTGGTACGATAAGTCATAGCATCCTTATCCGGAGAGATACTTGTATTATTGGAACTGCCCTGATTATTACATGCGGTAAATCCAGAAACAACAAGCCCTGCAGTTCCAGTTATTTTAAGAAAATCTCGACGTGATACTTTTTTATGATTGTTTTTCCGTTCCATATACAATCCTAAATAAGATTAAACATTGCGATGAGCGGTATGTCCCTCAACATAAATAGCACTAAAAGGACGAGCCGGACAAAGGTTCTCACAAGCGCCACAACCTATACACCGTTCAGTGTTAACAATCGGTATTTTCGGAGAGTCTGGATTAGATGCATCCGATGCAACCATCTGTATAGCACCAGTCGGACAATGACGGGCACAGTTACCGCAATCAACACCGTCTGTCAATGGCACACAATTCTCCTTTACCCATACAGCATGACCTATCTGGATGGCAGATTTGTCAGCAACAGTAATCGGAAGAATAGCCCCCGCCGGACAAACTTCGCTACACTTAGTGCATTCGGGACGACAATAACCACGTTCGTAGGACATTTCTGGTTGCATTAGTTTGGTCAGTTCAGTTGAAGGACGCAATACACTATTAGGACAGGTCGAGACGCATAACTGACAGGCAGTACAATGTTGGGCAAAATTGCGTGTGCTTAGTGCCCCAGGAGGTACTATTGCAGTATTACGTTCCGGAATCTTCTTGTCTTCAATGATAGCCAGCCCTCCATCCACTTTCTTTTCCTGTGCCTTCAGTGCTGCTGTTGTTGCAAGAACGGCAGTTGTCGTAAGGAATGTGCGGCGTGCCTCATCTATCTGTTTGGCATCCACAAAATCCTTCTGCTCTGTTTCTGCCGGTTTTACGCTTCTTTTATACCATTTGTAAGTGATGGCCCCATGCTTGCAAGCATCAATACAGTCCAGACATACCACACAACGGCTGTAATCTATCATATGATTCTTGTAATCGAGACAAGAAGCCTTACACCGGCGGGTACACAGACTGCAGTCCTTGCATTTGCCCGCATCAATAACTGGACGGAACAGAGAATAACGTGACACGAAACTTAGTACAGTGCCTACCGGGCAAATAGTGTTGCAATAAGTCCTGCCGTTTTTCCATGCCAGTACTACGAGAGCGATTAAGGTAACTGCAGCTATAATAAATGTTGGCAAGCTCCGCATCCACACTTCAGCCTCATAAAATGCGTAACTATCCGCTCTCTCGGCAAAATAAGCAAGCAAGTTATTCCCCAACCGGTACAACGGTGATAAAATATTCTGCACGATACGTCCAAAAGAACTGTACGGAGCAAGCAAAGCGACAAACGAACTGAGACCGGCAACCATAGCAAGGACAAAAAGTCCCAGTGTGCCGTATCTCCATATTTTCTTTTCCGGAGAATAAGAAAAACGAAACCTCTTTTTCTTTCTCCTTCCGTTAATCCATGAAACGAAGTCCTGCAACACGCCAAGCGGACATATTATGGAACAATAGACACGTCCTAAGATGAATGTAATGATTAATAGCACAAATACAACCCCTACATTCAAGGCCAACAATGCTGGCAGGAACTGAATCTTTGCCATCCATCCTAACCATGCATGAACACTTCCTGTAAAATCCAAAAACAACAAAGTGATTCCGATAAAGAACAGTAAAGCCAATATAATTCTTACCTTTCGTAACATAATATAAACCTATCTGATGAAATTCGTCTGTATTCTTTCCTCTCTCTCCGGATATCTAATATCAGCTTGTACACCTGCTTCTATATTTTTCAGCATCCAGGCCATATTTCTGCCCAATGTCCGCATTATTTGAAGACCTTCACCATCCTGAAGCACTTGTTCAGGTGTATTGCCGAAAACCATAGGCCAATATTGGGACGGAACCACAGGCATTCCGCCATGTATAAAGTAACGGTTAAACTGATCCAGTGTACTGACAGCACCCGAACGTCGACAACTGGTAACTGCCGCAACTGGTTTCCCTTTGAAAATATCTGTTGATCTGGCACTGAAAAACGCTCTGTTCATAAACGAAGTCATGGAACCGGCAATCGCTGAGAAATGTACGGGTGAGCCGAAGACGAACGCATCAAAATTTGTCGCTTTATCCAGAAATTCATTTACAATATCATTCATATAACAACGTCCAGAACTGTTACAAGCTCCACATGCCACACAACCTGATATAGCCTGTTTGCCTATCCAGAAAGTCTCACAAGTTATGCCCTGTTCTTCAAGACCTTTGCCAACTTCAAGCAATGCCGTATAGGTGCAGCCTTCTTTATGCGGACTGCCGTTCACCAAAAGGACGTTCATCTTTCTATCAACAGCGTTCCCTTTCATCAACTCAAGAGCTTCTACACCACTGATACCCAATCCTACACCAGCTGTTATCGCCCCAATTTTTTTCAATGCTTCACGTCTGGTTATTTTTCTTATATCTTCATCCATATCAAATTATTTTAAGAATGATTGCTTTTCAATCCAAGCTTGTATTATCTGTTCCGCATCAGAAACATTACGTGAGGCAACAGAAGGACCTTCAACAACATGGGCTTGGGGTTCCAGCTTTCTAATTGTTTCTACCGATTGAGAAAAACGGCTGCCACCGTGCGTTACAAATGGTACAACCGTTTTATCCTTGAAATCATATACATCAAAGAATGAATATATCGCCATAGGCATATCGTACCACCAGTTCGGATAACCAACAAATATGACATCATATTCTTGCAGATTCTCTATTTTCGACTTCAACTGAGGCCTTTCGCCAGCCTCTGCTTCACGTTTGGCTTCATCAATAAGTGCTTTATGGGGAGCAGGATATTGTTTGTCAGTTTTGATAGAAAATAGTTCGCCTCCAGTAGCATTGGCAATCATCATAGCCACATATTCGGTATTCCCATACAATTTACCGGATTTCAAGACACGACTGGCTCCGGTAGAAGCATCTACGCCATCCGGTTCCGGCCAAGTAAAATAAGCGACCAACACCCTTTTCCCAGAGTGATTCGGTTGATGTGACATAATATTGTTGTTCGGCCTGCCACTAATAGCATAACCTGTTACTATCATAATAGCTAAAACCATCATGATAATCCTTTTGATGAATATTTTTCTATCCATAGTTATCTCCTTTCTGTTTGATAATTATTAATAATTGTTATAATATTTACTTTTCTATACCTGATCATTCATTCAAGCCTGAAATAAGGCTTTACTGAATGATAGATATTCTACTTATGTAAAGTTTAATAGCAAAAGTAACTGAAACACAGTTATTATTACTTATACAGATTGCTGTTTAGCATACCAGTATCGCTGTTTTACCGCAAAGAATGTATTCAAGCGTTGAAAGGAACTGAACCAGAAATTTATGCGATACTTCCAAGCATTTGGAATTTTAAAAGCCAAAGCCGAATCTTACCCATTAAGAGTCTGATACGGCTTTGGTGTACAACAGTATTATTTGACTATTTATTATCAGGAATCATCTCGTTAAGACAAGCAATCGCATTCAGTGTTCTGGGATAACCAATATATGGCAGAAGTTGAGTTATAACATCAAGAAGCTTCTTTTTGTCATTACCGACATGCAAATTAGCTTGGATATGACCTTTGACTTGCGATTCACATCCTCCGAGAGATACGAGCATAGAAAATGTAAGCAGTTCGCGTTGCTGTTTGTCAAGTCCAGTACGTGTCTGGTAATCTCCAAAGCAATTGGCAGAAAGGAAACGCTGGATATGCATCTGGTCGGCAGGAGAATTCCTGTACATATTATCTATGATATCTTCACCTACCATTTCTTTCTGCACGGCCAATCCCTTTTCAAATCGGGTTTGGGATGTAGTTGTGGATTGTGGCGGCAACGGTAACTTGACACCATTCTGTTTCAGGAAGTCATTGGCCACACCGATAAAATCAACGACCTTCGCTATTCCGACATAAGGCACGGCATGATATAACACTTCTTTTATTTCTACAGGCGACATACCGTTCGCCAATCCAGCACGAAGCATCATACGGTATTCTCCAACGGTATGCTGGGCTATTGTAGATGCCATCGTAACCATAATGCGCGTTTTCGTGTCAAGATCTCCATGTGAAAGAATCTCATCAAATGCAAAATTATCGAACACCTCTATCAGTTCAGGATCGGTCTGTTTGGTCTGCGAGACATATCCGGGAAACCAGCTATCATGATTCCGGACAGCAGATTCAGTCAGACGGAGAGTTACAGAGTTCGGCATTTCAACGGCACTACGGTATTGTTCATCGTCTACAGGATCCAACCATGTCGTCCTGTTCATTTGGGGATTGCATTCCAAAGCCAGATGTGAGAACCAACTATCAGGCGCCGCCCCATGCCAGTGTATCACATCAGGAGCTATCTCTACGATATCGCCGGGGTGCAGTTCCCGTGCCGCTTGTCCCTGCTCCTGGTAATATCCACGTCCTGCTGTAACTATCAGAAGCTGACCACCGGTATGGCTGTGCCAGTTATTCCGGCACCCCGGTTCAAAAGTGACATTTGACAGGGGAGCATTTAATCTGCTATCCTTAGTCAGAGACGCCAGATAAGCTTGCCCGATAAAATATTGTGAGAATTGTTCGGGAAGTTCATTACCTTTGGGAAAAATCTGATTAAAAGTATTATTATGTTCCATATTTTGAGCTTTTGTTGATAGACTATTTCCGAGTATAAGGAGAATAGCCACGATAATAATTGAATAACACGATTTCATATCCGATATTTTATTGATGAATCAGTAAACAGATGCAGTTGATCTAATTATTAACCAGATTCCGTTTTTCTTCTCGTATTCAAGTTTCTGCTGTAACCGCCAGGTATGGCGACTTCCACCGAATACAGCGGCGTCAACACGGCTCCGTCCAATGGCAGAAGCATGATTCTTATCTATATCCACTACAAGAAATTCATCATGTTTGACGGAATAATAATTCAACCCACCATCCATGACCGCCAAAATGAACTGTTTCTTATCTTGACACATTCCAGTCATGTGTACAAGGACAAAGCTGTCGTCCAAAAGTCCGGAGAGACTTATAGAATCCTTTCCAATCATAGCCTGATACATATACTGATAGCCCTGCTGCAAAACATTCTCATCATATCCCTTATATTCCATGACTGTATTCTGTCTTGTTCTTTCTTTAGCGGATACATCTGTAAAGGCCCATAAAGAGCCAATACAGATACAACCTTGAAGGATAAAATATAATTTTAGAATCTTCATGCTACAGACACATCCTGAAGATTGCTTCCACATCTTTCGGTGTAAGTGTCTTATAACCTTTGAGAGTTCCACCGGCACAGGCCTTTTCTGCCATAATGCTGAAGTTTCGGTCATCAATACCTACCTCTGACAGGCGACTCTGAAGACCGAGTTTTTTAAACAGGAAATCACTCAAACGATGAATAGTTTCTTTTGCTCCATCCATATCAGATAAGTTGTCTTCAACTCCAAAAATATTGACTCCAAACTTCTTGATTTGTGGAGCAGTAGTCTCATCAAGAATATATTCCATCCAGCGGGGAGTAATAATGGCCAGTCCGAGACCATGGGTTATGTCATAGAATGCTGACAGTTCATGTTCTATCATATGACAGGTAGGAGCCTGTATGATACCGTTGTCGAGGAATCTGTTTAAAGCCCATGATGAAGCCCACATCAAATTTGCACGCGCTTCATAATTTTCAGGCTGTTCCAATGCTATAGGAGCATACTTTATAACGGTACGAATGACCTCCTCCTGGATACGGCTCATCATATCCATCTTGTCTCCTGCGGTGAAATAGTTACAGTCAAAAATATGAGATATTATATCTACACTACCACATGCTGTCTGAAAACGGCTGACACTGTAAGTGTATTCAGGGTCAAGGAATGAAACCTTCGGTTGTAGGAGCGGATGAACAAGTCCAATCTTCTCATTGGTTTCCATATTACTGATGACTCCACCACAATCCATTTCAGAACCAGTAGCAGAAAGAGTAAGGACAGTGAGAATAGGCAGAGCTTTGGTCACCGGAACTTTCTGTTTTACCAAATCCCATGCATCACCTTCATAATATGCCGCAGCAGCAATAGCTTTTGTACAGTCGATGGTAGACCCTCCTCCTACAGCAAGTAACACATCTATGTTCTCTTTCTTACAAATATCAGCACCTTTGTTTACAGTAGTGTGACGTGGATTCGGTTCTATACCGGGAAGTTCAAAAACAGTGAATCCGGATTCATTCAGTGAACTGACAATACTGTCGTACAGGCCGATACGTTTGATTGAGCCACCTCCGTATGTTAATAATACACGTGTGCCATATTGCTTAAGTTCATCAGCTAAATGAACAAGTTGTCCCTTGCCAAAATAAATCTTGGTTGTGTTTTGAAAAACAAAATTATTCATACATTCTATTGTTTAATTTTTTGTAAATTATCTGATTGATATTAATGTCCACCAAACACCAGAAAATTTGCAGAATCTAGCAATGCGTCTATTCTATTGATATCTTCTGTATCCAGTCTGACACATGACGCATTCATGTTTTCTTTCAGGCGTTCTGTCTTACGACTTCCGGGAATGGGTATGATGTACGGTTTCTTCTGAAGCATCCATGCCAGCGAGACCTGAGCGGGAGTCACATTGATTTTCCTTGAAATTTCATTAAGTAGTTCTGACAATTCATGGCCTCTTTCAAATCCATCCTTTGTGTATTGCGGCATGATGCTACGATAGTCTGTTCCGATCTCAAACTTACAGTCTGAATTATAACGGCCAGACAAAAAACCGTTTGCAAGAGGAGAGAATGCCACAAATGAAATGTGAAGTTCTTCCAGTACCGGGAATAGATTCTCATGCCATCGTGCCATCATGGAATAACGGTTCTGTACCGCCGTAACAGGACAAACAGCATGGGCTCGACGCAGATATTCTTCATTAGCTTCTGAAATACCCCAACAACGAATCTTGCCTTCTTCTATTAAACCTGCCATTACTTCGGCAACCTCTTCCGGCGCTACTTTCGGGTCAATACGATGCTGATAGTAAAGGTCTATATAATCAGTACCTAATCTGGACAGACTGCCTTCCACCGATGAACGTATCACGGAAGGACGGCTGTCCATAATCAGACAACCATCCCCATGATGGACACCGAACTTGGTAGCAATTACAACCTTATCGCGGACACTGCGGAGGGCTTCGCCCACTATCTCTTCGTTGTTGGCAGAAGAACCGTCAGGATAGATTCCTGTATAGCACTCAGCCGTATCAAAAAAGTCATATCCCATGTCATAGGCTTCGGAAATAACTTTCATTCCTTCCTTTTTGCTCAGGGGAGTCCCGAAGGCATGGGTAATGCCCATACAACCCAAGCCGATGGAATTGACCCTGAGAGAATCGCCCAACATTCGTGTTTCCATTATTTTTCTATTTTGAACTCAGTTTCTTTATCCAGGACTGCACTGCCTTTCTTGCCGTTTCCTGCTCATTCTGTGCGGTATATCCACGAACAGCCAGTCCGTTCAAGACCGTAGCCCCAGCACAGGCCGATTGAATACGGCGCTCAGTTCCGGAAAGTCCGCTGCCTTCGTGCGTACAGAATGGTACCACAACCTTGCCTTGCCAATTGTGTTTCTCTATAAAAGTATAAACCGCCATCGGCATCTCTCCCCACCAGTTGGGATAACCCAGATAAATCACATCGTAATCCTCCACGCGGATGTCTCCTTTTATTTCCGGACGGGCTTTTGACTGTTTCTCACGCTTTGCCACTTCTATACATTCATTGTAGTCAGCCGGATAAGGCTTTACCGTTTCAATATGGAACAGATCAGCTCCGGTTTCAGCTGCAATCATTTCCGCTACAATGTGTGTATTTCCTTTTTCTATATATCCCACTGCATAGTTCTCGTCAGCCCGTGAGAAAAAGGCGACAAGACTCTTCTGTTTTGTTTCCATACTATTTATGCTTTTTTTATTGTTAGAATGCTGTGCAAAAACCAAAACCGGAATCTGCAACAGAATCAGAACCCAAAATAGATGTTTCATACTCTTTATATTTTATAGCGTAACCAGATTACATCGTTATTCAGCCTCTTTACGTACTCCAGCCTAAGTTGTACAGGTACACGGCTCTGATTTGTGATTCCGTCGAAAAGTGAAGTCTCGCCTTTACGTCCGTCAATGCCTGGTGCAAGCAGAAGGCTCACTTCATCAATCAATCCGGCTTCCAGAAAGCCTCCGTTGATGTGTCCGCCTCCAAGAAGTCCCAGCCGTCTGACACCGAAATGTTCATAAAGGATTTCCATCGCCTTTACCAAATCTATACGCTCTTTACCCGCAGCAATCCATGAAATCTGCTGCTCCTGCAAGGTTTTGAGATATTCCTCCGAGGCTTTCTCGCTGACGATACATACCAAAGGAATACCGTCGATGTTGTTGGACTCCCATTGCAGGCGTCCCATTGTATCTACAGAAACCATGTAAGCATCTGATTCCTCGGCCACATAGAAACTGACACAATCTACAGGTTTGTCGTTTTTAGGTATGTACGGCTCCTTGACTGTATTATAATGCTCCATCGTGACACGTCCCTCAAGAAGGGTCGGACAGTCCAGTTCCTCCAGTGTGGTGTAATATTCGTCTCCGCTTATTTTCTCTACCATGGCACAATCTATGCGCCCGTCAATGGATGCCACCATGTGGCAAATGATATAAGGTCTCATAATCTTTATGTTTATTTACCTAAATTAGCCAACCATGTCACAATCTCAGGATCATAATGTGAGAAGAAAAGGCTTTCACCTTTATCCAGCCCGGCAATAGCAGCCATCTCCTCATCGTTCAGTGTAAAATCGAATATGTTCAGGTTTTCCTCCATACGTTCTTTATGTATCGATTTCGGGATTACCACCACACCCCGTTGAATGAGGTATCTCAGGGCCACCTGTGCTGTTGTTTTTACATGAGATTTTCCTATGGCTTCAAGCACCGGATTACTGAAGAAGTTATTGCGCCCTTCGGCAAAAGGTCCCCATGACATAATCTGTGTGCCGTAGCGTTGCATGATCTCCTGTGCCTTGACTTGCTGGTTGAAAACATGTGTCTCCACCTGATTGACCATAGGCTTCACTTCGCAGAACTCTGCAAGGTCGACAAATCTGTCGGGATAGAAATTACTTACACCGATAGCACGTGCTTTGCCCAAACGGTATGCCTCTTCCATGGCACGGTAGGTACCGTAGTAATCATTGAAGGGCTGATGGATGAGCAGCAGATCAACATAGTCAGTCTGCAATTTGCGCAACGACTCGTCTATCGAAGCCTTTGCCCGTTCATATCCCGCATTTGTAATCCAGATCTTGGTAACCAGAAAGAATTCCTCGCGCGGCAGTCCGCTTTTCTTCACTGCATTCCCAACTTCTTTTTCGTTTCCATAAGCCTGTGCAGTATCTATCAGCCTGTAACCGACGGAGATGGCATCACTTACACATTGTTCACAAGCTTCAGGAGCCACCTGATATACTCCGTAGCCAAGTACCGGCATTTCAACACCGTTACTCAACAGAACAGTATTTTTTTCTTCCATGATTTGTTATTCTTTAATGGATTATTTTCTATTGTTTTCCGGTTTGAGCGGTCCGTAAAAATACGATGCTGTAGCCCCTCCGTCCATCAGGAAATCCGAACCCGTGATAAACGCTCCCTTTTCTCCCAGCAGGAGCTCTGCCACATGAGCCACTTCATCCGCAGTTCCGGGACGTCCGGCAGGACATTTCGCAAACATATTCTTGTAAAAGTCTCCTCTCGGACCATTGAACTCATCAATAGCCAGTGGAGTGACAATAATGCCCGGTGAAATGGAATTAATGCGGGCACCACGTTCTCCCCATTTTACAGCTTCAGCCATAACGCGCTTCACATTGCAGCGCTTGGCCATCTGATAGGCATGCAAGGAATCCTGAATATGTTCAGGCTGAAGTAACTCCAGAGAAAGCAACTCCTCAGTAGGTGTTGTTGCCAGCAGCATGTCCTCTTCGGGGGTGAGTGCCGGCATACGGTGTCCGGACTGGCTGGAAATTGTCACTCCGCTTCCTCCCTCGGCAATAACCTTCCCTACTTCTTCCAGCAACACGGCTGTACCATACAGGTCGACCTTCAGTATTGTTTCGACAGATGCCTGACTGGGGGATACTCCTGCAGCATTCACCAGGTATCTGATATTTCCATACTTCTGTGCTTCGGCAATGACCGAAAGTATGGATTCCCGCGACGAGAGGTCTGCTTCCATCGCCACTGCATTAAATCCGGTAGTATTCAGCAGGTCTGCCGCAGCCTGTGCATGCGCCATACTCTTGTCCCCAATGATTATTTTCTTTCCGGAAGCAATTCTTCTTACGATGGCAAGTCCTATCTGTCCGGCTCCCATCCATATAACCGAGTCTGTTTCTTTTTTCATAATTCAAAAGCATTTATGCCAATGGGAAAGCAGATGTATAAACAAAATACTGTTCGCGTTCAGCAATCCACCACCTGCCATCTTTCTTTATGTATTTGTCATAATAGCGTACGGCATGGTATGAGAGTTTATCTTTTCCATCCTCTTCATTAACCAACGTCGCAATGGCATAGCAGATGCCTGTGGCATGTGTCTTATCTTCAAAATCAACTACCTGCTGGCCGTTCTGATGGAAGGAGGCTTTCGCGGTTCCGAATGCCTTGTATCGGGCAATCATATCTTCCACGTCGTGAATATCCATCCCTAAAGTATCACCAAAATACACCTTCAGTTTTACATCCTGAAGAAATATCTCACGATAATAGTCTTGATTGTTTTTATCTGATTCTGTTGCATAGCGGTCTACTAAATCTTTGAGGGCTATGCGGTCTTCTAATTCAATTGTTGTCATACCTATTTACTGATTTAACTAAAAATATCTTACATACTGAATGATGCCGGACAATATTATTACTTACTTCATTGTACGCATATCTATCACATAGCGGAACTTGACCTTACCGTCCAGCACGTTTTGATAAGCCTTGTCGATTTCTTCTCCATTGGCTTTGATTATCTCTACTTCCGGATAGATATTATGCTCTACAGAATAATCCAGCATCTCTTGTGTTTCCTTGATACCGCCTATTTGAGAGCCGAATACCTTACGGGATCCCTGAAATATAAGGTCTGCAACGGACAAAGACGGCATATTGCGAAACGCTGGCAACCCGACAATCCCAAACTGCCCGTTGAGTTTCAGCATCTTCATATACATGGTCAGATCATAGTTCGCAGGAATGGTCGACAAGATAAAATCGAAGGTTCTATCCAGACCTTTCAAGTCTTCGGGATTATTTACATTCACATATCTGGAAGCCCCCATACGCATGGCATCTTCACGCTTGTCTTCAGTGATGTCAAACACTGTCACTTCAGCGCCGAGCGAAATGGCATATTGAACACCCATGTGTCCTAAACCGCCGAAACCGGCAATACCTACCTTATTACCGCTCTTGACTCCGGCCTGCATGATCGGCGAGTAAGAGGTAATTCCGGCGCAAAGCAGCGGGGCGACTTTGGCGATGTCCGCATTTTCAGGTATCCGTATGGCAAAATCCTCGGCTACGACATAGGTATCAGAATATCCGCCTTGCGTGTGTTCATTGCCGTTGAAACGGTCTATACCGTGATAGGTCATGACAGCCCCTTCCTCGCAGTACTGCTCCAAATCATGCTCGCAGGCATAGCAATGGCGGCATGAACCAATCATACAACCGATACCAGCATAATCACCGACCTTGAAGCGGGTTACATTTTTGCCTACTGCAACCACACGACCCGCTATTTCGTGACCGGGAACCATCGGGTATTCCTCCGCACCCCAATCAGCAAACACGTGATGCAAATCACTATGACAGATTCCGGCGTACAAAATATCAATCTGAATATCATTATCGCCGACGGCGTGTCGGCTGAAATTATAAGGCTGGAAATGCCCTCTCTCCTCGAAGACGGCAAATCCTTTGGCCGGAATACGCCCGTCATTATTCTGTGCAAACACACTCATGGTTATAAAGGTTAATGCAGTCGTTAAAATCATCTTGGCTTTCATATGAACATTTATTTTATTTTAATATCTCTTAGTTGATAATACCGATTCTTTCGAGCCACGCTTCTACATCGTCGTGGGCATTGGGAGAATTGGTTCCCTGCACGGCCAGACCACTCAATATGGTATTATCCGGATAATAGCTCCGTGCCAACCGTTCACAGTCGCCCAAACCGCTGCCCGCATGGGTAGAAAAAGGGATCAGCACTTTTCCGGTCAGGTCATAAGATTCGTAGAACGTCCTTATAATCATAGGTGCTGTTCCATGCCAGATAGGATTTCCGATAAAAACGACATCGTAATCATCGAGATTATCTATCTTGTTCTGAATAGCAGGGCGGGCATCGTTATCGTACTCTTCCCGTGCTATGGCGACTGTTTCCTGATAATTATCCGGATAGGGAACAACCGGAAGAATTTCAAAACGGTCTCCACCAGTCAAGTCTGCAATATAACCTGCAACACGGGCAGTATGCCCGATTTCAAGCCACTGGTTAGGATAATTATATCCCGTTCGCGAGAAATAAACAATCAGAATTTTTTCATTATCAATGGAAGAGTTTTCTTCAGATTGGTCGGAAGAATCAGTTACGGAATAATCTAACCGTTCCTCATTTTTCCCACATGAAGAAACAGCCATCAACAGAAAAAGCGTAAAGGCAACATAAATCGTTTTCATATTCATCTTCATTAATTTTATATGGCAAAAGTAGAGAAGTCCTTCAAGAGAGGACTTAAACGGATTGCTGATTGATTTACCCAAATCGCTGTTTTGTATTATATTGATTTCGATTGCTTTATGCACACTTACACAAATTGCAGAATTCCTTACCCAAATCGCTGTTTTTTTTTACTATATATATAAGACTGGAAGAAAAGACGTATCTTTGGAGAAAGAATAATAAACCTCTTACATTTAATTTTAAAGGAATGAACTCTCAACTTTTGAATATTGAAACCGTCAGCCAGTATAACGATATGCTTGGTGTCGAGACATTACATCCACTGGTTAGTGTAATAGACTTGTCAACAGCAAAACCGATGCGCCACATGCGCCATACATTCAGTTTCTATGTGGTTTTTCTGAAGGATGAAAAGAACTGTGAGCTGATATACGGACGCCAACGCTATGATTACCAAAAAGGTTCTGTAATTTGCTTAGCTCCTGGACAGGTAATTGGTATTGAAGATACAGGAGAAGAATTTCAACCTAAAGGATGGGCACTGTGTTTCGATCCGGAATTGATACGAGGAACTCCACTTGGACGTAATATGTCTGAATATTCTTTTTTCTCATATGAAGTTAATGAAGCACTGCATCTTTCAGAGCATGAAAGAATCTTATTTGTAAATTGTCTGGAAATAATCAAGATGGAATTAGGACAGCCTGTTGACAGACTCAGCAAACGTCTGATGGCTGCCAATATTGAGCTCTTGCTTAATTATTGTTTACGTTTTTATGAGCGGCAGTTCACTACCCGCAAATCAATTAACAGGGATATCCTGATGCGTTTTGAATCTTTTTTGAACCAATACTTTAAGCAAGGAAAAGCCATGACAGATGGTTTGCCGTCTGTTAATCTATGTGCATCTGAATTATGCCTGTCTGCCGGATATTTTGGAGATTTAATAAAGAAAGAAACCGGAAAATCAGCCCAGACATATATTCAGCAAAAAGTGATAAATATAGCTAAGGAGCGTATTTTAAATCCACAGTATACAATTACACAAGTTGCTTACGAGTTAGGCTTCCAGTACCCGCAACATTTCACAAGGATGTTTAAGAAAATGGTTGGATTAACTCCCAATGAATACCGTACTAATAATTGACATGTAAAAATCTGAAAGTAAACAGACTTCTGATATTTAAGGTCCTATACTTATTTTATATGCAGATGACGGCAGAATAATTGAGAGGCATTTGCGTCTCATAAGTGTTATTTCACACCTCTTTCAGTCGTCTGGTCTACCATGTGTAAAATACTTTACAGACGAAGTTTTTCTTTCACTCTACTATTTCGGAGACATGATCAGCAAGCAGACCGGAAAGACTGTCACGGAATATATTCAGGACAAACTCATAGGTTGGGCAAAGGAGTTGTTGCTTTCAACCTCTAAACCGATGAGTGAGATTGCGTACAGCCTTAGATTCCAATATCCGCAACACATGAGCCGCATGTTCAAACGTATAGTGGGAATCACCCCGAATGAACTCAGAGCTCAAGGAGCATGATTTTCATCCATATGTTATGGAAATATTTGTAATATTTTAGATTCCAATTAAATTCCAAATTCAAATAATAATCAGTTATCCCTTCCATCAAAGATAAATCCCAATCCTGATTTGCCAGCCGCATTTATTTCTTTTTTCGGGTAAATTTTCTTTATGGCTTACGCCATGAAAATTTACCCGAAAAAGAATACGGCGGCAAACGGATTGGAATCAAAGGAAAGATTACAGGGATTAACTGCGACCGACGTGACGCATAGCTGTAAATCAAAGGCGGCTATCCTTATATTCCATATATGACCTCACAAATACTGTGAAAATCCACCTTCCCAAATAACAAAACATAGCCTGTTTATCAAATCCCGAAATAAGACAGGGATTTCAGCTCCCTCCGATCTGCATAGTCAGGTGGCTTCGCTATGCTTTTACTCCTACATCCAATTCTTTTTTCTTTTTTTCCTCTGTTCCCGTTCTTTCCTATCCTTCGTGTGACATTTGATGACACCTGATGACATCTAATGTCATACGTTTGTAAATCAGACATTTACTCAATTTATCGTCTTACATTTGGACTGTGAAACAAATCAAGTAGTCACTCAAAACAAAAGATTATGGCACAAGAAAACAGTCCTGACAAGGAAAAAAGGCAAGGCCGGATAAAGAAACCGGAAAAGCCTTATGTGGAACAAATTGACGAACTTCTGCTGGTACATAACAAGAATGACCCAAAGGAAGGTTTGGTAGTGGTCAGCAAGGCAGACGAGAAAGGCAATTATCAGACGGTTACACCGGAAGAGAAGAATGAGAACTCATTCCTGAAATTCGACAAGAATTCAAGCATCCTCGAAAATTTCATCAAGAACTTCTGGAGCCAGCTGAAGGAGCCTACACATTTCAGGCTTATCCGCATGACCTTCAACGATTACAAGCAGAACAAACAGGCTCTCAAGGACCTGGCCGAAGGCAAGAAGACAGACGCGGTAAAGGAATTTCTGAAACGCTATGAAATCGTACCGAAGGCAAACAATCAGAAAAACAGTCAAACAAAAGAGGAGGAAACAACAATGGCAAAGAAGCAGGAACAGACAACGCAGGCTCAGCCTGAACAGGTATCACAGGTGGAAGCTGCCGCACAGGGGCGCGAACAACAGGAACCGCAACGCCAGCAGACACCCACGTACCGCTACAACGAGAACATGATTAACTGGGAGGAGTTGGGTAAGTTCGGCATATCCAAGGAAATGCTGGAGCAGTCCGGACAGCTGGACAGCATGCTGAAAGGATACAAAACCAACAGAACCATGCCGCTGACACTCAACATTCCTGGGGTACTGACCGCAAAGCTGGATGCACGCCTTTCATTCATATCCAACGGCGGACAAGTCATGCTGGGTATCCACGGTATCAGAAAGGAACCGGAACTGGACCGTCCTTATTTCGGACATATCTTCACGGAAGAGGACAAGAAGAACCTGCGTGAAAGCGGGAACATGGGACGCGTGGCTGACCTTAACCTGCGTGGTAACACGACTGAGCCGTGTCTGATTTCCATCGACAAGAATACCAACGAACTGGTAGCCGTACGACAGGAGCATGTCTATATCCCGAATGAAATCAAAGGTGTGACTCTGACTCCGGACGAAATTCAGAAACTGAAAAACGGTGAACAGATATTCGTGGATGGCATGAAATCCAATCAAGGCAAGGAATTCAATGCCAATCTGCAATATAATGCGGAAAGAAGAGGCATTGAATTTATCTTCCCGAAAGACCAGGCTTTCAACCAGCAGACGCTCGGCGGTGTGCCGCTTTCCCCCATGCAGCTCAAAGCGCTGAACGAAGGCCACACCATCCTTGTAGAGGATATGAAGCGAAAGAACGGTGAACTGTTTTCTTCCTTCGTTACCATGGATAAGGTTACAGGCGGTCTCCAATATACGCGACACAATCCGGAAACGGGAGAAATCTACATACCGAAGGAAATCTGTTCGGTACAGCTCACACCGGAGGACAAGGAAACGTTACGCAAAGGACAGCCCATCTATCTGGAGAACATGATCAACCGTAAAGGTGAGGAATTCTCGTCATTCGTCAAACTGGACCTGACAAGCGGAAGACCACAGTATTCCAGAACTCCGGACGGTTTCAATGAACGACAGGCACCTACCATCCCGGCTGAGATTTACGGACACCTGCTTTCGGCACAGGAAAGAGCAAATCTTCAGGACGGAAAGGCTATTCTCGTAACGGGTATGAAAGGCCCAAACGGCAAACCGTTCGATTCCTATCTGAAAGTAAACGCAAACACTGGACAGCTGCAATATTTCCAGGAAAATCCGGATGTGCGTCGTAATACTTCACAGCGTGCTTCACAGACTGACAATACCCAACAACAGGAGCAGAAAAAAGGTGCAAAACAGGCTGTCTGACCTGAACGGGATTCAAATCATCAATTACTAAAAAAGGAAAGAACATGAACAAGACCAATCATCATATCTACAAGACTGAACAAATCGACTGGGAGAAACTGGAATCGGTAGGTATCAGCAGATCGCAAATTGAAAAGGACGGAAACATGGACCTGCTCCTTCAGGGAGAGGAAACCAATGTCATGTCCATTAAAATCAAGACTCCTGTATTTTCACTGACCATGGACGCCACACTCAGTCTGATTGAAGACGAGAATGGAAATCCGGTCATCAGCGTAAACGGTATCAACCCTTCAGGTGAATAAATAAGAATCCATAATGTATCATCTCTCTTTCCATACGGACTTACCGTATGGAAAGATATAAAAACAGAATTTATCATGATTGCCATATTAACAGACAAACCAAGTGTAGGAAAAGAAATCGGAAGAATCATCGGTGCAACCAAAGTAAGAAACGGATATGTGGAAGGAAACGGCTACATGGTTACATGGACTTTCGGGAACATGCTGTCACTAGCCATGCCGAAGGACTACGGAACCCAGAAGCTGGAACGAAACGATTTTCCTTTCATCCCATCCAAATTTGAACTGATGGTACGGCATACACGCACCGAGAACGGATGGATACCGGAGATTGATGCCGTACTCCAGCTTAAAGTAATCGAAAGAGTGTTCCAGGCATGCGACACCATCATTGCGGCTACCGATGCCAGCCGTGACGGGGAAATGACATTCCGATATGTCTATCAATACCTGAACTGTACACAGCCTTGCTTCCGTCTGTGGATTTCTTCTCTTACCGACGAGTCTGTGCGTAAAGGCATGGAAAACCTGAAGCCGGACAGTTGCTACGACAGCCTGTTCCTTGCTGCCGACAGCCGCAACAAGGCGGACTGGATTCTCGGAATCAACGCCAGCTATGCCATGTGCAAGGCGACGGGCCTCGGCAACAATTCCCTTGGACGGGTGCAGACACCGGTACTGGCTGCCATCAGCAGACGCTACCGTGAAAGGGAAAACCATATTTCATCGGACAGCTGGCCCATCTACATCAGCCTGCAAAAGGACGGCATCCTCTTCAAGATACGCCGCACACAGGATCTTCCCGACAAAGAATCCGCAACAATGTTTTTCCAGGACTGCAAGCTGGCACATCAAGCACAGATTACAGGTATCCGTCACAGCGTTAAGGAAATACTTCCACCGGACCTGCTTGACCTGACACAACTTCAAAAGGAAGCGAACATCCGCTATGGTTTTACCGCATCAGAGGTGTACGACATCGCCCAGTCTCTTTATGAAAAGAAACTGATTTCCTATCCGCGGACTTCCAGCCGTTATCTGACGGAGGATGTGTTTGACTCGCTTCCACCAATCATGGCGCGTCTGCTTTCATGGGAGCTGTTCCCTGCCGCTAAAGGAACTGGAGGTATTGACATATCCAATTTGTCCCGCCACGTAATAAGCGCAGAAAAAGCCAATGTACATCATGCCATCATCATTACAGGTATCCGTCCCGGAAATCTGTCCGAAAAGGAAATGCAGGTTTACAGACTTGTAGCCGGAAGGATGCTCGAAGCATTCATGGCTCCATGCCGCATAGAAACGACAAATGTTGAAGCGGTTTGTGCCGCACAGCATTTCAAGGCCGAACAAACAAGAATCATTGAAGCCGGCTGGCATGATGTGTTTATGCGTTCCGACATGGTTCCAAAATCGGGATATTCCGTAAATGAACTCCCCGAAGTGGAGAAAGGTGATAACCTGAATGTATGCGGATGCAACATGGTACACAAAAAAGAGCTGCCGGTAGATCCGTTCACGGATGCAGAACTGGTGGAATACATGGAGCTGAACGGACTGGGCACGGTATCCTCACGTACCAATATCATCCGTACACTGGTTAACCGTAAGTATATCCGTTATTCAGGGAAATATATTGTTCCGACCCCGAAAGGTATGTTCACCTACGAAACCATCCGTGGAAAGAAAATTGCGGATACTTCACTCACCGCAGACTGGGAAAAACAGCTGACCGGACTTGAAAGCGGAATGATAACCGGACAGGACTTCCTGAACAGGATCAGGACTCTCGCCAAGGAAATGACTGATGACATTTTCAACACCTATTCCACAAAAGAAGAATAACATCTATACCTAAGCAACCAGGAGAATGCAGGCCGGAAGGTCTGCATTTTTTTTGTATCCGTACAGAAAAGAATCTGTTTTTCCGCTTTTAAGTGGCAAAGGTCTTGGATTGCCTGCCTTTTGCCGCAAGGCTGCCCTCAAGGGCTTGGCTGGACAGGAAAAAATCATCCTCGCTACGCTCCGGTATTTTTTCCTGCCAGGCCTTGCGCAAAAAGGCAATCCAAGAGGCCGGAGGCCTATAAAATCGGGAAAACACATCCCGATGGGATTATTCATTCATAAAATTAAGGATTATGAAACTACAGATTATCGAAAGTATCAGCAAGCATGCGGTAACCCTGGTACTGGTTATCGGAATACTTATGCTGACAGACAAAGGTATCATGCCTACCGGTATGATTGCAATGCTCCTGCTCACCGGAGGAATCGTAGGATTTCTTTTCAGAGCTCTTCTACTGATTGTAAGGATAGCATTTATCTTTTTCATTGTCGGACTCCTGTTTTTCTAACCAATAAAACAAACAGATATGAAAACAAGCACATGTACATCTCCTGCTCCTGTCATGCCGGCTGTATGGCCACAAGGCGAACATATCAGACCGGTCAAAAGACGTCTTCCCAATACAGTTGATGAACCTAAAAACATCGGCTACTATCTGGTATCGCTGCGTGATATTGCAAGCAGACCGGACAGGGAGGATGTCCTGAAAGAATTCTTCAAGGAAACTTATGTATAACCATAAAATTTTTCAATTATGTTTTTTCAATCAATTTATCAGATGATTACAGCAGGTACGGATCTGAACATCAATATCCGTAAAGTGGACAACAACCTGAGCGTAGCAGTCATGCCAAGGCGGAACAGCCTGAAAGAGGATACGCGGCAGAACATGGTGCCGCTGGTAGTGAACGGAACACCGGCAGAACTGGATATGGGCTTCCTACAGACCATACTCCAACCGATACAGAAGGTACAGGGGCTGCTTGTCAATGCGGAAAATTTCGAGAAACAGGCAGAAAAGGCAACGGCACAGGCCAAATCATCCAAGGCTCCAACAGTACCGGCCGAATCAAAGGAGGCCAGGGAAAAACGTGAAAAGATGGAAAAGCTCCTCAAGAAGGCTGATGATGCGACTGCCGCAAAAAGGTTTTCCGAAGCAATGACATGGCTGAAACAGGCACGGGTACTGGCTCCTTCAGAAAAACAGAAGGAGATTGACGAAAAGATGCAGGAAGTACAGAAACAGGCCAGTGCAGGAAGCCTGTTCGGTATGGCAGAGGAACCGGCGCCGGTAATTCCCCAACCACAAGGCAGCATGAACGGTCAGCCACAACCAGGTATGCAAACAAGCATATTCCCGGAGCAGCAGTCCCATTCTATGAATCCTGAACCTGTCATGCAGCCTGCTCCACAACAGATTCCACAGGAAATGCCTCAACCGGTATATGGAACGAACGGAGCATATATCCAACCTACTCCAAACCGCCCCGTGATGCAAGGAACAGGTATGCCACAAGGAGCTATAATGCAGCCCTATCCGCAGCAGCAGGCTTACCAGCCTGAGACGGCTCCTTATCCACAACAACAGGTACGGCAGCCGACAAACGGCCATATACCGAACGGAACAGTACAGGTACAGAACGGAAACGGACGGGAATACCAGACTGCACCGGCAGCCCATGATACATTCTGCTTCGATCCGGAAGACGAAAATGACAGGGAGCTTCTAAAAGAGGACCCGTATGCGGAATATCCGGATTTTCCGGCTGAGTACCGGATGAAGGACGAGGCACAGGTAGAAATGATATACTGCTGATATATAAAAATAAATGACTTGTAAAACCAATAAACTATAAACAATATGGCACTGGAAATTAAAGGAATGAAAAGACTCTTCAAAATGAAGAAGAACAGTCAGGAAATCGTACTGGACGATCCGAACGTAAACATGTCTCCGGTTGAAGTGATGGACTTCTATTCCATGAACTATCCGGAACTGACCACCGCGACCGTACACGGACCCGAAATCGAGGACGACCGGGCGGTATATGAATTCAAGACAACCATCGGAGTGAAAGGGTAAGGACATGAAAAAAGGACAACGTAAAGACAAGAAACCATGTACACAACTTACGGAACGGGCTTTGGAAAATTTAGCCAGACTCATCATATCGGAACTCGAAAATACGGACATAAGCCGGGGCATCAGGAACAGAAAGAAAAGAAAACTCCCTCCAGCAGAAAGCCTCATGGTTTTCTGAACACGAAAATACCTTCCATCGCTCCCGACCTGTATGTGGAGAATGACAGGGATGTAACGGTAAATGTCACCACCAAAGAGAATCTTGATTTCCTGTACCGTTCAGCCATGAAGTATGCGCAGCTCCTGGATGTGGAGCTGCCATACCATCCTACAGGCAGGACTTCCACAAGAGAAAAAATATGTCTGCTATATAATGCACTGGATTCCATAGTATCTCATCATGTGAATCTGGAACTTGTCGGTGACAGGCTCCAGTTCTGTATCTATCATTTCCATGAATGGCCTGATTACACCCTGTTCCTGATACCGATAGATTTTACAGAAAGACTGAAAGGTGAAATCAAAAGGATCACATTGGAGTTCATCAGACGGTTCATCAAATATCACAGGATGATGGATATAACCGATACCCCTTATTTTGAGATGTCGGAAGTCTGTATCGATTATGTGGACTTTGAACAGCTTGATGAGGAAGAGAAAAAGGATTTGTACAGAAAGGACAAGCTCTTCAAGTCATACGGAAAAGGGAGAATCCACAGAAAACTGTGCCGGATGTACTCCAAGGCTTTTTGCCGGAATCTGGAAGAACATATCCGAAACTGTAATCCTTCCAGCAATAAGGAAAAAAGACTTTTGGAACTGATTACTGAAGGGATGTCCCTGATTGCAAAGGATAGTCCTCATATCTTGAATTATGACTATGATTATGCAAGTGAAAAGGAAAGGGATTTTGAACCGCCACCGCTCGAATATCAGATTCTGCTTACCTATTCCATTACGGATACGGTTACCAAAGACATGGAAAGCTGTTTCAGTACTGACTGTCAGGAAACATATAACCAGACTCCCGTATCATTTACCTTCATCACACCGGAAACTGAAAAACTGTTCAGACCAGAGAATTATCCGGAACGGTTCTCAAAATGGTTTGAGAAATTTGTAGAACATGTTACCTATAATTTATAAACATCATGAATGAACTGACCCAAAACATACAGAAAATGATGGTGCCGAAAGCTGCTATCATAGCCTACAAATATGAAGACAGAAGAAATTCTGATACCAGGTACTTCATAGAATTGCGTCCCATCGGGAAAAGCGGACAGATGGGGGCAGGTATCCCCGTCACATACGAATTCATGAATACCCTGCTGGAATCCTATACGGAGGAAATGAGCGGGATACCGGCAGGCAGAGTCCCCGAAAACATGCTGGCCTGCAATCCAAGAAAAGGACAGGAAGAATATATATGGTACAATCCGCCCGGAAAGAGACAGATGTTCTTTCACAAGGATCTCAATATACAGGACGGCACATTCAATCTACCGGGAATTGTCTACCATGTAAAAAACGGAAGCATGGACGTATTCGCCTTCAAGGGAAAACGTCCGGTGGAGACGACTCCGCTGTTCCGTGCCCCGTTCTTCAACGTGACCGGATCAAGTGTCTGCCTTGGCAGCAGTTCTTTGGAAAAGCCACAGAACCCGACTTTCCTTTCCCTGCTGGAATACTGGGAAAAACGGTTCTGGCTGACTGAATTCTCCCATCTGGGAGGAAATGTGAATCCTACCGTTTCAAATCTTGTCATCGTTACCGAGAACATAAGAAACAATCCGTTCGACATGAACGAACTCAAGCCCATGAATAAAAAACTTAAAGACATACTTCCATGAAAAAGATACATTTTACCGACCGCTACCTGCTCAATCCGCGTCATCCGGTAACGGTATTCGTCATCGGAGCAGGAGGTACCGGCTCACAAGTGATAACCAATCTTGCACGCATGAGCATGGCACTTCAGGCATTAGGCCATCCCGGACTGCATGTCACCGTATTCGATCCCGACACAGTAAGCCAGGCCAATATAGGACGTCAGCTTTTCAGTGAAACGGAACTGGGACTGAACAAGGCCGTATCACTTGTCACACGCATCAACCGTTTCTTCGGATACGCATGGACTGCCGAACCGCAATGCTTCCCCACCAGGAACTTTTCTGACAATAGTACAGCCAATATCATCATAACCTGTACGGACAATATACGCTCACGTCTTACGCTTTGGAAGTTCCTGAAGAAAGTCCGCAAAGAAAACTTCAGTGACCATTCGGCTCCCATATACTGGATGGATTTCGGGAACAGCCAAACAAAAGGACAGGTCATCATCGGGACGGTACGTGAGAAAGTTCTCCAACCTTCTTCACAGGAATACATTCCCATGCCTAAAATGAATGTCATCACCGAGGAAGTGGACTATGCAAAAATCAAGGAAAATGAATCGGGGCCGAGCTGTTCACTGGCGGAAGCCCTGGAAAAACAGGATTTGTTCATTAACTCCACACTGGCACATATCGGATGTGATCTGCTCTGGAAAATGTTCAAGGAAGGAAAGACACTGTATCGCGGTGTCTATGTCAATCTGGATACACTGAAAATGACCGCAATTCCGGTATAATGACGGAAGTGACCGTATCATCTTTCCATCAGAATACGGTCACTTATTCTATTTGCTACTTATTATTTACTACGTTCTTACCACGTTGGAGCAGGAAACTCTGTATCTCTGAGGCGAGATAGAATGATTTCCCGTTCTTTTCCACCGAGTAATATTTAATCTTGCCCTCTTGCCTATAACGTGCCAAAGTTCTTTGTGACACACTAAGGAGTTCTGCCAGATCCACATTATCAAGCAGTTTATCCCCATTCATACATTCTTTCAGACGGTTCATTTGGTCCAATTTCTTTTCAATGCGGGCAAATCCCTCTACCATGGTTCCTATAAGTCTTTCGAGTATCTCATTATCTATGTATGACATAATTCCAATGTTATTAAGTGAATAAATCGATACTCCCGTTGTGCGCACTCAAGAGTATATACTCATAATAGTGAGAATAACATGCCAAACAGATAAAGAAGATCAAACCATTTTGTATACAGCTGTCAATCAGGTATATAAATTAACATCCCGATTTTTTGTTGTAAACCGAAAGTGTAAACTATTTAAAACATGGCTATTATCAAGTTTACATTTCTATAATGACTACTTATTATACTTTAAAACTAATCTTTTAGGAGAGATTTACTAATAGCTTTATATACCCCTCCTACTCATTCAGCTTTAATATACTTTACAAAATAGGCTTTATATTTCATGTATCAAAGTATGAAATATAAAGCCTGACTTTTTACTGAAAACAGTTTAATAATGGATTAGTAGTTAAATTTTCATCCTATTTCAATATATTTACCAGAATCAAATCCATTCTCTAAATGCTCGTTTTGGAAAATATATCCCATCTGATTGGACAGTAATTTAGTACCACCAATCTCTGAGTCAATATTTGTATGTGAATGTCCATATATCCATGCATCAATCCGGTTATCACAGATCAAATTTCCATATTCACTTGCAAAGGCACTATTCAGTACAGAACCTTTATGATAAGGTGCTACAACCTGAAAGGTAGGCAAATGATGTGTTACAACAATGATATGTCTTGCCTTACTTCCCATGATACTTTTCCGGATAAAACTGATACAAACTTCGTGCATCTCATTATACTCTTCTATCTGGAGCAATTTCCCATTATATTTTATCTGCCGGAAATCGTTCATGCCTTTCCACACGAAATACTCATCGCTCGGATTGATTCGCGACCATAGCGTACTTAAAACAAAATCGGTATCGTCTATACTTACGACCTGATTTTGATAATATCCCACGTTTTTACGTAACATCCATTTCCATTGTAAGCCACGCTCCATTACATCCGAATAATTATAATACTCATGGTTACCTGGAACAATCAAGACTTGCCTATAGTTCTCAGATGCCCATTTCCAAAACTTTGCCCGTGGGGTAATCTTATCCTTCAAATAGAATATATCACCAGCTAATGCCAATACCTCACCAGTTACTGGTATCTCATTTTGTTTCAGAAACATGCTATTCTCCGAAAATTCCAGGTGCAGATCACTCATGTATTGTATTCTCATTATACGTTGTTTTTGATTGTTCAACCTGATTATTAATGATACGAATGTAAGATTTAAGACGATAAAAAAGAGTGTATAATACCAGTTTTTCCACTGCGAAGAATTCATGGTTCATTACAAATCTCGCATTCTCTATTACCCAAAATACTGGCGTCTATCCACCAGCAACATCGTTATTCCGAGTCGAACATTTTTCTAAATTCTACTGAATAATCAGAAGCCCTGTCATAATCATACATCACTGCAGCATTCTCCTCATTCTTGTCTTCAGCATTCTTCGACCAATTGTAAGAACCTGTTATTACAACCTGATTATCAATAATACAATACTTATTGTGCATTATTCCCCCTCGTGAACCACGAACGGCCTTAAATGGTATTCCATCTATGTTAACTCCAAACTTTGAATTCGTATGATCATCATAGAAAATAACCTTCACATCAATCCCTTGCTTATGCTTTTCAACTAATTTGTCTGCTATACTTTGATTCGTAAACCATGCCATACATACATGAATTGACACCCGAGCCTTATCAAGATCCTTGATTATTTTATCCGCTATATCATTGAAATAAGCATCATTTCTTACAGGTTTCTTATCTGCAAGAATCCCCCGTGAAAAAAATCTATTCAAAGCTTCGACCATTTCTTTTTCACAATCTTCAGCTTCTACCATCGATTTTGGATAAACAGTCAGTGTATTTCCAGGATGATCCTTACTAGCACTTGGAGTTATATTAACTGTTTTTATAACATTCAATCTTTCAACAACCTCCTTTGCATCCTTAGCAATAGAATCATCTAAAAAGTACACCTTTACATATTGTTTACCAAATGTTTCTCGGATTTCAGTACTAAAATTCATTCTTTTATGCATATCAGTTCCTATTATAATTGTTCCATTATTATTCTCAACATATAGTGATTTATCACCGTTTTGAATAATTGTACGATTTTTACTATTTTTCTCATCAAATATTGCCCCCGGTTCAATCACCTTTTTTTGTATTTCTTTTTTACGGTTTGCTAAATATGTTTCATAATCCTTTTCAGCATTTTTTGCATATTCAAATAATACAGGATACTTAGTAAGTGGTGTAGATCTTTCCCATAACCCACGAATTATAACTTCATGCTCCGCTATAAAATCTAGTTCCTTTTGCTCCGTTGATAGTTTCGAGTATCTCAACCCATTGTGATTATCAAGATACATCTTCAGGTACTTACAGTAATAGTCTCTGATGAAAATATCTCTTTCTTTCAATTCAACATAATCATCTTGGGTTCGGTCATATCGAAGATTTATAAGATAAACAGCAGCAACCCCCCATGCTATCTTTGGACACTCTTTTTCTCTTTCCGTATCACTCTTTCTTGCAAAATTTCCATCTGTTGCAATTACAGAAAAGCCTCCACAAGGGAATTGACAATTTCCTCTTTTGGGAGATAACCTAATATAGGGATATTCTGCATTAACAACTAAGATAAACTGATCATAATCATCCCCAACAATATTAAGAAAATACTTGCTATAAACCAGCCTTTCTGATGGCCATCCATTATCTTTATAGAAATCCTCTTCCTTAAACAGTTGCTCCATATCGACTCAGTTTATATTTATTGTTCCTATATTTTTCTCCACATATACGGACTTCTCTCCGTTCTGAGTTATTTGACGGATTACAGTTGGCTGGTTTTCTCCCATAGAAACAATCCTCTCATCAAGTTCTGCGGTTTTTCTAGCCGTTACTCTCTGGATCTCCTCCATTAACAACGCAGCGTCATTATCTAACAAATCCTTAAAGCTACCAGTATTAATGTGAACTAAATAATCCCAAAATTCATCTAAAGCTTTAATGATAGCATTAATTTTCGAGAGTTCATTTATGACATAATCTGAGCAACCAAATTCTGTTTGCATTTGAACAGAGGCATTTACTTTCTGTTTCAACCAAAAATCTTTTATCTCTTTAAGGCCATTTCGATTTCTAGGTATAGGTTGCAGATCTACAACTGGAAAAACTCTATTCTTCACGTCTTCATTCTTAAATATTTCAGTCATCTCAAACATACAATCAATAGACTTCAGATAAGTAGCTGTAATGAACATAATGACCTTGTCCGCACTTCCTATCTCTTTCTCATATGCAACAATGTCATCTCTGTATTTAATATCCTGCACATCTATCGAATAATAAATACCGTTCTTTTCTAAACCTCTTTTAATGGCTTCCATTGCCCCATTATAATTCTCATCATGTTTATAAGAAATATATACCTTTTTCAATCGATTCTCCATAATCTTGTTATTATTATATCCTTTTAATGATTTGTTTATTACGTATTCAACCATTGGTTTCTCTCTGTTCTTATGTGTACATATTACGACAATCGTATCATCAATACAATTCAGAGCCGCATTTAATTTATCCAAATCTTCCAATTCTATGCTTGACAAATCAATTCTTCCTAACATATGTATTACGGCTTTTCCGCTTGTACTAAAGTGTTTCAATATTTGAATTGCCAAGCTATAGATGATAACATCTTTTCTTTGTTCATCGGCAGTCATTAACTGATCCCTCAAAGCCGTGATGTCTCCGTTCTGACATTGATGACACAATCCTACTAGGAACAATTCAAAGACATTTCCTTTAGAGGTCTGTATAAGATTTCCACTTATATACTTGAACGAGTTATTACTCCTAATATGTGTTTTAATCTCCTCGTCTGTTAAATCCGTATCTAATAGATACAACCCAGACTTCACCCCAGGATCCATCAACATTATGTTCAGTTGCTGCAGCTGAAAATCCTTATTCATTATCCAACTTATTGATAAAATTGGTTATTAAATACTTGTTGCTAGGATTCTGCATGATAGAATCTATCAAGTCCATTGCATGTTCCAACGTGTCTTGATATCTGCTATCATTGAAAGACTTTATTCCATTATACGATTGAATTAGCACATCCACGACATGATTCACTATGAAGTAGTCGTCAGGCAATTCATGGATTAGAATCTTCTCTAGCCATTTCAACGTCTGCAAAGGATCTTTAATGGCATATCCTGCTAAAAATTCTATAAAGACACTTACCTTGTGTTTACTTAAAGAAGACGTAACATAAGCATCTGCAACCCTTTTCTGGAGATTATCATTCCATTTGTCTGCATGATGAAATAAATTATCACATGCCTCTCCCATTTCTGATGAATCAAATTGCGGTTCCATAAAATGGAGAATATAGTAAATGGCTTCCTCGTTTATTTGTTGGCCAAGAGTACCCAAGAAGTGTAATAAAGAAATACGAGCCTCTTGGTTATTTTCACACATTTTGTCAAGAAACACCTTGATGCGCTCGTCTTTATCGTTGTGTGCCCAAGCTAGCCATAGTATAATGACTTGCTCACGATAACATTCAGTGCAATCTGCCGCATGGCTGAAGAATTCCAACAATTCATCAATGGCATAATTGACAAAATACACTAGTGGATTATAATTATGAACAGGCATAGCCATTAACCTAGGATTAAAGTCATGCATCAGTTTTTTGAATAGCTCAACATTCCTGTTTTTATCAAGAATATTTAGTGTTGCCATATTTAAAAGTACTGCAGCTCTTGTATAAACAGAAGCAGTTTCTGCTATGCTTTCTATGGTTCGGAATATATCTTCTTTATATTTGTTCTCTTTGGCACACTCCACCAGCATGTAACCAGCATTACCTCTCGCTTGGTTAATACCCACATTATAAACATCTTTCATATCTTGATGAATATCCTCATCTGGCTCCTTGGCATTGAGTAATACATTGCAAAACAATTTGAAGACAGGCTCAGGTACAAGGCTCATTTTAGATACATCATTTAAGGCAAATAAAAGCGAATGTATACAGAAACCTCTAAAAGTTGAATTGACGTCATAATGTACTATATCAAGGATTCGCTCCATAACATGTACAGCATCATCTAAGCGTCCTGCATCCAACAACCCTTGCATTCCTGCTTGGGGATAATCCAAAAGTACGCGGTTGTCATCTAGTGCTGTATTAATCAATTCAATAAACTTGTTTGGTTCTTTCGCCACTACATTTCTAAATAGATGGCATTGCCCAGTCAAAGATGGTCTGTCCCAATCTATTATAGAGTTATCCGTATATGTTAGCATCGCTTTGTGCCATGTGTCAAGGTTCATCTTCATCCCTTGGTCTTCTCTCAATGATGTCCAGCCTGTATGAGTTGTCATTTGGGAAGGCATATCATTTTTTAATCTGGCTTCATTGAATTTCCTATCAATCCTTTGTCGCTCTTGATATGCTTGCCAGGACAATCTTCTGAGTTCTTCTTTATGTATAGCATGCAACGCTTTTCCCTTATGCAAATCAATATCAAGCAATGGATGACCGTATAAAAGTCTATTTTTAACATAATCCTTAAACAAGACGTGTTCTCCCTTGTCATCTATAGAAAGGATTCTTCTTATTATTGTTAACTTTTGCTCATCATTCCATAACGGGAATGCAGCTTTTAATGCTTCCATAGTCTGATACTCCACCCAACTCGGAGCATTGCAAAGAACAGAGCGATTGATTATTAGATTAAAGATGTTATCCTTAAACTTCTCAGGAAACTCTGTATAGACATATAAAGCAATGAAAACGAATCCTTCGTGCTCACTCTGAGCAAACTCCGTCAAGTATAGTTCAACTCTTTCGTTATCAACTTCTTTCAAGAAATTATCTATAAGAATGTTTGCAGCATCTTCTATAAAATTTGAAACAAAATGTCCACCCGTCACTCTTTGAAAACTGTAGAATTCTGTAGAATTGCTTATTTCAGCACCATCTAAGCAAAATTTCGAATTATCATAAACAAGTTTCAGTATGTCCACTAATAGCTGAACTCCATGATTATGATGATCCCTAAGCAACTTCTCATACAGGAGCTTAACATCATGCCCAACTTCTATCCTATAAACAAGCTTTGACTCCTTCTCCAGCAATTGCAATCTGACATTTTCCTTCAACTCCTGACAAACAAATTCAGGATTATCCTTCATTATATTCTCCAGAAGACGTGTATGTTCAAGCGGCAGTCTACTCTTAACCAGCTTATTATAAAGTACTATCAATTTCTTTGTATCGCAATTCAAATCATAATGTTGAAGCAAATTACTAAAATACTCACAGTCCTCTTTGTTACTAAAATCAAATGTCGCCTCTAACTTGTCAAGAACAATCTCTGCACAAAGCAAAAGCGTCCTTTTGCTCATCAGCATGGTTTTCTCTTTATAATTTTTACTTAAACACTTCCACCCACCTTTACTTTCCATGATTTCCCAAATAGCCTTAAACCAATTAGGGGTATGCACAGACTCATATAACACGTCCATATAAATATTATCTTGAAAGACCTTTCTAGAGATAAAATTTATTTCATCATTCAAAGGTGTTTCAAAAAACGCCATATTGCTCAAGGCCAATGATTTCAAATGATACCGATATGTATCTTTTCCATCGTCATTTTGCGCATAAAGTAGTTGGTCAATAATATGAATATACTCCTTAGGACTCTGTTCTCGAAGAAAAGTTAATATGCTCTTAACTGCAGCCCTAGAAAATAACCCTTGGTGCTGCCTTTTAAGTACTTCCAATAAATTGTATCCTTTTTCAGTAAATCTGCGTGCATATACATAATCAAACAATGTTTGATGAAAAAATTGAATCTGATTGCTCTTTGTCTTTAATAACAGCTCATGAGAGAACAGATATTGCAACTCAAAGCTAAAGTCTGTTTCAAACTCCCTAAGGTGTACAGACAACTCTTGACGTTTATACATAGTTGTGACCAGAGCATCCATTAAGGCTAAAAGACGTTCTTTATCAACCGTACGCATGCTATCATCAAGTATGTATTTTCGCCATAATTGATGATAAAGTACGTCCGTTGACAATGGGTATGTCAGTTGTTCTCCTGACTTTATCTTTAAAAATAAGTATAAATGTAACGGATTACCCAAAAATCGTAGAAGATTGTCATTTAAATGTTCCTTACATTCATTCTTATCAAGAATATCTAGAACTTGTTCTTTAGTAAAATCTTTAAGTTCCCATTTGTTCTTTATACGTAAACTATCAAGTAATGGATCGTATTCTAAATCATATGGTCTACAAGAAATAACCACCCTGACATTTGAAATCAATTGTATCTGCCTTATCAATTTTAAAAGAGAACGCAATGGTGTACGATTAGAAGACAGTGATAACGACAATGCATCAATCTGATCTATTAGCAGTATGACCCGTTTATATTGATGGGTCATTTCCTCCATAACAATTTCTATAGGTTTTGCAAGATGCATATTCTTACCAAGTTCATCTGTATCTGCAAACTCAACCTGATCAGATTTAATGCCTAATACTAGATATTCCTTATTTTCCTTCAATTCTTCAAGCAAATCATGCATAACTATAGACTTCCCAACACCAGCCTTCCCATAAAGTAATGCCAATCTACAAGGATGTTCTGTAGATATCCTCCTTTCAATCCAATCTTTTATCTGATCAACCTCTTCTCTATGGATAGAAGGTTGTATAGTAGGCGCGTAGTCCTGCAACTCGTATGACCCTTTAACAAATGCAACAGAAGGCTCTTCTACATAGAGATTACCTACATAAATTTGTCCGCTATTTTTCTCTATATAAATTGGTGTTTGACCATTTTGATTAATAGTTCTATATTCCATAACAACTTATCTTTACCGCTTAATGATTCACATAACATCCTCTGCTTCATATAAGATTATCCAATTCTTACCATCCCTGCCAACTGCACGAAATAATCATTTGACCAAATGTCAAGTTCTTTTGGATTACGCACGAAAGGCAATACATCTTCTTTCACTTGTTTTATGTCAGCTGTAGAGAGACGCTCAATGAGTTTTTCTTTGAATAACTCTGGAGTAATATTCTCATTGTTAAACTGCATGCATCGTTCTGACAAATGAGTAAAATCTAACGGAACATTATGGCGTACATACCATTCAAAATCGTACCAATCACGACCTTTGACTCTATTCTTCCACACACGATAGACCAGTGCGTGCATCTTACCTGCAAACAAGTCTGGAAGTGTAAAACAGCGGGTCATAAATGAATGTGGCTGAAGCAATAGCTTTTGTTCCGTCTTGAAGTTCAACGGTGGACAAGTATCTACTTCAATCTTTATCTTTATTGACTTCTCTGTTTGGAAAGTTACATCATACACATCAGTATTATCTTTAAGAAATGCCGATTCGACCTTTCCAAAATTCTTCTTATCCTTTTTCTTTATTTCAACTTCACGGCCTACAATTGCAAAAGCGTCAATGATAGCAGGAAAATATTTCGTAAAATCGAACTTGTCATCTTGTGCAAGCAGTGAGAAATCCATATCCTCACTGAAACGCTGCAAGCCATGAAAGATTCTCAGGCAAGTTCCGCCATAAAACGCAGCCGACTCAAAGAAGCCCCCAGCATACAGGCCTGCAAGTATCATTTGTTGGTTAACTTCAAATATGGCGTTTCTCTTATGTTGCTCAGTTGTTAAATCATAACGGGAGAGCATATTGTCGAATATTTCATTTTTCATCGTCTTAAGAATTTTAAAAGTGTCGAAATTGAATCAGCCTTTTTGCCTACATTAATATAATTTTCAAATATGGTTGCATCCATATTATAGAACTCATCCATATCCATACGAATATCCTGCTCAAGATATGTCTCTACATCCTTCATATAGCGAAGAATGACTTTTGAGGAATTGGCAATCAAATCACACAAAGCCTTTTCCGGTGATGCAATAAGAAATGCATAGTCACCTTTATTCATACTCCTTACTCCTATCGGAAATGCCTTTCTTGAAATATATTTGTAGTCATAATTGCCGACTGGAGTTTGAAAACTTCGGGGATGTTTTACTGTCATTGATTGATGAACATATACAGCCTCTGGGATAAGTCCATAATATCGTAGTGCAGTAGACATTGAAATATACGAAGGTGTATAGAGATGATTGGCGATTAACTCACTCGATAGAGTCTTTCCTGAATATTCTGGGTTGATCACATAAAGTCCTCGCTTCAGTCTGATGATAACCCCTTGTTTTTCGAGCCAAGTAACTTTCTTATTAGCAGACTTCAGTTCCGGATATAACGATTCAATGATTGAAGTCGTTACTGGAATGGTTCCTATTTCACTTAATTGTCTATCCATACTGCAAATATAGTAATATTTTGAACAATAAAAGAAATAATAATTCTTTTTCTGTTCAAAATATTACTACTAAGACCATCTTAAAAAATAGCGACTGCTGTCACATAATGATTACCGACAAGGTAGATTATTCTCTAAAATTTCTCATCACTCACCGATTGTAAAGACCTCATAGCACTTAAAAATAGATTCTATTTTCATAGATAAGACACTAAAAACTCACAAATCTGTTCATCGATAAAACATCAAGTCCTACTTCATCTTTAAGTCTAAAAGAATAAAAAGCATCCTTTTCTTCTTTTTCGAACTGTGAAGTAAACGAGGCACTCATTGTTCCCAATACAGTTTATGAAACTTTTCACATTTAGTAGAAAGCCCATGGGCTAAACCATTTTTGAGTCTGTGAGTATTTCATTGCCCATTTAGCTTTCTCAAGAATCGCTATTTTTCTAGCTTTTTCATAAAATTACATGATTAGAGATTAGGAACTGCACCGAATTTACCGAATTTATATGCCTTTTGGAGAGAACTGATCCTATTCAATCCCTTAAAATTTGTTAGAGGATACAGCACACTTGATCCATCCAGATTCTTTTCAGTAAACCAGACATTATCTTTTCTAAGCAAATCTTCCTCTCCCAACAGTCCATCATAATGTGTAGTGAGCAACAACTGGGCTTGCTCTGATTCTTTCAGAAAACGTTCAATAATATGTTCTATCAATTTCGGATGAAGAGAAAATTCGATATCGTCAACAGCAAGAAAAGCATCATTTTCAAGAATCTTTTGTACTTGAGCAGCCAAGCCAAACGTACGGATAGTACCGTCCGATTCAAACAGTTCCGGGAATTCATAATAATCATTGTTACCTTCATTAGATGAAACTTTATGCTGATACATAGTATAATTAATCGAACCCTTATGTGTTTCCTGTTCTTTGGAAACAATATTTGAAATATTGAAATCAGCTTCCTGTAGATATCTCAAAATATAATCTTTTGCAGACTCATTCTTGATTGATTCTTCGGCATAACGACTTAAAGATGATGCAGGCACAATTGCCGGCATAACCTGATTGGTTAGATACTGAAGAACTGCCTCTAATTCTACAATATGTGTATTTACCTGCATATAAGCAGCAAAAACTGACATGTTATGCAAACACTTCAATGTTATTTCCTCTTTGACAGATTGCGACATTTTGATCTTCTGTCCAAATTTAATAACTGATACATTATTCTCAGTATTTCTTTCAAATATGGTAGCAGGCTGTTGACTTGGATAATAAATTAAACTTTCCTTTGCTACGTGCCATCTGTTTAAAGCTACAGAATAGACATAACGAACTGCTTTTTCCTCATTCTTCAAGTAGAACGAAATCGAATATTCAGATAACTGCCTCGAACCTGTTTTATTCAGGAGAAACGGGACTATTTGAATTTGTTCTGCCTTATTAAGTGGGGTATAAGTAATGAATGACTTGATAAAATCACAAACTTTAATAATATTACTCTTACCCGAAGCATTTGCTCCATAAATGACAGCCACTTTCAATAGTCTCACATCACCCCCAAATTCGACAACATGATATGACTCCATATCCTTACTTCTATCAGCTTCAAAACTTAATATAGCCTCGTCTCTGAATGAGAACATATTCTTAAATCTTATTTTTGCTATCATACAATCTGTTTTCCCACAAATCTATTACTAAATATCCATATTCACAAATTAGATTTGAATATTTGCATCATTTATGCAAGAACTAAGAACTAACACTCTTTTTATCGAATTTATTGTACCCGTATTAATATAATCATTGAATCAAAACATCAGTCCATCCATTAATAGAAAATCGATACAAATTAACATCAGTCTTCATATTATCTTACTTCACAAAGATTTAAATACAACCCCAAAATACTTATTCTATTTGCATGATATTGCACGCCATTGATAAAAATGCCATATCACTAAAAAAAGGGTAAAAAATACCTCGTTCTTGTAACTTATTTGCCGGAAAACTTTGAAATTCAACAAAATACAATTATCTTTGTCTTACAAAAAGAATGTGACAATATGCAACTTATTGATATTCAATGAGTTACAATGACTAAAAATGACAAAAAATTAGACTTCTGTACCTTTTAGAGCTCCAAATATTTGATAATCAAAAACTTGCAATTACTGCATCGGGAAATAAGCGTTGACGATGCCCATCAACACACTGATGAAGAACAAAAGTATGAGAATTTTAATTGTATCATAAAAGAAGAAGTTTACGGCAACTCCTACCGGAGTGTCGGCACTCAGTCCGAACAACCCGTAAACAAGCCAGTCAGCAAAATCCTGTATCATTTCTATTCTATTTTAATTCGTCTAAATACGAACAATCTACTTATTTAAAAAGCGGCAGATCCCACAACGGTTGTCTCTGCCGCCCACAATTAAATCATTCCGAGCATCAGATACCCAAAAGTTTCTTTACCTCGCTTTCAGTCGGAACCTGTCCTTTCATCTTCACCACTTCGTCAATCACCACGGCCGGCGTGGTCATGATGTTGTAGTTCATCATTTCCATGATGTCGTCCACCTTGGTCAGTTTCGCATCGATGTGGTTTTCTTTCAGCACTTTCTCAATTACATTATAGGTTGATTTACACTTGGCACAACCCGGACCTAAAACTTTAATTTCCATGTTCGTAAATATTTGGTTTGTTATCAGATTCGTTTTATAAATACATTATCCAGCAATAATAGATACCGACGAGAATAAATACCACGCCCACAATCAAATTCATCCATTTCTGCACTTTCTGCATCCTGCCGTAGAAATTTCCTATCTGCTGTACACTGAAAGCAAGAATCCATGCCACGGCAAGCACAGGTATGGCTGTGGCAATGGCGAATACCACGGGCAGTAAATACCCGGCTGTCGCTGTGGCAGACATCGGTATCAGCATACCGAAATAGAACACGCCGCTTGTCGGACAGAAAGCAAGGGCAAACAGTACTCCAATCAGCAGGGCACCCCATCCACCCTTTCTGGCGAGACCTTCCGCATTTCCGTTGAATCCGAACTTCGGGAGATTCAGTTTGTCACCAAAGAGCATGAACAGACCTATCACGAGCAGAAGCGGACCCAGAACAAATTCCCCCCATGTTCCGATAGCCTTTTGTATGCCGAACATACTGGAACCTTCTTTCAGAATCATAATCAATACTGCTCCAAGCAGGGTGTATGAAAGGATACGCCCCAGCGTATAGAGCAGGCCGTTCCGGAAAACGCGCTTTCTGTTCTCAATGTCTTTTCCGATAAATCCGATGGCCGCTATGTTTGTCGCCAGCGGACAAGGTGATAATGCTGTCAACAGTCCGAGCAGAAACGCCGTCAGTACGGGAGTGGAGCTGTTATCCAGCAACGTCTGTAACCAATCCATAACCTTCTCAATTATTTCAGCATCTTATTAACAGCCTTTACCAACCCAGACTTGAATACGTCCGGTGACTTGCGGGCATTTCCGAAAGCAAATTCGGTCATATTCTCGCTTGTTTCCTGACCGTTCTTATACTTAACGACAAACAGCGATGACCAGGTTACCTCATACTTTTCAGCTATCTTCTCATTTTCTTTCTTACTGATATCTATTACTTTAAAAACGACCTCACCTTTTTTAATCTGGTCAGCAAAACTTTCTTCCATTGCCGCTTTTGTATTGCTTTCGATAGTCATACAGGTAGCGCAACGCTGCTTTCCATGAAAATACAATACTTCCACGTGGTCTTTTGCCGTTACTTCTTTTTGAGTCTGCGTTTCAGTTCCATTCTTTGCATTCATGTTGCAAGAGATAAAGGCGAAACACACAGCAAGCAAGAATAAAATCTTTTTCATGTCTTTCTATTTTTATTGTTAGTTATTCGCGAAACTACGAATTTACTTTTCAAAAAAAGAGCTTATTTACAGCAACTCTTTTTCTTACATATAGGTTGACAAAAAAAATCTGCAAACATCTTTTTTGCAGTTTCCCAGTTTTCCCTGTTGATACAGTATTTTACTTTCGGCGTTTCAATTTCTCCCTGAATAAGTCCGGCATCTTTCAACTCTTTCAAATGCTGCGATACCGTGGCCTTTGCAATGGGAAGTTCTTCATGAATGTCACCGAAAAAGCAACGTTCTTGAGATAACAAGAACTGAAGTATGGCTATACGTGCCGGATGCCCCATCGCTTTTGCAAAACGGGCTATCTTCTCCTGCTCTTCTGTATACTTCTTCTTCATCCTTTCTATCCCTTATTTGTTTGTTGTTCGCAAAAATACGAATACACTTTTAATTAATCAAATGAATTATCATATTTTTATTTTTAAAACACTTGTTATCCCTTCCACCAAAGATAAATCCCAATCCTGATTTGCCAATTGCATTTATTTCTTTTTCCATCTTTTTCTACATCTTTCCTACCTCTGAAACCAATTAAGCACTCACTCAAATATCTTTAAACGACCTATGCCATTATTGATAAACTAAATATTCTTATGTAAAGATTAGGCAGATACATCTTATCAAAATCCAAATATTACAAATCCAAGTAAACGTATCATATTATTCCTTTTATTACTTACAAAGTAAAAGTCCGGTGAAACTTATAATACTATTGTTACAATTGTGATATTTTTATGCTAATTAGAGTTTAAATTAGAAGAAATGGAAAATAGTTCATTAATATTTTGCCCATATAAGAATATTACTTATATTTGCCGAAAACCAAATGAAAATGAATATATGAAACAGGCTATATTTAAAATAATGCTGCTACTTGCGGTCATCTTTATGAAAATAGAGGTGACAGAAGCAGTTTCATATAATCAGATTTCAAACAAGATACAGACTTCGTCCACAATATCAAATCAGACAAATACAGATGAGTACCTCAATTTTATCCATACGACTTTGGATAAAGCTCATGATTTGTTTAGTACCCTAAATCAGGATAACTATGTATTCAACAATTCGTTGAATGAGCGAGTACTACGTAATGATGAACTAAACATTAATTTTGCATTACGTTTATTATTATTTTATCATTCCCTACGTGAGGTAGGTTTGTTGAAGGACAAGGAGTGCCTTCACCCTTCAACCAACATTCATTGTGTGATTCCTTCATGCGAATACTATGTATTTGCCATGAGAAAAATCATTATTTAGTGGTTTTATAGATTTAGTTGTTTTTCTCTGCTCCGATGCGGTTTGTATCGGAGTAGAATAGAGTTTCTTGCCTCAAATTCTCGAGACAGGCAAGTCATTCATATCTTATTATCTAAAAACAAAATTCTATAAAACTCATAAATTATGAAAACTCATAACTCAAATAAATCATTTAAGGGAATTAAAGCTGCAGGTTTAGTTATCATCGCATGTTTCATTGTTGCTATATGCATCTATCATTTTGTATTTGGAAACCCAGCTAACTTCATGAATAATGACCCTAATAATCATCCACTTCCGGGTAATATGTTAGGCACTATTTATAAAGGTGGAATTATTGTACCTGTAATTCAAACACTCTTACTTACAGTACTTACTTTAAGCGTAGAACGGTATTTTACTATTCGTGCATCTTTTGGAAGAAACAAACTTTCCAGATTCGTAGAGCAAATTAAAAATGCTTTGACCAAAGGCGATATGGAGAGAGCACAAGAATTATGTGACAAGCAACGTGGTTCAGTGGCCAATGTAGTAAGCAGTGCTCTTGGAAAATATCGAGAGATGGAAAAAAACAATGAACTGACTAAAGAACAAAAGATTATTGCTATACAAAAAGAACTGGAGGAGGCTACCGCACTTGAACTTCCCATGATGCAACAGAATCTGCCTATCATTGCCACCATTACCACTTTAGGAACTTTGATGGGATTGCTGGGAACCGTAATTGGTATGATTCGTTCATTTGCTGCACTTTCAGCCGGAGGAGGTACTGATTCCGTTGCTTTGTCTACTGGTATTTCCGAAGCTCTAATCAACACGGCGTTTGGTATCTTGACGGGTGCATTGGCTGTTATTTCTTATAACTACTATACTAATAAGATAGACAAACTGACATATAGTCTTGACGAAGTAGGCTTCTCCATTGTACAGACTTTTGCTGCTACTCATTGATCCTGTCCTAAATCTTCCTAGTGCAGAGAAGAACAGAGGTTTCACAAAAAAAATCGACTATGAGTAGAGCTAAAATTCAGAAAAAAAATATGTTCATCGACATGACAGCCATGAGCGATGTAACAGTGCTGTTGCTTACTTTTTTCATGCTAACAGCTAGCTTTGTAAAAAAAGAACCTGTCCAGGTTGTCACTCCTGCGTCAATTTCCGAAATAAAAATACCCGAGACGAACATCATGTCCATTCTAGTTGATCCGGAGGGCAGAATTTTTATGAGTCTTGACAAGCAGACTGACATGGCAGCTACGTTAGAAGCTATGGGGAAGGAATATGGAGTTACGTTTACTCCACAGGAGATAAAGAAGTTTTCGTTATTCCAAACGTTTGGAGTTCCAATGAAAAACATGAAATCTTTCCTTTCACTTAGTACAGAACAGCAAGACCGCACCTTAAAAGAGCTAGGAATTCCTTGTGATAGTGTAGACAATCAATTTAAAGCTTGGGTACGTAATGCCCGCGCTGCGAATCATGACTTGCGCATTGCTATCAAGGCTGACCAGCAAACTCCATACGTGGTCATAAAAAAAGTGATGAACTCTCTTCAAGACCTTAAAGAAAACAGATACAATCTGATAACTTCTTTAAAATCAGGCCCTGAAGAATAAAGACTAAATAATTATGGCTGAAATTCAAGAAAATAACAATAAAGAAAAGAAAGGCAATAAACAGAAGAAAATGAATATTCGTGTGGATTTTACTCCAATGGTAGACATGAATATGTTATTGATCACATTCTTCATGCTGTGTACCTCTCTAAGCAAGCCACAGACGATGGAAATCAGTATGCCTTCCAATGACAAAAACATCACTGAAGAACAGCAAAATAAAGTCAAGGCCTCTCAGGCACTGACTTTATTGCTGGCCGAAGATGGAAAACTCTATTATTACGAAGGTGAGCCGGATTATAAAAATTATAGTTCGCTAAAAGAAACAACTTACGATGCCAACGGATTACGTAAATTATTGCTTAATAAAAATTATGAAGCAGTCAAGAAAGTACGTGAACTAAAAGAGAAAAAAGCAAGACTCGAAATATCAGACGAAGAATGCAAGCAGGAAATAGCTAGTGTAAAATCAGGGAAAGATACACCAACGGTCATCATCAAAGCTACAGACAAATCGACTTATAAAAATCTGATAGATGCATTAGACGAAATGCAAATCTGTAGCATAGGGAAATATGTGATTGTTGATATTACAGATGGTGATTTATTCCTGATAAACAACTATCTCTCTCATGGCGAGTTAAGTCACAGTACGACAAACAGAAATGTATAACTTTTAAAAAAAGGAAAAATGTCAAAGGTTGATTTAACTTCTTTGGAATGGTGTGAACTCATTTTCCAAGATAGAAATAAAAGTTACGGCGCTTATAAGATGCGTCAAGATTTAGGTAAGCGGCAGACAGCTGCTCTAATTATCGTCACAATTGTAGCATTGGTAGGATTTACATTACCACGTTTAATCAGAATGGCTATGCCGGCCCCAAAAGAAGAAATGGTAGAAGTAACCCAACTTTCTGCTTTAGAGGAACCGGAAATAAAAGAAGAGGCGATTAAAAAGGTAGAACCTATTGCTCCTCCCCCTCCTGCTCTTAAAAGTACCATCAAATTTACGGCACCTGTCATTAAAAAAGATGAAGAGGTACATGAAGATGATGAACTAAAAAGCCAGGACGAATTAACACAAGCCAAAGTACAGATATCCATCGCAGATGTAAAGGGGAACGATGAATTGAACGGGAAAGACATTGCCGACTTACAGGAAGTCATTACCCAAGCTCCGGAAACGCAAAAAAAAGAAGAGCCTTACACCATGGTGGAACAGATGCCGCAATTTCCAGGAGGACCGGCTGAATTGCTCAAGTATATTGCCAGGAACCTGAAATACCCTGTAATAGCACAGGAAAATGGTATACAAGGCAAGGTTATCCTTCGTTTTGTGGTTTCCGCCCAAGGACATGTGGAAGACGTAAAAGTCCTTCGCTCTTTAGATCCTTATTGCGATAAAGAAGCAATACGTGTAGTAAAGTCACTACCACAATGGATTCCCGGGAAACAGAACGGACGTAATGTACCGGTTTATTATACCTGCCCGATTGTTTTTAAATTACAGTAATTATTAAAGTGTATGAAAAAGAAATTAGTACTATATCTGTTATGCATACTCATGCTTTCGGCCTGTACTTCTTCTAAGGAAAAAGGACAAGCAGAAACCCTATATTCAGGTGCAATTCGGATTGCAGTAGACGAGTCATTCAAACCCATCATAGAAGAGGAACTACAAGTTTATCAGGCACTAAATCCAGAAGCGTTAATTACCCCTATTTATTGCAGTGAGGTAGAGGCTGTCAACTTGTTGCTAAAAGATAGTGTACGGTTAGCAATCACCAACCGTCGGCTTACAGAAAAAGAATTAATTTCTTTTCATACACGTAAATTTTTCCCTGAATCTATCAGATTCGCTTACAGTGGTATTACTCTCATTACTCATCGTAGTAACCCAGACTCACTGATAACATTGGAAGATTTCCGGCGGATTGTAACCGGTAAAATTACAAAATGGAAAGAATTAAATCCTCAATCAAAATCAGAACATATGCAAGTAGTGTTCGACAATCCTAACTCGGGAACAGTACATTATGTCATTGATTCAATCTGTCAAGGGAAAGCTCTTTCTGACTCACTAAGAGCCTTGAAAAACAATGAAGAGGTAATTGATTATGTAGCAACAACACCTAATGCTATTGGTATTATTGGTGCCAATTGGATAAGGAACAAGGCAGATACAACTCACCTTTCCTTTAACCAAAAGGTTAGAGTCTTATCAGTATCCGATAGTACCCAAGCTACCTCTAACAACAGCTATAGGCCTTATCAGGCCTATCTGGCTCTAAAAAAGTACCCGATGACACATGAGGTATATATTCTTATCAACGACCCTAGGGGAGCACTTCCTACTGGACTGATGACTTTCCTTACCGGAGAACGTGGACAGCGGATTATCCTTAAGTCTGGTTTGGTACCAGCTACACAACCAGTCCGAATTATAAACGTAAAAGATGATTTCTAATTTTAATAAGTAACTTAACCTATGATTAAAAATAAAGTCTTATATCTGATATGCAGCGGATTAATATACTCCACTTCATACTGCTTTGCCCAGGAGAAACTTACTGCTGAAACCCAACAGGAAATAGCACAGATTGCAGCAGGTATCAATAAAACACCGGAAGCAGCTAACAGAGGATTCAACGAATTACTAAAGGGCAAAAATAAAAAAAACATCTCCATACTAGTTGCGATAGGCAATGCTTATCTGAGTCATAATTGTTTAAGCGAAGCACAAGCCTATGCCTACAATGCGATGAAAATCAATTCTAAATCATCACCTGTATATATGTTGGCTGGCGACATTGCTCTGGCGCAAAAAAATGTTGGTATGGCATGTGGATACTATGAGCAGGCCATCCTATTTGATACTAATTGCTATGATGCCTATTTCAAATACGCACGTGCCTATCTCGGAGTGAATCCTCAACTGTCTATCGAAATGTTGACAAAATTAAAAGCAAATCATCCTGAGCTATCTGAGGTAAACCGAGAATTGGGTAATGCATATTATCAAGCAAAAAATTATGGTAAGGCCAAATCTGCTTACGACGAATTCATGCAACAAGGTACTCCCAGTGCGCAAGATTACAGCCGTTATGCCATGCTTTTATATCTAAATAAAGATTATACGCAGTCACTGAAATCTGTAAATGAAGGACTTGCCATAGACAAGGATAACCATCTTTTGAAACGTTTGCGAATGTACGATTTATACGAGACAGGTGCCTACAAAGAAGGACTTGAAGCCGCCGATGTATTTTTCAACGGCCAGGAAGAGAGCGATTATGTGTATTTGGACCTTTTGTATCACGGCCGTCTGTTACAGGCAAATGAACAAAACGAAGAAGCGATACAATGGTTCGAAAAAGCGATTAAAGCAGATACCTCACATGAACATCCAGAAATAATAAAAGAGGCATCTGCTGCTTATGAAAAGCTACAGAATTATCCAGAAGCAATTCATCTATATTTACTTTATTTAGATGAGCTGAATGAAAAAGCTGAAGTAAGTGACAGGTTCTTGCTCGGAAGATTGTATTATATGGCGGCAGGAGGCAATACGGTTAATGAATTAGAAAAGAAATCTTATCTAAAAAAAGCCGATGAAATATTTGCTGAAATATCTCAACGTGTACCAGATAATTATCTTGGCTATTTTTGGAGAGCCAGAACCAATGCTATGGCCGATCCTGAAAGTACAGAAGGACTGGCTAAACCCTACTATGAATCGGCTTTAGCTTTATTGGAAACGAAAGCAGACGCTTCGAAATCACTCATCATAGAATGTGAAAGTTATCTGGGCTATTATCATTTTTTGAAGAAAGACTATGAACAATCTAAGGTATACTGGAATAAGATTCTCCAGTTAGATCCTGAAAATGCAATAGCTAAACAAGCACTACAATTTATAATAGGAACAGAATTTATGGAAACCTTCAATTTATCACAATCATATCCCACTCAAGATGTAAAAAAACAGACGAGTTTCCTCACCATAGGCCTTTCAATATGCTTGCTTGCTGTTGGCATCAGTCTGTTTTTCTTACCTGCAAACCAGCTGGAATCCAATATAAATGCACTAAGAATTGTTTCCGGAAGTTTACTTGTAGGTATTTCAGTCTATTTTTTAAGCTTCCGTGTTCGTTATCAGGCTTATGTAGGAACAGGTAGTAGGATATGCAAAAAAAATTTAATATTCAAAAAAGAACAGTTCTATGTTTTAGAAAAATATCTAACAGATTATTGTGACTTTCCTGCCATACCAGAAGAAGAACAACAACGGCTGTATTTACTGGTAATTCACTCAAAAGATAATCAATATGTTGCATTTCAAGTGTTGAGCTACATTACTTTTTTATACGAACCAGTAACAGAACCGTGTTATCTGAAACAAGAACAAGCAGTTACATTTATGAAAACTCTACATAAATCACATGGATTTCTTCATTGACATTTTCTTGCATATAGATCAATATCTTATCACGTTCATACAGGAGTATCATGAATGGACATATCCCTTACTGTTCTCAATCGTCTTTTGTGAAACCGGACTTGTAGTCCTGCCATTTCTGCCCGGAGACTCTCTCCTATTTGCCTCCGGTGCAGTGGCATCACTTTCAGAGATACCGTTAGAGCTTGATCGGTTAATGCTAACCTTTTCCACAGCAGCCATACTTGGTGATTCCTGCAACTACTTCATTGGACTTTACTTCGGAAAGAAATTATTCACAAAACTAAATTCAAAAATTTTCAAACAAAATTATATAGAAAAGACCCATTCTTTTTTTCATAAATATGGTAGAAAAACAATCATTATTGCCAGGTTTATTCCAGTGATACGTACTTTCACACCGTTTGTTGCTGGAATGGGAAATATGAATTATTACACATTTATAATTTATGATTTCATTGGTACGATTATCTGGGTTTCTCTATTTTGCATAACAGGCTATTTTTTCGGAAACATTCCTTTTGTGCAACAAAACTTTGAAATACTTGTGATAGGCATCGTGTTGATCTCACTCTGCCCTGCTTTCATTGAATATATACGAATAAAAAATAAACAAATAACAATATGAAAAATTCTCTGTTAAGCCGATTTATACCCAAACAAAACAAATTTTTCCCATTATTAAACCAATTATCACAAATAGTACTCAACGCTTCCAGACTCCTAATTGACAGCATGGAGTATGGTACACCAGAAAAGCGACAAGAATTTTACCATAAAATTAAAGCCCTTGAAAAAGAAGGAGACCAAATGATTCAACGAATTTTTATAGAACTCGGCCAGACTTTTATCACCCCCTTCGACAGAGAAGACATACATGACCTAGCTTCTTCCATTGACGATGTAGTGGACCGAATTCATAGTGCTTCAAAACGGATTGCCATCTACAATCCAAATACTATCTCAAGCAGTGGAAAAAAATTAGCCATCCTCATTTTACAAGGGACATCGCTTATCTGTAAAGCTATGAATAATCTGGAAACTCTTAACAAAAATTCATCAAAACTAAAAGACTATTGTTCACAACTTCATGAAATAGAAAATCGGGCAGATGAAGTCTACGAACTGTTTATCATGCAGCTATTCAATGAAGAAATGAACGGCATAGAACTGATAAAAACAAAAGAAATCATGCAAGAGCTAGAAAAGACAACAGATGCCGCAGACCATGTCGGTAAAGTTCTCAAAAACATCATTGTAAAATATGCCTGAAAAAAGACATAGAATATGGATTTACTCACTACCATTATTGTATTGGCACTACTTTTCGACTATATCAATGGCTTTCATGATGCAGCCAATGCAATAGCCACCATTGTATCTACCAAGGTATTAACCCCGCTTCAAGCTGTAATTTGGTCAACTTGCTTCAATTTTATGGCATTTTTTATAGCCAAATACCTCATCGGTGATTTTGGCATTGCCAATACCGTATCGAAGACAGTTCATGAACAATACATTACTTTACCTATCATTTTATCAGGAGTAATTGCTGCTGTTATTTGGAATTTGTGGACCTGGTGGAGAGGAATTCCCTCTTCTTCATCACATACACTTATAGGTGGATTTGCAGGAGCCGCAATTACAGCTTATGGATTCCGTGCCATTCAAAGTATAGTCATACTAAAAATCGTACTTTTTATCTTCTTAGCTCCTATTATAGGTATGCTTGTAGCCTTCATATTCACTCTGATAGTACTTAACTTATGTCGAAAGGCCAATCCTCACACCGCAGAAAAATGGTTTAAGAGATTACAACTATTTTCTTCAGCCTTATTTAGTATTGGACATGGATTAAACGATTCCCAAAAAGTAATGGGTATTATTGCAGCCGCACTGATAGCAGCTCACTCACAAGGTATCGGTATGGGGGTGAATAACATAGCAGATTTACCAAACTGGGTAGCATTCTCGTGTTTTACTGCAATCTCATTAGGAACTATGTCGGGAGGATGGAAGATAGTACGTACAATGGGAAATCGAATTACCAAAGTTACCCCTTTAGAAGGTGTCATTGCTGAGACCGCAGGTGCATTCACTCTTTATTTCACAGAATACCTAAAGATTCCGGTAAGTACTACCCATACCATATCAGGAGCCATTATAGGAGTAGGTGCTACCCGTCGTTTATCAGCTGTTCGTTGGGGAATTACCAGAAGCTTAATGACAGCTTGGACCCTTACAATTCCGATAAGTGCGATACTCGCTGCAACTATTTATAGCCTTATATCATTATTAACTTGATCTCACTGAAACATCTTATGCATAACACAATTATATCTTAACTAATCGCATTATGAGCTTTAATATAACAAAAACAAAACAGAAAAGGGTAGTCATTGTAGGAGGTGGATTTGGAGGATTAAAACTGGCAAACGAGCTACATCAGTCAGGCTTTCAGATAATCCTAGTTGACAAGAACAATCATCATCAATTTCCACCACTTATTTATCAGGTAGCCTCTTCCGGACTGGAACCCAGTTCTATTTCGTTTCCATTCCGAAAATTATTCAATAGACATCAGGATATTCATTTCCGCATGGCAGAAGCAAAGCAAATATGTCCAGACAGAAAAATTCTTCAAACCTCTATCGGAAACATTGATTATGATTACCTGGTACTGGCAGCAGGTACAACATCCAACTTTTTCGGGAACAAACAAATCGAAGAGGCAGCCATGCCTATGAAAACCCTGTCGGAAGCAATGGGACTAAGAAATGCTTTGCTCAGTAACCTGGAACGAAGCATCACATGTGACACTACTCAGGAACGGCGAGAATTACTGAACGTAGTCATAGTAGGTGGAGGAGCTACGGGTGTAGAAATAGCTGGAGCCATAGCCGAGATGAAACGCTACATATTACCCAAAGACTATCCGGAGATCGATCACAGTGACCTGCACATTTTTTTGATTGAAGCCGGTAACCGCCTGCTTTCCGGTATGTCCGTCAAATCTTCCCGGAAAGCCGAAGAATTTCTCCGCCGTATGGGAGTGAACATTTACCTCAATAAAAAAGTAACAGACTTTGTAGCACACAAAGTGATATTAGAAGATGGGATGGAAATCCCGACACAAACTTTTATATGGGTAAGTGGTGTACGAGCCAATGAAATAGGCAATCTATCCTCCGAAGCTATCGGACATGGAGGACGCATCCTAGTGGATGCCTATAATCAAATAAAAGGGATGAATCATGTTTTCTGTATTGGTGACCAATGCTTGATGACAAATGACAAAAACTATCCCAAAGGGCATCCACAATTAGCACAAGTAGCCATTCAACAAGGAAAACTTCTAGCCAGAAATTTAAAAAGACTGGAGAAAGGGAAGAAAATGCAGCCGTTTCACTACAAAAATCTAGGTACCATGGCTACAATAGGTCGAAATAAGGCCGTTGCAGAATTCAAAACAATCAAGACACAAGGATGGTTTGCCTGGATACTATGGCTGGTAGTTCATTTGCGGTCCATTTTGGGAGTTCGCAATAAAATCAATGTGTTACTAAACTGGATATGGAGTTATTTCACATATGATCAGTCACTACGTCTTATTATTTACGCACAAAAGCCCAAAGAGATGAGGGAAAAAGAAAACAATGTACGACACTAATATAATCAGCAAATAATAAGAAAAAGGCTGTCATATGGCAGCCTTTTTCTTATTAAAGATCCTATCAATAACTTAATCGCATTATCAATTGTCTTTACATGATAAACATAAGTCATCCCAAACACCCCCTCAGAACGCGATGAGCCAACAGCTTCCAAAAAGCCGCTGGCTCATCACCTTGTCTGTCTTAAAACCGTGTTTTCTTGAAAATCTCGATACGATTCTTGATATTCTTTTCCAGACACTCCTTATACAGCCACGGCTCGCAACTATGGAAATCCCCCACATTGAGGAAACCCATGATTGGAGCATATTCACTGCCACTGTAGCCTTTCAAAACCAGCACCTTTTCCTTTTGTGCCACGCTCACCGTAATCGTGTCGTGCAAGGTAGCCGGTACATCGTCCGTACGCCAGTTTACTGGATTGATACAGAAAGCACATGGAGCAGCCACCACAGGCTGAATGTACTTCACATCACTGACAGAATTATAACATATCGTTACACCGATGTCATCGGGCCCCTGGGCAGCCTTAATATTGGTAGAAGCCAACGTATCGTCAGGTGTAACCTTGTAACCCAGTACATAAGCTGCCACCATCTGTTGGTATACGTCCTCAGGCATTACCTTCAACAGTTCGACAACCGCCTTGCCACCCTGACTGAATCCAGCCAGTACAAACGGACGGCTCTTCGGACGATTCTTCAGAAAGGTTTCGAATGCGTTACGGACATCTTCAAAAGCGATTTTAAAACGATTGTTGATAATGTTCTCATCACGGGTAGCCCATCCTTCAATCGTGATATGCCGGTAAAAAGGAGAGTAAAAGTTATTATCCTTACCCATATAGGCAGCTACCCCCGAAATTTCTTTCATCATGTCATCCCGATGCTTCTTGTTGTAAACATCCGCATAGTGAACCGTTTCGCCACTATCCGTCTTCCAGTCAGTTTCCCAAGTCGATACAATGTAAAACACGTCGGCATTCTGTCCCGTCTTGTCATTCTCTTCCGTATACCAGAAAGTCGGATCAGAATAATCGGGTGCCTGAGGAATATACTCCTCCGACTCTGTTTTGCTACATCCCGAAAACAGCATGCAGAGCAAAAGGGTTATTACATAGCCTAAACGGATATTTTCTCCTTTGTTGAAACAAATTCTATTCATAAGATTTTTAATTAGATAATTCACCGATACAAGTTCTGATTCCTTCAGCGGTCAAAGTTATAGAGATTTATTGTATGGCAAATAATTTATACAAGAAATTTGTATTGCGATGAGAAAAGACATGATTTAAAACAAGAACAAGTACCCTCCCAATATAATTCAATGAAGTAAAACATTCGTTGAAAAAGCCAAATCTGACACTATCCCGACAAAGATGGTTCGGCTATGTATATAGCGGAGGACTTTCGTATGCCAACCGCCAAGATGAAACAAAACTTGCACAGATGAAAGAGAAGTCTATCCGACATGCTCATCTGCTGGTAGAGAAGCTGAAAGACCTATAATCGGATGTTCACGAAATAAAATAAAAGGAAAAAGGGTTCATTCAAGTATATTGGCTAAAAACAGTCCCGTAATGCCATTATACTGAAACGAACCCTTTTTGCAACCTTATACTATTAACGGATGAAATGAGTCGGAGTCCACGGCTCACTTGGAGGTATAGGTTCCCCACCCTGTTTCAGATTCTTCAATAACCACGCCATGTTTCTTCCTAACGTACGCATGGTCTGCAAACCCTCTATATCCTGAGTCGCTTCACCAGGCAATCTACCGTGCACGCTGTTCCAGTATTGTGACGATACAACGGGCATATTGTTAATCGTAAAATACTTGTTCAGGCGGTCGAATGTAGCACTGGCCCCCCCGCGACGACATACAGCTACCGAAGCGGCTGGCTTGTAGGCAAGCAGATTTCCGGCCGAATAAAACAAGCGGTCGAGCAAGGCGCAAAGCGAACTGTTGGGACCTGCATAATATACCGGTGATCCGATAACGATGCCATCCGCTGTTTCCAGTTTCTCTCTAATCTTGTTATACAATTCATCCTTGAACACACACCGTCCCAGTTCTCTACAGCGACCACAGGCAATGCAACCCTGTACCGCTTTAGTTCCGATAGACACAATTTCTGCTTCCACTCCATTAGCCTCTAATGCCTTTGCCACTTCCGACAAGGCAATGAACGTATTCCCTTCCTTATGAGGACTTCCATTAATAAGTAAAACCTTCATATTTCTTTTTATGTTTGACTTTCTACAAAGATAATGGATTTTGAATTACAGTTTCGACTGATTGAACCTTATTTTTTCCGTTTGCAGTTCGCCGAGGTTTTCGTACTTTTGCAGGAAAAATCTGGATGATTCATCGTCACCCTTCGTCTGTTCCTGAAGAAGAAACGTTTCACCAAAGATTACAAAACCGAAAAACAAAGAATTAGCATAGAGAGCAATGAAAAATAAAATCATCACCTTATCTGCATGGATTGCAGCACACATCACTCTCATCGTGGTACTGGTGACTGTCGTGGCACTCTTTCTCCCTTCCTCATTCAACTGGATAAGCACTTCGGCCATCACGCCGATGCTGGGCGTGGTAATGTTCGGCATGGGACTGACACTTCGCCCGTCCGACTTCAAGCCCGTCCTGCAACACCCTAAAGACATTCTTATCGGCGAACTGGCACAGTTTCTCATTATGCCTTCCCTGGCGTGGCTGCTCAGCAAGCTGCTGGCCCTGCCCGAAGAGCTTGCCCTGGGCGTAGTTCTGGTTGGATGCTGTCCGGGAGGTACGGCAAGCAATGTCATCTGCTATCTGGCCAAAGGAGATGTTCCTCTGAGTGTAGCAATGACCGGCGTTTCCACCCTGTTGGCTCCCGTTGTCACGCCTGCCCTCGTATGGCTGCTGGCCGGCGAATCGGTCGACGTAGACATTGCCGGCATGTTTTTAAGTATCGTACAAGTGGTAATCGTTCCCATCGTACTGGGGTTTGCCGCCAACCATTACTTCGGACAAACCACCCGACGAATCGTACCGCTGTTACCCATGATTTCCACACTGTCCATCGCATTCATCATCGGTATCATCGTGGCACACAACTCTGCCAGTATCCTCACATGCAGTCTGATTGTAGCCGTGGCAGTAATCCTGCACAACGTACTCGGACTGGCCTTAGGCTACGGACTTACTGCCCTGACCGGAAGCGAGCCGTCCAAGCGGTCGGCTATTGCTATCGAAGTGGGCATGCAGAACTCCGGACTGGCCACTTCGCTGGCTACTACCCATTTTGCCATGTTCCCTATGGCAGCCGTTCCCGGAGCCATGTTTTCCGTATGGCACAACTTTTCGGGCAGCATCGCAGCACAGATTTTCAGGAAGCAAGCAGAACACAAGCAAAAGAAAGCCTGAAGAACTTACATCCAGATATTCCGAACACTTATTTTTTCGATCAAGACATGCGGAAAGCTGAAAAGAAACCTATAACTTTGGACGAGGTAAAAAATCAATAAGCACAAAATACCATGAAGAAAGTAATTGTAATTTCAACCAGCCTACGCACGGGTTCCAACAGCGACATGCTTGCTGACCGATTTATAGACGGTGCTCTTCAGGCAGGCCACGAAGTTGAAAAGATCTCCCTGATTGGAAAAAACATACAGTTCTGCCGCGGATGTCTGGCGTGCCAGAAGTTAGGCAGATGTGTTATCAAGGATGATGTAGATGCTATCATGCAGAAAGTACTGCATGCGGATGTCATCGTATGGGCTACCCCGATCTATTATTTCGAAATGAGCGGACAGATGAAAGTGCTCATCGACCGTATGAATGCCTTGTATAATCTGGATTATCAGTTCCGCGACGTCTATATGCTGACCACAGCCGCCGAAGAAGAATCGGAAGTTCCCCAACGGGCAGAGGCAGGTCTCACAGGCTGGATCGATTGTTTCCCGAAGAGCCATTTGGCCGGTACATTGTTCTGTGGCGGAGTGACTACCCCTCGCAGCATCAGCGGAAACCAGAAACTGGAAGAAGCCTACGAAATGGGACTTCATTGCTAAAAACGACATAACGAAGACAAGCAAGACCGAGAAGAATCGGAAACGTGCTTACTTCTCAACCAATAACAAACAAAAATACACAATAACTATGGAAACATTTTACGACGTAATAGCTGGCGATCAGCTCGTGCTGGTCGATTTCTTCGCAACCTGGTGCCAACCCTGCAAAATGATGCATCCCGTCCTGCAACAAGTCAAAGAGGTACTGGGCGACCGTATCCGTATCATCAAAATCGATGTAGATACACATGCCGCACTGTCCCGGCAATATCAGATCCAGTCCGTCCCCACCCTCATACTGTTCCGCAAAGGAGAAGCACTTTGGAGAACGAGCGGTGCAATGCCGAAGGCTGAACTGTTGTCAACCATCGATCCTTTTTTACAATAACCCACATGTAAAGACGAAACGATAATGAACGAAGAAATTACCTTGCACGATGTAGCCGATTACCTGGATCGTATCGGCATTCAGTTTATGGCTACCATCGGACTCGACGGCAAGCCCAAGGTACGTCCCATGCAATACATGATACTGGAAGACGATAAGCTCTGGTTCTGTACCAACTCACAGAAAGAAGTGTATGCCGAACTTCAGGTAAATCCCGCTCTTGAACTTTGCGGATGCAAGCTGGAAAAGGACGAGATACAAACACCCTGGATCCGTTTCTCGGCCGAAGCAGTTTTCGAAGAGCGTCAGGATATCCGCGATGCCATCATCGAGAAGAGCGCTATCGTACACGAACTTTACAAAGATATGCGCACCAATCCCGTCTTCAAAGTGTTTTACCTGAAGCACATCGACGGCTGGATGACCAATTTAGGAAACGTAAAAGGGTTGGAAAAGAAAGCTGATTTTGCCAAGCCCATCCATTTTCAGTTCTGAAAAAACTTCCTGTAAAGTATCTTCCCGTCATTTTATCCGAGATTCCGAAAGATTTCCGATTACCTGCTTGAAGAACGCGGCAAAAGACTGTTTTCCGGAATCTCGGAATTCACAAAGCATCGGCAACCGACCGACTGTATCCTGTCAATAACTCCGGTTCCGGATGTCGATTGTCACATCCATATAACTCCGCAGTCCCTCTATGTAATCGGCATAGAGCACTTCCACGTCCTGTCCCTTCAGCACGTGACACTTACCGCACAGCTCACAGTTATGCAGGCATTTCCACTCATCGAGCACATACGCCCGACGCTCTTCTTTCGTCGATTGTTCTATTGAAGGAGGTATCATCATTTTCTTTTATACAATACAAAGATAGGACTTCTGCCCTATTTGCAACTACATTCCCCCTCTAAAAATATAAAGATCACTTCCCCAAATATCAATCTGTTCTCACCTTTCTACATTTTCTCTAAGGGACATCATTATTCCCCCCAATCAACTTTTTTTCCCGTTTGAAAAACATCCCACACCGGTTCAGAAAAGATAAAAAGTCACGAACAATTCACGCACCAATTCCTTGCGTTTCTCCGCATGATCGAAAAGCTCCTCCAACCGATTTTCAATTCCAAAAAGAAGAGAATCCCGCACCAGAAATCAGAAAAATGAAGTATCTTGCATGCAAATTCGGAAGAACCATGCCAATCAAGTAAAACGATAGCTAGTCATTAAACAAAGCAACAACAAAAATGAAAAAAGAACCCATACACTCCTGCCCCGAACTGATTGATTACATTCGTGAAACCGGTTTCCTGCCCCTGCTCTCCATGGGCATTTCCGGCTGGTCGGCCGAAGAAGTTACCGACGAAGAATGCCAGTACACCCAACTGCCCGACGGAGGCTGGGAATGGCCACTTTGGGAATGGAAAGGCTCCATCCTGCAAGAAAGCGGTTGTGCCTACGGTAAGTTCTTTAAGAGTAAAGCCGCATTCATCAGCCGTGAGTGGTGGCCCGACTTCTGCAATTACCGGCGAAGCATCTTCCCCTATCCGGAAGAAGGAAGCATTGAAGAAACAATTCTCGACGTACTGAAAATGGAAGGTCACCTTATTACCCGCAAACTACGTGCAGCCTGCGGATTCACGGGACCGAAGATGCGCAGCCGTTTCGATGCCTATATCACCCGACTACAAATGGGCGGCTACATTGTAACAGAAGATTTTATCTACCCTCGCGATCGTCACGGACGCGAATACGGCTGGGGATGGTCCCTGCTCACTACCCCCGAAGCCCTTTTCGGACGAGAAGCCTGTCATCCCGACCGTACTCCACAAGCGTCATACGAGCGGATGCTCGACCAGTTCCGAAAAATCCTACCCGACGAGTCCGAAAAAGTATATCAGTCTTTGCTGGGATAAAACTATAAAAAACGGCAATATTATTCCCTTTCGATATACCCCTCCTGATCATAGCCCCGATGATACTGATGAATACAGGCAACCAGCTCCTTCAGGCGCGAATCGGTTACCAGCATGTTTCCATATTTCTTAAGCTGATTGTTGTATCTTTCCCTGCTTCCCAATGCTATCCGATATTCATAATCCGCCGGAATCAGGAAAGAAGCTCTCTCCCCCAAATATGGATAGAACGATGTAAGATAAATATGGATGCCCGCCAAGTCGAGGTCGCCAAAATGAATATACCGGTTAGGAATACTTTGTAACCAGTCGAACAAGTCATTGCTCTGCTCCTGCGGGTAGCGGGACACAAAAAGCAGCCTCACCCCATCGGGTACAACCGAACTGAAAAGCTTTTTCTGAGCCGATACATACCTGAAGTTTTCAGGATTCTCAATACCTACTATCACCACATCTTCCGGAATCACAAAGTTCCAATAATCGTAGATAAAATCAAAAGCCCCCTCCAGCGGTAAAATCGTTTTAGGACACCCGTTTACTGTTGCTGGTATCGGCTGATAACTATTCACCAGAAAGCCAAAAAAGGTACGCTTTTCCTTAGTTTTTGAATTACCCGTCACAGCAACCTGAACCGACCGGTCCGGATTATCCGACAACAACAACTCACGATACTGTTCCAGATTCCGGATATCATATTTATTGGATAAATGCTCACGAAAAGCCTGCCCGTCGATTACACGTACACGTTTTCTGCTACCGTTCGACACAATCAGGAGTACTCCATCCGCCACCATCTGCTCTATCCAGTCCCCTTTCAGACTACTTGCCGGCAACGCTTCCCCACCCGCCAGACAAATAAATTTATCCATAAGTGCTACAGTCTTTTTCATTTATCCATCCGATTTATTTTCTGAAACAAAGATATTCACGACAGCCAAATTTACAGAAAATATCAATCACACATACATTCCACCAATTTTTATATAACTTTGTCCTCGTAACAAATCACATAAAAACGCTACCACTATGATAAAGATATATGGAATGCAGACATGTCCCGATTGCACATACGTAGAAGAACAAGTCAAAGGAAACAGCCGTTACGAAATCATCGACATCGGCCAGCATGTAAGAAACCTCAAGGAATTCCTGAAACTCCGCGACCATAACCCTGTTTTCGACGCAGCAAAGAAAATCGGAGCTGCCGGCATCCCCTGCTTCGTACTGGAAGACGGCACAGTAACCCTTACCCCCGAAGACGCCGGACTACAGTCACGCCCGGTCAGCGAAGGAGCTACATGTAACATCGACGGAAGCGGTTGTTGAAGAAACTCTTACCCCTCTAACCTCATGCACATCATTCTGGCCATCGATTCATTCAAAGGCTGCCTCACTTCCGAAGAGGTAGAAGCTATCTTCGCCCAGGCACTGACCGCCCGTGGAGCAACGGTCCGTTCACTTCCCATGTCCGACGGAGGCGAAGGCATGCTCGAAGCCTTTATCTCGGCCCTGCACGGACAAATCGTTCCAGCCGAAGTACACGACCCACTGATGCGTCCCCTCCTCGCGAGTTACGGCATTGCCCCCGATGGAACAGCCGTCATCGAAACAGACAAAGCCTGCGGACTGACGCTGATGGCTCCCGAAGAGCGCAATCCGCTGATAGCGACTACATACGGTGTAGGCGAACTCATAGCCCACGCCCTGCGTCGGGGATGCAAACGATTCATTATCGGACTGGGAGGCAGCGGAACCAGCGATGCCGGAAAAGGTATGCTTCAAGCACTAACCGACAGCTTCGCTCCCCACGGCACCATACACGACGTGCTGTCCCGTGAAACAGCCGGATGCCAGTTCACGTTGGCCAGCGATGTACGCAATCCCCTCTGTGGCAAAGAAGGAGCCGCCTTTATCTTCGCTCCCCAAAAAGGAGCCACTCCCCAGATGGTAGAAGAGCTGGACCGCCGCGCCCGACAGTTTGCCGACAGCTCTGCCCGCCTCATGGGAAAAGACGCCTCCACGCAACCCGGTGCCGGAGCCGCCGGAGGTTTAGGCTACGCTTTCATGCAATATTTCAACGCCACGGCAGAATCGGGAGCCGACTTACTGCTCGACCTGACCGCAT
>OHBW01000019.1_pt1 | contig 60628 bp, 46 predicted proteins | sample 1577411 | NCBI WGS metagenome assembly OHBW01 (sample SAMEA3879534, study PRJEB24766) | human gut metagenome | biome: human-associated habitat; feature: feces | place: USA | collected 1985/1987 | reverse complement strand
CGTCCGTTGTCGTTACAATCACGACGTCGCAATATTTGACGGAATAACCTTTGACGGGGACGGACGCACAGATCGTGCGTCCCTACTGGACACGTAATGCTGTGACACCCCGGACGCACGTAATGGATGCAATAACCTTTGACGGGGACGGACTACAGCGGGTTACAAGGTTTAGTGGGGGGTGTGGGGACCAGGCGTATGCTTTTTTTTTGGTACTTTTGGAGCTATAACGACCTAAGAGACTATTTATCCCGTGGCTAAGAAAGCGATCGCCGAGACCCCGATGATGCGGCAATATATGCAATTCAAGAAGAAGCATCCCGATGCTATCTTGCTCTTTCGTGTGGGCGACTTCTACGAGACCTTTTCCGACGATGCCATCGAAGCGTCTAAGATCCTCGGCATCACGCTCACCAAGCGTGCCAACGGAGCAGCGCAGCATGTCGAGCTGGCTGGCTTTCCCCACCATGCGCTCGACACTTACCTGCCTAAGCTGGTGCGGGCAGGCAAGCGGGTGGCTATCTGCGATCAGCTCGAAGACCCGAAGCTGACCAATAAGTTGGTCAAGCGTGGCATCACCGAGATCGTCACCCCTGGCGTGGTCACCACGGACAATGTCCTCCAGAGCAAGCAAAACAACTTCCTCGCAGCCGTCTACCCGCAAGCTAAAGGGGAGAACCGCTACGGCTTAGCACTGCTCGACCTCTCGACGGGAGAGTTTTACGCTAGCGAGTGTACCGATCAGGTACTCGCCAAGCTCGTCTCTGGCTACAACCCCAAGGAGATCCTCATCGAGCGCAAGCATCGTGACCATCTGCAGCGCCTTCTCCAGCCCGAGGGGCATCTCTCGGACTACGACGACTGGATCTTCTCCGAGAGCAACAACCGAGAGCGTCTCCTGCAGCACTTCGGCACGCTCTCGCTCAAGGGCTTCGGCATCGACAGCCTCCCGCTAGCGATCACCGCTGCGGGTGCCGTACTGCACTATCTCGACATGACGAAGCACACCGAGATCGGTCACATCACCCGCATCGTGCGCATCGATGAGCAGCGACATGTGCGCATCGACGGCTTTACGGCTCACAGTCTAGAGCTCACTACCCCGATGAATGCGGGCGGCACCACCCTTCGCCAGATCCTCGATCAAACGGTCACCCCGATGGGTGCTCGCCTGCTGGATCAGTGGATAGCCTTCCCGCTCAAAGAACTCCAAGCGATCCAACAGCGTCAGAGCATCGTCGCAAACCTTGTAGACAATCCGCAGTTGCGTACCCAGCTCACCGACCAGATGAAGGAGATAGGCGACCTGCAGCGCCTCGTGGGGCGTGTCGCTATGGGGCGCATCACCCCTCGCGAAGTGGTTCGCCTCGGACTCTCCATCGCTCTCATCGCACCCATACGCCAGCTCGCTCTAGATGAAGGCGAGGAGACCCTCACGGCACTCTGTTCGCTACTCGATCCCTGCGCGCAACTGTGCCAGCAGATCACCTTTCAGCTCAACCCCGAGGCGCCACAGCAGATCGGCAAGGGGGAGACGATTGCAGAAGGCTTTTGCGAAGAGCTAGACCAGCTGCGACGCTTGCTCAAGTCGGGCAAGCAATATCTCGACGACCTCCTCGCTCGTGAGACGGAGCACACCGGCATCGCCAGTCTCAAGATCGGCTTTAACAATGTCTTCGGCTACTACCTCGAGGTGCGCAACACCTACAAGGAGCAAGTACCCGAAGAGTGGATTCGCAAGCAAACGCTCGTCAGTGCCGAGCGCTACATTACCCAAGAACTAAAGGAGTACGAGGAGAAGATCCTCGGTGCCGAAGATCGTATCCTAGCACTGGAGCAAGAGCTCTTTGCGAAGCTCATCGAGACGCTTCAGCAGTTTGCCAACCAACTCCTACAAGATGCTCAGATCTTAGCGCAGCTCGACGTCCTCGCCTCACTGGCCGCTGTTGCCGAGGCGTATAACTACTGTCGTCCCACGCTCAACGATGGCTACGATCTGGAGATCGTCGACGGTCGCCACCCAGTCATCGAGCGAACCCTCCCAGCGGGGCAACCTTACATCCCCAACGATGTGCAGCTCTCCCCCATCGACTGTCAGATCATGATCATCACAGGCCCTAATATGAGCGGTAAGAGTGCCCTCCTCCGCCAGACGGCACTCATCGTGATTATGGCGCAGATGGGAAGCTTCGTGCCCGCTACCTCAGCCACCATCGGCATCGTCGACTCGGTCTACACCCGTGTGGGCGCTTCGGACAATATCGCCGTGGGCGAGTCCACCTTTATGGTGGAAATGCAAGAGGCCGCCAGCATCCTCAACAACTTGACTCCTCGCAGCTTGATCCTCTTTGACGAGCTGGGGCGTGGCACCAGTACTTTCGACGGGGTTTCCATAGCGTGGGCCATCGTCGAGTACCTGCACAGCACCACGCAGGGACGTGCCAAGACGCTCTTCGCCACGCACTACCACGAGCTCAACGAACTAGCCGACCACCTCGAGCGGGTGCAGTGCTACAACGTCTCGGCACGTGAGATCGATGGCGAGATGCTCTTCCTCCGCAAGCTGGTCCCAGGCGGTTCAGCGCATAGCTTCGGTATACAGGTAGCGAAGTTGGCCGGTATGCCGACCTGGATCGTGGCGCGTGCTGGCGAAGTGCTTCAGCACCTAGAGGCTTACCGTACCGAGAGCAACCAAGACTCCGACTCAGCCACCCCTAGCGCCCCCCAAAGCGGGGGTATGCAAATGTCTATCTTCCAGCTAGACGACCCAGTCCTCACGGCTGTTCGCACCAAGATCAACGAGCTAGACATCGACAACCTCACACCCCTAGAGGCTCTTAAGGAGCTAGACGCCCTCAAGAGGATGCTCAACAACTGACGACTAACGATTTGTAGAGGTCCCACGACCGTGCATCCGTTGTAGTACAACCTGACGTGTAGCGATATCAATGTACTGACACTGTAACTTTTGACGACAACGGACGCCCTCTCGCTAAAACCGAAGTCGGTCGGCACACATTGCTGCGTACCGACCGACTGATAGTGCTTGACTGCTTAAGACTAGCGTGGATAAGTCCAAACGAGTCGGGTCGTATTCATAAGATCTTCCCAATAGTAGTAAGAGAAACTACCAGCGTCTTTATAGTCAACCACAATAAGAGACATATAGGGCTTGAACACGCTCTCTGGAATCTTGAGATAAAACTCGTAAGAGAGATTGTCCTGACTGATGGGCGTGTCACTGACCTCAATACATTGGGGAATAGCGATATATTGTTCCGCTTCATCATCGTAGATACGCCAGTATGGCTGAGCATTGGGACGTTCGTAATACTCTCCATTAAAGTGGTGTAGAAGCTGCCCCTTGACCTCCACGCTAGTAGCTGTGAATTCATGCTCATCACTTGCCATCCACTCTCGCAAAGTCTTGGTCGCACTCACGGTAAAGGCGATGTAGCCGTACACGGATTGAACCTGATAGGTACTCTTTATCGTTACCTGTTGATTCATATTCGCAGGAGCCTTCTTCGTATCATAGGTCAAATAAAACAGCCCATCGGAGTTGGTCGACTGGATGTAATACGTACCTTGAGGGACTGCATTCCCTAGCTGCGTAAAACGACTGGTGCTGGGCATTGGTCTTCGGGAGTTATTATAGGAGCCATCTTTTCTCAAGGTGCCAGGCTCCTTGAAGTAAAGGTGCATGGGCTTGGACTCGTAGCTTGAGCTACCAAAATAGATCGTCTCCGTCTCGTAGTAAGGGGAGGAGAGGACGATATCGTGCTTAGGAGTGTTGCTCCCATTATTGACCAGCATAGGGATGCGTACGCGCCCATTGTGACGATCGTAGGAGTCTGTCTTGACGAGATAGCGGTAGTAGACTTTGCCGTTACGCTTGACAATGGTTAGGTTCTCCGCATTCCCTTTTGTATTCCTTGGGGAGAGATCTGGAGCCTCGATGAGTACCTCAAAGGGGAAGATACCCTTGGGCAAATTCTTGTATAGATCAAACTCGAGGAACTTATTCCCTGTTTGCGAGGCATCATTGACCAGGTTGGCCTTAAAGAGTAGAGGCTTGCGGATCGTGATCTCCACATTACGAATCAGAGGCGTGATAGCACCAGAGACTGGCTGACCATCTACCCGCTCGTAGGTGTATAGATCCTTAGAATTAGCAGGGGGCGTGTCGTCAGGAGCGTAAGAACGTAGTCCTGCCACCTCAATGGAGTATCGCTCGACAGCATCTGAGGGGATGTTTTTGACCTCGACACTGAAGCGATCTTCATTGCCCCTACGCATCTTCACCTCTGTCTGTGTCAAAGCTCCCATATAGAAGTCATTGTCACTCCACCGCTTGTAATATCTGATATACTGAGCTCCATAATTTGCAGGACCACCCTCATAGGACTTGAAGCGATAGTTCTTATCAGCGATGGCAAATTCGGTGTTGAAGTCATACGTACCAGGACGCACGATGAGAATCTGAACAGGATCCGCCTTGAGCGTAAACATCTCGCCAGAGACCTGCGTGAACTCCTGTAGCTCGATTGAGGAGAATATATTGTTGTGTGCAGGAGCGGCTGCTATCGCCTCAGCCATCGTAGCGTAGCCGTCCGAATTGACCGCTGTGATAGTCACCTTGTAGTGATTGTTGCGGATGATCGGGAGGACGCGATCGCTGACGATGTTCTCCTTATTTCGCTTGGCAACGAAGTCTACCTTGTAGTAGCGAGTCTCAGTGGTTCCACTATTGAGCTTCTTTTCCCCCTGAATGATCAGAAAGACCTTCTTATCACCATCGTTTTGATGCTCGAAAATCTTGAACTCCGTATCTGCGGAGACAATATGATCAGGGTTATTATTTAAGATAGTCTCCACATCGGGAGGGGTGGTTGCTTTGGTTGGTGCATAGGGAAAGGAAAAGGAGTAGTTGTCCATTACAAATGGAGCTACCGTGCCACTCTTATGCACATTGCAAGCGGTGAAGCCTGTCAGCTGGAAGTCCTTTACCTCAGGAGCTACAGTTACTGTGACCTTGGCGTGACAGCGTAGGAGCTTGACGACCTTGCCTTGTAGCGACTGTCTATCTAGCTTATTTAGCTTAACCTGTACCCACATCGGGTCAAAGGCTTTGGTCTTATCGTTATTGCCATTGGCTGACTCAATGCTTGTCGTCAGCTTTGGCATAATCGCTCCTGCCGAGTTACCAACGAGGAAGTAATCCTGCGTCTGCCCCGTCCAGTCGTAATTAGCCACGAAGTGGAGGTATCGGGGGGCATTGCTCTGTATGAAGGTCGCCTTAAAGCTCTTGATCTTCGTGATAGAGCCCTTCTTACCATCAGGCAGGAAGGCGTCATCATCGAAAGCGTCAGCCGAGGTAGGATCTTCCAGCACAGCATCTGTCGAGTAGAGAAACTGCTGATGCTCGTCAAAGACTAATATGCGTAGCGAAGTGATCTTCTCTACCTCGTCATCGTTGATAGATTCACTCCTGAGTGCTAGGTCGCTTAGATCATCAGCGTGTAGCCCTAGAGTCAGCGTGATTGAGTCCCCCTCCTTACCCTCAGGTATGAGCAGACCGCCCAAAGGCTCCCGGACACACCCTGCGAGTAGCAGGAGCAGTGGCAGGGCTATATAATAAAGATATACTCTTTGCTTCATAAGAATTGGATTACTGCTCGTCATACATATAGGTGTCAAAGATGGGGCGGACATAGACTGTGGGGATGCCAGCGTTATTGTACGAGTTATTGTAACCTCGTCTATCAATCATTTGCTGAACTGTGATGACCTCATGCTTTATGAAGTCATACACCATCCCCTCCTCTGCTACCCAGTAGTAGGAGCCAAAGAGCAAGCCCTCGATCTCCGTTTTTTTATCATTCTGCATCTCGTCAATAAGCTTCATCTCAGCAGAGGTAGGGATACGCCATCGACCTTGATACTTAAAGTCTTTGCGAATCATACGCGTCCACCAATTTGTGAAACCACCGTAATCTTCATCACCCTCGATGTTATAGAACTCTTTATAGTCGCCATTAGTACCAAACTCACCCTCGAAGTACTCGAAGCATCGCGTCTGGGCGTCGAAATAGTACGCTACGATGTTTTGTCTTTTAAAAGGCTTAAAACCAGTATAATAGTTACCACCAGAGTTGATGCCTGTATTATAGTTCGTTTTGAGATAAGGGTTTTTATCACTCCAAAAGGCAGTAGATAATGGTCCGTAATAAGGAGCTGTAGCCGAAAACATTTGCGTGGAGAATTTATTCTCGCGATTCTTGTTGCTGGGGACATCCGTTTTCATCTGGTAAGTGTAGAAAGTCATACCATGTTGGCTCGCGATGATGAATTGTGGTGAGATGAGCTGGTTGGACATGTGATCAGTCTTAGTCATCCCCGTTGCAGGATCCACTGGGGAGCCAATGCGCTCGCCTTCTTTAGGCACTAGAGTTGTGATCTTAAAGTTCACCTCGTTGACCTGAGGAGAGTATCTGTCTTCTCCCTGATACTTGCCGAAGATGCCAATTGTGGAGTGATACCTAAAGTCAGCGTAGACGGGTTTCGTATTGCCATTCGCATCTACTTCTTGCTCCCTACCATTGTGGAAGCGCTGAGAGCGTTCGCCCGTGACGTATCTATTGGGATACTGCAAGACGCGCACCACTTGACTTAGGAGTCCTTTCTTTTGCTTTACTTTGAACTCAATGTGATACGGGATATAGTTGACTGGTACTGGGTGCTTGATTGTGATGACTCCATTGGAGAGGTAATTCGCTGAGGGGGTAATCACGATGCCGTCCCAGTCGGGCGTATTAGGCTCACTTTTGACCAACGTTTTAGTGCCGTTGATCTTGTAGAGTTTGGACTCTGTCTTGCTAAACTCACGACGGTAGTGTCCACCACGCTTGTCGTAATACTCGTACCAAGCACTATCTATCTGAATCTCTACGGGTAAGCTGGAGGCATAGGGTATGGAGATCTCACTGACATCCGCCATAATGGGGCGTTTGTCATACACCTCGAGGTACTGCGCCTTGAGAAGCTCGCCGTCGACAGTCTCAATCAGGTTCCACGGCGTGATAGCTATGTTGGAGGTGATATCCACTGGAGTGTCTTCGTTGAGACTACCTAGCACCTCTATAGAGGTGAGAACGTCATAGAGGTGGTTACGCTCGAGCTTGTGGAGCATATTCTCTTTGACCTCGCCGAGAGCCTTGCGGTAGTTCACAGGTATGCGGTAGTAGTAATTGACCCAAGCATCATCGGCTTTTGCATCCTTAGGACGCATAGACAGCTTGAGACGTAGGAAAGTCTCATTTGTCGAGACGTTACTCCAGTCATGCTCGTAAGCGTAAAAAGGCACTGTACCGTAAAACTTGCCATCTTCCTGGCTGCTCTTATATCCTAGAGCTGTGTAGTCGGTCATAGTCATGGGACGGTAGGCGGAGTTGTGCCAGTCGTTACCATTGGGCTGGTAGGGAGAGGAGCTCCGCATGACCTTGGTCTTCCCTGGGTAGCGTACGAGACAAACTTCGGGTACGCTGCCTGGCTTGACGACATATTGAGTCTCGATACCATTCTGATAGTCCTTGACATTGATATGGTCGATCCTCAGTCGAATCTTGGCAGCCGCACGGTAGAGTTCGATCGTCCCTAGCTCTGCTCTTGGTTTTTGATAGCCCCAAGTGACGGTCTTCTGGAGTGTACCATCCATAAGGAACTTATCCTGTGGAGCTATTCGCCCACTTTCGGGAGCAGGGTTGAGCTTGCTCTGATCGTCCTGCATTAGCTCGTAGAGAGCTGTCTTCGTAGTAACGTCTGTGATAGGCTTGCGGACGTTCACCACAGAGATATAGTCTAGTTTCTTGCCTTCAAGCTTAGGAAGGTCACCCTTGGGGATAATAAAGGTGGCACGACTGCCGATCTCACTACCCGTGAGCGCCTCTTGCCTGAGCGGAGTGTAACGCCCGACGAGTTGCTCTGTCGCAGGGTCAAAAACAAAGAGCTCTATGCTCTCGATCTTGTTCTCATTTAGTATGCTGATGCCGTGAAGTCCGTTCTCCTTGTCACCCTCCTCCTCGCCAACGTGGCTACGGAGCGTGGCCGTGGTCGTCTGCTCGGTGCGTGGTATGAGCGTGAGCTCGAGGAGCTTGCCATCCTCCTCAGAGATGTGCAGAGCATCGTCTGTCCGCTCACTAACGCAACTGGTGAATGCCACACAGACGCTCACGAAGGTGAGTACGGCGCAGAGGAGTATGCGTGCGCTGGTCTGGATATTATATCGAAACATTGTCATTGCGAGTCTTAGTACATTACTTGTTTGATACGCCACCGCTGAGAGCCTCCGCCATCCATATAGCTGTCTTTAGCTCTGTGTGGATCTAAGTTTAGCTCCTTGCCATCGACCGTGATGTAAAACTGAGTGTAGTATGGCTCAGAGGTAAACTCCTGTCGGGGTTTGATCTGGAATGTGTAGGTTTGTGGAGGAATTTGACCGACGATATCTGGCTCTACTACCTGATCGTAGGTATCCCCCGTAAAGAGGTAGTTCAGTCCGTTCGTGATGGAGGCTGACCAAATAGCGCCTACGGGCTTAGTGATCTCAAAGGTCACCTCGACGATCTCGTTGGGTGAGAGGAATACCTCCTGAGAAATATCGTCTAAGGTTCGTTTGGTAGCATTGGTTGTTGCATCGACGACCTTGAGTGTACACGTATACTCTGGTTGTGTGAACTGCATCTCAGACTCAACCAGTCGCCACGGCATCACCTTAAAGTTTATGATTAGATACTTACCATCGGCTGGTACGTTGAGATCGTACTGATAGTGGTGGTTACGTACGATGCTGTAGTTGGCATGGTTGCTAGGTACGTTGCCATAGGCTACATCTAGGTAGGAGTATTCCGACCCTGGGGTCATATTCCGTGTGTTCTGGTTGGTGATGATGGGAATCTTGTGCACGACCCCACTCACCATCTCTATCTGTATGTAGCTGGGAGTGCCGATGGGGGTATCACTGTCCGAATTCCACCCTAATGTAGCTGAGCCTTCGCCGAGGAGTCGCTCTGGGATGTATATCTTCGATTGGAAGCTATTGCCCGTGATGGAGCCACTACCATTAAAAGGCTTTTCGGTTAAAGCTACAGAGGCAGACTCACTATTCTCCATAAAGGAGTGCTGCGTAGCTACATTGCAGATCTTAATGCTCTTGATCTTGCTAACCCCATCTCCCGTCAGGTTGAGGCTGATCTTGGCAGAGGAGCGAACTAGATTGACCGTCTGTTGCTTCGTACCCTTCTCAGGGCTGTCAGGCCAATTGCTGACAGGCTCGAGAGGCTTCGACATATTTGTCGTCGGAGTAAAGGGCTTGGGTGTGGAGACGCTTCCTCCAGTGGGTATCTCTTGGTTCTCATAGATACGCGCCATCGGGAAGAGGCTCTTCTCCGTGCCGTTCATAACGGCACCATTGTAGAGAGGGGTACCCGAGTCACGACTCTGAAAGCTCTCGAGATGTTGTAGGGTCCTCTTCAGATCAGCATAAGATGTCAAACCTTGGAGCGTATTCCTCCAGCTCTCAGGATAGTTTGCCACAAAGCAAAAGTGATACCTAGCCCCCTCCTCGGGCTGTAGCTCCATAAGGAAGGATTGCTCTGTCGTGAAGTGGCTCTTGACGAGTTTACTCTGAGCATCCGAAGCTTCCACCTTATAGATCAAGACTGCTAGCTCGCCTACATAGTCTTCGTAGTCCTTAGGGTCAGACTGTATAGAGGGATAGTCGCCCTGCTCACGCAGAGATGCGTTCGGGAGTTCTATCCCAGCCATCGAAAAGCGCAGACAGGTGATCCGACTAGGATCATCGTCCGGCACGGCTCCTCCGTTCATCCGCTGGCACGATACAGATAGTAGCGTGCTGCTGAGAAGAGCTAGGAGTGTGATGTATAATGTATTGCGAGACATAATAAGCTGAGAGCTATATTTGTGTTAGGGAAGTGATGGATAGTTTGAGGGAGTGGTATACCCTTAGTATCTATTGGTCAGATTGACTGCAAAGGAGTGAATCTGATAGTTGTTGATGAAGATGTTGATTACCAGGTTATTGTCAGGACAATCCTTACACTTGTCTTCGAGCTCTAGGACGATGTCGAAGTCGTGGGTACACTCTAGATTTACGTTGGGGTTCTCTAGTATGACCTTACCGAGGAGATCCTGCTCGAGGAAGTCTTTCTTCTCTTTCTTATTGTGTAAGCGTAGAAGGTTGTGGTAGCCCGTCTTGAGTTCCATAAGTGTGAAGGAGAGGGTCCTAGCGACCTTGTCTCTGTATAGCTCTACGCCTGGGTAGTTGAGTGTAGGATTGTCTAGAGGCATCCTCCTATTGATGAGGTAGGAGCCGTCGGCCGAGTAGGCCAATATGTCAAAGTCGTCAATGTTGTAGCGGTCTTGTACGCTCTCGTGGAGTCGTAGGGTGATGTTGATGCGGTTCGTCACCTCAAGCATATTGATAGCGACCTCGCCAAATACCGTACCATACTCCTTGCGGTCTGGTAGAGAGATGACGCGACTCTCTCCTTGCCACACTTTATGCTCTCCGAGACTGATGGCTTTATCATTCTCGGCCCGTAGGCGTAGCATGACATCTTTTTTGGTCGTCGTGCCCTCTACGAAGTTTTCAAAAGTGAAGTATTGGTCAGCCGTGCCTCCCCATGCGATGAAGGAGTACTGTCCCTTCTCGACAGGAGGTAGCTCGACCTTGTAAGCTTCAGTCAGATCCACCCATCCTGTCACCTTCCTGACTGTGACTAGCACATCGTTTAGGTCAAAGGCGAAGACATACAGCCCATTTACCTCACCCACTGTCTCTGGTGCCTCCATACAGGGAGTCTGATTGTAAAAACTGATGTACACTCCCTGAGGACACTCCTCTAGATCCTCATAGATGATCTTGCTACAAGAGGTGGTGAGTGCTAGGAGAGTAAGTAAGGGAAGTATAATATGGTGAACCCTATTCATAGCTCTGATGTTTGATACAAGTGATAAGAAAAAGACTACAGGGGGCCTTGACACCTCAGTAAGCGGGAGCCTAACGCCCCCTGTAGTCGTTGTGCGATCTACTCAGCTTCTATTTGGATAGAGATGCTGGGTCGATTGATTAGTAACGGTTGACAAGATCTACCGTATAGCTGTGGATCGTCCAGGGGAGTACGCGTAGCTGTACAGAGAGGTGAGTCTTCTTCGTCTCGAGCTCCTCATCGGGGTTGATCTCATCCTTGTCTGCTACACCCATCTCGCCGAAGCCTGTGATGTGTGCATGGTAGACCTGGTTGCGTACCGTAGGAGACTCGCTGATCGTCTTGGTCTTATCGCTGTACTGAACGTCTGGGTTCAGCCAGATGTAGTAGTACATCTCACCGTTCTTGTACTCCTTAGCGCTCTGCTTCTTCTCGTACTCGGTGCCAGTTACGGTGACATCCATAGCCTCAGCCTTTGCCTTGGAAGAGTAGAACTTACCATCAGATAGACCTAGGTAAACAGTCTGAGCATCGGCACCTGCAGGAGCAGCACCATCAATCTGGTCTACGGTGAAGGTAGCCTTGATCTCGAACATAGTCGTGTTGCCCTTCTTGTAGTTGCCCTTAGCGTGTGTGACAGGGAGGACAAACTTGCTAAACGTCTCCTGACCTAGCGCTTTCTTGACGTTATCAAGGCTGTTATCGGTTGCAGTGAGAGCTGCCTTGTAACCCTCAGCATCAGAGAAGAGCATCTTGTCTTTACCCTCGGTAGCTAGAGCGATCCAATCCTTAGATGTAGGAGTGAAGTCATAGACAGGAGCTGCGACCTTCCAGTCCGTGCGATCCTCTAGGACGTTGAACTGTAGTGCGCTACCAGTTACCTGATACATAATATCCTTGACGGTAACCGTTGCAGTCGTTGACTCAGATGTTTTACCCTTAGCATCTGTGAAGGTGCGCTTGATATCGATTGTCTTGACAACCTCATCGTCTACAGTAGCGATAGCACGAGAAGCGACACGTGATACCTTCACCTCGACACGGTTAGCCTTACCACCGATAGCGTCTTCCTTGCTGATGTTGGGTGCGATCGTCGTGTCCTCAGGAGCGGTCTCATTGGTCATTAGGACGATATCCTTCTCAGCGTCGTACTTAGCTACATCTGCGATAGCAGCAACCGTAGCGACAGCCTTCTTGAACTCAGCGTCAAACGCAGCTCCATCGCCAGTCTTACCATCGAGGAGGGTTGTGACCTTGCCCGCCATATCGTTGATGACAACGTAGATCTTTACCTTGTCACCAGACTTAGCCTCTACAGCGAGGTTAGGAGCGAGGATTCCGTTGTTGATACCACCGAAGTTAGCCTCGGTGAATTGATCTGAGCTGATCGTGGTGGCACCATTAGAAGTGGTGGCTACGTACACCTTGATCTTCTTGATCACGTCACGACCCTGCCACTCACCTAATTCGTTGTAGTCCTCAGGTAGATCACGCGTCTCAGGTGCTGGGAAGCGTACGGAGACACCTACGTAGGTGTCGCATTGACCGTTTTGGAGTGCAGCCTCTTGTCTGTCACTCTTGCAGCTTGCTAGCCCGAGCAGGAGTGCTGCAGAGGCAAGAAGCGCTGTTCTCATTCTTAGTTTCATCATTGTTAGTTGATTAGATAGTTATTATGAAGTACTGTTTAAGTTCTTTGTATTGAAGTTTGTCTCCTATTATATTATGGGAGGGTGTTACAAGCTTTGTAGGAGCTTCTCTAGCTCGACTAGATTGGCTGCAGCCTCTTGGCTACCCTGTGCCTTGGCCTGCTCAAGGTAACTCTTAGCCTGCTCGTAGTTGCCTAGCTTGCTGTAGGCGACACCTATATTATTGAGTGCACTGGGATTGTGCTGTAGCTTGCTCAGACGATCTATGGCGACCTGATAGCTACCTGCCTCGATGTCAGAGGCACTAGCGTTGATGATAGCTACTGGCTCATCGGGATACATACGTGTGGCTATGTCAAAGACCTGCTTGAACTCGGGCGAGTCGGCTGGATAGCTCTTAGCGACAAGATACATCTCGTTGAGACTGAGCAGGCGTGGATTGACCTTGATGATCTCACGTGCCTCGGCGACGTCAAACGCCTTGACCTCATAAGCGACCGTGTACTCCGTGCGACGTATCTGCGGATAGTAGTCACGTAGCATAACCTTATAAGTCTCGCCACGGGAGAGCCGCTTGAGATGAGCGTCACGCGCATCTGGCTTTTCGACCTCGTCAATGATGCGGAGTATCTCATCCTTGTCCTGTATGAAGGAAGCCTCAATGACCTCACGCGTCTTGACCCAGTCCTCACCATATCCTGATACTTGTAGCTGATTGGTCGGTAGGCTGTAGCGCTGCGCTAGGTACTGAGCGAAGGAGTTCGAGCGGCGCTCAGCGAGTGCCTTATTGTGGCTGAAGCTACCCTCGGGAGATGCGTAACCTACGACGGAGAGTTGCGTCACCTTGATATTCTTGTCTCCCGTGATCTCATCCATCACCTTGCGCACCTCAGCAAGTATCTGACCATTGCTCTTGTAGTTGGGGTCTAGGTCATGCTTGTCACAGCGGAAGTTGAGTACCGCTGTATGCTTGTCGGCACGTGCCTTGACTGGCTCTACCGCTGGGACGATATAGGAGAGCTGATAGTTAGGCTGGTAGGGATCTGTAAGGAAGGGGGTGCGAAGTACCTGTGACTCCTCGAGCTTGAAGCAGTCGGAGCAGCCGTAGACACGCTCCACCAAGAGTAGATCGGTCTGACTCATCCACTCCTTGCGGGGGATGGTGTAGCTATAGGTGACTCGCTGGGCGGAACCATTCTTACGGCGGAGTGACTGTAGCGCCTCTGTGTCCCACTCGTCACGAATACCAGTAGAAGCTTTGCGCTCCTGTACGATGCTACGCTTACGCCCCTCGATCTGCACTGGGGGTAGTAGCTCCACCACCTCACCACTATCCTTCATACGCAGGGCGGGTGAAAGACGTAGCAGATCGTTGGAGCGGAGGTTAAGCCCATCGAGGACGATCTCCATCTGGACGGTCACGATGTCTGTCGCTTTGCTTACCTCTACATGATCTACAGAGATCTGGTGGATATAAGGCGTCTGAGCTGCGAGAGTCGCTGGGAGCGTCAGTAGCAGTGATATGGCCACTAGGGCGTATTTAATCTTGTTCATAGTCAAGCTGTTCGTCTAGTTTAAAAGAGATATATGAGCGACATCGTGGCGCGTGTCACACCCCAGTAGTTGTGTGCTCCCTCAGCCTCCTTGGTACCACAAGTAGCGCAGGGAAACTTCTCATACTGTATGCGTGCGTAGCCACCTCCTATGGAGGTCTCTACGTTCCAATGCTTGCTGAGTATCCACTGATAGCCATAAGATAGCCCTGCACCATAGAAGTAACCCTGGAAGCGATGATTGTTGAGTGTCTTGAGCCTCCCAACGGGGATGTTGATACCTCCTATATTAAATTGCCCTGTGTGGAGGTGTAGTCCCAGGAAGTGACCATTGAAGACATCACAAGCCCACCAGCGTAGTTCTGGCTGGAGTAGCCAATGCTTGTAGCGTGTGTCCTCGTCAAAGGCCCATAGGCTACCGCCGCCACCTATCTCTAGCGTGAGTTGCTTGCCTAGTCTAAACTCGGCAGCAGCGTTTGGTGCTGTGGTGGCTCCGTAGAGGAGGTTGACCTTGCCAGCTACCTTTTGCGCCTCCCCCTGTGCGGGCAGTAGGAGCAGAAGGCAACCTGTGAGGAGGGCTAGGAGTGCCCTCTGTGTGTTACGATAGTGATGCATCATAAGATAAATAAAGCGTATGGGTGTATACGGAGAATTGCAAAAACTCATCAAAAGACAAACTTCTTCCGAAATTCTGATGCAAAGGTAGCAGGAATATTTAGGATCTCTGTTGACAAATTCGTGCTATCATTTGTCATCTTCGATCTGCGAAATGTTAATTCGTTTTTTGAGCATTGCTGTCCAATGCTATAGGAAGCTTGAAATAGGGGGCTCTTCTCCCGCTGAAAAACCATTCTCGGAGAGCATTTTTTTAAGACTAGAGTCTGTCGGAGCGAACTGCACAGAGGTTTATACATACAAAGATGCGCCAGAGTACCAAAGACTCTGACGCATCCTCTCCAATCACATACTAAATGTAGCCTTACGCTCCACTTAATGGGTCACGCTCCTGCACGGGCGTGATGGGCTCGGGCGCTACGTGGTCATCGACAGACCAAAGGTATGCAGCGACGAGCTCGCTGTTGTTGTATGCCTGAGCATTCATCTCGCGGATCCGCTCCAGGAGGGCGTCGCTCTTGGTGACGTCTGCCTCCTGCACCAGCAGGCATGTGTTGAAGCCTGGCCATACGGCGGTGTCCTTGTGCGGGATGTCGAAGTTGCTCTCAGCGAGTGCCTTCGGGATGACTTGGTAGACGCTTATCTTCAGCTCCCGCAGGAGCGACTCCATCTGCTCCTGCATACTGACATTGCAGGTGATATATATAAATCTCATACTAGTTATTCTCAATATGTTTCCTCAATCTAGTTACTCTGCGCTCTCTATTGAGCTTGCGCTGGTGCATAGCCGCATAGGCCGTCGGCACCAAGATGAGCGTCACGAGCATAGAGATCAGGAGACCTCCGATGATGGTGATGCCTAGCGGTGCGTAGAGCTCCCGGCCCATACCTCTACTGAGTGCCATGGGTAGCATACCGAGTATGGTGGTCATAGAGGTCATCAAGACAGGGCGCAAGCGTGAGCGACCGGACTCCATCACCGCATCTCGTATCGTATAGCCACGACGTACGAGCATATTGCTGTAGTCCACGAGGACGATACCATTGTTCACCACGATACCGACTAGCATGATGAGCCCGATGAAGGTCACGACACTGAGCGTGGTACCGGTAATGAGGAAGGCTAAGATAACGCCTACGAGGGTGAAGGGTATCGCAAAGAGGATGATAAAGGGATCGAGCAGTGACTCAAACTGAGCAGCCATCACCATAAAGACTAGGAGCAGACCGATCAAAAAGATGAGTCTAAGCGAAGAGAAGGTATCTCCCTGATCCTCCACCTGACCACCTAGTGAGACGGTGACACCTTGTGGTGTCTCGAGGTCGTCGATGATTTGCTCGGCAATCTTAGCACCATCACCGAGCGAGACGCCGTTGAGGTTGCTTGTGACCTTGACATAGCGCTGCTGTGTGAGTCGCTCGATCTGTACGGGCCCCTCCTTCTCCTGAATATCAGCCACGGCAATGAGTGGCACCTGCTGTCCCAGGAGGTTGGTCACCTGCATCTCGCGCAGCTTGCTGATCGAGTTACGATAGTCTGGTGCATACTGTATGCGTATATCGTAGTCGGTACCATCCTCGGTATAGGCACCCGCCTTAGCTCCATAGAGGTTCTCACGTACCTGCAAGCCGATCATGCCAGGATTGAGAGCCATCTGCGAGGCTTTGTCCTTGTCCACGAGGATGTGTACCTCACGATTGCCAGCCGAGACAAGCGCCTCGACATTGGTAAACTCAGGATGCTCCTTCGCCTTGCGCTCGATCTCAAAGGCGATCTCATTCATCTCGTCTAGGTTCTTGCCATAGACGACAAACTCTATCGGTGCTCTATTACCAGTCAGCGCTGTCGCCATGGCACTACCACCAGATACGGTCACCTTCTCAATCTCAGGGATCGCCTCAATCAGCGGACGTATATCGTCAGCTATCTGCTGACTGCTACGCTTACGCTCATCGACGGGCTTGAGGTGGCAGAAGATCGTACCGATATTCTTACCCTCCTTAAAGCCGACGGCCGTGAGGGCACCATCTTCCGTCTGTCCCGAGATGCTGGCTATACCGCCCTCCGTGATCTCAGGGACTTGCTCCTGCAGTAGCTCTACGATCTGATTACCTACCTGCTCTGTGAGTGCATGGGAGGTACCCTGCTCAGTCTCAAACTGGACGGAGATAGAGCCCGCATCGATGTCGGGGATGTAGTCCGTACCGACCGCCTTACCTAAGAGAAGTACTATGGCAAAGATCACGAGCGCTGACACGAGGGTGATGCCTTTGTGAAAGACTGCCCACCCGAGGAAGTTGCGGTAGACACGCTCGATGCTTTGGAACATACGCTCGCTCCAGTTGTAGAGCTTGCCGTGCTTCTTGCCTTCGCCATTGCGAGGTGCGGGCTTGAGCAAGACGCTCGAGAGCATCGGCGTCAGTGCCAGTGCGGTAAAGAGGGAGGTGATCATACAGGTCACCGTCAGGATGGCTAGCTGCTTAAACATCACACCGACGATACCACCCATGAAGACGAGCGGGAGGAACACCACAATCGTGGTCAGCGTCGAGGCTGCAATGGCTAGTCCCATCTCCGAGGCTCCAAACATAGCAGCTTGCTTTGGCATGGCGCCTCGCTCGATGTGCTGTGTGATGTTTTCGAGTACGACGATGGCGTTGTCCACCACCATACCGATCGCGATCACGAGTGCCACGAGTGAGAAGATATTGATCGTGTAGCCTAGCAGCCCCATAACGATAAAGGCCGAGATCAGCGACACGGGCATCGTCAGGAAGACGATGAGACTGGACTTCCACTCTCGTAGGAAGAGCAAGACCACTAGGGTCACGAAGAGCAGAGCATACCAGATCGACGAGCTCAGGTTGTTGATCGACGAAGTAACCAGCTCATCCGATCCTATCACCTCAAAGATCTGTACATCTGAGGGTAGATCCTTCTGTATCTCAGTGATCTCAGCACGTACTGCATCGACCACATCGACCGTATTGGCTCCAGACTGCTTCTGTACGAGCAGGGCAATACCCTTGCCTATATGGTTAGAGGCAGAGGCATCGGTCTCCTTAAAGGTATCTCGTACGGTAGCGACATCTTTGATACGTACTACCTTACCATTGACCGCCTTGATGACCGTATTTTCCAGCTCCTCGACACTCTCGTACTTGCCCGGCATACGCACGGAGAAGTCGTAAGCACCCTCGGTGACAAAGCCCGAGGGGACGTTGATGTTGTTTGCCTTGAGCATCATCGACAGCTGCGCCACAGACATGCCATAGGCCTGCATCCTCGTGGGGTCTATCTCGACACGTATCTCACGCTCAGGCTGTCCTAGATAGATGACCGTACCGACGCCGTCGACCTTCCTCAGCGCTGAGGCGATCTGATCCTCTACGATATCCTCTAGACCATTGTAGTTCTCGTCTGCATTGACTGCGTAGCCGAGGATAGGCATCATGGTGGAGTTGATCTTGTAGATGATCGGCGTATAAGCTTGCGACGGCATACGGGACTTGACCAGCTCAAGGAGGTCTCGAGCATTGTTTGCCGCAGCCGTAATATCCTCCTCCCACTCGTATCGGAGCTGTATGAAGGATACGTTCTCCTTAGAGATAGACTTGATCTCGACGAGGTTCTCCGCTGAGGAGAGCACCGCCTCCAGAGGCTTGGAGACCTGCTCCTCGACCTCTATCGCTGAGGCTCCTGGGTAGACCGTGATGACCGTCAGGGAGGGGAACTCCATATTCGGCATCAAGTCTAGCGGTAGCTTCGTCAGCGAGAAGACACCGATGACCAGTATGGCGACGAAGATCATCGCCGCCGCAATGGGTCGTTTTACACCAAATTCAGGAAGTTTCATAGGCTTACTTCTTCACAACGTTCACCTTAGAGCCATCGCTGAGCTTGTTCTTGCCATCTACTATGATGGTGTCACCGCTCTTGATCTCATTGCTGTCTATGTAGACCCAGCCGTCCTTGATCTCGCCACGCTTTACGGCGATGCGGCTCACGGTCGTACCATCTTCGTTGAGCTTGAAGACATACTCCTCAGCAGTACCTGCTAGACGATAGATCGCATTGAGGGGTACAAATAGTCCCTCGCGGTCGGGCAGTGCAATAGAGACATTGCAGTACATGCCCGGCTTGAGCCGGTTGTTGCTGTTGGGGATATTGACCTCCACAGATGCGGTGCGCGTCATCGATGAGAGGACGGGAGAGATGAAAGAGATCTTGCCCGTAGCGGGCTCGTCGGGATAAGCATCGAAGATGATCGTGGCTTGCTGCCCCTTATCGATATAGCTCAGATCCTTCTCATTGACCTCGATGGTCGCTTTGAGCGGATTGATCTGACGTAGCTCGATGATCCCGCTCTCGAGCTTGAGATCACTGCTGAGGCTGGGGGTGAAAGCGTAGGTCTCACCCTCGTTGATCATAATCTCCGTGATGACTCCGCTAAAGGGTGCCGTGATGGAGGTATTCTTCTTGAGCATCGAGACTTTAGCGACAGAGGCGTCGTACTTAGCCTTGACATGATCGTAGTCCATCTGGCTGATGCTCTCCTTGGCTCTCAGACGTGTGACACGGTCGAAGTCGCGCTTGATCGCTTCGTTTTCGACCTGTGCTTGTAGTAGCATTTCGTCCGACATCTCTACGATGACTGCCCCCTTGGGGACAAAGCTTCCCTTGCTGTAGCGTATGCGCTCTACCTTGCCGGGTAGTGCTGTGCCTAGATTGGCACTCTTGGAGGCTTCGGCTGTACCTGAAAAGCGAATGCTAGGCGTAAAGGTCATCTCTTTAGCCTGTGCGATGGTTACGGGGACCACTTTGTCCGTTTCGGACTCCTGATCCTGATCTCCTTGCTTGTTGCAGGCAGTCGTGGTGCCTAAGGTTAGCAGGAGTAATATCGTTGGGAGCAAGTAGCTCTTAAGTTCTTTAGTATGCATATTGTGATGTGATTTTTCTAGTTCTACTCTTCTATCTCTTTCTCCTCTCGGGCCTTCGTATGCTCGGTCGCATACTGATAGAGAGCACCTGTGGTCTTCTCCAGCTCAGAGAGCGTCACGGCAGCCTCTACACGGGCGTCGATATCTTCGGAGGCGGCCTTCTCCCACATAGTCTGCGCCTCGAGGATGTCTCGGAGACTGTTCATACCCTCTAGGAGGTTGTTTTTGGTAATGCGTAGATTCTCCTCAGCCTGCTCCTTAGAGAGCTTCGTGAGCTCCATCTTCTTGAGCGCCTCGGCATGCTTAAATCTATTTTGCTGTACCTGCAGGGTGATCATCTCCTGAGCATCTTGCAGCTCGAGCTCCGCCTTGGCTACCTCCTGGTCGGCCATGTGTACCTGGTGTATCCGATCTCCCCAAGTGAGGAGGGGTACCTGTACACCGATGCCTACCATCCAGTCTCCACCGAGATTGCTCTGGCTACCCTTGTAGATGTTAGGCTCGATCCAGTTGTACCCAGCGGTAAGGAAGACGTTGGGGAGGAACTGTGACTTGACCATCCGCCTGGCCGACTCCGTGAGTGCGAGCTTGTTGCGCAGCATGACGATCTCAGCGCGCTCAGCATTACTGCTCTCGAGTGCTAAGAAGCGGCTGCTCAGCTGCTCCTCGCTAATGATCGTACTATCTAGCTCTATCTGCTCAGCCTCTAGGCCAATGATCTGCCCCAGTAGCATCTTGGAGAGCTGGAGGCCGTTTTGCGCCTTGACGAGTGTGAGCTCCGCTTCGTTTTGCTTGACCTGCACCTTTAGGACTTCGTTTCTAGTCGTCATGCCCTCGGCGTAGACATTCTCCAAGTCCTGCACGAGGTGATCTAGGAGCGACTTGTAGGTCTGAGCTAGATTCACTTTCTCCTGTACCGAGATGACGCGCCAGTATGCCTCATCGACAGTGGCTAGGACGTCGGCCTCCTTCATCTTGACCTTCTCATGTGCTAGGTCGGAGGTATAGCGCGCCATCTTATTAGCCTCGACGATCTTACCGCCCATAAATATCGGCTGACGTAAGGTGAAGCCACCCGTATAGATCTCCTTAGGAGCTACGCTGATGAAGTCTAGCGGGATGGATAGTCCTGGCGGTGTCACGCCTGGGATGTTGAAGTCGATCGCAAAGGGGCGAATAGCTCTATCTCCTGGATTGATCCAAGCCCCAGCGAAGTCGACGCGTGGTAAATACTTCGTCTTGGCCGACTGGACTAAGTAGTCGGAGGCCACGGCATCTGCCTGCGCCATCTGTATCTGCTTGTTGTGCTCTAGAGCGAGATCTCTACACTGCTCTAATGACATCGGCGCTTGCGCTTGCGACATCGGTGCTTGCGCTAGCTCTTGCTCTTGGGCATACGCCTCGGCACTCCACCCTATCGTGAAGACAAGAGCCGTGCCTAAGAGAAGAATGCCCCTCCTATTATATCTGTTTCTCATGATTTGCTAATGTCTATTCGTTACGACATCACTTGGTGTCGGGATCGTAAGCTCCCTGATACCACTCCTTAAACTCTTTGTTTTTCGCTTTGCTTACTACGATCTTCTCTGGGGTCTCTATGGCAAGGGTTACCGTCAGCTTGCCCCCGAACCAGGTCGACATACTCTGTATCGCACTATGTGCCACGATGTACTGTCTATTGGCTCGAAAGAAACGCCTCGGATTGAGCTCCTGCGCCATCTTCTCTAGTGAGAGGTCGACAAAGTGCTCCTTCTTATCCATCGTCACCACGACCGAAGCTTTACTATCTGCGCGTATATAGGCGATCTTGTCCACCGATATAGGGATCAGCTTGTCTCTCCACGGGATCAGGAAGTGGCTCTTGTAGCTCATCTGCGACTCATTGAGTGCCTGCATCATCTTAGCCATCAGAGCTTGGTTGTCAACCTTTTGCTCCGCATGACTAAACCGCTTCACCTTGTCTAGAGCTCGCTGGAGATCTGTCTCCTTGATCGGCTTGAGGAGGTAGTCGATGCTGTTGACCTCAAACGCCTTCAGCGCATACTCCTCATAAGCTGTCGTGAAGATGATCGGACAGCTGACCTCGATCCGCTCAAAGAGTGAGAAGACGGGACCATCTGCCAGGTGTATGTCCATAAAAGCCAGATCCGGCTCTGGATGATTACCGAACCACTCGACACACTCAGATACACTCTGCAGTATGGTCAGCACCTCTATGTCAGGGTCTATCTCAGTGAGGAGTGCTTGCAGCCCGGAGGCGGTAAAGTACTCATCCTCTACGATTATTACTCTCATATCAGTGATTTGGCTTTGGGTTCGACTTCTTCTAAGCTTCGGATCAGAGGCAGTGAGACGGTAAAGTGTCCATCCTTAGAGACGATATCTATATCCTTGCCAAAGAGCAAGCGATACTGCTCCATCAGATTGTCCAGACCGACGCCCGTGCTACCCGACTTACTGTCCTCTCGTAGCTGGATCTTATTGTCCACCACGATCTGATTATCTATCGTGCGAATATGGATCGTGAGTGGCACCTTGGCACTAGCTATATTGTGCTTGATCGCATTCTCTACTAGGATCTGTAGTCCCGATGGTATGATATAGTAGTCTAGATACTGCTTGTCCACATCCCACTCCACACGCAGGCCGTCGAAGTAGCGGATACACATCAAGTAGAGATAAGACTGGACAAACTCTAGCTCCTCCGACAGACGCACCACGGCCTTGTCTCGCATCGTGTGCCGGAAGACTGTCGCCAGCTCCTGCACATAAGCTCTAGCGCGCTCATCGTCGCGACCTATCAGCCCGTTGAGCGTGTTGAGACAGTTAAAGAGGAAGTGTGGATCCGTCTGGTTCTTAAGCGCTGTATACCTGTTTTGCAGATTCTCAAAGTCCAGCTCCTGCATACCGACCACCGCTAGGTGATTTTGCTTCATCAAGTAGATGGTCATAGTAAAGAGGAAGGTCACCACGAGGATCACCAAGTCCTTGACATACTGCATCGCAGCATACGCATGATAGCTAAAGAGATCTCTAAACCACCAGCGCTGTAGTTGCGACAAGTAAGGCGATATCAGGACCACCGCCACGAGCAGTCCCAGCAAGATCAGCCAGAGCTGATACTGACGTATCTCGTATCTATTGATCGCCCAGGACTGTATGCTGAGCAATAGATAGAAGAAGACCATATTGACCAGCAGCGAGGCAATCGAATTGAGCGATAGGATCGCTCCTAGGTCAATCTTTCGGTCCGTATCCAGCAAGCTGTAGTAGTAGATCGATGACGACAGCATCACAAACGCCAGCAAGAAGCTGATGATCAGCGTAGCCAGTAGCACGCTCTTGCGCTCATTGCTGAGCAATATGAAGTTCTTGCCTTGTCGCCGTCTCAGACGACCCGTTATGATACGTCTCGTCATAGATCTCTGTCTACTCTATGTCTACTCTATGTCTGCTCTATGTAGTGACTCTGCCACTATCAGTATACTTACGCTAAGGTAGTAAGAAAAAGCAAACCCTATGTCCCTCTCCCTTTAGGGCGAAGGAGATAGGGTCCTTATTTCTTACTTGACACTAGAAGCGATACCCCATGCCTATAGTAAAGACACTGGCATTAGCCTTGTAGGAGTCATCCTTGAGAGAGGTGCCAAAGCGAGAGGCGACATCGTTGACTGTCGACTTGAGATCGTCCACCTGGTTGATGAAGCCATACTTGTAGCCAGCGTTGATCTGGATACCATTGGCAAACTCATAGCCTAGCTGGCAAGCGATACCTACGTCCCATCTCTGGAGAGCAGACTTGTCGTTGTACTCCTCATAGAGGTCTATCGGATCCTTCTTAAATATACCGAACTCGATATCATCTGTCTTAGCAGAGAAGCCTACTCCAAAGTAAGGGCCTACACCTCCGTAAAACTGACCCTTGCCTAGCTCTACCTTACCCAGTGCGTAGACAGGGATCTGCATACCCCACTGGTTGATCTTATTCTCTAGTGAGACAGGACCTGCCTCAGCCTTGAGACCCGTGCCACGATAGTAGAACTCTAGCTCAGGCTGGATAGCAAAGTTCTCGTGCAGATTGATTCTCATAAACCCTCCGAAGTCAGCTCCAGGCTTAACCTCCGTCTCGAGGACGTTGAAGTCATCACTCAGGATCATACTAGAGAGATTCAGACCAGCCTTGACACCATAGTCAAGTGATACATTAGTCTGTGCGACAGCTGAGAAGGCTGTCATACCCATCAGGGCGGTTGCTACAATAGCGATGATGTTGCGTTTCATACTTTCTTCTATTTGTTTCGTTAGACTTATCTATTTCGAGTCGTATGACCTATCCGATCGCAATAGATCAACAACTCTGGTGCAAAGGTAGAGAGCACAATATGACACCACAACCCTTCACCCACCGAAACGCACATTGCGATGACTGAAACGACCGAAACGCTTACCGAATAGGACTGACTATTAATCACCCTGTCTGGAAATATCCCCAATAGCTCCGTGTCTAGGCGGGCGGGGGCGTCCGTTGTCGAACGATCTTGATGACGTCTTGCTTTGACGGGGACGGACGCACAGATCGTGCGTCCCTACAGGACGACGTGGGTGGACGACGTGTGGGAATCACTATTCCCCGACACAGTTCCGTATCGACATGTAGTCGGATTAAATTATTGTAACGAGCCAGCGTTGATTTGCCGCACGACTATAAGTGTGCCTCTGGATAGCGAGCATTCCACCAGGTGGGGTCGTCTTTGAGCCACTTCTGGAACCAAGCGAAGAGCGTATTCGTCCACTCGATCTTCTTCTCGGGAGCCGTGATGATATGGTCTTCGCCATGCACCTTGACAAAGGCGACCTCACGGCCCAGGATCTTCAGAGCGTTGTACATCTGGATGCTCTCACCGATGGGGACATTCGTATCGTCCGTACCATGGATCAGCAGCAGAGGCGTGTGGATCTTGTCGGCATGAAAGAGCGGACTCTGCTCCGTGTAGAGCTTAGGATTATTCCACGGATAGCTGTCGTAGCTCGCCACCGTACTGTAACCGACACCCCACGTACCCTCACCCCAGTAGGAGGAGATAGCACTGATACCCGCATGGCTGATCGCTGCAGCAAAGATGTCGGTGATCGTCTGCAAGTACTGCGTCATAAAGCCTCCGTAGCTGGCGCCCATACAGCCGATCTTCTTCGCATTGACATAGGGATGCTCTTGGCAAAACTGCTTCGTCGCAGCCACGATCTCGTCGGCCGTCACCTGACCCCACGCATTAACGTGGCGAGCAGCATACTCCTGTCCGAAGCCAGTGGTGCCACTCGGGTTGAGTGTGAGAACCACGTAGCCCTGCGCCGCATACATCGGGAGCGAATAAGAGCCCTCGAAGAAGCGTGTCGTCGGCGAGGTACCTCCATAATAATAGACGATCATCGGGTACTGCTGCGTCGCGTCAAAGTGAGGCGGCAAGTAGTATCGTCCCTCCACCTTGTCACCATTCGGCATCGTGTGCACCCAGTCGCTCACGCTGCCCAGCTCTAGATCCTGCATCTTGCTCTTAGCTAGGTCGTAGAGGAGCGTCTCACGCTTTCCTCTGAGCGTGTAGAAGCGATCCGCATTCATCGCACTCTGCCCATAGTATGCGAGCTGACTAGCATCATCGCTGATGTCAAAGGAGCGCACGAGGTCTTCCGTCGTAGCCACCTGCTCGATCTGCTTGCGTGTCAGGTCGAGGCGGTAGAGGGAGATGCGATCTTTGTTTTCCGCTGTAAAGTAAGCGACAGGTCGGACCGTGCTGACCTTGACCCGCTTGATGGCGGGGTCAAACTCCTTCGTCAGGGGCGTCGCCTGCTGGCTCTGGCGGTCATAGAGGAAGAGCTGACCATCGTACGTATTGGTGATCATCCCCTCAGGCAGGTTGCGTCCGATCCCATCGAAAGCATTCGCATCACCCTGTATGAGTAGCACATGAGGCTGCGACGTGTAGGAGATCGACGAGATAGAGCGCTCCTGGGTAAAGAGTGGCTTGACCTCCAGTGTCTCTAGGTTCATCGTATAGAAGTTGCTCTGAGAGAAGGGGATCTCGGTAATATCCTCCGAACTGCTCAAGATGATCTCACGCGCATCGGGACTGACATCATGTAGATAGGTAGAGCGATGGCCGAAGGTGAGTGGCTGGTAGCGACCGCTCTCGAGGTCGTAGAGAGCGAGGAAGGTGCGCTTGCGAAAGTCTGCCATACGGTCATAGCGTCCCAGTACCTGCTCGGTGATCTTACCCCGTGCGGGGCCTTCCTCCTCGATGGTGTAGATCAACTGCTTACCATCAGGGAGTATAAAGAAAGAGCCTGTGGGGATCTGCTCCGCTACAATACGCTCCTCCTGCGTCTTAGGGTCAAACGTTAGCAACTGCCGACCACCATCAGTCGTGAGCGTGCGGTAGAGCTTGTCCTCTTTGGGCATCCAGCTGGCGAAGCGGTACTCCTCGCTTAGCGTGGAGAGGAGCTTATCGCCTTGGTACAGATAGGTGCGGTAATTGCTCTTCAGAGCGGTCGTCTCACGCTCCGTGAGGAGTGTGTAGCGTCCCGTAGGCGACACCGAGACTGAGTAGAGGTTGCGCCCCGTCATCATATACTCTAGACTCAGATACTCCTTATCGTCGTGGCGTAGCTCTATCTGGCTGTCAGCCTTGGCGGGGATGAGCTTCATACGATACTGCGCCGGCTCATCGCCCTTGGTGAGTAACTGCAGCGTCAGCAGGTGCGACCGTCCAGGCGTTAGCGTGAGAGACGCTGGTGAAGCACCCTTTAGCTCGCTCTGATACTGTGTAGCAGACGAAAGCTTAGCACCATCGAGGGCTAAGACAAAAGGAGCCGTCGCCTCGATCTGCAGCGTCGCCTGCTCGTAGCTAGGCGTGCGAAGACGTATGGCATAGGTCGTGATCGCGTTCTCTGGTGTGCGTAGCGTGACGACACCCTCTGTAGCTTCGGGCTGGGTGCCATGTGTCTGACTCAGCTTGATATGGTTCACTGGCTTGAGCAGGTCGGTAGCGTCGTACGCCTTGCCCTGCACATTGAGACTATCCGATATAAACGGCATCATCACCCTATACTGCTGCACCTGTAGCGGTATGACGGTGAGGGTGTCAGGTTGATCCGTTGTAGCTGACGGAGCTACGGCTTCTGGTTGCTGTGCTGTAGTGTAGAGAGTCGCTAGCACCCAAAGCGGGAGCATCGTAAAGAGTCGTAATAGGTCTCGTTTCATATACTGCTGTTGTTGATTATTCGCCTTGTTAGCATCACTCCATAAGAGCTTCGGCTAAGTTTCCACGCCACAAAGTTAACCTTTTGTTTTCTCTTATGCAGTGAAATCGACCAAGCTTTTCCCAATGCGATGGCTCCCTATCAGCAAAAACGAAACATGGCAGTAACCTTATGGTAACATCGCCACGCTACCTTTGCAGCGTAAGATTTGAAACAGAAGATATATCGTATGCTATACAAGGCTCTTTCCTATACGCTCACCCTGGCGCTCACCCTCTTGACACTCCTAGCGGTCAGCCCTGCACTAACGGCTCAGCCACACGGGCAGCCCATTCCTCACAACGAGGCTGATCTACGACTAGGCACCCTCACGGGACGCATCGTCGACGAGCATGGAGAGGGGCTCATCGGAGCCACCGTGCGCATCATCGAGACGGGTGGCGGACAGGTCACAGACTTCGATGGCAACTACTCCCTACAGCTTGCCCCTGGCACCTATACCGTAGAGATCGCGTACGTGGGCTATGAGACTAAGCAGATCCAGGAGGTACACATTACCGCTGGCAAAGAGACTAGTCTCTCGGTAGATCTAGCCATAGCGGACAATCTCCTCGGCACCGTCGTCGTGACTGGCTCCTACAAGACGAGCAACACAGCGGGTGCGATGAAGATACAGCAGAGTATGCCTCAGCTCTCTACGGTCGTATCGAGCGAGATGATCGGCAAGACGGCCGACAAGAACCTCGGCGAGGCACTCAAGCGTGTCACGGGCGTCACCACTATGAGCAATAAGTATGTCGCGGTGCGTGGTATGGGCGAGCGCTGGAACGAAGCTTCGCTCGATGGCATCCCACTACCTAGTACGGAGAGCAACGCTAAGGCCTTCGGCTTCGACCTGATCCCTACCTCACTCATAGACAATGTGACGGTTCTCAAGACCGCTACACCAGATGTCAGTGGCAACTTCTCAGGCGGTCTCATACAGATCACCACGAGAGACATACCGACGAAGGACTTTATCTCCATCAGCGTCGGCACTAGCTACAATTCGCTCAGCACCTTCCAAACGCAGAAGTACCGCATCAGAGGAGACTGGGACTGGCTCGGCTATGACGACGGGCGGCGCGCCCTCCCTAAGGGACTCCACGAGATACCTTTCGACCCGTACAACCCCGTTCCCGAGCTCTTCGAACAGAGCAAGCGACTGACCACTGACAACTTTACCATCCACGAGGGCAAGACCCCGCTCTCGCAAAACTACCAAGTCTCTCTCGGCAAGAGCTGGGATCTCAACAAGAGCGGCAACCATCGGCTCGGTCTAATCGCCTCGCTCACCTATCGCAACACGCAGCAGCAGACCATCATCGACCACATAGAGCGTGGCGAGTGGATGAATGCCAAGCAATATAATAAGGTACAGGAGAGCTTTGTCGATACGGGCATCCGCAATAGTGGCGCTAACTACAAGTACAACACAACCCTTGCGGGCGTCCTCAACATCGGTTGGCAGCGGGGTACTAACCGCCTCAGCCTGCGCAACACCTATACCCATAAGTATGACAACGACCTCTCAGAGCTAACTGGTCTGAGCGACGAAGACCCCAACCCCGAGAGCAATCCTTACCGACAGCAGGTCAACTACCCTACCTTCCAAGACCTCTTGCAAAACAAGCTCAGCGGTAAGCATCAGCTAGGCGAGTCACTCCGTCTCGACTGGGCGCTGGCACACACCTACGTACAGCGCAATCAGAAGGACGCCGCCTTCACACAGCAGGTGAGCCGACTAGACGAGGCTGGAGAGCGTCACTTCTACAATCAGGTGGGCGTGCAGTCGGGATCGCTCTTCCCGCTGACCCGTGCCTGGTACCTCAACCATGAGCGAGACTTCAACGGACAGGTCAATGTGGAGCTACCTTTTGACCTCTTTGGCAATGACTGGACGCATAAGTTCAAGGCGGGGTACGATGGCGCCTTCAAGGAGAACCGCTTTGAGTTTTGGGAGCTCTCGATGCACCTCTTCAACACACGAGGCTTCGACTTCTCTACTAGCACGATCGCTGACCTCATCAAGGAAGAGAATATGCGCGACGGCGGCTTCGCCTGGGATCTCAAGCGTCTCCAAGGTGACGGACGTATGTACCACGGGCGGGTTATTCAGAATGCACTCTACGCCATGCTCGACGACCGATACAGCGAGCTGCTGCGCCTCGTATGGGGGCTGCGTGTCGAGCACTACCTCTACCAAGAGCTGAGCAACCCCTCTATGTCGATGGGTGAGCTAAACATCGTCGAGCAGGATCGCAAAGAGAAGCCCGTGGCTATTATGCCGTCGATCAATCTCACGATCACGCCGATCAAAGACCTCAACATACGACTGAGCTACAGCCGCAACACGGTACGCCCGCAATTTATGGAGCGCACAGCCTACCGCTTCTACGACCCCTTCCTCGGCGGAGAGATCTTCAACCAGAGCGTCATCTCGACGACCGTAGACGGTGCCGACCTGCGTGTCGAGTGGTACCCTGGCGCTGGCGAGGTGATCTCCATCGGTGGCTTCTACCGCTACCTAGACAAGCCTATCGAGCGCATCGCTCAGAAGACCGCCTCCTTCGCCCGCTTCTACATGTTGATGAATAGCAACAAAGCGCACAGTTACGGTGTCGAGCTAGAGCTACGTAAGAACTTCGGCTTCATCCCCCTAGGCTCCTGGCTCGAGCATCTCTACCTCAACGCCAATGCTACCTTCACGCAGAGCATCGTCACTGGTATGGTCTCACGTGCCGACGAGAGCGGCATACTGCGCTGGGTACCTGTCACGCAGCGCCGACCTATGTACAGTCAGGTACCCTATATGTACAATGTGGGACTCTCCTACGAGAGCGACACCTTTGGGGCTAACCTCACCATGAACCGCTCCGGACGCAAGCTCGTCCTCAATACGAACCAAGCCTATGAGCAGGAGTACGAGGCACCCTTCAGTCAGCTCGACGCACAGCTCTCCTACACCTTCCCCAAGTATGGCGTGACCATCAAGGTCAATGGCTCCAACCTGCTCAACTCTAAGCATATCATCTACACCAACCATGTGGACGACTTCGAGCGTGCCGCTGACAATAATCAGATCCTAGACACGATGCGGCATGGCACCTCTAGCGACTACGACCCAGGTCACGACAACATCGTCTACCAGTACCGCGACGGCATCTCGCTGAGTGCCTCCGTCAGCTGGACTTTCTAAAGAATCAGAGATACTAACACTTCAACTATCTATCATAATATCATGAACAAGACAATCCGTTTACTAAGCCTCGTGATGGCTACCCTCATGAGCCTAGCACTACTTACCTCATGCGACGAAACAGGCAATGAGCCTAATGGTGGTGGCGACAACAACAAAGTCACTGGTCGCACCATCGGTGGCAAGGAGCTCGTAGTCGTCGAGGGACGCATCAATGGCAAGAACAATCACTGGACAGCCGACAAGGTCTACGCACTCAAGGGCATCGTCTCCGTACCGGCTAATGAGACACTCACCATCGATGCAGGTACCACCATCATCGAGGAGCCCACACCATCAGGGGCTACAGGCGTACTCGTCGTAACTCGTGGCGCTAAGATCATGGCCGAGGGTACCGCACAGAATCCTATCGTCTTCACCTCTTCCAAGGCAGTCGATAGCAACGCTGGTCGTCCCGCTCCTGGTGACTTCGGTGGTGTCATCTTGCTGGGTAAGGCTAAGGTCAATACCCCTGTCGACGCTCAGTTTATCGAGGGTCTCAACCAGGGTGTCGAGGAGTATCGCTACGGTGGCGATGACGACGAAGACAACAGCGGTGTACTGCGCTATGTACGCATCGAGTACGCTGGCTTCATCCTAGGCGACAGCAACGAGATCAACGGTCTCACCTGCGGTGGCGTAGGTCGTGGCACCACGCTAGACCATATTCAGGTCAGCTGGGGGCTAGACGACAGCTTCGAGTTCTTCGGTGGTTGCGTCAATGCGACCCACCTTGTCTCCTACGCTTGCGACGATGACAACTTTGACTTTGACAACGGCTTCACCGGTAGCATCACTTACGGTGTCGCTATTGCCAACCCCTCCTCCACTCACTCCGACAGCAAGGGTAAGTCTGACAGCAACGGCATCGAGCTAGACAACAATGCTAAGTCTCAAGACGAGACCTTCTCACTCATACCTAAGACGCACCCCACACTGACCAACGTCTCTATCATCGGCGCATCTACCCGTGTAGCCAACGTCCACAACAACTTCCAGGGCGATGCCTACAAGTACGCAGCTCGTGTACGTCGTGGTGGTCAGATAACGCTCAAGGACTGTATCCTCACTGGTTATCCTAAGGGCTTCGTCCTCGATTCTGATGCCGACAAGATGGAGCATAGCAAGATCGAGGGTAGCTCCTTCCACGGCTTTGACTCAGCCTTTGAGATCAAGAACGGCTCCGCCAAGCCCACCACAGGTATCATCGAGGTGGTCAACAAAGACTCCGCAGCTACCTTCGGTATGAAGGCTCCTTTCGGTACTCCAGCCGACTTCACTGGAGCTCAGGTCGGTGCCTTCCCTGCTAGCAAGGGCAACTGGCTACAAGGCTGGACCGCCTTCTAGTCGTCTTACTAGACGCACAAACCACTAACCAAGTAGGGGCGGACCTCGTGTCCGTCCCTATTTTGTTTGATGCATAGCTAACTCAATAGACGTAAGGTCGTCTAGCCCTTTTGTGGCTTACTGACCTCTCCGACCCAAAGAGAGACTATAAGCAGTAGCTGAAACGCAAAGGCGTAGATCCAATATCTATCTAACCAGAATAAGAGGCTAAACAGAGGGAGTATATAGCTGGCGCCTAAGACTATGAGGAGCTTTTTGACGCCTATGATTGGGTAGTCTCCATGATTGACCTTGCGACACACCCAGACGACCAGTACGATCAATAGGAATGTAACCGAGAGTGCTAGGCTCTTTGCCATCTGCATATGAAGCTCACTAGAGGCTTCTCCTAGAGAAGAGACCATCAGCACCCAAGCGGCAATGAAGGAGCAAAACCATGAGAAGTTACTATCTAGTCGGAATCTGTTTTTCATATGGGATCGTACTACTTTTCTTTTTTCCTTGAGTCTGGCTGCAAATGTACAAATTATCATTCAGCACTCAACTTCGCACATCTGCGCATTCCATAGCCAAAGGCAAGAGTGACCATTGCGACTCGGAGTAAGAAAGACGCACGTACGATGGTGTGAGAAAATGGTAAATACGAGAGTAGGAGATAAAACTCCTAGTTTACCTCCGACTTGATTTCAATAGACCGTCAGTTTAGAATCTAAAGCCGATTGATATAAAAGGTATTCCAGAGAATAGTCCTCGTCTCTGCTTTGAGTCAGACTCACCCACCAAAAGTCCTCTCATTTGGACTTTGTAACCTAATCCAACGTAGGAAACGTTTCGGTAGGCGTAACGAAATTCGCTAGAGATATTCATCCCAAATCCGTGCTGAGCCTTTAATAGAGTCTCATATTCAGAAGATGGAGCTTGCAGGTCTTTATTTGGAAAGAGATAAGTGTAGCCCATACTGAGACCTTCTATTATTTCCCATCCATTACCTCCTCCGTACTTATAGAAGAGCGATGGACCTACAAAAAGCATCCTAGAGTAGGGATTCTTAAGCGAGAGTTTATCAGCTGGCATATTGAAGCGAAAACTAGATACTGACGCTTCAACGCCAACCCACGTCTGGGGCTGAATGCGCCCTAATACAGTCAAACAATCATCATACACCACAGGACTTACATATTGAGGTGTCTGAGAGACACCGATACCAACTCTTGCATTGACTTCAACTTTAGGGACGATCTGCTTCTGAGCAAACGCTGTAACTACACTGCAAGAAAAGAGAAATCCTGCGAAGAGTAGTGTCATTAAGACACGAGAGATTGTGATGTTTTTGTTAAACATAGATACATCATACGCTCTTTCTCGAGATTAGAAGACTTTGTTTATGGAAAGAGCCTGAGGGAGACTTCTAAATCAAAGCTTCATAGATAAATTGTTTACCTACATCGCAAATATAAGAGAAAATACTCAATTAAACAAATGATAGATTCTTGTTGTGTGCTGAACAAGTTTTTTGAGATTAAACTTCTCGTGGATGACGTATATAACTATGGTTGTCTACAACCCGATACGTCTTTGTGTTAGGAGGAGTGAATCTTGACGTGGGGATTTCCAAATATCCACGTGGGGAAAAAAAATTCCCCACGTAGGGGCGAAACAAAACTTCGGAGGAATCGGATGAAACTTCGGAGGAAATGTTTCTCGCCTACGTGGGGAATAAAAAATATCCACGTGGGGATTTGAATTTTCCCACGTGGAGATTAGAAGTTAGAGGTCGTTCCTTGAAAAGGTTCTGTGGGTTCCTGAAAATGGTTGACTTATTTTTTGCTGAAACTGAGGTCGGGATCAACCCACTGGATACTGGAGGGTGTGCATTTGTATATTTAGAAGAAATCGTGTAACTTGCGGACGTAATCTCTATAAGCAACTCTACGGGTGCAGTTCAGTACAATGATTTGCTTTGTGACATCACTCCCCTGCACTAGGTACGGACAACCAATAAATAATGCGCTGAGAATCCACAAACTATAACCTAACCACGATAATTATGAGACGTATCACCAACCTAATCACAGCTACTCTAGTTGTCCTCATCTCTAGCCTCTGGGGCCTATCAGCTCAAGAGACCCCGCCCACCCCAAAGACGCATCCGACCATCCCCACCATACAGGCGGGAGCCAAATGGATGGTATACAAAGTCGTCTTCGGTATATACTGTCAGACTAGTGAAAAGCCTGAACATTGGAACTACTGGAATTCTAGTACAGAACAATACGCTCTGACGAAGCTAGAGACAATAGATGGTAAGAGCTACTTTGTCTTAGGAGATGAGACAGACTACGGCTACGCCTACACCTACCTGAGAGAAGATCTACCTAGCGGGAAGATCTATGCACGACACAAGAGTGGCGTCAAAGGAGGGGCGAAAGGTGAAGTCCCTGAGTATGTGCTGTGGGACTATAACCTCAAGGTAGGAGATCAAGTTACTCTTCACGACATAGATGGGTCGACAGCTCAGCGTGAGTCTACGCAAAGTCGCTATACACTAGTCGTCTCAGCTATTGAGACAAGACACCTGTATGATGCTGATCGCTTAGTCTATGTTATGAAGGATATGACGGGCATCCCGCTACCTGCTAATGAAATTTACTGGATAGAGGGCATCGGCTACTCCTTTGGCTTTTTATTTACGGGTATTAGGACTGAAGAGAGTACTGGTGGCTATGGCTACGAGACACGCATACCCCTATGCTATACAGCACCCAATGGTGATGTGTACCACTTCCACCACTCAGGCATCTGTGAGGCTATCAATGGCTTTACTGGCAATAAGACGATTGAAGCGTCTAGGACTACACCTCTGGATCTGCAAATCTCTCGAAATCAGCTAGGAGTGACCATACGTGTAGCTGACGATAAGCATCACGATCTGACCATTTACCGTGCTGATGGTACGAAGCTCGTGGAGGCGACGACCTTTATCGAGAGCTATGATTTAGCCCTGCCAATGGCCTCTGGGGAGAAGATTCTCGTCGTAGTTGATGATGAGACTATTCCTTACGTCTTATGAGACTATTGACTTTTGCAATAGTCTCTTTTTACAAACGAAACGAGGGAGTACCACCACTGCTGGTGATACTCCCTCGCTGGTGAAGGTGTGTGGCTCTAGTGTGTGGCTCTAGTGCTTAGCTTTGGGCTTGATGCGGTAGAGCGACACTAGGGGGGACTGACTACTTCTTAGAGTAGTCGTAGAAGCCCTTGCCACTCTTGCGTCCGAGCTGTCCAGCACGAACCATCTTGCGGAGCAAGGGGTGTGGACGATACTTGGGATCGGCGTACTCATTGTTGAGCACCTCCATGATGGCTAGGCAGACGTCTAGACCGATGAAGTCGCCCAGTGCGAGCGGTCCCATGGGGTGATTAGCACCGAGCTGCATAGCGGTATCGATCTCCTCGACGGTAGCTACGCCATCGGCATACTCGCCGATAGCCTCGTTGATCATCGGGATGAGGATACGATTGACTACAAAGCCAGGAGCCTCGCTCACTCTGACGGCTGTCTTGCCGAGCTTCTCACAGAGCGTGAGGGTAGCCTCGAGGGTCTCCTCAGAGGTGCACTGACCACTGATGACCTCGACGAGCTTCATGACAGGTACGGGGTTGAAGAAGTGCATACCGATGACCTGCTCAGGACGCTTGGTGACGCTGGCTAGCTCGGTGATGCTGAGCGAAGAGGTGTTTGTAGCAAAGATTGCTGAGGGCTGTACGATACCATCGATCTCACGAAGGATCTCCTTCTTGACCTCCATCTCCTCAGAGATAGCCTCGATGACTAGATCAGCCTGAGCGATGTCAGCGTAGTCAGTCGTGACGGTGATACGGCCGATGATCTGCTCAGCGTCCTCGGCGGTCATCTTGCCCTTCTCGACGAGACGGTTGAGCCCCTTGTTCATACGTTGCATAGCACGGTCTAGCGACTCGTTGCTACGTCCTTTCATCGTGACGGCGAGACCCTTCTGCGCCATCGTCTGCACGATGCCTGCACCCATGGTGCCATTGCCTAATACGACTATTTTCATAGAGTTATTGGTTTGAAATAGAGCGTGCCACAGGAGTGCGACACGCTCTAGTAAGTTTTAGAATTGTGGTTTGCGCTTCTCTAGGAAAGCGGACATACCCTCGCGCTGCTCGGGATGTGCGAAGGCGTTGCTAAAGAGATCGTTCTCGATAGCGATGCCTGTATCGATATCACTCTGCAGCCCCCTATTGATAGCTCGCTTAGAGATCGCTACGGCGTGTGGCGACTTGCTCGCTATCTCCTCAGCCAGCTCGGTCACGGTGGGCATGAGTGCGTCAGGCTCTACGACACGATTGACCAGCCCTAGAGCGAGTGCCTCGTCTGCCTTGATGACACGTGCGGTGTAGATGAGCTCCTTGGCGGCGCCTGCCCCGATGAGACGGGGGAGACGCTGTGTGCCACTGAAGCCTGGGGGGATGCCTAGACCGACTTCGGGCTGACCAAACTTAGCCTTGTCACTGGCGATGCGTAGGTCGCACGCTAGGGATAGCTCGCAGCCACCACCGAGAGCAAAGCCGTTGACGGCTGCTATGACGGGGCAGTAGAGTAGCTCTACCTTGCGAAAGACACGAGCGCCACGCTCACCGAAGGCGAGTGCCTCCTGGGGCGTTAGCTCTGCCATCTCGGCTATGTCAGCCCCCGCAACGAAGGAGCGTCCGGCTCCTGTGATGACGAGGACGCGCACGGTGCGCTCCTGAGCTATCTGATCGATGACGATCTCTAGCTCACTGAGTACCTGCGTAGAGAGTGCGTTGAGTGCTTCGGGGCGATCGATCGTTAGGGTGCCGATCTGCCCATTGGCACTGACACTATAATGTATGGTCTGGAAGTCTGTCATGGCTGTGTGGAGTATTTACTTCTTATTAGCTTGAAGCGCCTTGAGACGCTCCGTGAGGACGGGCAGGACCTTGTGCAGGTCGCCTACGATACCGAGGTCGGCTACCTGGAAGATGGGAGCAAACTTGTCCTTGTTGATGGCAATGATATACTCTGACTCCTCCATACCAGCGAGGTGCTGGATAGCTCCTGAGATACCGCATGCGAAGTAGATGTCAGGACGTACGGTCTTACCAGTCTGTCCGACCTGTCTCTCATGACCGATGACGCCTGCATCGACCATAGCACGTGAGGAGGATACCTCAGCCTTCATAGTCTGTGCTAGAGCCTTGAGCTTGTCAAAGCCACCGTCGGTACCTACACCACGTCCGCCAGACACGAGTACGCTAGCCTCGGTGATGTCGACCATGTTCTTGGTCTCGTGCTTCTTGCTGACGAGGCGTACCTTAAAGCGACGCTCGTCAAAGGGTACCTTGACCTCCTCGACCTCGCCAGTGCGTGTCTTATCGTCAGCCTTGCGACGCATCACGCCTGGGCGTACGGTAGACATCTGAGGTCTATTCTGATCACAGACGATGGTCGCCATAAGGTTACCACCGAAGGCGGGACGAGTCATCATGAGGTTGCGATCCTCACCGATCTCTAGTGACGTACAGTCTGCCGTGAGACCTGTGCGTAGACGTGCTGAGAGACGTGGCGCTAGATCACGCCCGATGGTGGTAGCACCAAAGAGGACGATCTCAGGCTTGTAGACGGTGATGAGGTGATAGACAGCCTGTGCGTACTGCTCGGTGAGATAATCTTTGAGATTGGGATCATCGACGAGTAGCACACGATCAGCACCTGCATGGATGAGCTGGTCGGCTAGTCCCTTGACCTGATAGCCACATAGGATGGCGGTGACCTGCTCATTGATCTGATCGGCTAGCTCACGTGCCTTGCCGATGAGCTCAAAGGCTACATTCTGGATGACGCCCTCGCGTTGCTCAGCGAAGACTAGAATTCCTTTATACTGTGTCTTATCCATATCAGATGATGAATTTCTCTTTAAGTTTCTCGATAATCAAATCAGCAGCCTCCTCAGATGTCAGATCCTCGTGGAGTGTACCCATAGCCTTGGCACCCTTGGTAAAGGACTTCTTGACACGCGTGGGAGAGCCCTTGAGTCCTAGACGCTCCTCCTCGACGGGGAAGCTGTCAGCCGTCAGCGTAGTGATCTCCTTGTCGAAGGCGGTCATGATGCTGCTGACGTTCATATAGCGAGGCTCGTAAGCAGATGCTAGGAAGGTGAGCATACAGGGAGTCTCGACCTCTAGGGTCTCGTGTCCCTCCTCGACGTTGCGCATGACGGTCAGGGTCTTCTTGCCATCATAGTCTACATGCTCTACGTAGGTGATCTGAGGTAGGTCTAGCTGCTCAGCGATCTGAGGACCTACCTGTGCTGTATCACCATCGATAGCCTGACGACCTGCTAGGATGATATCGTAGTCAAGCGTCTTGAGTGCATGAGAGATGGTATAGCTGGTAGCGAGGGTATCGGCACCTCCGAAGCGACGATCTGAAATGAGGTAGCCCTTGTCACAACCCATAGCAAAAGCCTCACGGATGATAGCTGTAGCCTGGGGCGGACCCATAGTGATCACGCTCACCTCAGCGCCATACTGATCCTTGAGAAGCAGAGCCTGCTCGAGTGCCCCCTTATCGTCGGGGTTCATAATGCTGGGTACGCCATCACGGATCAGAGTGCCCTTGACGGGGTCGAGCTTGATCTCAGTGGTATCGGGTACCTGCTTGATACATACTATAATCTTCATATGTCTAATAAGTGTCCTAAGGGGTCATTACTTGAGTAGGTGCGCTGCGATAACCATACGCTGTACCTCGCTGGTACCCTCGTAGATCTCGGTAATCTTAGCATCACGCATCATACGCTCTACAGGATACTCACGGGTGTAGCCGTAGCCACCGTGGAACTGTACAGCCTTTGTCGTCATATCCATAGCGGTCTCAGCGCAGAAGAGCTTAGCTTCAGCTGCCTCTAGGTTGTAAGAGAGACCATTGTCCTTGCACCACGCAGCACGACGTACGAGCAGGCTAGCGCAGTCAATACGTGTCTGCAGATCTGCTAGCTGGAACTGTGTGTTCTGGAACTTAGCGATGCTACGACCAAACTGCTTGCGCTCCTTGGTATACTTGACAGTCTCATCCATAGCGCCACGAGCGATACCGAGTGCCTGAGCAGCGATACCGATACGTCCACCATCGAGCGTGTGCATAGCTACCTTAAAGCCACCGCCTACCTTACCTAGGAGACGATCCTTGGGGATGCGACAGTTCTCCATAATCAGCTCGCACGTAGCAGAGCCACGGATACCGAGCTTGAGCTCATGCTTACCTACAGAAAAACCGGGGTCGTCCTTCTCAACGATAAAAGCGGAGATGCCCTTGTTGCCCTTGCTCTTGTCCGTCATGGCAAAGATGATATAGACGTGAGCGTACTCAGCATTGGTAATAAAGATCTTATTACCATTGAGTATGTAGCACTCCTCCTCCTCGACAGCAAAGGTCTGCTGTGCGGAAGCGTCTGTACCAGCATTGGGCTCCGTGAGACCAAATGCACCGATCCACTCACCTGAAGCTAGCTTAGGGAGGTAGTGCTGCTTCTGCTCCTCTGTACCAAAGCTCATAATAGGATCGCAGCAGAGTGATGTGTGAGCAGAGACGACAACGCCTGTGGTAGCACAGACACGGCTGAGCTCCTCGACAGCCATCGTGTAGATCTGTACGGTAGAGCCTGCGCCTCCGTACTCCTTGGGAATGGGGATACCCATGATGCCCAGCTTGCTCATCTTCTGAACAGTCTCAATGGGGAAGCGCTCCTGCTCATCGATCTCTGCAGCGAGAGGCTTGACCTCTTTCTCTGCAAACTCTCTGATCATCTGCAAGAATAGCTCCTCTTGTGGGGTCTTACTAAAGTCCATAGTTTGAAATATGATTGTCTATAATAGTGTGTTGTTGCTTGACAAGGCCTGTCGCCCGAAGGCGGCAGGCTCTAAGGGTAGTGTCGTAAGACTACTGACGCATGGGCTTGACATCGTCCACGTAGTGTAGCGTAGCCTCTGTGGCTGCCTCTATCTCCTCACGTGTGACGCCGTCACGGATCTCTGTGACGTAGAGTCCCTGACCCTTGCGTACCTCGATGACGCATAGCTCGGTGATGATGAGGTCTACCTGACCAGCTGCTGTGAGTGGCAGAGTACACTTCTTGAGGATCTTAGCCTTACCCTTTGCGGTGTGGGTCATAGCAAGGATCACCTTGCGTGTACCTACGAGCAGATCCATAGCACCACCCATACCGGGGGCGAGCTTGCCAGGGATAATCCAGTTAGCTAGGTCACCAGCCTCATCGACCTGTAGTGCGCCGAGGATGCTGACATCCACGTGACCTCCACGGATGATACCGAAGGAGGTAGCGCTGTCGAAGGTGGCAGCCTCTGGCACAGCGGTGATAGCACCACCACCAGCATTGATCCAAAGGGGATCCTCCTGGCCAGCGGCAGGAGCACCACCCATACCGATCATACCATTCTCAGACTGTAGCATCACATGCACGTCTGGCTTGAGATAGTTGGGTACCATCGTGGGTAGACCGATGCCGAGATTGACGACATCGCCATCCTTTAGTTCTAGGGCTACGCGCTTGGCGATAACCTCTCTGACTTGATTCTTGTCTAGTTCCATATCGTATTATACCTTGATTTATATTACTTCTTAGTTTGTGGAGCCAAGGGGGGGTGGTTACTTACCCGCAGCCTCTTTGCGACGCACGATCTCCTGACAGATGAACGAAGCCACATCGTCGGCAAAGGTATTGGCCCCAAAGCCAGCGTCAAAGCCTAGCTCCTTGGCCAGCTCGTGCGAGATACGTGGACCGCCACAGATGACGATCATCTTGTCGCGTAGCCCCTCAGCCTCGATAAGCTCGATGAACTCGGTCATGTTCTTGATGTGTACATCCTTCTGCGTGACCGTCTGAGAGATGAGCAAGGCGTCGGCATGCATCTCGATACCCTTGGCGATGAGCTCCTCGTTGGGCACCTGACTACCGAGGTTGTAAGCGTCGATCATATCATAGCGCTCTAGGCCGTAGTGACCTGCGAAGCCCTTCATATTCATGATCGCATCGATACCCACCGTGTGCGCATCGGTTCCTGTGCTAGCTCCTAGCACCACCAGCTTGCGTCCGATGTGTGTGCGGATGTACTCGTCGGTCTCCTCCATGCTCCAGGTGGTCGACTCGACCTTGGGCACGTAAATGTTGGAGTAGTCAACCGTATGGGTGCAACTACCATAACAATTGAAGAAGGTAAAGCCCTTGGTCAGCTCCTCTGAGAAGACAACCATCGGGTTCTGTAGTCCCATCTCCTTAAGTAGGAGCTTAGCAGCCTCCTCGGCCTCAGCCCCTTTAGGTACAGGTAGCGTGAAGCTCAGCTGTACCTTACCATCGTTCATGGTGTCGCCGTAAGGCTTTACTTGCGAAAGGTCGAGGGTACGGTCAAAGTCCTTCGACTCCATTGAATATAGTCCTCCACTCATAGCTTGCCTTGTATCTTACGGTTCTTCATTAGTTCTAGTGTTGGGTTGTAGTAGCGCTCGCTCTTTGGCTTGACGCCGTCCAACCCACGACCTCCATCGAGAGGACGCTTGATATCTGCAAAGATACCCTTAGAGAGTGCGGTAAAGAGTCCCTCGCCCTTGATCTCCTCGAGGAGGTCTAGCGTCTTGTCTAGCACCTCACGAGCACGGCTCTGGATGATACCACCCTCCTTAAACTCAACTTCGTCACCGATGGAGCGCATATTATTGAAGATGTAGCGCGCATTCTCGATCGAGAGGAAACGGTCGCTCATAAAAGGCGTGTGGATAGCCTCCGTCGGCATACCAAGGAGCTGTAGTCCCTGATGCGTCCAGATACCTATTATATTAAAGAGTGCATCCTGTATGTGACCACGGAAGATGTTTCCGGTCATAAACTTCGTAGGAGGCATATACTTGAGTGGAGCCTTGGGGAAGATCTCGCGCGTCATCTGAGCCTGCGCCAGCTCGTAGAGGAATCCGTTTTCGGTCATCGGATCCATCTCGAAGGCGTGTCCTAGCCCCATCTGCTCCTCAGGGAGGGCAGCCTGTAGGGCAAACTGCTCATTGATGAAGTCAGACGCAAGGACCGTGTGCGCCTGCTCGATAGCGTCAGCCGTCGTGAGGTAGTTGTCCTCACCCGTATTGATGATGACGCCCGCAAAGCCATTGATCACACGACTGGTGTACTGGTCGATGATCGTGCGCTGCATATTGATGTCGCGGAAGAGAATACCGTAGAGGGCATCGTTGAGCATGACGTCTAGTCCCTCGAAGGCGCCCATGATAGCGATCTCTGGCATACAGAGCCCCGAGCAGTAGTTACAGAGACGTACATACTTGCCACGCTCCTCGCCTACCTCGTCCAGCGCCTTGCGCATGATGCGGAAGTTCTCCTGTGTCGCATAGGTACCACCGAAGCCCTCAGTCGTAGCGCCGTAAGGTACGTAATCGATCAAGCTCTGTCCCGTAGTACGGATCACAGCGATAATGTCCGCGCCCTGTCGTGCAGCAGCCTGCGCCTGGATCACGTCCTCGTAGATGTTACCCGTAGCGACGATCACATAGAGGTAAGGCTTAGGTCCCTCCCCGATCGTGTTGAGGTAGTTCTCACGGCGCTCTCTATGCTCGACGATGCGCTGCATACCCTTGAGGATGTAAGGCTCTAGCACATCGGCTATCTCCTCAGGCTTGCGTGCCGGATAGTGCGTTAAGTTGATCTCCCCACGAGCCACACCCTCAGCGATCTGCTGTGGATCCATACCCGTAGCCAGCATTGCGTTGGCAAGGTAAAAGAAGACTCCGTCTGAGAGAGCCTCCTGCTCCTTGAGATGTGTCACGACGACGTTAGGCAGAGGCACATCGTGCTCGTCTACTCCGTCAATCCCGACGAAGCGACAGAGCGTGCGCTCGACCGTCACAGTCGTATAGCGGTCAACAAAGCTCTGCACGTCCTCGGCGATAGCGCCGGCGGCGTTGCGTGCTTTGTCCACTTTGGCAAAGTCTATACCTACTTTACTTGTCTTCATTCTTTGTTGCTAAGTTCTTTTCGCATAAATCTAATAGCTCCCTATCCATGCCTAGTATCTCTGCAATGCGCAGAGCCTCGTGAGGCGCATCGGTCTGGGTATCCTCTATGAGAGAGTAGTCGATACAACGATTGAGCTGGTTGATCTCGAGTGGCTTGCGTAGACGCTCCTCCACGAAGCCACGTACTCTCCATCTGTGGCATCGCCCCAAGATGCCACTATAATGTGTCGTGATGATAGCTCGTACAGTATACTGAGCGAAGAGCTGTACGAGGGCACTCACCAGAGCGTGTCCCTCCTCGGGATTGGTCGTGCGTGCGGGCTCATCAATGAGTGCTAAGACCTGCTTACCCTCCTTGACCGACTCGATAATTCGGTTCAGGCGTAGCATCTCAGCACCATAGGAAGAGAGTCCCGACTTGATGTCTTGATCGTCTCCGATAGAGAAGATCACCTCATCGACTGGTACCAGCTGAGCTTGTCGTGCCGTCACGTAGCAGCCAAACTGCATCAGGCACTGCGCTAGTCCTATCGAAGCGAGCAGGACGCTCTTGCCCGCCATATTAGCTCCTGTGATGAGTGTAGGCTGATCCGTGTAGGAGATCGTCACTGGCTGGAATCTGTCCTGTCTCTCTGCTAGGTGGTGAGCTACCTCTGGGTGTGTTAGGTCTGTCAGAGTGCTCTCGCCAGAGCGTATAGGCTTAGGACGGCAGCAACCATGTGCCAAAGCCCACTGAGCGATAGCGTGAAGCTTGTCAATCTGTGCCAAAGCCTCTAGCGCCTCCCCTATCTGATCAGCATAAGGGTGCAAAGCTTCGGTGAGTCGCTTCCGTACGCGATCCTCTTCGATAGCGCATTGGACCGCTAGCTCGTCTCGCTCGGTCTCCTCGGAGGTGCGCTCCATCTGCTTACGTAGCGAGCGCAGCACAGTACTGTAGCTATCGCTAATGTAGAAGCTCGGTAGTCGCTCCCCGTCGATGTCCAGTATATCCACGACCTCAGTGAGTGTGTGGCACTGTAGGATCTCCAGATGATACTGCTCGGCAAGGCGACGCACCTTCTCCTCGATGAGTGCGAGTCGCTTGATCTCAAAGAGGTCGATGTCGCTACAGATGACCTGCGGCTGTCTGATCGTCTCGATAGAGCCCGATACATTCATCAGGTCGCAGAGATGTATTGCTATCTCTAGCATACCCTTCTGTTGCTCAGGGTCAGAGAGATAGCCTATGTAGCGAGCCACCTCATCTAGTCGCTGCTCGATAGTCTCCACCTCATTACTCCAGGGTGTAGCCAGCATAGCCATACGTCCTGGAGAAGAGTTGAAGTGCATCTCCTCCACGACATAGCGCAGTCCGCTTATTTGGTCTATACAACTACGTAGGTCTTTCATAGCCTTCTAACATCATATACAGGTACCCCAAGAGTCTCGGATAGACGCTCACACATGCGCTCACTATCTAGCCGATAGCCTGAGGGGGCTAGCGGGTTGAAGGTGACCGCCATGAGCTTACTACTATATAGAGTCTTTATCTCCCTGCCAGTAGCTAGATAACTCTGTACAGCTTGTCCCGATGCAAAGATACGAGTAAAGTCTTTGACCACAAGCTGTCGGTGTCGCTTGATGAGCCTCAACTGATTCAATAGTTTGTCGCTGACCACGCCTGGCACATAGAGCATATCGCCCTCAGCCAGCCAAGTGGTGTCACGCCACATATCGGGGGTAAGCGCCGAGGCAAAGCCTGGATCTACGATAGCCCCCTCACTCGTTATGAGACGAACGCCCTTGTCCACCTCAGCGAGTTGCTCAGCGAGCGCTCTGTCTGCCAGCTGTGGCAGACGGATCAGACGCATCAACTCACGCATACGCTTGATCAGCTGTTCAGGCTGAGCCGAGTAAGCGCTACCCGTGGCGAGTACCATCCCCTCAGCTACCGAGGGAGAGGCTAGCGAGAGACGTGAGAGCGCTCCATCGATGAGTGTCAGATCAACCCCTTCCTGACTCATTCTGGCGACTACACGACGCAGACCTCCCGTCGAGGGGGGACCTGCGATGAGCGTCTTGCCGATGCCTCGTGCTCGTGCATAGATAAGTCGCCCGATCGAGGAGGAGTAGATGCGATCGATGTCAAATATCTCGGCGGGTAGGAGCTTCTTGCGAAAGAAGTTTTCCGCCGTCACAAAGCGCATCCCGTTGTGCAGGGTTATCTCAGGCTTGTCCGTCTGTGTCACTTGATCACGTAGCTCTCCATCGATACCGATCGACGTCAGCGCCAGCTGCAGCTCTGGGTGACGCTCTCGTAGCGCACCGAGTATGTAGTTCAGACTTTCCGTCTTACCCACATTCTTGGCGGTCCCTACGACAGCGAGACTCTTGAGCTGAGCTATGTTTGCGATGAATGGCATCAGTCGGTAATTTTATCTAATAGGAGAGCTACGTAATCAAAGGCGTGAAGAGCTTATCCCTTGTGAGCTTCGCGCCACTTACGGCTACGCTCCTTGCGGTCTAGATGCTCAGGAGCCATAGCTAGGCGATCACCCGTGAGTAGTCCATAGACACCCTCGTGACGCGCCTTCTTGCAGTCAGGACACTGACAGGGCTCCTCCTTATAGTCGCTAGGCTCTGTGTAGGTCGTGATGACCCCCTCATAGTTGCGCAGCACCACACGGTGGGGCGACTGAGAGATCACATAGGTAGGCATGACAGGAGTCTTGCCACCACCACCTGGAGCATCTACGACGAAGGTAGGCACAGCATAGCCCGACGTATGTCCACGTAGAGCCTCGATGATCTCGATACCCTTGGAGACAGGCGTGCGGAAGTGTGAGATACCCTGCGATAGGTCACATACATATATATAGTATGGACGTACGCGCATCTTGACCAACTCATGGACGAGGTGCTTCATGATCGATGGACAGTCGTTGATGCCACGTAGTAGCACCGACTGATTACCTAGAGGTATACCAGCATTAGCCATACGCTCGCACGCCTCACGGCTCTCGCGAGTCACCTCGTTGGGGTGGTTAAAGTGCGTATTGAGCCATATCGGGTGATACTTGCTCAGCATCTGTACTAACTCAGGCGTGATACGCTGAGGACATACGACAGGTGTGCGGGATCCGATACGGATGATCTCTACGTGAGGGATGGCACGCAGACGCTGTATGATATACTCCAGCATCTCGTCGCCGACCATGAGTGCGTCACCTCCTGAGAGGAGCACGTCACGTACCTCAGGTGTCTGCTCGATATACTCGATACACCTCTCGATGCGCTCCTTAGGAGAGGCTGCGTCCTTCTGTCCAGCAAAGCGACGACGCGTGCAGTGACGACAATACATAGAGCACATGTCGGTAATTAGGAAGAGCACACGATCAGGATAGCGGTGTGTCAGTCCTGGTACGGGTGAGTCCTCATCCTCGCTCAGCGGGTCTAGCTGATCCTCTGGGCTCACGTGTAGCTCATTGATCGTAGGGATCGACTGCTTACGTACAGGATCGTTAGGGTCATTGGGGTCAATCAAGCTTAGGTAGTAAGGCGTGATAGCCATGCGGATCGTCTTGAGCGACTCACGTACACCCTCCTCCTCTTCGGGAGTTAGCTTGATATACTTTTTGAGCTGGTCAAGTGTCTCGATACGGTTACGTACCTGCCAGTGCCAATCATTCCAATCAGCGTCAGAGACTTCGGGAAAGAACTCCTTTCTTCTGCTTTCGTTCATTGTGTGTGTGATTGATAGGGGATTGAATTTCGATATGTAAAGAGTAAGAGACTAGAGCGTCTTGGGTACGCTCTAATCTCTTATCCACTTACTTAAGCATATAGCTCAGTGAAGATCTTACGCAGAGCCTCGCTCTCACGGAGCTCCTGTAGTGTGATCTCTGCGTGACCCTTGGTGTAACCGTTACCGACGATCATCGTCACGTCCTTGCCGACACCCTCTGCGCCTAGAGCAGCCTTGGTAAAGCTCGTAGCCATGGAGAAGAAGTAGACGACACCATCATCCTTCGTACAGAGGATACTGGTCATCTCCGTATCGGTGATATTGACATTGTTGATCGTGACATCACACATCTTGCCGTCAGTAAGCTTCTCGATCTCCTCCATGACAGGCACAGGCTGTGTAGCGTTGCCTGAGAAGACATAGTCGCAGAATCCGAGCGCCTTCAGACGATCTGTACTACGCTGTGAGTGACACATACCGATCACCTTACCCGTGACACCAGCACGCTTCTTAGCCTCGTAGCAGCAGAGCATACCGCTCTTACCACCAGCACCGATGATCAGGACTGTATCGCCTGGCTTGACGAGCTTAGCTACCTGAGCAGGAGCACCAGCTACGTCTAGAGCTGAGAGAGCGAGGTTCTCGGGCAGATCATCAGGGATCTTAGCGTAGATACCGCTCTCGAAGAGGATAGCCTTACCGTCGATGTCGACCTGATCGATGTCGGGACGAATATCCTTGATCTTGTCGATGCGTAGAGGAGTCAGTGAGAGGGATACGAGGGTAGCGATCTTGTCGCCTTCCTTGAGGTCTATCTTACCCTTGAGCGCATCACCTATCTTCTCGACAGTACCGAGGAGCATACCGCCAGAGCCTGTGACTGGGTTGCGGTGCTTGCCTTGCTTCTCGACGATGCCCATCATGATCTCGGCGATCTTTGCCTTGTCGCCACCAGCCTGCTCCTCGATCTGTGTGAAGCTAGCTGAGTCGATATTTAGCGTCTGTACATCGATGAGGATCTCGTTGTCGTAGATCTCATCCATGTTGTTGTCGATCTTGTCTGCGGGCTGTGGTAGTACGCCCTTAGGAGAGATGACACGATGCGTGCCATACTTGTTTCCTTTCTTCTGCATATAAAGTTGATATGATTGATTGTGTGATTGTATTAGTAAATAGGGGGATAATCAATATCCTTAACTAGTGGCGAGGAGCCAGCGAAAGGATCTGACGAGCCTCAGCGGGGTTAGCGATCTCACGACCCAGCTCATGAGCTATGCGTGCAGCCTTAGCGACTAGCTCGCCATTGCTCTTAGCGAGGACACCCTTAGAGAGATATAGGTTATCCTCAAAGCCGACACGTACGTGACCGCCCATACCGATAGCAGCTGCTGCTAGTGGGAACTCGTGACGACCGATGCCGGTAGCTGTCCAGGTAGCGTCTGCGGGGATATTCTTAACGAGCCAAGCGAGGTTGTCAGCCGTAGCGGGCGTACAGCCGAAGACACCTAGCACGAAGTTAAACTGCATAGGATCTCCCGGCACCTCACCTCTCTGAGCGAGACGCAGGATGGTATCTAGGTGCCCCATCTCAAAGCACTCGTACTCAGGCTTGATATTGTTTTCGATCATACGCTTACCGAAAGCACGCATCATGGGGATCGTGTTTTCGAAGACATCGTCACCAAAGTTGCACGTACCGCAGTCTAGCGTAGCCATCTCAGGCATCAGCTCTGTAGGCTGCAGACGCTCCTCAGCGGTCATACCTACTGCACCACCCGTCGAGGGGATGATGATCACGTCAGGGATCACCTTGTAGATAGCGTCCAGAGCCTCCTTAAAGCGTGCCTTGGACTGTGTGGGTGTACCATCGTCCTCACGGACATGGACGTGGATGACAGCTGCTCCAGCATCGTATGCGGACTTAGCCTCACGTACGATCTCATCGATTGTATAGGGGACAGCGGGATTCTGCTCTTTAGTTACCTCGGCACCGCAGATCGCTGCCGTTAGGATTAGTTTATCCATAGATAGTTACTGCTTTAGAGAGATGAATAGATTAAGACTTACGCTGGCACTTCTTAGGTACTACGCAGGTACCATGAGCACGGCATACGACGACAGGCTCCTCGAGGACGTCTGCTGCAGAAGCACTGATATCGGTGCGTGGAGCGATCACCTTGCGAGCCTCAAACTGCATCTGGCGTGATGAATTACCGACCTCGGTGATCTCACCGACAGCCTCTATATAATCACCCGCATATACTGGAGCGAGGAACTCGACCTTGTCATAGGCGCAGAAGAGACCCTCGTCGCCATCTTGTATGATAAGTAGCTCAGTAGCCACATCGCCAAAGAGCTGTAGCATCTTAGCACCATCTACGAGGTTACCACCATAGTGTGCATCGGCACTAGACATACGTAGACGGATCATTGATTTTGGATTTGCCATTGTTTTGGGGATAATTAAAGTGATTGATGGGTCAGAGCTTGCATTCAGGAGAGCCTACCTAGAGGCTCATACCACAGCGCTCCGACCTCTGTATAGATATAGAGTCTCTGTGCGGCTTACTCAAAGATGTAGTCCACAAAGATACCAGAGGTGTGTACAGCCTCGGGGCTGATCTGCCCTACGGGGACGATCTCGTCAATCTCAGCGACGACACAGTCAGCAGCCATAGCCATCAGCGGCTGGAAGTTTTGTGTCGTACCCTTGTAGACGAGGTTACCCGTCTCGTCACCGACAGTACCCTTGACAAAAGCCATGTCAGCACGTAGCGGCAGCTCGAGGAGGTAGTCCTGACCGTCGATGTTGATCACCTTCTTGCCATCAGCGATGATCGTACCCAGACCCGTAGTCGTTAGGACACCACCGAGACCGCAGCCACCTACGCGGATACGCTCAGCGAGTGTACCCTGAGGGCTAAACTCGACCTCCAGCTCACCATTGTTCATCTGCTCAGCGGTCATTGGGTTCGTACCGATGTGCGAGACGATCAGATGCTTGACCTGCTTATTGGCGATGAGACGACCACAGCCACGGTCTGGATAAGAGGTGTCGTTGACGATCATCGTGAGATCCTTGACCCCACTCTCGACCAGTACGTCGACAATACGCTCAGGAGTCCCATTAGCGAGAAATCCCCCGATCATGATAGACATACCATCGTGCAGCTTAGCTTTGAGTCCTGCTTTATCGATTGATTTTTTCATAGATCTATGTGTTTATATATTTTGAACTTACTATCATTGATTGTTTTTTGGTCGCTCGGGGTACCAGATCGTAACCTCATCTTGGCACCGCTACGACAGGACTACTGAAGCGTACAGCCTGCACTTGACCGCTAGACACAAGCATAGCGTCAGAACCGCTCGGAGTAAGAAAGATCCAAGCAATTCCCCGCCTAGCATACTCTTCGTGATACTGTAAGTATCAGCCTTTATGTAGCCATTGTCGTACAACTCTTCAAAGGTACGAATATTTTGCGAATAATCCACCGCACCTCCAAATTCGCAAATCCTCAACGAGTAACGACTGATATGGGCTCCATTACGTGTAGTGGCTATAGGGACGCACGGCTCGGACGCAGACCGTCGGCGCGTCCCTACGTGGATATTCTCAAATCTCCACGTGGAAAATAAAAAATCCCCACGTGGGCGCGAAAAAATTCTTCGGAGGAATCAAATGAAACTTCGGAGGAATCGTTTCTTCCCTACGTGGAGAATAAAAAATAGCCACGTGGGGATTTGACGTTTCCCACGTGGCTATCGAAGTAGTGGTTGGTGATTGGTGGTTAGTGGTTGGTTCCTAGTTGCACTAGTGCCACTAGTACTACTAGGAAGACTAGCACCCCGATCTCTAATCTCTAACTTCTAACCTCTAATTTCGTATCTTTGCGGTTAAGAACATTTTGCTCACCCCCTTTATTGACCACGAGATGTCTTTACCACAAGAGTCCGCAGTAGCTTACACACCTAAGGTGTCGGTCATCGTACCCGTCTACAATGTCGAGCAGTACCTCCGTCGCTGTCTAGACAGCATACTAGGGCAGACAATGTCTGACTGGGAGGCGATCTGTGTCGATGACGGTAGCCCGGACGGGTCGGCCAGCATCCTGGCAGAGTATGCCGAGCGAGATAGTCGCTTCCGTATCCTAACGAAGGAAAACGGAGGACTCTCCTCTGCGCGAAATGCTGGGACAGCCTGGGCGCGGGGTGAGTTTGTCAACTATGTGGACTCGGACGACTTCATCCACCCTCAGACCTTCGAGCTGGCGGTAGCTCTGGCGGAGCGTGATCGGTCTGACATCGTATCGTGGGTGCCAGATATGATCTACAAGCGTCGGCTGCTCCTACGTGCTAAGCTGGGGCAGCCTTATGACGATGTAGTGCCCTGGAGTATGTCTCAGCGCTACGACCTGAGCAAGGTACATGCGGTCTGCACGACGGAGGTGACAAGACATGCGACGAATCATCGCTGGCTCGATGGTGTCACGGATCCTATCCGCTACTTCTACGCTTGGCGTCATCTGATACGTCGGGAGCTTGCGGTAGAGACCCCTTTTGTCGAGGGGCTGAAGTTTGAGGACTTCCCCTGGTGGAGCGACCTGATGCTCCGCTCCCCACGTGTCACCATCACGGAGCTACCGCTCTACTATTACTACTATAATAAGGAGTCCATCACGAGTGCCTCGACAGAGGGCCACAAGATAACGCACTGGATAGCAGGTATCCGCCACACCTTCCCGCAGTATGCTACGACGGCATCGGAGGTGCAGAGACGATGCTGGGAGCAGCAATGTCTCTGGGCAGTCGTGTGCGATCGCATCTCCAAGCAACTCTATAAGGTGCAGGACGAGACAAGCCGAGAGACGCTCGTGCCCCTACTGCGAGAGCTGTGGGATATGGGAGTCTTTGCGATGCCTCACAACAAGCGCACACAGTATCACCAAGGTCGTATCAAAGAGTACATAGGTCTGTGATCCCCTACGTCATCTTACTGAGCTTACTGCTCCTCTTCACAGCGCTGTACTACAGAGACCAGCGCTTTGAGGGGCTATACCAGCTCTTTACCTTTACCCTACTGGTCGGCTTCGCTGGTCTACGTGTCGGACTGGGACAGGACTACGAGGTGTATGAGAATGGGTACAACTGGATCTCGTCTGAGTCCTTTCAGGCTTTTGAGCCGTTGTGGCGAGGCTTAATACTTGGGATGCGCGCCATAGGGCTGGGCTTTCGCTCCTTCATGATCCTCACCTCAGCCATCACGATCGCCCTCTTCTTTCAGGGCATACGGCGACTCTCTATCTCCTATCCGCTAGGGATCCTCTTCTTTGTCCTCTTTAATACGGGCTATCTAGAGACGCTCAATGGGGTGCGACAGTGTCTCGCACTGATGATCACCTTTGCAGCCTTTCATCTCTATGTGGAGCGGCGCTACTGGCGCTTCTTCCTATGGGTCGTCCTCTCCTGTCTGGTACACAGTTCCTCGGTGATATGGTTTATCCTCTTACCGCTGATGTCTATACGGTGGGATTGGCGGGTCCTGACCGCTCTGCTTGTCGTGTTGCTCGCTGTAGGCAATCCGCTCTTTAAGGTGGTCGGGAATGTACTAGAGCCGATCCTCCCCGAGCGCTATGCCTTCTACATATCTAGCCGAGAGATGGATGCGCACCAGGGGTGGGTCAATATATTGGTACAAAACGGGATGACACTCCTACTACTCATCGGGTCTCTCTATCTAGATAAGGAACGTGATAGGGCGACCTATCTAGCTATCCTACTCATCGCTTTCAGCAGTATGATCTACAACTGTACCCTCTCGTCAGATGTAGCAATGCGCTTTATGTACAACCCTGGCATCATGATCTGCGTGGCACTGCCTAACCTCCTCCTATCGGTAAAGGATCGGTGGTATCAGCTGACCATTGCTGGAGTGATGATCCTTTACTTCCTCTTTACTGTCAACAATGTGATGGATCCTGGTAGCTCCCTCCATACCTACCGATGGATCTATGACGACTACATCTATACCCCTACGCTATGGTAACTAATGAGTCTACATCGCCTAGAGCGATCGCCTTTGTGGTGAATCAGATCCGCCCGCAAGGTCCTCTCTTTGTGGTGCGAGACATCGTCGCAGGACTACCCGAGGGATACTACAAGCCTTACATCATACAGCTCTGCTCACTAGAGCCTCAAGGCGAGGCGATGGCTGACGAACTGCAAGCGATGGGCTGCGAGATCATCGAGCTGGGATTCACACGGGGGCAGCTAGAGCTATTTCCCCGCTCTGCAGCAAGAATGCTCGACGAGTGCCTGCAGCACTACGACATCACACTGGTGCATAGTCACACCTACCAGCCAGACATCGTCACCAGTTATCTGACTCATCGCTACATACTGCTGACGACCCAGCACAACATCGCAAAGCTAGACTTCACCTACGGCAAGGGGCGCTTGCTCGGCAGCTATATGTGTCGCCACTTGATGCGCGCCCTGTCTCGTCACCGTGAGGTGGTCTGCGTCTCGCACGTCTGTCGTGACTACTACCGCAAGTCGCTCCCCACTAAGGTCAATGTCTACGTCGCTCCCAATGGGATAGACAATGTACTCTTTACGCCTCCCGACAGCTCCTCCGAGCGGGCGCAACTACGTCGCCAGCTAGATCTTCCCGAGCTGGGATATATCATCACATACTGCGGATCCCTCATCAAGCGCAAAGATCCAGAGCTGATCCTCCGCGCCTTGCGCCGACTGAAGAAGCGACGCCAGCTACCGAGTGACTTACGTCTCTTGATCCTCGGCAAGGGTCCTCTAGAGAGACGCTGCAAGCAGCTAGCAAAGCCCTTGGGTGAGCAGGTGCAGTTTGTCGGCTTTACTGATCGTGTGGCGGACTACCTTGGTGCTTCAGATGCCCTGATTACGGCTAGTCACGCAGAGGGCTTACCGCTCAACGTCATAGAGGGCGTCGCATCGGGATGCGTGGTCATTCACTCGAATTTGCCTATCTTTGGCGAGATTTTGGAATCTGTACCGCAGATGGCTGCTTTACGATTTGACTTAGGGAATGTATCTCAGTGTGCCGATTGTATACTAAAAGCACCATCTGTAACGTTTGATAGACAAGAGGCTCTGAAGATGGGTCGTCTGTATGGTCGCCAGCGTATGGCTCTACAGTACCATCGCATCTACCAGCAACTCTTGCGCAAGTATCTTGGATAACTCATAACTAGATAGACAATAACTAGGTGCTAACAACTGGCTCTATAGTACTCTACAAGAGCAACGCATTCTTTGTGGAGCAGATCATTGAGGACTTCTTTCGAATGCCCTCTCAGCCTCAGGTGGAGACCGACAAGCATCTCTACCTGATTGACAATTCGCCCACAGATGCGCTACGCTTCTTAGCAGACCTCCCCGTCGGCAAGGGACGTATCTACTATGAGCATCAGCCGAGCAACCTAGGCTTCGGTAAGGCGCACAACATAGCTATACGCCTAGCCCACGATCTGGGAGCACGATACCATGTGATCATCAATCCCGACGTGCGCTTTGGCGAGACTGTACTAGACACCCTAACCTCCTATATGGAGGCACACGAGGAGGTAGGACTCGTATCACCTTTTGTCTCCTACCCCGATGGTCGTCCGCAGCAGCTCTGCAAGCTCCTACCTAGACCGTGTGATGTACTCTTGCGCCGCTTCTCTTTCAGTCAGTGGGTACGCAACAAGATCAATAGGCGCTACGAGATGCATTGGCTAGACTACAGCGAGCCTGTAGAGGTACCCTATCTGTCAGGTTGCTTTATGTTTACACGTATGGCGATATTGGAGCGCGTGGGGGGCTTCGACGAGCGCTTCTTTATGTATGTCGAGGACACCGATCTCTCTAGGCGCATCGGTCAGATCTCTAAGACGATCTGTCACCCCGAGGCTAAGATCACACATGTCCACAGCCGTGGCTCTTACCACGATGCTAAGCTCCTATGCCACCACATCTCCTCGATGGTTAAGTACTTCAACAAGTGGGGCTGGTGGTGCGATGCTGAGCGCAAAGAGGTCAATGCGCGCCATATCCCTAAGGATGCGAAGCTATGAGTATAGAACTACCTCTCTCTGTCATCATACCTGTATACAATGGCGCGAAGACGATCGTTCGCTGCTTAGACTCCCTCGTAGCGATCCCTGACGCTGCGACAGCGCTGGAGATCATCGTGATCAATGACGGGAGCCAAGATGAGACACTGGAGGTAGTAACCGACTACCAGGCACAGCACCCAGAGCAGACCATAAGCATCATCTCCCAGACCAACCAAGGGCAGTCGGCTGCTCGCAATAAAGGCTTGGAAGTAGCTCGAGGAGCTTACGTATGGTTTGTCGATGCCGACGACTGGGTGGATAGCACCGCAGCTGATTACCTCCTCTCGCTCATTGCGGTGGAGTCGTACGAAATGCTCTGCTTTGGCGTACGCAATGTCGCAGACGAAGAGGAGGAGGAGGTACCCTCCGAGTGGTTGGACAGCTCGGCTCATGACTTCGACCAGCTCCAGTGTACCGACGGCAGAGCGCTCTTGACACAGCATAACTTATCGGGCGGTATCTGGGCTTTCCTGTGGCGACGCTCCATACTGGAGGAGCATCAGGCACGCTTTAGGGAGGGGTTGCTCCATGAGGACGCGCTCTTCTACTGGCACTACACAGCCTACGCTGAGCGGGTGCTCCTCGTCCCTATCGTAGCTTATTACTACTATCAGCGAGCTGACTCATCTATCCATAGTACCGACACCTTACAGCTTCGTGCTTTCTCTCGCCTTGAGGGAGCCTTGATCTTAATGCAGTATGCCGAGGAGACACCCGCTCTGCGAGACTTCTATCTAGACAAAGCCTCCACCAACTATCGACTCAGCCTACGTATGATCGCTCGCTATGGCAAGTACTCCGAGCTCAAAGCGTACACGCAGCGTATGGAGCAGTCGGGAGACTACAAGCTCCTCATGCGCTATGCCAGTCGTAGGGGCGCTCCACTCATTCGTATAGCACATCGAGTCCCCTGGCTCTTCAATCTCATTGCTCACATACTCCCCCCTGTCTCATAAACCGGTATGTATCGTAACTATATCAAGCGACTTCTAGATATCATCTGCTCCCTACTGGGACTCATCATCCTGTCTCCACTGCTTCTCGTGGTGATCGTGGTGATGTCTTTTGCCAATAAGGGGGCTGGGGTCTTCTTTTCTCAAGCACGACCTGGACGAGGTGAGCAGCTCTTTAATATGTACAAGTTCAAGTCGATGACGGACGAGCGAGATGCCGCGGGCAATCTGCTCCCCGACTCAGAGCGACTGACCGCTATGGGGCGGTTTATCCGCAAGACCTCCATCGACGAGCTACCGCAGCTGTGGAATGTACTGCGGGGTGATATGAGTCTCGTGGGGCCTCGCCCTTTCCTGGCAGAGTACTTGCAGCTCATGAAGCCACATCAGCGTAGGCGCTACGAGGTACGCCCTGGGATCACAGGCTTAGCGCAGATCAATGGGCGTAACAAGCTGAGCTACCAGCATCGCTTTAAGTACGACGTGTGGTATGTAGACAACCTCTCCTTTGGTCTAGACATCAAGATCATCCTTGAGACCATCGCTTTAACGCTCCGGATGAAGGATGTCTCCTCGGCAACGGGTGAAACCTCTGAGATATTTACTGGAGAGAACTAAAGCACTCCGCTCTTAGACTCCACAAACCTTACGAGCCGTGTGTCCCTACACGTCGTTACTCGTGGGGATTTGCATATCTCGGAGAGATTTGGTTACTTTGCGGTGTAATAGTAATCACAAAGTAATCACAGCCTATAGGATAGACAGCTACCTTTTACAAATATAAAGGACACTCTCTATATGACCACACTCCGTACGTGCAGCGATGATGAACTCGTCTGTCAATATTGTGAGGGCTGTGATAGAGCTTTTGCAGAGCTCCTCCGTCGGTACGAAACTGACATACATAACTATATCTTTCTGACAGTCGCCGATGGCGATATCGCTGACGATCTCTTTCAGGAGGTCTTCATCAAGGTGATGCGTACCCTAAAGGAAGGTAAGTACCATGCCAAGGGTAAGTTCAAGGCTTGGCTCCTACGCCTGACGCACAACATGATGATGGATCACTTCCGCTCGGAGAAGCGGACACTCTACGTGACCAACTACGACACCAATCAGCAGATCCTCGACTTGACGCCTGCGAGTGAGCTCCCAGAGGACTTCTTTGATGATCAGGAGGCACTGTACCACCAGATATCGCTCTGCGTAGAGGATCTACCCGAAGCGCAGAGGGAGGTACTCAAGATGAGGATCTACGAGGATATACCCTTTAAGGAGATCGCCGAGCGTACCGAGGTAAGTATCAGCACAGCCCTCGGACGTATGCGCTATGCGCTGATCAATCTACGCAAGATGGTACGAGAACGCAATATTGCGCCCGTTTAAGCGTTTAGTCTGTGTAAAAGGGGATCTCGTAAGCTGTAGCCCATAGGACTGATAGCCCCGCCCCCTTCATCACATGACTAGACGACTATGGATATACGACTACCCTATCTCACCTCCACGGAGCTATCCAAGGCCCTAGACGATGCCACACAAGCGAGACGCTCCACGCATCATCAAGAGATGATACAGCACCTACTCGAGCTGGCGCAGAGTGGTCTCTAGAGACTCCTCTCTACAAGCGACAACCGACTATCTGCCGAGACCACACTTCCCCTTTTCTTAAAAGACAGACCAAGCGAGCCGCCTAGTACTCAGAAAGAGAGAGACTAGACGGCTCGTTGCTTTTATTGCGTCTGGTGACTACCATCTAAGCGCTCGGTCATCACTGCACGATCAGACTGTAACTTGCTGCACCAGCCCGTACGATGTATCGTCCTGCTGGTAGATCGGTCAGCACTATCGTTGCCGTGCGAGACTCATCAGCTAGAGCCTCAGCAACTAGTGTACCTCGCAGGTCATAGAGCATCACCCGTGTACCCGCAGCAACGCCCTCGATAGTCACCTGCTCACGAGCGGGATTCGGATAGAGCGTATGACGAGTCGCATCAGGCGTGGCGAGAGCTGTGTGATCGACAAACTTAGCATGTATCGTCGTAGGCTTCTGGATCGTCACCATAAGATCTGACAATATGTCACGTCCATCGGCAGTCAGCTCCTCGAGCACCCAATGCTCATCCTTTGGCACAGGTAGCAAAGTCAACTCTTGTTTGTAAAAGACCGAGTCAAGGTTCACCCAGTCAGGAGCCACCTTAATCTGTCCCTCACCCTCGACCTCTATCTTCACAGGGTAGGTTTGTAGCCCGAAAGCCACCACGATCATCGTATTCTCCTCGATGACCACACTCGCCTTCTCGGTGATGTCGATCTCATTAGCCTTGATATAGACGAGACGTCGTCCCTCATCTGGCCTAGGCGACACGGTGATCGTCGTCCCTTTAGTTACCTCATCATAGTACTCAGCACCCGAGAGGTCTACCTCTCCATCCCCCACTATAATCAGCTGCACAATGTAAGTGTCTGGCTTAGGATCTGTCGAGCGAAAAGTGACACGGACGTCTAGAGGCTTATCGACCATGAGCGTAATATGATCATTTCCCTTGAAGAAGTCTCCTGCAGGCTCTCCATCTTGATACCACTCATCTACCGCATAGCCCTCATCAGGCGTGGCGAGCAGATTGACCAGCACCCCCTGAGGCACTAAGTCTCCACTCTCGAAGGTCACCTTATTGCTAGCATCATCATAATAGTAGCCCGCCACGCGGCCCCCCTCGCCAGCCGAGTAGGTCACCGCATACTGCTCCTGGGCAGACAGGGGTGCCACTAGAGCTAGAGACAGTAGAGATAAGAGGAGTAGTATTCGTTTCATAAGCTATCATGTTTTATAAGAGGATGTACAATTGCGCTGGGAGTACCGTCAAGGACTCTCGAAGGCAAATATAACAATCTTCTACGAGATGCGCACCTCCTCGTCAAGTACGTAAGTCCCACTGTTTTTGTACTTTTGTACGGATCAATTATGCAATGCAAAAGTCCTATGACACAACGACTACACTATCTACTACTCATGCTGACCGCCCTACTCCTCGGGCAGGCGGTCTGTACTGCGCAGGATCCCGCCGAGATCGCACAGATCGAGCTGATCGTACCTAAGGGCACGCAGTATGTCAACTTCCAGGTGACCTACCTCGAGGGCGCCGAGGCGAATAATATCGACTTTGGCGATGGCATCGTAGAGCCGTACAAAGGGCGCGCTCAGCTTGTCACCCATAACTACGGCTCCGCGATAACGGAGGAAATGATCATCAAAATTGACGCCGCTCAGCTCACTCGACTGCGTAATGCCTCACAAGGTTCTCGCGATCTAGCTCCAGGCTTCTCGGGCTTTGGCAAAATTGCAGCCCCAGAGTTGGAGATGCTTCGTCTAGGCATCAACAACTACACGCTTCGTGACAGTCGCGAGCAGACAGTAGACCTCTCTGAGTGCCCTAAGCTCGAAGAGGTTTACCTACACAATGTGCCAGGAGTCAAGCTGCCTACAGAGCGCACGGCTCTGAAAAAAGTCGCTTTCTACAGTTCCGCTTCTAGCACAGATCGAAACTATGCGACTCTCTCTAGCAAGCATCTAGACCTATCAGGCTACACAGCTCTAAATGAGATCGACATACAGCGTCAGCCCAACTTAGAGACGGTGGACCTGACAGGACTGACCGCCCTAACCAAACTCACTATCAAGCAGTGCAACCTCTACAAGATCGACGGCATCAAAGAGCTAGCAGCACTCACAGAGGTAGACCTCTCGCGCAACTACCTCCCCTACTCTTCGCTGCCACTTCAGCGCCCTGCGCTAACCTCCTTCAAGTATGGTCAGGAGGGCATACACCTAGCTCCTGAGTGCGTGGACAAAAACACGATCCACCTCGCCGATATGCTCGAGGTAAAAGATGCCGACGGCACAGCACAGCCTAGTACGATCAAGCAGATCCGACAGCTCAACACACCACGCACACTCAAGGAGGGACAGGACTACATCCGCAAGGGGAGCGACCTCATCATCCTCGAGCGTGGCTTCGGAGGCTTTGGCGGTGACAACCCGCTAGACTCTATCCTGCTAAGCATCAAGGTCACCAACGAATACTACCCCGACTACGGTAAGAGCAGGTATGAAGATCCTGAGCTCAAGCTAGACATAGCTCGCGAGGGCGCTGTCTACCCTGGGGAGAAGCAGCCGCTCACCTTCTCTGCTAGTGAGGGTGGCTCTATCCAGGCTATGGCAGGCGACACAGAGCTCTCCTCAGACGACAAGGTTGAGCCAGGCACACCGCTCACCTTCACCGCAACGCCTGACGAGGGGTACATCATCACCGAGTGGCGTGTCAATGATGTCGTCCAGATGACCCCTGGGATTAATAAGAAGCCTATCACAGATGCAACCTTCCAGATAGACATGTACAGCGAGCCGATGACGGTCTCCGTTGCTTTTGCCAAGGCGGAGGACAACTATGCTGTCACCTTCTCCAAAGAGGGCGAGGGCAAGCTGACGGTCACGGTCGATGGCAAGCCGCTTACCTCAGGGACATTCGTTGCCAAGGGTACGAAGGTGCTCTTCGAGGCAGAGGCCTTCACCGATTACATTGTCAAGGAGTGGCAAGTCAATGGCGAAGTCATCCCCGCTGGCGAAGAGCAAGCGAGCTATACGCTGACTGTCGACAAGACATCGGAGGTCAAGGTGATCTTCGCCAAGCATGACGCTATCGATGCAGTCAGTGCCACACGCTATCAGATCGCTCAGACCGACCAGACGCTCACCGTACTGGGTATCACGGCAGGCGAGACGATCCGTCTCTACACGCTCACGGGCACTCCCGTCGCTACGGCAACGGGAGACGCCACGCTCTCCATCGCACAGCTCCCCGCTGGCGTCTACCTCCTACAGATCGGCAGCGACTGGCTCAAGGTAACGCTCTAACGTGTAACAACTTGACGTGTAACCCTCTGTAGTGACGCACGGAGAGTGTTTAGTGGGAGGGCGTCCGTCCCCGTCAAAACCACAACGCTGTAACCTTTGATACAACGGACGCACAGATCGTGCGTCCCTACAGAAGTCGTATCTATGCGTCCGTGGTGTCGCAGCGTTACGTGTAAAGT
>OHBW01000006.1_pt1 | contig 82041 bp, 93 predicted proteins | sample 1577411 | NCBI WGS metagenome assembly OHBW01 (sample SAMEA3879534, study PRJEB24766) | human gut metagenome | biome: human-associated habitat; feature: feces | place: USA | collected 1985/1987 | reverse complement strand
TCAGTTGGTATCGGCGCACAGGGGGCCGGCCAGCTCTTTCATATAGAACAGCTTACCGGGCATGGTGGGAATGTTGCTGGACGTGACGTACTGGCACGGGCCATAGCGCAGCGTCATCCAGAAGCTCATGCCCTGCCACTGCATACCGCGGGACAGAACGCCGTCTGCGCCGCCGATGGCGTAGTCGGAGTTGAAGATGATCCACGGGCCGATGGTGTTGGCATAGCACGGAATCAGCGGCCAGCTGGAGCGGAACGACGTGATGGCGTTCTGCTCGATGGTGAACGGATGCAGACGCGCGCCGACGCGGTACTCGGCTGCTTTCCAGTCCTCATAGGAGGCGTAGTCCTTGGCAAAGTGCGGCTCCCAGAATGCAATATGGCACATACGGCCGATGCCGTAGACCAGAACCTGCTTTGCACCCTCAGCCTTCAGCTTGCGGATTTTCTCCGGATAGGTGGGCAGATTTTCCTTGGTTGCAAAGTTGCGCTGATTTTCGGGGACAGTCAGCTCGCCGAGCGGGCCGTAGAACGCGCCGGTCATGGCGTTCTGGAACGCGGCGGGGTCGGATGCGGGCAGCGTGTTGCCCTCGGCGTCAGCCCACTCGTCCATGTTGAAGCCGTAGACGTGCTTGCAGTCCACATTCCACTCTTTCAGGAAATAGACCGCCCACTTGTACATGCCCATCGGGCCAACCGGCAGGATGAGAATCAGCTTTCTGCCCTCTTCCTTGGTGAGCCTGATCTGCATGGCAATTTCGTGACCCATGTATGCGCCGAACTCTTCAAGGTTTGTGCACTCGACGGGACGGAAGCCATCGTTCCAGAAGCTCTGGCGCTCGCCGACGGAAGATGGATCGTTGGAGACGCAGTCATAAATCTTGGAAATGTCCCAGCCCTCGGGCAGAACTTCGGAAAAATAGGAACCCTTGAGGGTATCGACCATGTTCATAATAGAAAACCTCCTTAAATTGCGCGGCGAAAGCCGCAGGTATTCTGTAAGTTCATCATACCACGCGGCTTTTCGGGTGTCAATTCGGGACAGGGGGTATTTTTAAATAGATTTTAGAAATGAAATTTGTGGATTTTTCACAGAATCCGGTCAATCGCCCAGAATCAGGCGGCCAAAATCCTGCGGCCGGTGGAACTGCGGCGTGTCACAGCGCATGGGATTCCACGACAGGTAGTGCTGTCGCACGGTCAGATCGCCGCACTTATAGCAGTTGCCGTACATGGCCAGCCCCTCGCACGGTGTAAAGTCCGGGAAAAACCGGCGGATAAACGCAAACGGCACACGGTAGGTGATCTCCCAGCCATCGGACAGGCGCGCGGCCTTTGGCTGGAACAGCGCGGGCTCGTCGGCAACAATCAGACGCGTCAATTCCGTCACATTTGTGCCATATCCGAGATATAACGCACAATTTGGGTTAAATTCGAAGTTGAAATAGCGCAGATCGTCGGTGGGACGGAGGAAAAATTCCAGACAGCTGTCCTCGCAGACCGACTGCAAAAGTCCGCTGTGCTCGGCGCGGATTTCTGTTTCCCACGCGCGCAGGCGAACATAGATCGCCGCTTCGTCCCAGCAGAGCTGCCCCTGTGCACGGATATCGACCGGGGGATTTGTCCACTGGAGGTTGTCAATCGGAAGTGCGTCAATTGTGTCCCAATCGGGGGCGGATGTGACCTTTTTCAGAACATAGCTTCGCATTTTAGATACTCCTTTATTCCTTGAGTGTTTTTTCGTATTCCGTGGGGCTCATGCCCGTTTGCTTTTTAAAAAGATTGGAGAAATAGTAGATGCTCTCAATGCCGATGCGCTCGGCGATCTGTGTGAACGTGAGGTTTCCCTCGCGGATCAGACGCTTTGCCTCGCCGATGCGCAGCGCCGTGAGATAGCGCACCATGCTCTGGCCGATCTGCTCGTGGAACACGCGCTTGAGCTGTGAGACGCTTATGCCGAGCGCCGCGGCCAGCGATGGAAGCGTGATGGCCTCGGAATAGTGCGCGGCAAGATAGTCGCGCGCCTGCTGCGCCAGCAGCAGATGCTGGTGAAACTGCGTGGATGTGATGGCGCGCTGGGAAAAGCGGACATTGTCGTCGCGGCGGCAGATGCAGATGAACAGCTGCTCCAGATAGAGCTTGATCAGCTGGTCGCTGCCCCACGGGGCGGTGGGCTTTTTACGCAGATTGACCAGCGCGGGATCGTTTTCAAAATACTGATACGCCTGCTGCGCCTCGTCCATCAGCGGCTTGAGGCACTGCTTCTCGCGCTGGTGCAGCAGCAGAACCTTTTTTTCCAGCCGGTGCATGGCTTCGCTTTCGCAGCAGAACGCCACCACCATCACGTCACTTGCGCCGACCGACTGGAACGAATGAAACTTATACGGGCAGTGAAACGCCAGCTCGCCGGCCTTTAGAAAATACTTGTCCGCCCCGGCAGTGACAACGATGCTGCCACGGTCAACATAGATAAACTCCCAGAAAAAGTGCGACTCGCCGGAGAAAACATAGCCGTTTTCCAGCTTGTAATACGAGATATTCACGATGGCATCCACGTCAAAAACCGTGGCAAGCGGGATGGGCGTGTATTCCATTTTCATGGCGGCAGACATCCTCTGTAGCTGATTTTATAAATTTTGCACCGGATTTTATATTGTCAGGCCAAAATTCGAGCTTATAATGGAATTATAAGCGGAATCCGAACGAAAGTAAATACGGAAAGGAAGATGCACAGATGAAAAAATCAATCAGCTATTGGTCTTTCAGCGGGAAAAACGTGTTTGAGGCGATGAGGCTAGCAAAGGATGCGGGCTTCGACGGCATTGAGCTGACGCTGGATGCAGAGGGCGACGTGACGATGGAGACTGCGCCCGAAAAGCTGGCCGAGATCCGCCGCGCGGCGGAGGAAATCGGCATTGCGCTGCCGAGTGTGGCAAGCAGTCTGTACTGGGCGTATTCGTTTACTTCGGACGATCCGGAGGAGCGGGAAAAGGCGCATCAGGCGGCAGTCTGCGAGATCAAAACGGCAAAGGCGCTGGGCGCGGACACAGTTTTGATCGTGCCGGGCAGCGTTTCGGTGGAATTTGTGCCGGAGCGGCCGGTTGTGGCGTATGATGTGTGCTGGCAGCGCGCGGTGGCCGAGATGAAGCGCCTTGCGCCGGTGGCGGCGGAGCACCAGATTCACATCGGCGTGGAGAACGTATGGAACAAGTTCCTGCTCTCTCCGCTGGAGATGCGCGCGTTTATCGACGAGATCGGAAGCGAGTGGATCGGCTCGTACTTTGACGTGGGCAACGTGGTCTACGCGGGCTATCCCGAGCAGTGGATTCGGATTTTGGGCAAGCGCATCAAAAAGGTGCACTTCAAGGACTTCCGCCGCAATCCGGGCGGACTCAATTCGTTCGTGGACATTCTGGCGGGCGATGTGGACTGGCCGGCGGTGATGCAGGCGTTTGAAGACATCGGCTATGACGGCTGGGCGACGGGCGAGATGATCCCGGCCTATGGCCACGCCTCTGACCAGATTATTTACAACACGGCGGCCTCAATGGGGCGCATTCTGGAAAAGAAATTTTAAAAACGGACAGACAGGAGGAACGAACATGATTCGAGTAGGACTGATTGGCTGCGGCTTTATGGGCGGGATGCACGCGGCGTGCTATGCGGCGCTGGCGGAGCTTGGCGTCAAGGTGACGGCGATTGCCGATGACCGGCCGGAATTTCTGGCACAGATGAAAGAGCAGACCGATGCGCAGACGTATGAATCGGGTATGGCGCTGATTGAACAGGCGGACGTTGACGTGGTGGATATCTGCCTGCCAACGTATCTGCACACGGCGCACGCGTGCGCGGCGATGGAAAAGGGGCGCGATGTGTTCTGCGAAAAGCCCGTCTGTCTGACGGAGGAGGATATGCAGGCGCTGCTGGAGACGAAAAAGCGTACCGGACGCAAGGTGATGGTCGGTCAGGTCATCCGTCTGTGGGACGAGTACGCATGGCTGAAAAAGACCGTGGACGTGGGAACGTATGGCCGCGTGCTTTCGGGTGTATTCCAGCGCGTTTCGTCGCGCCCCGGCTGGGCAAGCCGCAACTGGCTGCACACGCCGGCGCAGTCGGGCGGCGTGGCCGTGGATATGCACGTGCACGACGTGGACTTTGTGCGCTATCTGCTGGGCGAGCCAGACCGCATTCAGGCGGGCGTCTATCGTGACAGCGACGGACTGATTGAGCAGATTTTTGCTATCTACAACTATGGCAGGGACGTGGCAGTCAGCGTCGAGGCCGCGTGGGACTATCCTGCGTCGTTCCCGTTCTCGGCCACGTTCCGCGTCAAGCTGGAAAAGGCGACCATCACAAACGATGCAAACGGCCTGACCGTGTATCCGAACGACGGCGATGCGTTCCATCCGGAGCTTGCCGCGCAATATACCGGCGACAACCGCATCGGCGGCAATATTTCGTCGCTCGGCGGGTATTATAACGAGCTGAAATACTTTGTTGAGGGATTGCAGGGCAAAAACGATCTGTCGGTTGCGCCGCTGGAGGAGGCCATTGCCTCGGTGCGGCTGGTCAAGAAAGAAATTGAGGCCGCAGGCGGTCTGCTGGCCTGAGAGATGGCAAAGTTCGCGAATGACGGACAAAAGCGAACATAAACGAACAAAAGCCCGCGGGTATGCGCAAAAAACGCATGCCCGCGGGCAAATTTTATGGAAAAGCGTCTAAATTTACCGTCGATTATTTTTAAAAAGAGTTGAAAGAATGGGGCGCAAAAACCGCAAAACGTGTGGCAACATCGACCAAAATCACGGCGGTTGAGTTGTGAATAATTCACCATTATTACAACATTCGTAAAGATTATTTAGAAATTGTGTTGACAAAAGACCGCACTTCGGTCTATTATGGATGCAAGGCAATAAGACTCGCGGCGTATTTATTCTGCCGCATGGCCGTGCCGCCAAGACAATCGGCCGCACGCGCCCCCTTAATTTCAGCAAGAGGTGAAAAACATGAGAGTTCTGGCGATTGGCTGCCACCCCGACGATCTGGAGATCGCCTGCTCGGGTACACTCCGCAAATATGTAGAGCAGGGCGCAGATGTGTATATGTGCCATGTTGCAAACGGTGATCAGGGCCATGTCATTATTGAACCCGGCCCTTTGGGCAAGATCCGTGAAAAGGAAGCGGAAAATGCCGGCAAGTTTATCGGTGCCAAAGAAGTTTTCAACATTAACGTTTCGGATATGCAGGTGAACCGCCACGATCAGGCGCAGATTGACGCCGTGGCCGACGTGGTTCGCTATGCGCGTCCCGACGTTATCATCACGCACAACGACGTGGATTATATGCAGGATCATGTGGAGACCAGCCATCTGGCCACCAATGGCGCATTTATGTCGGGTCTGCCGCACCGCTCGGTCAACTACCCGGCCTTTGAGAGCATGATTCCAACGTTCTTTATGGATACCCTGGCGGGCGTGGACTTCAACCCCACCCACTATGTCGATATTACCGGCCAGATTGAGATGAAGCTGAAAGCGCTTGAGATGCATGAGTCGCAGATCAAGTGGATGCTTGACCATGACGGCATCGACTTTGTGGATATGATCCGTACCTGCTCAAGATATCGCGGATATCAGTGCGGCGTTGCCTACGCCGAGAGCTTCCGACCCTATAACGTCTACCCCCGTCACAGCACCAAGCACCTGCTTCCGTAACCGGCTGCGTGAGCGCCGTAGCTCGTAAGAGCGAAAAAACTAGGAGGAATGAATCAAATGAGCACAAAAGCAATCACGTTAAACAGCAAAAAGAGCGTCGGCGCACTGGTTAAGGACTGGATGAGCCTTGTCGGCATCGCCATCCTGATTGTCGTATTCTCTATCATTTCGTATGTAAAGTTTGGCGCACAGTACTTCCTGACCTGGAGCAACTGGAAAAACATTCTTCTGCAAAGCTCTACCGTCGCCATCGTTGCCCTTGGCCAGTCGATCATGCTGCTGACCGGCAATTTTGACCTTTCCCTTGGCCGTATGGTCTGTCTCACCAGCTGCGTGGGTGCCATCCTGATGAAAAACGTCGGTATGTCCACCGGCCTTGCCATCCTGATCATGTTCGCCATCGGCCTTGCCGTCGGCGCAGTCAACGGCTTCATGGTCTCTTATGTCGGCGTTCCCGCGATGATCGCAACGCTTGGCACGCAGTACATCTGCTACGGCCTTGCAAAGCTGCTGACGCAGGCTGTGCCGATTGCCAACATGCCCGATAGTATCTCGTTCCTTGGCCGCGGCTATATCTTCGGCGGCGTATTCCCGGTCTGCGTGCTGCTGATGATCATCGTCTACGCAATTGCGCAGTTTGTCACTTCCAAGACCCGCGTCGGCCGTAACCTCTACGCCGTCGGCGGCTCGCGTGAAGCGGCATTCTTCTCCGGCATCAACGTCAAGGCCTATCAGTTCGGCACGTTCCTGCTGGGCAGCGTTCTGGCTACGTTCGGCGGTCTCGTCCTGATGTCCCGACTCAACTCTGTCGCCGTCACCAACGGACAGAACTATGAATTTGACGCCGTTATCGGCTCGATCATCGGCGGCGTTTCGCTGGCCGGCGGCAAGGGCCGCGTCATCGGCACGATGTTCGGCTGCATCTTCCTGAACACGCTGTTCAACGGCTTCTCCCAGATGGGCGTCGATCCGTTCGTGCAGGACGTTCTGAAGGGCGTTGTCCTTGTGCTTGCCGTCACGCTTGACGTTGCCAGCAACAAGAAGAAGTCCTGATTGACCTGACCGAAGTATCACAGAAAGGTTGGGTGAACAATGGATAACAACTACATCTTAACATTAAAGAATATCACAAAAGAGTTCCCCGGCGTCAAGGCGCTGGATGACGTCACCATCAACATTGAGCGCGGCACCATCCACGGTCTGGTCGGCGAGAACGGCGCAGGCAAGTCCACCCTGATTAAGATTCTGGCCGGTATCTACCAGCCGAATAAGGGCGAAATCATTCTGGACGGCAAGCCCTGCCGCTTTAACAGCCCCATCGAGGCACGCCGTGCCGGCATCAGCGTTGTCCATCAGGAAATCAAGCTGGCCGAGCCGCTGAGCGTTGCGGAAAATATGTTCCTTGGCAACGTCCAGCTGAAAAACGGTCTGGTTGACTGGAAGGGCATGCGCCGCCGCGCGCGGGAGATCGTTGAAGATCTCGGCATGGACATCGACATCAACGCGCAGGTCTCGTCTCTGACCGTCGCGAAAAAGCAGATCGTCGAGATCATGCACGCCATTAACAATAATTCCCGCATCCTGATCATGGATGAGCCGTCGGCCGTTTTGACCGACCGCGAGCTGGAGGTTATGTTCCGCATTGTCAAGCAGCTGCGCGACGAGGGCATCACCATCATCTATATCTCGCACCGTCTGGACGAAATCTTCGGCCTGTGCAGCAACGTCAGCGTCCTGCGCGACGGCTGTCACATCGACACGATTCCGGTCGCTTCCGTTGACCGTCAGGGCCTGATCAACATGATGGTCGGCCGTGAGATGGGTCAGGAGTATCCGAAAGAGGTTGGCAACGTCGGCGGAACGATTCTGGAGGTCAAAAATCTCAGCCGCGGCATTTTGCAGGACATCAGCTTTGAGGTCAAGTCCGGCGAGGTATTTGGCATTTCGGGTCTGGTCGGCGCTGGCCGCACCGAGCTTGCCCGCGCCATCCTCGGCATTGACAAGCCGGAATCCGGCGAGGTCTATGTCCGCGGAAAGAAAGTTCACTATCGTACGTTTGCCGACGCCATCCGTGACGGTCTTGGCCTGATCCCAGAGGATCGCAAGCTCCAGGGTCTTGTCCAGATTATGTCGGTCAAGCGGAACACCACGCTGGTCAACATGAAGCGCGTACTGCGCGCCGGTGTGATCAGCAGCTCGCTTGAGGAAAAGCTGAGCAAGGAATACGCCGACAAGCTGCACGTTGTCACGCCGAGCATGGAGACCGAGGTACAGTATCTCTCCGGCGGCAACCAGCAGAAAGTGGTTATCGCAAAGTGGCTGTTCCAGAACTCGGAGATCCTGTTCCTTGACGAGCCCACGCGCGGCATCGACGTTGGCGCAAAGGCAGAAATTTACCGTCTGATCAACCGGATGGCAAAGGAGGGCAAGACCATCATCATGATCTCGTCCGAAATGCCTGAGCTGCTCGGCATGTGCGACCGCATCATGGTTATGCATGAGGGTCACAAGATGGGCGAGCTGAACGCGGCCGAAGCTACACAGGAAAAGATCATGGCGCTTTGCAGCTGATGATCCAAACAACGGTCTAATCAGGCGCAGCCTGTTAGATAAAATTTAAGGAGGAATTACAAAATGAAGAAACTGATCGCGATGCTTCTTGCAATGGTCATGGTTCTGGGCCTGGCTGCCTGCGCAGCCAAGACGGAGCCCCCTGCGGCCGACACCAAGACCGAGACGCCCGCTGCGGAGACGCCCGCAGCAGAAACACCCGCTGAAGAGACCCCGGCTGAAGAAACGCCCGCTGCTGAAGGCGCTGTCAAGACCGACGTAATCGCAACCGAGGGCAAGGCTGCTGAGCTCGGCATTCCCGCCGCTGTTGTCCTGCAGGACACCACCGCGCTGGAAGGCAAGAAGATCGGCTGCTCCATCTGCTACAAGGGCGACGAATGGTGCGCAGCTCTGGCACAGGCTCTGGAAGCACTCGGCGCATACTACGGCGCTGACATCGTCTGCGAGGACGGCGACCTGAACGACGAGACCCAGACCAAGCAGATCGAGAACATGATTTCCAACAACGTTGACATCATCATGGTTGACCCCATCACCCCCGACGGCTCCGGCATTGCGTTGACGAATGCGGTTGAGGTCGGCATTCCCGTCATCATCTACGACGGCTACTGGACCGACGGCGAGGAAAAGGCTGTCACCACCGTCACCTGGGATCAGAAAGCAACCGGCACGCTGGTTGGCGAGTACTTCGTCAACTATGTTAAGGAAAACAACGGCGGCAAGTGCCGTGTGGTTGAGCTGACCAACGCTGTTTCCACGCACTGCCAGGAGCGCTTTGTTGGCCTGCATGAGGTTATCGACGCTGCCAATGCAGACGGCTGCGAAATCGAAATCCTGAACAAGTACGACTCTCAGGGCAACCGCGAGACTGCATACAACGCAATCTCCGCCATCGTCGAGCCGTATGACTACATCATCTCCGACGTTGACAACGGCGCGATGGGCGCAGTTGCAGCGCTGCAGGCTGTTGGCAACACCGACGTCAAGGTCTTCTCCATGGGCGCTTACGGTGCAGAGCCGTTCGGCAAGCTGCATGACAATGACGTGAACTATCAGGCTTGCCTGAACGTTGACGCTTGGGTTCTGGCACAGTTCATCTACGAAGGCGCAATCAGCTACTTCGAGGGCAAGGACGTTCCCACCAAGACCAACATCGACCTGTTCGTTGTTGACGGCACCAACGTTGAGAAATTCTGGAGCTTCGACTAATCTCCGGCAACTTCCGTAAACCGCGTAATCGCAGGGGGCGCAAGCCCCCTGCATCTGCAGGCGCATTGCGCCGATGCCCGCAGAGAGAAAACCGCGTTTTTGAAATTCGTGTTCCTTTCTGCGGAAAAATTATTAGACGTAAATCGTTACACAAAATCACATAGAAAATTGAAAGCATCCGTCGTAAGATAGGAGCAGGACAAAACGAACCGCCGTCTGGCAGCAGCGGCGATGCTCCGGCACAGCCGGACAAGGCATATCCCGCCGGCACAGCCGGCAAAAAACGTATAAGCTTGGAAATAATCGCAAAAATTCTGCGTTTTAGAATCATAAAAGGAGACAATTGCTATGAAAAAACTTCGTTGGGGCGTTATCGGCGCGGGCGGCATTGCAGACCGCAGAACGATTCCCGGAATGATGCTGGCGAATAACGCCGAGCTGATTGCTGTAATGGAGATCAATATGGAGCTGGCGGAAAAGTCCCGCGCCAAGTGGGGCTGCAAGCGTGCGTATGACAGCGAGGCTGCGCTGCTGGCCGATCCCGAGATTGACGCGGTTTATATCGCGTCCCCCGTTGTGCTGCACGCCAAGCAGGCCATGATGGCCGCTGACGCTGGCAAGCATATTCTGATTGAAAAGCCGCTGGCCATGACCTCGGAAGAGGGGCAGAAGGTCGTTGACTACTGTGAGAGCAAGGGCGTCAAGATTGCGGCAGGTCTGATGATGCGCTTTGGCGCATACGTCATGGCTATGAAACAGGCCATTGCCGACGGCAAGATCGGCCGTCCGGTTTCGGGCTTCTCGCAGTTCACCTGCTGGTATCCCGATATGCCCGGCAACTGGCGTCAGAGCAAGAAAAACGGCGGCGGCGGCGCAATGATGGACATGGGCGTGCACTGCATCGACCTGATGCAGTATGTCACCGGCTCAAAGGTCAAGCAGGTTGCGGCGTTCCACGACACGCTGACGTTCCACTATGAGGTGGAGGACACGTCTACGGTTCTGATGCGGCTGGAAAACGGCTGCGAGTGCGTGGTGCAGTCCAACTTCAATATCCCGGACGAAGCCTCCAAGTGGCGTCTTGAGTTCTTCGGCGATCAGGGTCATCTGGTTGGCGAAAACATCATCGGCCAGATCGACGGCGGTACGCTGGACGCGATGTTCTGCGGCGAGGTTGGCGGCTATGACGCACAGCAGGACACCAAGGACGTCAAGGGCGAGCAGCTGGACGTGGAGTTCGGCAATATGTACACGCGCGAGATTGAGTCGTTCGGCAATTCGATCCTGAACAATCTTCCGCTGGAGGTTCCGGCGTCTGATGCGGTGCAGGTGCAGCGCGTTATGGAGGCGGCCTACCGTTCCAACGACAACAAGTGCGTTGTTGATCTGTAATTCAAAGAAAATTCCACAATCATGCTTCCCGCGCCGCCTGCGGCGCGGGAAGATAAAAAGAAACTGATTCCATAACGGTAGCGTCAATGACGCGAAGAGGTAAACTATGAACAGACCACTCGATTTTGCGGTCGGCTTGTTCAATTGCTGCCGCGATCCGTAACTGCTTCAGAATGTCCGTCTGTCAACAAACTGATATTCTGAAAGGAGTCAATTTTAAATGGAGAAGAAAGCATCGGATTTCCGGTATAACACCGGCGAAACCAAAGTCCCGTGGGCTGCGGTCGGCGAAAACTATAACGCGCAGGATTTGATGACCATCATCCGGTTTATGATGAAAGGCAAGGGCGAGGCCTACGACGAGGCGCTGAAAACGGTTGAGAAGGACGTTCTCGCGCTGGACAAGGTTTCCGCGCCCCCGGCAAAGCTGTCGCTGGACGTGGAGGTTGGCAAGGCCGAGAATATGTGCGACGAATATCTGCACACCACTGGCTCTACATTTTTGACCAACTGCACAGCGGGCTTTGAGATTGCCTGCAAGTATACTGGACTGAAGCCAGGAGACGAGGTTATCGTCCCGGCCATCACGTTTGCCGCAACCATGGCGTATCCGCTTTCCATCGGCTGCAAGCTGGTGTTTGCGGATGTCGATCCGCTGACGCTGAATATGGATCCCAAGGACGTGGAGAAAAAGATCACCGACAAGACGAAGATGATCATCCCCGTCCACATTGGCGGCTATCCAGTCGATATGGATCCGATCATGGCGCTGGCCAAGCAGCACGATATTGTCGTCCTTGAGGACGCGGCGCACGCCTTTGGCGGCGAGTATAAGCACCGCAAGCTCGGCACAATCGGCGATTTTGGCTCGTTCTCGTTCCACGAGGTCAAGAACATCACCTCCTTTGGCGAGGGCGGCATCCTGTGTTCCAACGTGACAGAATTCCTGCCCGAGATGCGCCGCGCGCGCTTCCTTGGCACGGATTTCAGCAAGCATATCCCGAACTGGCTGTATGACGTCACCGCCATCCGCGGCAAGAACGGCCCGTTCGTCGCAACCAACTTCTCCACCACCGAGATTCAGGGTCTGGGCTTGCAGCTCCAGATTGCCCGAATCGACCAGATTATCGAAGTGCGCCGCCGCGCGTCCGAATATCTGACAAAGCGCCTTTCCGCCTGCGACGCTCTGATCCCGCAGGATCTGGGCAATGACGAAATCAAACCCACGTTCCATCTGTATCAGCTTCAGATCATCCCCGAAAAGGCGGGCGGCGATATTCAGCTGTTCAAGAAAAAGATGGACGCAAAGGGCGTCACGCAGATTCCTCACTTTGGCCCGCTGTATAAGTTCGAAATCCTGCGTGAGTATGGCTATGACGAAAAGGCAATCGCTGAGAGCTGCCCGGTGTGCGAGGAGGTATTCAACCACCGCTTTACGCACTTCCCGGTCTACGGCCTGACGCCGGAGCAGCTGGACTATATGGCCGACGCGATTCTCGAGTCTGTTGACGAGATGCAAAGAGGCGTGTAAGCGGCCAACGTTCGTAAATTTGCAACTGTTTTACACTTGAAGAAATGAGGTTTTAACATGAGCGAGAAAAAAGAAATTGTCATGAATGGCGCTGGCGTTGCCGAGCTGGGCTTCCCCGGCTGGCCGCAGTTTGACCCGAAGAGCAAGGCGGAAATCGCCGAAGCACTCGACACCGGCGCGGTCTGCTACTGGACCGGCCATAAGGGCATGGAATTTGAGGACAAGTTCGCCAAGTGGTGCGGCGCAAAGATGGCAATTTCCTGCACCAACGGCACGGCTGCGCTGCACATCGGCATCGCAACGCTGGGCATCGGCCCTGGCGATGAGGTGATCGTGCCGTCCTACTCGTTCATCGCGTCCTCGTTCGCGGTGGTGCAGGCGGGTGCGGTGCCCATCTTCTGCGACGTGGATGAGAGCCACACCATCGACCCTGATGACATCGAAAGCAAGATCACCGAGCGCACCAAGGGCATTGTCATTGTCCATCTGTATGGCGTTGTGTGTGACATGGATCGCATCATGGCCATTGCCCGCAAGCATAACCTGTACGTTATCGAGGACTGCGCGCAGGCCATCGGCGGCAAGTATAAGGGCAAGTCCGTCGGCACGATCGGCGACGTGGGCTGCTTCTCGTTTGCACAGTCCAAGCACTTCACCACCGGCGGCGAGGGCGGCATGGTCGTCACCAACGACGAGGATCGCGGCTGGGAGGCACGTTCGTTCCGTGACCACGGCTATGACGTCAAGGCCAGAATGAATATGCTGGCGCTGGAGGAGAAGCTGCCCTATATCCACAACCGTGTGGGTTTCAACTTCCGTATGACCGAGATGCAGTCCATCGTCGGCATCAACGAGCTGGCGCGTCTGGAAACGTGGAATCTGCCGCGCCGCTTTGAGTACGCCAAGATGTACCGCGAGGCGCTGGGCAAGCTCGAGGGCGTCAAGTCGCTGCCGGTTGACACCGAGGAGCGTCAGTGCGCTTACTGGTGGTTCCCGATCATTCTGGATCTGGACAAGCTGGACATCGACGCGCCCGCGTTCCTTAAGGAAATGGCCGGCATGGGCATTCCCTGCTACGGCATTCAATGGCCGGAAGCATACGAGGAAAAGGCATATAAGGAGCTCGGCGGCTTTGGCTCGCATAAGTTCCCGTTCTGCTCCAAGGAGTACACCCGCGAGGGTCTGACGTATGAGGGCGTTGTATGCCCGGTGGCAAAGAGCCTGCGTGCCCGCACGGTGAACCTGTTCCTGCATCCCACGTGGGAAAAGGAGCACATCCAGAGAGTCATCGACGCGTTCACCACAGTGCACAACGCGCATCTGAAAAAGTAAAACAGCAGAAGCTGTATAAAACCGGCAAGCTGCCGCAGCCAACGGCTGCGGCAGCTTTTGCAGATACAGGAGGAAACAGAAATGGCAAATTTACAGGCTGGCTTTGCACGCGTGGACGTTACCCCGCCGCTTGGCATTGAAATTTCGGGTTATTTTGTCGAGCGCTTTGCGTCCGGCATTCTTGACGCGCTGGAGGCTTCGGCGCTGGCGCTTCGCTGCGGCGACGATCAGGCGATTTTGATTGCGCTGGACAATCTGATGATCGACAAGGAGACGATGCACGCCTATCGCGCGGCCATCGCCAAACGAACCGGCGTCAAGGCGGAGGCAGTGTTTATCGCCTGCTCGCACACGCACACAGGGCCGCTGGTTGGCAAGAGCGAGCTGGACGAAAACAAGTACGGCGAAAAGGAATATGGCGACTATCTGGGACGCAAGCTGTGCGACTGTGCGGTGATGGCAGTGCGCGACATGACGGATGCGAAGATGGGCTACGCCGTGGGCTGTGCGCCGCATATCGCATTTGTGCGCCGCTTCCGGATGAAGGATGGCTCAATCCGCACAAATCCCGGCGTGAATAACCCCGATATCGTTGCGCCGATCGGCGATGTAGACGAGCGGGTGAACGTGCTGCGCTTTGTGCGCAAGTGCGCGCCGGATATTGTAATTGCCAACTTTGGCGTACACCCGGACGTGGTGGGCGGCGACGAGATTTCGGCGGACTTCCCGCGCTTTGTGCGCGAGACGACCGAGGCGGCGCTGGACAACGTGCGGTGCATGTTCTTTAACGGCGCGCAGGGCGACGTGAACCACGTGAATGTGCACCCTGTGGGCGGCGATGCAAACGGTCTGCATCCGTGCTTTGACGACGCAGACCGCGGCTATGCGCACGCAAAGCACATGGGGCGCGTGATTGCGGGTGCGGTTTTGCAGGTATATGAAAAGGTGCAGTTCTGCGATGTGGACTGCGTCCGCGCTGCCGAGCGGATTGTAAACGCGCCGTCGAATATGCCGACAGCCGAGGAGGCCGCGCGCGCGGAGAAAATTGTGGAGCTGCACAACGCCGGACGCGATGCAGAGCTGCCGTTTGCGGGCATGGAGCTGACGACGGCGGTAGCCGAGGCGCTGCGGATGAAGCATCTGAAAGACGGCCCGGAGACGTTCCCGCTGCCGCTGAGCGGCGTACGCGTAGGACCGGTTGCGTTCCTTGGCATCCCCGGTGAACCGTTTACGGGCATCGGCCGGGGGCTGAAAGACGGTTCGCCGTTTGCCATGACGCTGCCGTGCTGCCTGACGAACGGCGCGGAGGGCTATTACCCAATGAAAGAGGCGTACGACGAGGGCGGCTATGAGGCCAGAAGCTCCAACTTTAAGGCTGGCATTGCCGAGCTGCTCATCGACGAGGGCGTCAAGCTGCTGAAGTCGCTGTAAAAAAGAGAAAGCGTCCTTTCCTGGCCGGGGGAGGGACGCTTTTTTGCTGCGCGCAGGGACGAACAGAGTCGTCTGCCCCCACAAACGCATGGCCGGCAATGTGTACAGGATTCCGATTACAGAGACGAGATTTGCTAAGGATGTTTTCTGCCAAAAATAAGCTCGTCAGCCTGTGCTTCACAGGCTGGCGAGCGGAGCGGGGCGACCTATGCCGCCCCGCTGCTTTTTTGCGATTGCTTATTTGCCCTGATATGCGCGGAAGAGGAAGGTGACAATCTGCGCACGCGTGCAGGAATCGTTCGGCATGAGCTTGCTGCCGTTGCCCTGTACGATTTCCTCAGCAAGCGCCCAGTTCATCGCGGGAAGCGCGTAGCCAGGAACGGAATCGGCGTCAGAGAAGCCGGACACCAGCTCCTGCAAGGTGACCGCCTCGGACGCAGCGTAGCGGAACAGAAACGCGACGGCTTGAGCGCGGGTGCATTCGCTGTCGGGAGAGAATGTGTTCTCCGTTGTGCCGGTGGTGATGTCCTCGCTGAGCGCCCAGCGGACGGCCTCGGCGTAGTAGCTGCCTTCGGGGACATCGCTCATGTTCATGGCGTAGTTCACCACGGGAGAACCTGCGGCACGCCACAGGAACGTGACGATCTGCGCACGGGTGCAAGGCTGGTTCGGCCCAAAGAGACCGTTGCCGATACCGCCGGTAATGCCCTTTTCCTGCGCCCACTTCACGGCCTCGTAGTAGTAGGCGCTGGTGGACACATCACCGAACGGGCTTGTCTCAACTTCCTTGACAAAGGTAGCATTGACTTCAACCTTGCTGGCGGGCATGGTAAAGGTATATTTGCCGTTACCCTTGTCGGTCAGTTTCGGCTCATTTCCGTTCTTGTCAATCACGGTGAGTTCATCCAGTTTGAAGCCGTCGTCCGGCTTGACGGTAATCGTCACGGTGCTGCCGCTGGCGGCAATTTTCGTGCTGACGGTCACAGTGCCGTTCTCCGTTTTGTCGGGGGTATTCACAGGATAGCTCGGGAAGAAACTGCCGGAAGAAAAACCGCCACCGGAAGAAGGCTTTTCGACCAGTGCTGCGATGGCATCTTCAATGGCTTTTGCCATTGCATCCACTTCGAATTGCTCTGTGATATTCTTGCCGCGCACAACAGCTTCAAGTGCTGCTTTCACAGCGGAAAAATCTATATAATCGTTCTCGTTCAGAGCATTCGCCTTTGCGATGGCTGCATCAACTGCGGTATAATCGGCAGGTTTGAAGGTAAGATCAGAGATCGCGCGTTCAATAGCCGCCGCCATTGCATCTACTTCAGCCTGCTTTGCGATGACCTTACCTCGAATCACAGCTTCTGCCGCAGCGCTCAGCGTCTTGATAGATTCGTCGGTGTATGCCGTCAGGTCTGCGGGGATCTTGTCCAGCGCAGCATCAACCGCGGAGTAATCCGCCGGTTCTGCACCGCAAAGAACCTGTCCGTTCACAAAAGACCATCCGTTACTGTTGTCACCGTTATTAAGTGCGGCTGCAAAATCTTCGGTTTTCATTTCTTCCTGCGGCTTTGCAGCTGCAGATTCGTTCTGGTTCTTAATACTGCTGTTTTCCTCAGCAAAATAGCAATTGGTTATTTCGCTTCTCTTGGTCGCATCCTGCATCGCAAAGGCATACCGAAAGGGTGATGAGCCTGTTACACTGCCGATTGCAAAGCAGCTTGTAATGGAGCCATAGTAATTTGGGTCAGAGGCATCGGTACCTACAAAAGAGGCCATAGCAGCCGCAGCCTGTGATACATTGCCACTTGCATAGCAGTTTTTGATATTCAGACCCCAAAGGCCGCCGGCAAAGCCGCCTGTATATGCGCCGCCGGTAACATTGCCCGTGGCGTAACAATTTCGAATAATCCTTTCTGCATCTGTTTTGCCGTTTCCTTTGCCGATAAATCCGCCGACATTCGCACCGCCACGGGAATCTGCCTTCACATTTACCGTCACATCGGATCTGCTGTATGTGATTTTCGCTGCTTTTCCCAATTCACCAATCAGTCCGCCGATAGACCCCTTACCGGCTTTTTCCGTAATGCTGCCGGATACGCTGCACTCGTTGATAAGCTGCGTTTCATCCAGTACACCTACAAGCCCGCCGACACAGTATGCAGCAGCATAAACGTTGCTCGGTGCGCTCATATCCATAGTCAAACCTGTCACATGGCAGTTTTCAATGTATCCGCCTGAATAACCAACCAGACCGCTTGCAAATCCGATGACAGCACCTATCGAAGCAATCTTTGCTATACCGTGGATAGAAACAGTGTCCAGATTTAAGTTGCTGATTTTTCCCGCTGTTGCACCAAACAACCCAAACACATCCGCTTCTAGCGGCGCGGTCTCTGACCCAATGGAAACGTTAGAGATGGTATATCCGTTACCGTCAAAATTACCGGCAAAGATGCGATAATTCGAACCCTCCAACAGTGCATCGGAAAAGGAATTTCCAATCGGTGTCCAAGGCAGCCCGTTCAGGTCTATGTTGGCCGTCAATACAAAATTCTTCCCCGTGTAGGTTTCTCCACTATTCACAGAGCTTGCAAGATATGCAAGCTCTGCTCCGTTAGCGATCTGATAGGGATCGCTCTCCGTTCCGCTGCCGCCTGCAAAAGCAGTGGCGATACTGCCGTCCCATGCGCCGTCCGCCGCCAGCGCTGCCGTAGGCAGCAGCGTCAGACACAGGATCAAGGCCATTACCGCGCTTACGATTCGCTTTTTCATAGACATTTCTCCCTTCGTGATCAAGGCTCATTCCGTAGGGATATCCCTACGGGAAACGGGGGTACCCCCGTTTCCGATGCCCTTCTGTTTTCATTCCGTAGCTTAACACGCTCTTTCCGAATTTTCAATAAACCTTGCGCGAAATGCGGTCGTTTCTGCGCGAATAGATAGCATCTCCGGTTGAAATGTGTTATACTGATAAAAAACAGTCTGTGAGGAGGCACTATGAATACTATCGGCATTTCTGTGATCTCTAACCGCACACATATCACGCTGATGGCAGAGGATATTCTTTATCTCTCGCTGAGCGGCAGAAAGACGGCGATCCATATTACCGGCGACCGAATTTATGAGACCTATACCCCTATTGATGAACTGGCAAAAAATCTTGGCAGTACCTTTATCCGCGTGGATCGATGCTATCTCGTGTCTGCCAAGGCAATCCACGATGTGACGAAAACGATCGATCTGATCAACGGAGAATCACTGGATTACGCACGCCGCCGCAAGCGGGAGATCGTGGAGCAGGTACGCATCGAACGGCAAAAGATCGGTCAGACATTGGAGCGCAATGACGCTCCCACCTCGCGGGAGGCGTACCACCGTCACTACGCCAGCTTTGACCATATGTCCTTTGCCTTCACCGATATTGAAATGGTGTTCAGTGAGGAACATTCGGCGGTGGACTGGATCTTCCGCTACGGCAATCGGGCGCTGGCGGAGCTGGAAAAGCTGCCGCTGGAGCAGCTGATCGACCACTCCTTTGGCAGCATCTTTCCCAATATGGACGCCAAGTGGCTGCGGGTCTATGAGCGCACGGCGCTCTATGGCGAAACTCTGGAGATCACCGACTACAGTCCGGAAATCGACACAGAACTCAAAATCATCTGTTTCCCAACCTTTCCGGGACACTGCGGCTGTATGCTCTTTGACCGCCGGACGATCCAAACGGTGCAGAGCAGTACATCGGAGGACAACCGGGCGAAACCATAGGCGGTCGGTTGATTCCTGCTTCCGCATAATCAGGCAGAAACACCCTGCTTTCATGCGTCTTTCACAGCTTTATATGCAAAATGTTGCAAATGCCTCGTGAGAGCAATCTCACGAGGCATTTGTTCGTTCACTGCACCAGCTGACTGCTTCTTACATCTCCAAAGGTGGGGCACGGTCTGCACTCTTTCGTAGGTATCATTTGGAATAAGAAACCTGTGTGTTTTATGAACGGTTTGCAATGCAGACCGTTCTTTTTTTGTCCTGCAAAACAATTTTCTGAAAACTGGCCAAAAAGCGTTTTTGAAATTGTAGTAAGGGTAGAGAGAAAGAAAATCCCAGCAGCGAATGTTCCCAATGGTGTTATCATCATTAACAGCTTGCACATTGAAGAAGTAACGCTGCCGCCCTACATGGACAGGCCCGCCGACACCCGCGCCGGATGCAAGCACCGCTGCACCGACGCTGCCATGGAGCATTTCAGAGCCGAGGTCATGGAGCTGTGTCACCGGGAAAACCTCTATCAGATCGACTTGCTCCACGGCAGCGCCAGCCGCGTCACCGAGCGCGAGTATTGGGAGAAGAAAAAGGGGCAAGCCAAGCTGGACGAGAAAGCCGATGCCCTTGCCGCCGAGGGATTACCTGCCAAGCCTACTAAGTTTGAAACCGACAAGGAGAAGTTGCGCAAGATCATCCGAAAAGCCCTTGACAAGGCAGGCAGCTTTGACGAGTTTTCTTCCCTGTTGCTGCAACAGGGCGTGATCGTCAAGGAGAGCCGTGGACGGTATTCCTACCTGACTCCGGACAGGCCGAAGCCCATCACGGCACGGAAGCTGGGTGACGATTTTGACAAGACTGCCGTGCTTGCCGCATTGGAGAGAAATGCCCTGCGTCCAGTGAATATCGTAACGAAACGCGATGCTACCCGCTGCCGCCGCATCTGCCCTAGACCGGACACAGCTCCAGCAGAGCATACAGAGTGAGCCGCAGCTCAGTGCCGAAGCCGTCCGCGCCATGCTCTGGTGCAATCAGACCGGCATCACAACACGGGACAGCGATCTTCCCGATCTGCTGGATGCCTCCGATACCCGTATCAGCCGCTATCAGATGACGTCGTTTCTATTTTATCTGTGTACTTACGAGCTGCAGCCAGAAGGCTAAGGATATGATTTGAAACGATCTTGATAATTGACCGACATATGAAGATGCGCTGCTTGTAATTCTGCAAGCAGCGCGTCTTTATATTTTTCCTGAAATGTTGTTTTTGCAATGATATGACCGTGACTACTATTTGACTACTATCATCCGAAATCCCCAAAAAGCCGATTTGCCCAGTGTTTTCAATGGTTTTGCAATCATTCAGAAAAGACGAACATTCTCGCCAAAAACCGTATAACCCTTGAAAACACAGCACTTTATCCGGATGCACCTGAAGACTCCGAGCGTCGACATTGCTCCTGTCAAGCTCTATCCTTATGTAAAAAAGCAAGACGCAAACTCATGCATTTGAGTTTGCGTCTTGCTTTTGCCCGTACCGACTGTCCTCCATGACACATCGTGTACCTATGGGGTGAGACAGTTGAAGCTTCAAGGTTTTTCTCTGGTGCGCGGTACAGGACTCGAATTCAAGAAAAGTTCTCTTTTGTAACAAATTCCATTAAATTTTGTGATAAATAGTTCCGAAACTATAAAACATGGTATCAGTCAGTCCAGTTGTTTTATAAGAGCTAACGCTATAAAGGGTACAAATAAGGGTAAAATCAAAGCTCAAGAAAGGACTGTCACACAATGGAAATTACATATAGCAAGTACGGAGATTACTACCTGCCGGATCTGGTACTATCCAAGGAAGAACCGGCAACCTATGGTCGCTTTGGCCGTATGCGGCTCAAGTATCTGAAAGAGCATCGTAGAGCGACCTATATCAATTTAAAAACCTCTGGGGACCTGACACCTCATCTCAACGAGATTGACCGAGAGGCAAACGAAATGCTGCAGCTCTTGATCGAGCAGGTGGCGCAGGCGCAAGGCATTACGGAGCATATGAAGGCCGCTGACCAGTTGGCGTGGGTCGGAGCGATGAACAATACCCGAAATGCAGCGAGGGAGGTTGTGCTGCACAATCTGGTCTTTCAGTAATAGCCGAACAGCAAGGCAGGGCATCAGGAATAGAAAACGCACTTCAGAAGCATATTGATAGTTCCATAGAGGCCCTTAGACATTTTTGAGACGGGAACCATGAGCATTTTTAAATCATCCGCCGTGATCTCATCAATATACCTATACCGATCTCCAATGGGCTCAATGATATGCTTTTCCATAGCCTTTCGGTATCCTTCCAGGGTGTTCGGTCTGACTGTGGCCGATTTCATCTTAAGCCACTTCTCGCAGTATTCTCTTACAGTCGGATTGTTCTTGCGGAAAATAGCATCCGCTATCGCTTTGGAGGCAACCTGTGCTCTAGGCGAAGGTCACAGGGTACTTCTCCTCGGAGAGAATGTAGTGGCTGTCGGTGCTGATTTCCCTGACATAGTAGCTGCCAAAGGGAACATCGCTCCTGAGCGTGGCCTTTCCGTTTTCGCCAAGGGACAGAATCTCAATGAGACCGTCCGCAGGAATGACAGCACCGTCTGCTGCGGTGAGTTCCTCTACGGCATAGAGGCCGAAGGTCACAGCAGAAAACTCGTTATTCATGCCGATACCGTCCGCTTACCTTGCACAGTTTGGAGAGGGCGTGAACAAGAACAAGACCTTCAAAGATGTGTACGGCTGGGGAGCTTCTTCTGCTGTAGAAATCCTTAAAAACCGTGAGTATCTGGGGCATACGGTCAATTTCAAAACACGCAAGCATTTTAAGGACAAGAAAAGCCATTATGTGCCGAAGGACGAATGGACGATTTTTGAAAATACCCATGAGCCAATCATCGACCAGCCAGCCTTTGACCTTGTGCAGAAAATCCGTGGGAATGTCAGACGCTACCCGAACAGCTGGGGCAAAGCAGCTCACCTTACTGGCTTGCTTTATTGCGCCGATTGCGGCGGCAAGATGTATGTCCACCGCACCAACAACAGCAAGCGCATTCCACAATAGCCTGCCGCGGCATTTGCTGTAAGCATACCACAGCGGCAAATTGCGCGGCATATGAAGAGCTTTGCAGTCTGTACGGAAAAACATCGGACTGCCTTATCACGATGTGCGGCGCCGGACTCGAGTCAGATCATTAGGATCGCCGCTTGATTGGAATCGTTCTTGAGATACCGGAGGAAGCCCTCTTTTTTGCCAAAGGGCAGAAAAGAGGGCTTTTTTGAGAGTAGGAGTATTTTTGACATAGAGAAGATAAGGTTCAAAAGCAATGATTTTCGGATGACTATTCGTTGTAATAAATAAGAGGCTGCCCGGCAATACAAGATGAAATAGTGCATAAAATGCAAAAGCGTTGACTTCTGATAAGGTGGCATGGTAGAGTTTCTAATAACTATAGCTTACCTTTTTTCCAATCCTTAGCCAAGGACAATCGTCTTTGAAACAGAGTTGGACCTCTGTGTGCTATCATTAGGAAAGCCGTATAGAATACCCCTCAACAATAGTTATAGAGCGTTATAATTATGATTGTTGGAAATACAGTGGCAGGAGTTATTCTCTCGACCGACAGACTACGACCAAATGGAGAATTCAATCTCAACGGAACAAGAGCCAGTAAGAAAAAATCTTACCGGCCCCTGTTCTGCTGTGAGATTATAAGAGAGATGGTATCACGCGGCTTCAAGCCTGCTTGCCCTGCGTGAGCAGGCTGACCGCAAAGTAAACGATCACGGCAGGTAGGACGGGGAACACGCTGGAATAGGGCGGTGTGAAGAAACCAAAGCTGATTAACAGTGCGCACACAATGCCAGCGATAGTGGATGCCAAAGCACCTTTGGCGGTTCCCCGCTTCCAAAGCAGACCACCGACAAAGGGGACGAGACAACCAGAGGTGAGAATTGTGTATGCCATAGAAAGAAGGCTGAGAATGTTGTTAAACATCAAAGCGACACCAATGCTGACAATGCAGACAATTACATTCAGGATATTCTGCATAACCTTAAGCTGCTTTTCACTGGCATCGGGGTTTATCATGCCTTGATAAATGTCATGAATGATATTAGTGGCAATGCCAATGAAGGCACCATCACAGGTGGACATGATGGCCGAAACAATAGCAGCAATTAAAAATGCACCAAAGATAGGAGAGAAGCGATAAAAAATCAAATCGATGAAGACACTGGCGGGGTCGACATTGGGGAACAATGCGATGCCATACATGCCCAGCAAAGGAGGAATGATTGCCATAACAATTAGCAGAAGACCTCCGTAAATATGCCCACGGACCGCAGCTTTTTCGCTTTTGGCAGAAGCAGTGCGCTGGAAAGCAGTTTGGTCAAAGAGCGCGGCGAGAATAGTTGGGATTGTCAGGCTGACCAGCGTTTCGGCGCTAAAAGGAACAGGATCAAAATATGTGGCGGGCAGAGTTGCCTGAATAGCAGCAAATCCTCCATCAATAATCATGGAAATCAGCGCAAAAATCAGACCAGCTACAATTACGGCAACCTGGATAACAGAGGTCATGTAAGCGCCCCACAAACCAGAGATGGAAGCGTAAAACAGAACGACTAAAGCGGTAATAATTATGCTTAGATTGCCGTCAATTCCGAAGGCTTGGAAGATCGCTTTGCCCGCAAGAATTTGCCCTGCAAACATTGCAACATAGCTAAGTGGCGTTGAAATGCTGTAAATCAAACGGGTAGACTTGTCATTGTAGCGAGTTTTGAAATAATCCGACAGGGAAAGATATCTGTTGCGATAAAAAAACTTGGCAACTAACACACCGACTAACAACCATGAGATACCACAACCGATGCCGTACCATGCACCAGCTATTCCGTAGATGGCGCCGCTCTCTGCGCCACCTACTACAAAGCCGCTTCCAATGTGCGCGCCGACGGCTCCACCGATAATCATTATAGTTGTAGACTGCTTGGCCGCAGTAATGGAGTCGTTAAATGTTGCGGCAAACTTGCGACCATACAGACCAATACCTATCATTCCGGCGAGGTAAACCGCCATAACAATTATAATTAAAGTTTGCGTCGACTTAATGGTTCTCCCTTCGATCTATTTTGATTCCGTTGGTCGAGAGTCAGTGCAGATCGTCTAAATGGGGGAGTTCTTGGATTTCTTCTTTGCGTAAGGCGGCAAGTTTTTCTTCAAACAGGTCAACAAGTGCGCCCGGGGGATTGGAGCGAGCATAGTCCCACATTTCCTGATTTTCCTTGGTACCAGGCAACTCCATTCCAATATTGAAGGTTTCCTTTGCATAGGGGACGATATTCCGAATACCTTGCAGATCGTATGCCATATTGCATAGTTCCTTATGGATATTCAGGGTATATGGAGATAGCCGAAGCATGCGGCGAGCAAGTGTCATGGCGGTCTCGTCAAGCTGATCGACACTGACCACTCGATTAAACAGGCCCAAACGGAAGCCCTCTTTTGCGGTGATGGGATAACCCGTGAGCAATTTTTCCTTGGCAATATTCATGGGGATTTTCCAAAGATCAAACGGGACATAATCTGTGTAAGACATCCCTAATGCAAACTCTCCATTATCCATAACCGTATTGTCAGCAGCTACAATGCAGTCGAACATCATAGCCATGAAATAGCCGCCTCCCAACACACGCCCCTTGATTGCGCCGATAACGGGTTTTTTTGAGGTGTACAGTTTCATCCAGAGATCAATCTCTTCCTGAGTATTGTCACGGCGGTACTCCCATGTGACATCACAGGCATCATTGTTGTTCAGACTTGCATCGGGATCACCAACATCAAAGCCGCAACAGAAGTTTTCCCCCTTTGCCGAAATGATGATAACCCGAACAGATGGGTCAGCGATTGCTTTAGTCATTGCTGAATCCAACTCCAAAAAAAGTTTGCGGCTGATACGATTGCCCTGATTGGGACGGTTCATCCAAATTTTGGCAATACTGTCTACTTGCTCGTACAGGATAGCTTGTTCAGACATAAAAGCACTTCCTCTTCTATTTTTTCTGCGCACGAAATAGGTGTCCATCGATATTTGCGGTGTTTTTGCCAAACTATGTGCCCAGTAACTGCAGTTTAGCACAATAACTTGGCACCGCACAGCATCAAAAATATGACATTTGTCAACAAAAAAATGACACGAAAATGTGCAGAGAATGATATAATAGCCAAAAAACTTGAGGTTATCGAAGGCTTTTGCTCTTTCTGCAAAACAGCCTATAACAAGTATAAGCTGAGATAGAACATAGGAGGATGCCGATGAACATAAAACAGTGCGAAACTTTTTTGAGGTTAGTTGAGGAGGGCAGTATCTCAAAAGCAGCGCAAAAGATGTTTTTTTCTAAGCAGGGACTTAGCCGTGCTATTCAAAGTCTTGAAAACGAACTAGGTGTTCAACTGTTTTTACGAACATCTTCCGGCATTACACTTTCCCACGACGGAGAACGCATCTTGCCAGAAATGAAGCAAATCGTAGAGTCGTCCTATTCGATTTTGAAAAAATGTAATGTCACGGACTGTAATAAGTTAAATATTCTTTTCCCGTTTGGCTTTTTTCTCTGCATCCCGCAGAATCTAATCTTTGATTTCATTGAGAAAAGACCTGAATGCCAGTTTTGCTATGGCTGCTCTAATGATATGGAGATTGAAGAAATGCTGCTTGATGGCGATTATGACTTGGCATTCTGCAGCAATTCTAAGAAGAACGAAAATCTGAATTATATTCACCTTTTTCGCAACTACCGTTGTTTCCTGATTCCCAAAGACATGGTATCGCCCTCTAAGCGGTTTATTGAGGTTTCCGACTTGTCTGGAATCAAAATTGCCGTTTCTGCGCCGGAAACTTACAATGACTACGCATATCTGCAGACAAAATTTGCTGAGTATGGAAAGGTGCCTGATATTTTCCCCTGCCGTGAAGGGAGCACATTGGTTTCTTTTGCAGGTGAGAAGAGAGGAGCTTCTTTTTTAATCAGCTCGTTGTCTAAAAACTTGCCCCATCCAGATACCCGCTATATTTTTTTCGAAGATTACATCTCCTCTGCATATGACATCAACATAGCCACAAAACGCGGCAAGCAGCTGAGTCTGATGGCAATACAATTTATCAAGCACTGTCAGAACTATTGTCAGGACATCTTAAAGCAGCGCCCAAACTTTCCGATGGATTGATTGCTGCATATTGAAATCATGGATGTGGCGTGTAATTAAAGTGGGGAGCATTGATATGCGAATGGAACCATTTGTCAGTATTACATTGTATTTGCAATGGTATCGCAATCCTACTGCTATATTAACTTCATATTAGTGGAGACAATCAGGCAAGCCATTGGAATATCGAATATCTATCGTTCCTGCCGACTATCCATTTGCTGTTTTAGCAGTTCTTTCGGCACTCCATCTAGCAGTTTCTCCGCCCGCTTGTAACGGCCTTCCAGCACCGCAAGCTTTGCGCGCTGCTCGGCGCTTTTGCGGCGCTCAGCGGTCAGCTCATCCTTCAGAGTCTCGTTCTCCCTGTCGCTGCGCCGCTGCTGGTGCTGGGCAGCGTCCGCTGCCGCCTGCATCCGCTGGATCTCAGTCTGAAATGATTCCACCTGCGGCAAGAGCTGTTTGAGCGTTGCTATTGCCTCCTCGCGCTTCTTACCTGCGTTGAACACATTGATGTCGATCAACGTAGTTTCCAGCCTTTCCAGTTTGGCATCCATCGCCGTGACTTTCTTGTACCATTGCGGCGTCAGGTGCCTGCGCTTCGTTTCAACGGCAGGTGTGCCGCGCTCCAGCTCCGGCCACCGTTCCGCCATGCAGGCGTAAAAGTCGTCCTGCCAACGGATCATACTTTTCTTGTTGCCGAGAATTTCTTTTGCGGACAGCCGCTTGTCCTTCGTCAGCGGCACGAAGCACAGGTGCAGGTGCGGCGTCTTTTCGTCCATGTGTACCACGGCGGAAAAGATATTCTCCTCTCCCACACGCTCTTTGAGAAAGCCGAGCGCCCGCTCAAAATACTCCGGCATTTCTGATTCATGTGCTTTTGCAAACTCCGGGCTGGTCGTGATCAAAGTCTCCACAAATTTCACGCTGTCCCTGCGCACCCGGCAGCCCGCCATGCTGATACGGTGTCGGATCTCCTGCCCGTAGCTCCAATGCGGCGCGACTATGTGGTAGTTCTGCATGGTACGGTTTTTGTCGATATCCGGATTGCTGGCGTAAATCTCTTTTGTCCGTTCGTGGTGGGCGCTCAGCGCCTTGGACGCGCCGCCCTTGTGCTTGGCAAATCGTAAAATGGCATAAGCCATCGTTGTTCCTCCTTCGTCGTCGTTTGGGGACGAGGGAGCGGAAAATCCCCACCACGACTTTCTGAAAAAGTGCGCCCGTGAGGTGTCGATACCGACACCTCACATTCTTCTTTTTCGGTCCGGTCAAAATCACGGACTGGCTGCGGCCAGTCCGTGATTTCTCCCGTCCCCCGTCGTGATGGGTATAACACACTAGACTTTGTGCCAAAGTCGTGTGCCAGCCGTTCCCTCTGGACTCCCTTAAGCGGTCATTTCCCGCCGCCTGTCGACGCGGGAAATGACCTTGCCGGTGTACGGTATGTCCGATAATGTACGGTATTTTGAGGGGATACCCCCACTCCCATTTTTACCGTACATACCGTACATTACCGTACACCGTCCCACCGCAGCGAAAGGCTCTTGCCCTCTCTCGTGCGGTGGGCAACATAGCGAATGTCGTATTTCCGCAGCAGCGTATCCTGCTGCGCGTTCAGCGTCCGAGGCTGTGCGCTTATCTTTATGTAGGAGCAGCGCACCGTCTGCCGCGCCCATCAAGCCATTGGTGCCGGAGATGGTGTTGAACACGTCCTCCGCCCCCTCCTTGCGCGTGTGATGAACGACCAGCACGGTGACGCCGTAGGTGTCGGAAAACTCTTTCAAGCTTGCCAGCGTATCGTAGTCGGCGGCGTAGCTTCCGTTATCCGGCGTCCGGCTCCGCACCCGCTGTAACGTGTCAATAATGATAAGTACCGTGTCCGCGTGCTCGCTCCAAAAGTCGCTCAGCCGTTCCGTCAGGCCTTCGTCCAGTGTTTCGGAAAAGACGGAGAGGATCAGGTGCTCGCTGCCCTGCTCTGTCATCTGCGCTAGACGCTTCTGCAATCGCTCACAGGTATCCTCTAAGGCAAGATACAAAACCGTACCTTGCCGGGAAGAAAAGCCAAGGAAGGGCGCTCCCATGCTCACCTGATAGGCCATCTGCAATACGAGAAAGGACTTGCCGATTTTCGGTGCGCCGGCGAGGAGGTAAGTCCCCGCCGGCAGCAGTCCGTCGATGACCGCCGGGCGGACGCGAAAGCGTGTTTCCATCAGCTCCGGCATGGTCATGATCTGGATCTTTCCAAACCGCTTGTGCGTTTCCTCAATGTCTGTTATACTGTCTGTGCGTGCAAGCGCGGACGGCTGCTCCCCATCTGGTGCAACAGATGAAATCGGGGCAGTCGTTTCTTTTTCAGTTGCCATTCCCACCTCCCGTATTCTGCTCGATACAGTCGATGAGCTTGTCCTTCGGCACAAGCAGCCGCTTGCCGATGCGCAGCGTGGGAAAGGTCCCCGTGTTAAGGAGCTGGTATGCTCCTGCGCGGGAGATACTCAGCGCCTCCGCGGGCTGATTGGCATTCAGCACCGCAGGCAGATTTTCGTAGTTGTTGTTCATGTGTGACCTCCTCGAAAATGGAATTCCGGTATTACATCACCCTGGAACGAAAAGAATGCTTTGCACTATATGACAAGACGCTGGGAAGCCGCATGACCTATCTCGATCAAACGCAGGACCTCGGTCAATGTCTCATCGACCTTTATGATACGGACTTCTATGATGCCTACTGCGTATTGTCCGAGATCAATAAGCTGGTACAAACGGAGAAGAACGAGTCCGCATGGAGGAAGCTGCTGGAGCTGTCACTGCCGCTTTGCAAAGTGCATCCGTTCTTTGGGCTGCTCGCAAAGGAGCTGAGCGAGCTGGAATCGGCATACGCGCACGGTCAGGATGCTGACGCAGCGCTTGTCCTTTCATTTGCCAACGATTTTGAAGCCATCGTCAGCGATGCAAAGGCGCTGATCGAACGATGCCTGGACGACCGCTATCAGCCGGACTACTCCACGGCAGAGAGATACCGCGAGGCGCACTACGATGCGTTGCTCCGCTTCGACGATATGAGGTACGGCGAGCTTGCCACCGAGGAGGTCATGCTGGACGGTCCGGCGTATGACAGCGCCTACCATTACAGCGTGGAGCTGCTGCGCGAGCGTGGCATCAGGACAGCACTGCGCGAGGTGCTCTATCCCAACACCGTGCGAGACCTCTACAACTACCTGAAAGCCTATTGTCTCCGCCTGCCGCTCCCGATCCACAAGTGCAAAAACTGCGGCAGATACTTCGTTGTGACCGGCAACATCACGCAGGACTACTGCACACGGTTGATGGAAGGCTCGGAAAAGACCTGCCGCCAAATGGGAGCCGTCGTGCAATATCAGAGCAGGCAGATGAAGAATCCTGCCGCAAGGGAGTTTACGCGCTCCTACAAGGCACACAACGCCCGTGTGCGGTATGGAACGATGAGCAAGGCGGAGTTCACCGCATGGTCGAAGACGGCGCGGGAAAAGCGCGACGCCTGCATAGCAGGCAAGCTGTCCTTTGAGGACTTCGTGGCGTGGCTCGACAGCGACAAGCAGCGATAAAACAACGGACTGACTGGCCGTTTTATGATTTCAGAAGAAAAGGAGGAAACATTGGCAACACGAAAGACAAAAGGAGCCAAGGGCGGCGGCACGATCCGTCAGCGTCCTGATGGACGCTGGGAGGCACGCTATACCCTCGGCATTGATCCCGGAACGGGAAAGCAGATTCAAAAATCCGTCTACGGCAAAACGCAGAGGGAGGTGCGGCAAAAACTCACCGCGATCACCGCGGAGATCGACAATGGAACATACCAGAAGCCTTGCAAAATGACTGTGAATGAATGGCTTGATATTTGGCTGAAAGACTATCAGATCGGTGTCAAGGATTCCACAGCGTATCTCTACGAACGGCAGGCTAAGCTTTATCTGCGGCCTGCGCTCGGCAGTATTCCGCTTGAAACGCTAAAGGCTCACACGATTCAGCGCCTTTATAACTCGCTCTCGCAGGAACACGACGGACAACTCGCCCTAAGTGCTAAATCCATCAAGAATATTCACGGTGTGCTGCACAAAGCGCTCCAACAGGCCGTTCTTCTCAACTACATCCGCTACAATCCGACGACTGCGTGTGTTCTGCCCAAAATCGTCAAAAAAGAGATTCATCCGCTGACCGACCAACAGACCGCTCAGCTTTTGAATCTCTTGAAAGGCAGCAAGTATGAAATTCCGCTCACCGTCGATCTCTTCACCGGCTTGCGCGAAGGTGAGCTGCTCGGATTGATGTGGGATTGCGTGGATTTTGAAAAGGGTACGATTCTCGTCAATAAGCAGCTCCGCAGAAGCCAGCGAAAGGGCGGGACCTATTACTTCTCCCCACCGAAAAACAACAAGAGCCGCACCATCACACCCGCGCCGTATGTGATGAAGCTGCTGCAAGCACAGAAAGTGCAGCAGGCCAAACATCGTCTGATGGCAGGTCCGGCGTGGGAGGACAGCGGCTTGGTGTTCACCAATGAGTTTGGACGCTATGTCTCCTACCGTGCGATCTCCGACTGCTTCAAGCGTATCGTGAAACGCATCGGCCTTCCCGACGCAAGGATACACGACCTTCGCCATACTTACGCCGTGAACTGCATCCGCGCCGGTGATGACATCAAAACCGTGCAGAGCAATCTCGGTCATGCGACTGCCGCCTTTACCCTTGACGTCTACGGTCATTTCACAGACGATATGCGCTCGGTCAGCGCGCAGCGTATGGAAGGCTTCATTACAAATGTTCTCAATTTATAAAGGGTACGATAAAGGGTAAAAGGCGTTTCAGGGCAGCAAAAAAGCCTTGAAACTCAGTAGTTTCAAGGCTTTTTTCGTGGTGCGCGGTACAGGACTCGAACCTGTGACCCCATGCACGTCAAATAGCTACGAACACGCATTTTGTGGAATTATGTTACAATAACACGGAACAAAGCGGAATAAATGCAACATCGCAGGATTAAATGCCTCGCTATTCCTCTTCATTCCTTTGCGGTTGCTAACAAATCCCTAACAGGTCTACTCCCGGTACATTTCCTGCAAGCGCTTCACTTCTGCCGCTTTCTTGATCTGCTTCTCGTGCAGATAGTCATAGATGGCCTTCATCTCTGCGGGCGGCTCGCCGTGCTCCTGCCGGTATTTCTGGATCGCGCCGGTCACCTCGCCGTGCAGCAGCATCATGTGACGCAGCTCGTCGGTCGAAAGGTCATAGAACGTCTTGGAAAGCGCGGGGTTATCCGCCTTGTACTTCAATGCGCATTTGGCGTACTTCTCCGCGTCCTCGACCTCTTCGTCGACCATTTCGCAAAGTTTTTCAATCAGTTTCATGCCGCACCTCACAGTTTCACGACGGTCACCGCAAGATTATTCACGACGGATTCAACGCCGCCGAGCGCCAGCGACAGCAGAGCGCCGTCACAGCCGCAGGCGTTACGCACAATGGCCGTGATCGTGAGGTTCGTCGTGCCGTTTGCCGCAACGGTGCTGCTGGCCACCGCGCCGATGATGGGAACGCCGTCCTTCTGCGCCGTCAGACTGACCGTGCCGGCGGCAGAGGGGGACACCGTTGCGCTGATGTTGATCAGGTAATACCCCTGGCCGCACATCGTAATCGTGTTGCCGTCCTGGCGGATATTGCAGCCGAAGCGGCGCGCCGTGCTGCCGACCGGGACAATGCCGCCTACGGGTACGGTGGGCGCGCTCGTGTTGGTGGTGTAGATCGCAGACTTGCTCATAATATCATTCCTTTCTCAAAATAAAAAGCGGAGCAGCTGTTGCCGCCCCGCTTGCCTCGCCGAATAGGGCGTCAGATGTTGCCGTTGCCGCAGCCGCAGCCACAGAACGGGGAGTTGCCCGCGCTGTAGGTGTAGCCGCTGGGATAGCGCACGACACCGCACATCTGCTCGCGCAGATAGAGCTGGTTGTTGGCCTGCTCAAGCTGTGCGATACGGCCTTCGAGCTGGCTCTTTTCGAGCGCTGCGAATTTAGCGTCGATGTTGGCGTTGATGGCGTCAAGGCCGCGCTGCGTGGTGCAGCAGCAGTCTGCCATCTGGCGCTGGATGTCGTTGCCGGTCTGCATGATGGCCATGTTCGTGCCGTTCTGCGCGAGCGCGACCTCCTTGCCCAGCTGACCGATGCCGCCCTGCATCTCGTAGCCGAGATTGCAGATGCCGTTGCCGATGTTGGTCAGGCGGTCATTCAGCTGGCCGAACTGCTGGCCGAAAAGGATCTCCTGCTGCGACGCAGCCGTGGCGTACTGGCCGTAGTCGCTACTGCGGTTCATGCCCCAACCGTTCCCCATAAAGGCGAACAGGAAGAGAATGATGATCCACCATGCGCCACCGTTGCCCCAGCCGTCATTGTCGCGGGTGACCGCGGCGATATCGCTGAGAGACATACCGTTATCCATGTTGAGTTCTCCTTCCTTGAAAGATTTATCAATAAACCGTGTCGACCCGGCTTATTCCAGAAATTGCACGAACTCCTTTGCCTGCTCTTGGAGCTGCTGGAACTGAGCCTGAGACATCTGCCCGGACTGCAAAAGTCTTTCGACTTCCTGCTGCGCCTGCTGCGGTGTCACGCCTCGTGCAAACTTGCGAAATTCTCCCAACATCGCAAGAGGGTTATTTGGTCTTCTGCTGCTTTTCTGCAGCATCTGCATCATCGGATTTGGCATTGAGTATTTCCTCCAATCTCTTCACGCGGTTTTCAAGACTGTTGACGTCTACCGGCGCAGCCGCCTGATACGGCGCGACTGTGTACGGCGTAACGGTGGCATACCCCGCACCATCCGTCTGTTTGAGCCAGACAATGGGGTCGTTCTCGTCCATCAGCAAAATAGAGCTGTTTGGAGCGAGCCTGAACGCCTCTGCGCCATTTCTTCCGTTCACGCGGGTAATTTGACCCGCAAAGCCTTGCATCGCTCCTGCGCCGTTCTGCTGGCTTGCAGGGGCATATCCTGAATAGGGGTTATACCCCATCTGATAAGGGTTGCCGAAATATCCCATGCGCGCACCTCCTTTTGTTGCTTTTATCGTACAAAAAAACGGGCGCTCAAAAGCGTCCGTAAAGTGTATGAAAAGTGCGTCGAAACCCGTCGAACGATTCCCCTTGCCTTTTCACGTGAAACATGATATTTTAATTTTGCAGGTCATTCCCGGCCTGTTTTTACACAAGAGAAGTGGCCTCACCGTTCGGTGGGGCCGTTTCTCTTTTCGTATACTTCTGATGCCATTTTGCGGTATGCGCGCCGCCGGTATTTCTTCACTGCGTCAATAGATAGGTTTCGTTCCATTGCCACCTGCACGCAGCTTTTCTGCCGCACGTCGCACTCAATGATGCACGCCGCCTCATCCTGCGGCAGCTCGAAGGATAAAACGTATGCCACGGCTCGTTTCGGAGCCATCGCGGATAACTCCGCCCGGATACGCTTGTGCTGACTGTCCATGCCCCGTGTGGGACGTTGCAGAGCGCTTTCGCGTGGCTTTCGCCGTCCGCTCCCCCTTTTATTTTTTCGACCGCTCCAACATGGCAATAACCTCTTGCCGCGTGATAAGCCGCTGCGGCGCGCTGCCGTCCGTGATGCCCGCAGCCTTTGCCGCCGCCCAGTCCTTTGCCGCCCACGTGGAGACGGGCTTGGTGCCGAGCTGTGCCAAATATGCGTCCATCATCTTGTTAAACGTTGCCTGATCCATGTACTCCTCCATTTCCGGCGGGTAGTGCCCCACCAAAATCGAACTCCCTCCGTATCTCCCGTGATCGTCCCATTGGAAGTGGGGCTTGTCCGGGAATTTCTTCCAGTCGCCGCCCCACGAAAAGCCGACCTGCTTGCCGATCTGCCCGCAGCGGGCAAAGAACGACGGATCGTCGTACTCGTGCCCCTTGACGTTTTTGCAGATGTCGAACGCCAGTCCCGCCTTGACGCTGTGGAACGTCGGCCTTGTCGCGGTCTTTGCCGCGTAGCCCATGCGCGCAAGATAGCGCTGGTACTCGTCATCTCGTACCGTCTCGGTAACAAGCACCGGCAGCCCCGCCTCCTTGCAGAGGTCGAGGAAGATGACGCAGTTTCGCCGCACGTCCGCCCGCAGGTCGGCAATGTCCCTACTGTGATACATCGCCGTCACCCTTGCCGTCGATCACGTCCTGCGCCTTCTGCGACTGCGTGCCGAAATAGAACGCGATAATGACGGCGTAAATGGTCATAAAGTCCTGCGAGATGTTTCCCGTCACTGCCATATAGGCGAATACAGCGGTCAGCACCAGCGTCACGATGCTCTTGACGCTCATGAGGTTTGCGATACGTTTGATGATTCTTTCGTTCATGTTATTCGTCCTTTCCCTTAATTTTGATTCCCGCCAGCAGGCCAAGCTCTGCCGTCCACGCCGCGAACCATGCAACCGTCAGGCTGTCCGGCACTACCTTGTCATGCGCGGTCAATACGAGCACCGCAATGCAGTACCAGCAGAGATTGAGCACTGCCGCAATGACGTACTTGTCCCGCTTTCTCAGCTTTTTCATAATGCCACCCCCGATAGCAGCCACGCGATAAACGCGCCCGCCAGCGCCGCGAGAGCCTTGTCGACCAGACTGTCCCAGCGTTTCCCTGCCTTGCCCGTGATGGCTTTCACGTCCTCTTTGATCTCCTTGACATCGCCCTCGACGGTCTCCTGCTTGGTCGCCAACACTTCAACAGACGTTGCCAGTCTGTCAAGTGCTGTCTGATGCTCCTGTAACTTGTTGATTCGGTGGGTATTGATCTTGCAGCGCGCGTCAATCAGTGCAATCGACGCATCGTCATAGTGCTTGGAATTGTCCATTGGTTCGCCCCCGCTTCCCTTAGTATGTCCTTCCATGAGCGTATCACGTCTCCTGCATGGTTTTCACCACGGGAAAAGGGAACTGCCAAGAAATTATCAGCAGTTCCCTTCCATTTACGCCGCCTTTCTGCGCGCGATATTGAGCTGTTCGTCCACTCTCGCGCGGTTCCAGTGCCGCATGCTCTCGGGAACGCCCAGGTATTCATACATGGCCTTGCGCTGCTGCTCGTTCAGCCCGGAGCGGAACAGCATCTCCATGATCTGCATGCCGCGGCTCTTGTCGATTGGCTTGCCGTCGCGGTCTTTCAGCGTCTTGCATTCGCTCGCCGCCGCCCTGCACGCCGCAAACACGCCGGGGTCGATCCGGTACTTCTGCTGCGCTTCCTGCGCTTCCTGCACCCACTTGGTGGGGATCTCATACTGCCCGCCGGCAGTCGAGGCAAGCGCGGTTTCTTCGGCGTAGGTGTTAGCGTAGCTGAGTGCCTTGTCCTTTCCCTCGTCAGAAAGCATCTGAAAAGCCCCGCTGCCCGTCGCTTTTTCCTCCGCTTTGCGGTAGGTGTCGGTTCTCTGCGCTTCATAGCGGCTGAATGCGCCCGCGTCAAGATCCTTTGCGCTGAATTTCGCTTCTTTCTCTTCGCTTTCCGCATACTTCCCGCGCACGCCGAGAATGTCGAGCGCGTTTTTCGGCAGCGTGTAGCCGCCGTCCGCCTCAAGATGCTTATCGTACCGCTTCTTGAGCGAGCTTTGAATGCTCTCCCCGTTCAGACCCATCTGCTCCATCAGCTCGCGCCGCACGTGCTCATACGTTGCATAATCGCCCTGTTCCAGCGCATCATAGAGGATCCCGATAAACCGGCTTCTGTTGCCGCTGTTGGCGAGATTGTAGCTGAACTTCTCCACCTCATACTGGAAGCCGAGGCTGCCGCTCGCCTGTGCGATGGTGCGCAGCGTCGCCATCAGGTCGCGCTTGATGTTGGAGACCGGAAGGCCGAACATCTTGCTTACCGCCGCGATGAGCCCAAGCGTCGCTTCCTTGCGCGTTTTTTTACCGCTGCCGTCAATGCTCTTGATAAATGTCTGTCCGGCCTTAATCATATCGGCAAATACTTCCATGTCCGGGCGTGACACATCGTAGCCCTGCGCAAGGGAGAGAATGTCCTTTGCAAACGGGATCTGACCGATGGGATTCATGTTGTCACCGATGTTGCCATTCAGTACGACGTTCTGAATGACTTCCCACGCGCTTTCCTCGTCCCCCTCAACGCCCGTAAAAGCCGAGAAGAACTTCTCCCAATAGTTCTTGTCGCGGTCATCGTCGCGCAGACCGTCGACGATGCTCTGCGCCAGCGCGTTCACAACGTTTGTCACTACAAGCGCCGTCGCCGCGCGCCCCAGCGTTTTCAAGGCCTTGCTGCGCTTCGCCGGGTTTTCCTCGTATCGGAAGTTGTCATAGCTTCGCATCAGAACGTTCAGGCTCATAATCGGCTCGCCCATGAAAGCTGTCGCCTGCTGTGAAAGGGTGCTCTTTCCGCGCATGATGTTGCTGCGCTGCAAAATGCCGTCCACGACCTGCGTCTGGTCGATCATGTCGGTGAATGCCTCGTTGACTGCATGATAGAATTCATTGCTGCCCGCACGGACGTCGGGCTTCTCGCGCTTCACCTGCCATTCGCAGGCGTTCCAGAGCTTGCCCCACGTCACCGCGTCTGCCTTGCCTGCCGCAGCGCCCGCGAGGTCGTTGATTTTATTCGTCGCGCCCTCCTTGCCGTAGAAACGTTCCTGCAGCGTGTAAGGGGACGAAATGTCGAAGCTTCCCACGTCCTTGCGCATGGCAGTGGGGGAATACTGCATTGCCTTTTCCCAGCCGCTCCCCTTCGTCACGCCGCCTGCCATACCCTTTGCCATGTCCTTCGGATCAAGAACCGCCGCCGCGCGGAAGAAGGCCGTCGGCTGCTGGATCACAACGCGGATATTCGCGCCGACCGACGCGCCCTTGAATTTGCCGACAAACTTCCCCATCTTGCCCGTGAACGGTTCAAAGTCCTTCGTGCCGATGCCGTTCTGAATGTCGCCCATCAGTTTTTGCCAGTACTGCTGCGAGCCTTTGCCGCCCTTTTCATCGAGCAGGCCCTTGACGTTTACGCCGGTCTTGAGCCCTGCGTCGTTTCGGTATTGGTAGTTGTAGAAACGATTCAGGTCTTCCATTGTCGTAAGCCACGCCGCATAGTCAATCATGTCAGAGGCGTGGTCGGCGAAGGTGTCGAACACGCTGTGCAGCTCCACGGCGTTGTTCGCGTTCTGCTGCACCTGCTGCGCCATGCCGATGTTTTTGATCGAGCGCACGTTGCCGCTGTCCTTTTCAAGGTTGCTATGCACCCCTTCGCGCGCAGACTTGATGGGCCAGTAATCCCGCTCGGTGAACTTGCGGTAGCCGTAGGCTTTCATGCTCGCCTCGTTGCCGTAGTTTGCAAGCGTCGTTGCCGTCAGGCCTTGCAGTCCGTCCGCCACGCGCTTCTGCTCGTCCGTCAGCTTGCCCGTGATGCGCTCAATGTCCCCATCGGTGAGGAAAATCTGCATCGTGCCGCGCGGTACCTTCGTCCTTCCGGTCTCCGCGCTCTTGATCTCCGGCTGAATGACGCCGCCGCCGAGCAGATGACCGAGTGCCTGCTTGCGTTTGCTCAGAAGGTACAGCTCCATGATCTGTGGCGTCGTCAGCGTCAGCTTGCCGCCGTTGGCAACGGTGATGTCGTGCGTCTCCGCCTCCCACTTGCCGATGGCGCTGCCGCGCGTGTCGCGCAGTGCGCCTTTCAGGTCGCCGTGGATAGCCTTTCCAGCAATATCCTTGAAGCCTGCTTCGTTCAGCTCGTCGCCGAGCACCTGCTGCACCTTGCCCGCCACGTCGCGCGCCATGACCTCCTGGTGATCCTGTGCGTCGCGCAGCATGCGGTAGATGCTCTTGCCGGTCTCGCCGTAGTGGGCAAAGAACGTGTACGGGGTCTCAAGGCTGATGCTCGTATTGTTGCCGAGCTTCTTCCGGCGCGTGCGCAGATCGTTTTTGAAGCTGTCCGCCATCTGCGTGGTCGTCTCGAATTTGCTCTTGGAGAGTACCTTACCAGCCGTGGAGACGGATTTCTCCACCGAGCGAATCGTTTTCCAGAGCGTCCCCAATTCCTCGCGCGTCAGCTCGGAAAGGCGCTTGTCTTTCATGCTGATGACCTGTTCAAGAAGACCGTCCGAGCCGTCCGTGCCGAGCAGCGACGGGTCGATGACCATATCGGTGCCGTCGTCGTTCTTCAAGATGGCCTTATACTGCGCCTGCAATGCGCGGAACGCCTCGGTGCGCTGCGTCGGCGTTCCGCTGCCGTCATAGACGCGCTTGCCGCTCTCGTCCACGGTGTAGGCGCTCTCCTGATTGATGCTGTTCAGCACTGCCGCCACCGCCGAGCGCATATTCTCGGGGATATGCCTCTTGTCCGTCGGGCGCAGCAGCTTCTTCGACAGGTCTTTTGCGTGCCGCATGATCTTTGCGCGCAGCTCGCGGTTTGCCTGCTTCTCGCGCCGCGTCGCGTCCTTTTCGCGGTAGCGGTTCCGCAGCGCGTCCAGCTTCTCCGCCTGCTGTGCGCGAGCTTTCTGCAAGGCTTCCTGCGTGTGGCGCAGCTTTACGGCGTCCGTGCGTCCCTGTGCCATCTGGCCTGCGAGCTTCGCGTCAGCCGCGGCCTTGCGTCCTGCCGCTTTCGCCGCGTCCAGCTTCTCCGCCTGCACGTCGGCAAAGGTTTTCTTCGCCTGCGGCAGGTCAAAGAATCGCTCCATAATGTCATTCGAAATGGCGCTGACTGCCTGACCCATATAGCCCTCAAACGGGTTATACTCGCTGACGCTGTACAGCTCGTTCGCCACGTCCGCAATGCGTGCGATCTGGTCGCTCACATTGTTCTCGCGCGTCTCGCTGAAAAACTCGGGATAGTTTTCCGCCAGCTCGGAATAGACCTGATCGATGTTCGTGTGCTCGCCCTTGCCGAGATTTACCTTGCCGAAAAGCCCCCGTCGGAAGTCTGCATAGTCCGTGATCGCCTCCGCGTCCTCGGCAGATAGCGTGATCTTCGTATCCTTGAGATACTTGCGCAGCTCACCATAGGTGCGGTAGACTTCATCATCTTTTGCGATGGCACTCTCTGCGATGCGCTGGGCAATGGAATCCGCACGACTTCTCGCCTCGGTGTAGGTCAGCTCGCCGGTCTCGTCGCCGCCGCGCGCAATGTAGTCATAGAGGTTTGCGAGGTCGCCCGCGATCTCGCTGCCCTCAATCTCCGCCCCGTAGCGGCGCGTCAGCTCCTTCGCCGCCTTTTCCACGCTCTTGCTGTCGGTGCGCACGCCGTCGCTGCGGCGCGTCTGTCCCTTCCAGTAGTCCACGCGCTCGCGCAAGGTCTCATTCTCACGCTTGAGCGCCGCGATCTCCTGCGCGTTCTCCGTGCCCTTGAGGGATAGGAATTGTGCAAGGTTCGATACCTGCGGCGTTGTTCCGTCCTCAAAGTAGGCCTTGATGTCCGCAAGCACCTTGTTCGCGTGCGTGCCACGCGGATATTCCGTGCTCGATACCGTCTGCCCGTCAGGCGTATCAAGGTCAAGAGTGTCTTTATCGGTCACGCGAAGAGAGTATCGGGCATCGTCATATCTAATGTCGTCGCCCTTCCGAGCAGAAGAATCGACCCTATTGACATTCACCTCATTTTGGAGTACACTATTTTCAGAGGCATTTCCTGCACTTTTTACCGGCCCCATTTCGGGTGTACCGAGAGCAGGAGATGCCTTTATATTTTTATTGTCCCTCAGTGCCAGCGTGTAAATATATCCACCGCTGGCCCCAATTTCTTTTTCAACGTCCGCCACCAAGTCAAACACCTTCCCGTCAATTTGAACGGTCTTGACAAAATAGTCAAAATAGTCCGCGCTTGTATGCGTTTTCGTGTTTGGCTTGCTTCCTGTGTACTTCGAATTTTCCAAAAGGTTGAACACGTCGCCGTCTGCGCCTGCTTTTGTAAGCGCTTTTACGCCGTTGCCGCTCGCCCTCGAATCCCCATAAATAGGCTTTCGAATACTATTTTGGTCAAATTTTGCATAGTATGTATGCCCGTTCCGCTCGAACCTTGCAGTCTTACCGCGGTACTCATTCTTGAGATCGTCAAGGTACTTTGCCCTTCGGTCGGCCCACGTTAAGGCCATCGTACCACCGCTGGTTTCGTAGACCTCAATGCCGTCTTTGTTCTTCCCCTTCAAGTCGAAGCGCACGCCGCCCTCTGTGGCGGCATTTTTGCTGTTCTGCGCCGCCGCCTCGAACGCCTGCTGCAAAAGCCCCTCCGCCGTCTGTGCCTGCTGTTTCGCCTTGCCGGTCAGCTTGCCCACGATCTCGCGGATCGCGTCGCGCAGCTTTTCAAGCAGTGTCCGGTCTTCGCTGTGCCTGCGGATAAACTCGTTCAGCACGTCCGTATTGGAGATCATCTCGCCCGCGTAGTTTGCCGCAGCTTCGTCCATCGCCTGCTCCATGCTGATCTCCACGCCCATGCGGTTGTACTGCTCGTGCAGGATCTTCGCTGCCTCCGCAACGTCGCCGTTTTCCATGATGGCATCGCGGAACGCTGTGTACTGCTCGGGCGCAAGATCCTGCACCCTGTGCGTCCACTCATGGCCGACGACCTGCATCACGGGGTCCTGTGCGTCCTTTGCAATGCGGATTTCGTTCCCCTCGATCACGCCGTTTGCCGTGCCGCCGCGCACCTCGTCAGCCATGCGCACGCGCACGCCAAGCGCCTTTGCGACGGTGTTGATCTCGTCCGCCGTCGTGCTGTTCATTTCGCGGGCAACGTATTCGTCATAGACAAGGCCGCTGTCTCCGTCACTCTCCTGCGCAAAGGTCTTTTTGCGTGCCTCGGCCTTCGCGTCGTTCTGCCCTGCGACATACCCTGCATAGGCCGTCTCATTCGTCGGGTTCGGGTTCGCCTTGCCCTCCACGCCCGCATTGTAGGCAGGGATAAAGTCCTTCACGTGCTCCGCCGTGTCCTTGCCCTCCTGGTACGAGCCGCGAATCGCCTTGCGCCCGTTCTCGCCGATCATATCGTTGTAGCGGGCAAAGAGCCGGTCGGAAATGCCGTTCACAACATCTGCATCGCTGCTGCGTGGCCCCTGCGGCAGCTCCGTGCGGCTGTCGTAATAGCCGCGGTTTGTGAGCGCTTCCACACCGCCGCCAAGCCCGCCGAGAATGCCGCCGACAAGGAAGTCATTCAGCACTTCCGCCGCTTCCAGCTCGCTGTAGCTCCCGCCAAGCGTCTTGCCGTTGTAAATCATTTGCAGCGCAGGCTGAACAAGATCCTCAAGCACTTCCTCGCCGCCCTCTTCAAGGAACGAGAGCACGAGATTGCCCGCAGTGCTTTTCGTAAGGTTGCCCATCGTGCGCTCAATAACGTCATCTAAGAAGCCCTTGCCGAACATCTTGCGGAACGGGCCAGCCGCGTTGCCGATCTTCTCGGTTGCCACGCTGAGCGCGCCGCTGGCAAAGCCATAGCTGACCTGCTGCTCGTGCGTCGCGCCCTGTCTGCGCGCTTCCTGCGCGCTTCCGCCCGTGCTGCGGACAAACATCGCAGGGAGTGCGCTGCCACCCGTCAGAAGGCCAAGAGCCGCGTCCATGCCCATCTGCGCGCCCTCAACGCCGACGTCGACTGCAAGCCGCCCCGCGCCGCCAAGATCGCGCTTTGCCTTGCTGATGTCCTTTGCGCCGCTGTCAGCGAGCCGATCGGCGGTCTTGTAGATGTTGCTCGCCGCGCGCTCCACCTCGCCGCCCTTGCCGTATGCCTGCAGGTATGCGGCTTTTTTCGCTTCCAGCACCGTGATGACGTTGCGCGCCGTGTCGCGCTCAGATGCCGTGCTGCTCGGGTCCGCCAGCACGTCGCGCTGCGCCTTGATATCCTGGTCCCACAGCGCAATTTCTTTCTCGGCTTCCTCGCGCTGCTGCAATCCGACGCCGACCTGCTTCATGCCCACAGCGTTGACAAATCCCGAGCCGTAGGTCTTTACTGCGCCCTTTGCCGCGTTCCCGACGCGCTGCGCGACCGTCTGCGGCTTCACGTCCTTCACGTGCTGCTCAAACGCTTCCTTGCTCTGGTATGGCTTTGCGTTCTGCTGCTGCAAAGCGCCGCTGTTGAGCCCCTGCATGATAGGGCTTTGCCACTTGGGCGTAACAACGTTCTGCTGCTGCTGAAACACCGGTGACGCCGCCTTTGCTTTTGCCTTCATTCTCGATGTGCTCGGCGTAGGCATCTTGTCCACCTCGTCCGCGCGCTCTGTGAGCTGAGCGCGCGCGACAGGGTTGTGCTCATAGTAAAACTTTTCGGTCGGGTTATCCGAGCTGTCAACTTTGGCAGCTCGGATAGTTCCTGTACTGGCGGTCAAGCTCTCTACTTTCCCGCTTTCGTTTTTCCACGTCACTTTAATTGCCATTGCGTCACCTCGTTAGAATTCAATTTTGAATCCGGCGTTGTCCATTTTCCTCTTGATTGCTTCCTTCTCGGCGCTTGTGAGGGGCACGGATCCCATTGCGTCAATGAGCATTTGCAAATCATTGTATCTGTTCCCGCCCCACGTAAAAATTCCTTCGTCCGGGTCGTATCCGAGTTTGCTGAGGTCTCCGGACGGGGCAGGGTTTCCATCGCCCCCGCCGTTTTGACCTTCCAGCCAGTTTTCATAGTCGGAATAAAGCCCGCTCGACGATGTAAAACCGTACTTCTGGTAGTTCGCCTTCTGTGCAAGCCAGCTCTTGGGGTTCCCGCTCGCCTGCGCCGCGGCAAACAGGCCTTCATAGTCCATCGTGCCGCCTGAATAGCCTCTCGATCCGCCGGATCTTCTGCCGCCGCTGCCGCCGCTTGCTTTTTGTGCCGCCTGCAGCGCGGCCTGCTGCAATTTATACTGCCATTCCGCATCGTAGCGTGCGTCCTCGATGGCGTCGCGTTCCTTCTGATAGTCGTACTTGAGCTTGTCCTGCTCCTTCTGATAGGCAAGGCTGTCGGCGTACTGCTGATCGCCCACCTGATCGCGCGCGAGTTGATAGAGATAATCTCGGTTGCTGAGCCAGCGGCTGTAGTTGTTGTCCTCAAGACCGATGAGCGTGTTGAGATTCTGCCGGTCGAGGTTGATGCCGTCCATATACATGCCGTAGGCGAGCTGCTGCAGCTCGGGGATCTTGTCGGTCATCTGGCTCATCTGGTAGTCGCTCGCCTGCTGACTTGCCGTGACCGCCGCCGTGGACGGCATGCCGCCGGTCATCACAGCCGCCTTGCCGAGCACGTCCTCCGCGCTGCGGTCTGCCTCGCGCGTATACTGCTTTCGATACTGCTGATAGAGCGGGTCGCTTACCGCATCGTAAGAGAACGGCTTGCGGTTGAGCATCGCGTCCAGCGCCGCGCTGATCTTGCCGTCTGCGTCGTACTGGTAGCTGCTCTCGCCCAGCTTGTCAAGCCAGCTCGTGTCGGCTTTCGGCGCGCTCGGCTGCCGCAGCGTTTCGCCGCTGCCGAGCTTGATATAGTCGCTGCCGTCAACGCCGCCGCTGTACTGGTATTTCGAGCGGATCCTTTCTGCCGCGTCGTGCGCGGCCTGCTGCCCCGCCTTGTCTCCCGCAGCGTATGCCCTGTCGTAGTTCTCGGTATACTGCCTGATGAGATCAAGGTCGTTCTGATCGGTAATCAGGCTCAGGTCGGTGTTTTTATGCTTAAAATCTGCCATTGCTTCCCCTCACTTTCTCCCGCCCGTCACATATTCGTATTCGAGCGCATAGAGCCGGTATTCTCCCTCTGCTTTGATCTTGAGCTTGAAGTGATCGCAGCGGCGAATCGGGCAGTTGAGCGTGAATACGCCCTTTTCCTGCGCGCCGCAGCGGTCGACCTCTTCCCACGCGCCGCCGTCGAACTTGACAAGGAACACGACCGTTGCGCCCTTCTCGCATTCCAGCCGTGCCCGCACGCGCTGCACGTGCTTCGCGTCGAACGATCCGCCGTCATAGTCGGCAAACTCGGCAACGCTTGCAACCGCGCCCTCGCGCGTCGCCCCTGCGGGAATGTCTGCGGGGCTTCCGAGCAGCACGCACCCGCCGTCTACTAATGCCATGATACCGCCGTGGTAGGCCATTTGCACCACGGGGAGCGCATCTTCCTTGTGCCATGTCCCGTTTTCGCTGCTGTAGCAGTAGAGCACCTCCCCTGCGCCGGCCTTGAGGCTTGCGTAGTAGTTGAGCCCGTCGCTGCCGCCCACACCCTGTGTGAATCGCACCTCGTCTCCCAGCACGCGCGAAATGCACCGCGGCATGCCGCCGCCGTACGCCATCACGCCCACTTTGGAGAGATAGTAGAGCGTTTCTCCTGCAATGGCAAGGCTCTTTGCGCTGCCCTTCTGCACGCCGAGTACCGCGCTTGACATGAGTTGGAAGTTGGTTGGAATCGTGCCATACATCTTGAAGATCTTGTCCTCTTTGAAAAAGCACGGGTAACCGAGATAGCTGACGCAGGCCGTGAATGCCCCCGCCGTGCCGCTTTCCACGTTGAACGAGCTTGTGGCCAGATTCTCAAAAACGTTCCAGTTGTAGGGGTCGCCGAGTTTGCTTGCATAGATGCTGTCGCCCTTGCAGCCCCATACGCGGTTTTCGTTCGTGCAGACAAAATCCATGTCGGGAACCGTCCGCTTGATCGTCACCGTTCCCGTTTCCGTGATGCTCGTCTGCCCGTCCGGCAGGCGGAATGTGTTCTCATAAAAGCGCAGCGTCTTTTTGTCCGCGCTGATCTCCCGAATAACGGGCGTGCGGTTGTTGTACGGCATCTTCGTGCAGCCGGAGATCGTCACCGCGTCGCCCACATTGAACGGGAACGCCGCGCCAGTCGTCGTAATGCTGTTCGCCGCCGCCTTTTCGTCTGCATACGTCCCGTCCCCAAAGGTAAGCCAAGCCGCGCTGTAGCTTGCCTCCATCGACTTGATCGTGCCGTCCTTTTCACATACGATCTTGTCCGGGAAAATAAGCACGCGCTCCCCGAGCGCGCAGAAGGTTTTTTCGCTGTCTTGGACGCTGCCCTTCTGCACGCCGTCGATGTAGAGCCTTGTCCCGTATACCTCATAGAGCTTGCCTGCGCTGAAAATGCCGTTTGCCTTGCCCATGCCGGAGCGTACGGTGTAGCGTCTCGCGCGCGGCGCGAGCAGCGGGAAGAACCGCGCCGACAGGTTGCTCATGTCGTACAGCTCGCCGCCCGACGCGCCGAACGTGTGGTTGATGCCGCCGAATTTCTCCTGCTGCATGCGCCGGTTGGCGTAGGCTGCGATCTCAGGCAGTTTCATTCTCGCCCTCGCTTTCCGTCGCGTCGCAGATCGTCACGATGTTGCGCAGCGCCTGCCGCGCCGCTGCCACCACGTCCACCGCCTCGCCGTTCACGTTCAGCATGCTGATGAGCTGCATCGCGTGCGCCGCTTCCTGCTTGATCTTCTCATTCATGTCGTTCCCTCCAATCGTTTTAGTCTCTTCTCCTGCTCGCGCACCTTCGCCCACAGGATCGGAATGAATTCGCTGTACCGCAGGAAATAGGTTTCGCTACCGTCCTCGCGTTTGGCAGCGGCCCAGCCCGCGAATTCCTGCGAGCCAATGCCGCACGCGCGCATGGCATCCTCCACCTCCTGCGCGATGAATCCGGTGTGAAAGCGCCCGCTCGTGCCGCTGTTCAGCTTGTAGCGCCTTGGTTCTACGATGTCAAACATGCGCACGTACTTCTCCGGCAGCGCCTCGATGCTGTTCTTGATGTTCCGGTCCGAGCCGTTCAGCGTGTCCGTGCTGCAATAGATCGCGTCCCACACGAAATTCCGGCTGCCGAGGCTGTAGGTCGCGTCCGCGTTCGGAATGACGTCGCCCTTGATCTGCACCTCCTGCGAGTATCCGTCCACCTCGATGGAAGCGTAGTACGCCTTTGTGCTCCGATCCCATCGAGAGCCAATGAACACACTGCCGTCGTCGCCACCGAGCTCGATCGCGTCCGAGTCGATCTCGATCTTCGTGTCTGCCGAGCTTGCGTAGGTTGAATAGATGGTTCCGCATCTGTTCCCGTCGTCGTCCAGAATGCGGATCGAACCGCCTTGCAGGCGTTCCGCCGTCAGCGTACCGTACACATTGACGGCATCTACGTAGAGGTCGACCGAGCCGGTGCTTGCCAGCACCGCGCCGTCGTACATGAGATTGAAGACCGTCCCGGTCTCTCCGCTTGTCGCCGCCAGCGTGATCCCGTTAAGGCTCTGGTCGATGAGCGTCTGCGCCTCCGATGTCCCGATCTTCCCGCTTACCTGCGTGCGAATGCCGTTCACGTCCGCCGTCAGGTTCGTGATGCTTCCCTCGTTGCTGCTGATGCGTGCGCTCAGCCCGTCTGCCGTCGCGCCCAGCTGCGTAATGTCGCCCTCGGCGCTGCTGATCCGCGCGGCGAGGCCGTCTGCCGTCGCGCCCAGCTGCGTAATGTCGCCCTTGGCGTTTGCAATCTCCGCAGACAGTCCCTCCGCCGTGATGCTCAGCTCGTTCACGTTCTTGTTTGTGTCCTCGATCTTGGCATAGATCGGCTCGCGGATATTCTTGATAAAGTCGCTCATCGCATTGGGATTGACGTTGCTGTCGTCCAGATTGAAAAGCGTATAGCGCAGCTGTTCCAGCAGTACGAAGAGGTAGTCATAGATCCCCTCGATCTGCTCCTGTGTGTTCTTTCCTTCCCCATTCGGGAAGGTGGTTTCCACCAGCTGAAATGTCGTCGGCACTCGTCATCACACCTTCCAGTTGCCAAGGCTCGCTTTCCGGTTGTTTCTTCTCCACCATGCCATGGCGTTCTCAACTGCCCGGTTTGCAAGCGCGTAGTCGTTGGCGTAGAGGGTGCTGTCCTGATTGTAGGCGTCAAGCGCTGCCGCCAGATACAGGGCGTAGCATTCGCAGTGCCCGTCCGGCATCAGCAGCTCGAAATCCTCCACACTCGCCGTGTCGTCCTCGGTGTTCACCGAGAGGGTGGGGGCGTCTACCCCCATCATCTCGGCAAAGCGGGCTTCCAGTTCCATGAGCACCTCTGCCTTGCGCGGCGTGCTCATCTTGTTCGGGCGCAGCGCGTCTGCGTCGCGGATCGCTTTCAGCAGTCTCATGCGCTCACCGCCTTGAAATAGTTGCCGATGAGCTCATGCGGCAGATATTGCAGCGTGATCTTGCCGCCTGCCTGCTCTCCCGTGCGCTCGCAGAGGTACACCTTGCCGTCCTCGCTGTCGAGGTAGTACTTGCCATACTCGTACTCCATGCCGCGGCTTGCGGGAATGGGGTCATCTTGCGTGCCCGCGTGGGTGACGTCGATCGCGACCCACAGCGCGGGCGTTGCGCTCGGCTTCCAGCCCTCCTGCGAAGTGTGCGCCTGCCGGCACTTGTAGAGCTTGCCGCTGTCGCTTACGCGGTTGCCCACAATGTAGCTGACAGGGTATGCCCACTTCGGGAACAGCTCGACCGCTGTTGCCGCTTCGCCGTCCGACAGGCTCATTGCCGCCGCCTCGATCATCGGTCGCAGCTCTGCGGCGCGCGCCATGGTCACGGCCTCACCCGTGAGGGCGACCACCGCGCCGACGGCGCTCTCTGTCTCCGTGGGCTTGCCCATCTTGATGCTGACCGTGCCGTCGCGGTGGTCGGTGATGTCGCCCGACAGACTGTACTCGCTCATGTCGCGCTCGTGGTCGACGGTCTGCCCCGTCGGCGCGCCGCTCTCGTCAAGCACGTCCTCGCGCTCAATGAGCGACCACGGCGCATTGTTCGGCAGCAGAGCGGCGATCTCCGCCGCGCTTGCCTTGATCGTCACCGTGCAGGTGGGGCGTCCCCACGCGCTGTCGCGGTAGTGTTCCGCCGCCTCGCACGGTGTTTCGGTGTTGTTTGCTTTGAGATAGGTGCTCATATCGTTCTCCTTTAGTAAGTGATTTTCACATCGGCGCAAGGCATCACAAAATACGAATGTCCAGTGTCTCCTGTAATGATTGTTGTCTTTTCGGTATCCGGGTCTTTGAACGTCATTTTCAAATTTCTGCGAAAACCTGAGGGTGTCTGCGCCTCAAATACGTGCCCCGGTTTTAATTTTGTTGCGCCCGTGGTGACACCGCTTTGCACGCTGATTGTATACTCCTTTTCTCCTCCGCCTCTCACGGGGTTGAAGATCATGCCGTCACCCCCTTAGGGGTCAGGCGTCGTTCGCCTTGAATATTCCGAGTCTGTAACCAGAGCTGAGGGTATACTGTATCTCCAGAGTGCAGTTTGAGTGACTTTTGGGGAAGTCGTTCTTCGCCATCACAATTACGACAAACAGGCTTCCTGCATCGACCGTTGCCTTGTGAAGGGAACTGCCGCTCGGCGAATCGCCATTGTAGTAATCTATGTACTTCCCGTCTTTGATGCAGTAGAGTCTTGTCTTTGCATAGGTTCCTGACTTTATTCCCACTTCCACTTGCTTCGGCTTTCCTCCTCCACTTCTCACGGGGTTGAAGATCATACTCCCACCCCGCTTTCGCAAGGTTCAGCAGATATATATATATATATATCTGAGGGCGTTTCTAAGGTTCATAGCGTGCTCCTTTCTCATAGCGGCGTGGCGTTTAGCTGCAAGAATCTCAGTAATTCGCCGGTTGGTTCTTTTTCAAATTCAACTGTTCGATACTTTTCAGTCCCCCACCCACGACCGCGGTCCAGCACGGTGGTGTTAAAGGGGCGTCTCATATACTCCAGTGCAGAAATCACGTACTCGTTTCCGACTTTTGTCGTGTTGTATTGCATGCCCGTGAACGTTAAGCCTGCGGATTTGAAGGCGGCGGTAAAGCTAATCTTAGATGTCGTTATCGGTATTACAGTCTCGCTAAAATACCATTTTAGGCTCACTTTCTTCTTCCGCCGTCTCATGTTCCAGATCATGTCCTTTCCTCCTCACTCAAGATAGTTGATGGGGGAAATCGTCACATAGACATCGATGCTTTCCGTCGGAACGGTATCGGCGTAGAATGTCACGCTGTTCGCACCCTGCGCGACCATCTGAATGCTCGCCTCGTCGTAAGGGTTCCCCGCCGCCGTGTTCACGGGCGTCGGAATCAGCAGCTGCTTTGTCGTGTCCGAGAGCACGCCGCTGCATGTCACCGTCTGCTGCTTGGTGCTGCTGTTCCACCCCGATGCGGAGAGCGTCACCTTGCGCGTGGTCGGCCGCAGAGCGTAGTCCGTGCCCGCCGTCGCCGCCGCCAGTCCGCCCGAGCCATCGCCCTTGATGAGAGAGGTGGTGGAGGGGACGTTGACGGGGCCTGCGGGGCCGGTGTCGCCTTTGTCGCCCTTCGGTCCCCGTGGGCCAATCGGACCTTGCAGTCCGGTCTCGCCCTTCGGCCCCTGTGGGCCAATCGGGCCTTGCAGGCCGGTGTCGCCCTTCGGCCCCTGCGGGCCCTGCGCGCCTGTGTCTCCCTTGTCTCCCTTGGCTCCGTCCTTGCCGGGAGCGCCGTCCGCGCCCTTCTCGCCGGGATCGCCCTTCTCCCCGGTGTCGCCTTTCGCGCCCGTGTCGCCCTTCGGGCCTTTGAGATTCACGGTCTCAGGATTCGCCTTGCCGCCGTCGTTCGACCACGAGAGATCGCCCGCCGCGCTCATCGCAGGCGTAAACGTCACGCCGTCGCGTCCGTTTGTCCCGTCCTTACCCGGCGCACCGTCTGCGCCGTCTTTGCCGGGAGCGCCGTCCGCGCCTTTCTCGCCGGGGTCGCCCTTCTCACCGGGGTCGCCTTTCGGGCCCTGAATGCCCTGCGGGCCGCGCTCGCCGGTCTCACCCTTCGCGCCCTGCAAGGGGCCGTTGTTGACGAATTCGCCGCTGCTGCCGTCGAAAATATAGATGTCGTAGGGCTCCGCCGTGCCCACACCGTAAGCGTCGCCGGGCTGCGCCGTCGCTTTCTGCGCCGCGTCCAGCGCGGCCTTGCTCGCGTAATAGCTCAGCACCGTGAGGCCATTGCCGGTATCACCGCGCGGGCCCTGCTCGCCTTGAATGCCCTGCTCGCCGCGCGGGCCTTGCGGGCCGATGGGGCCGGTTTCGCCGGTGTCGCCCTTCTCGCCGCGTGCGCCGGTTGCACCCGTTGCGCCGGTCTCTCCCTTGGGGCCGACGGGGCCTTGTTCGCCGCGCAATCCTTCAAGCTGCGCAGGCGTAAAGTCCGAATAGGTGAAAGGATCTCCCTTCTCACCTTTTTCTCCCTTCTCCCCTCGGGGGCCAACTGCACCGGTCTCGCCCTTGGGGCCAACCTCGCCGCGCGCACCAGTCGCGCCGGTTGCGCCGACGGGGCCGCGCTCACCCTGCACGCCGCGCTTGCCCTGCTCGCCCTTGTCTCCCTTGGGGCCGGTGTCGCCCTTCGGGCCGGTCGCGGCAACGCCCGTGTCGGCAAAAGCGTTCTGCGCTGCGTCCCACTTGAACCAGTGTCCGGTTGTGCTGTCCACGTAGGGCATCTTGGTCACCGCCGTCTCCGCGCTCGCCCCGGCCTTGAGCACCTCGTCCACCCAGCTTTGATACGCCGGTGGCGGGGTCTCTGAGCTTTCGCCCATCGCCGTTCGCACGCGCGTCTTGTAAATCTGGCTTTTGGCGATCACGTCGCCCATCGTGTAGCGCAGCTCTGCGCGGCCTTCTCCGGGCACGTGCGTGTCCGTATTGCTCACCGTCCAGAAGAGCACGCCGCCCTCTTCGCTGAGCGTTACGGGATACGGCGCCGTGTCGCCCTCTCGCTGCACGATCAGGCTGAATGCGCCGCCAGCGCCGTAGGTCTCTCGCCATTTGTCTGCAATGTCGAAGCTCACCCTGCGCGCCTTGTTTTCCCCCTGACGCCCGAGGTTGATCTCCTGCATTACGTATGCCTTTTCTTCGATCATCTCGTCACCTCTCTTATGAGAAACGGCGCAGCAAGAGCGACTTTTTTCGTCCCTTGCTGCGCCGTGTCGCAACTCATTTTTGTGTTTCGCGGAGTATTTACTTATACGTTGTGCGCTTTCGCGCTGTCCTCGTAGTCGCTGCTCATCGACTGAATGAGGTTTGCGGTCGAGGCGTCCTGTTTCATCTGGTTCTGGATCGCCCACAGGAACTTTCTCTTGATCTGCACGGTCACACCGCGTCGGATCAGGCACGACTCACCGTTCACGCACACCAGCAGGTCGTCTTTGTACTTGCCGTTGTCCTTGAACAGGCGGACGCTGACGTATTCCTCGCCTGCGCGGGCGGCGTCAGCAGCCGGATTGATCTTTGCTTCGCTCATCGGTTTTCCCTCCGTTTCATTGGTGGGGGCGGCATCAGCAGCCGCCCCCCTTGGTGGTTAGGTCAGCGGGGTCTCGTCGAACGTGGAAGTAGTCTCCACGCGAATGAGATACGCCTCAACCAGACGCTCTGCGACCTTGGTGGCCTTCCAGCCGACGGTTGCACGCTGGTTCAGCGGGTCAGCAGTGCCGGCAGATCCGAGCGGCTTGACGATGTGCTCAAGGCCGCCGCCGGTCAGCTCGGTCGTGCCGTAAGCCTCTGCGCCCATGATGAGCGTGGAGTAGACGTTGCGGCCCTTCGCGCCAGCTTCGCCGGGATAAACGACGGTCGATGCCGCCGGGGAAGTAGCGGGAGCGTCTTTCAGCGTGATCGTCGCGCTGCCCGCAGCTGCAGCCGCGGCGCTCTCGATCTCAAGGATCTCGCTGCCGATGATAACCATGCGGCCCGCGAGCTTCGCGGCGTCGTCCGCCGTGATGGTCTCATTGACGGTGATGGTCTTACCGCTTGCGCTCTTGACCTTGAGCTCACGCGCACCCTCGGTGAGGTTTTCGGCATGGAACACCTTCGCCTCGGTGGTCTCCACAAAGCGGACGCCCGCGATCTTGCCGATCTCATCGTCATAGATGTTGGCGGTGTCCTTGTACTCGTGCGGGCGCTTCCAGTCGGGGTCGTCCTGGATGTCGTAGGAGCAGTCCGGGTGAATGATCGCCCAGTAGCTGCCCTCATAGCGCGGCGTGTTCATGGTTTTCAGGAAACGCACCGCCTTGCGGACGGCACGCACCGTGAAGTAGTGGTTGCCCGTGGTCTCTCCGCCGACGAGCAGATGACGGCCTGTCACCTGACCCTCGCCGTACTGGACGTTCGAGCCGCCGTTGATGACCTCGCGGGTGATGGTGTCAAGCGTGCGGCCGGCCTGAGAGCCGAGCAGCACGGTGGCCTCCTGCAGGTTGTTGTCGATGGCGGTGAGCTCAAGGATATCAGAGATCTCCACGAAATCGCCGTACTGGTCGACCTGCGCGGTCAGCGTGGTCATGGACAGCTTGCGGCCCTTGGGGGTCACGCCTTCGGTGATGGGCGTGAGCGCCTTGGGCAGCGGGTCATACTTGCGGAACTCGATCTCCTTGCCCTTGCCCTTGGGAATGTTGCGCTTCTGCGCGAAGCGATCATGCACCAGCTCGGGCTCTGCGTTATCGATCAGGGTGTCGCAGTAGTAAGTTTTCATCTCGCCGGAAAGACCGGCGTCGGTGGTCACGTTCGTCTGACCTTCAAAAAGGTTCAGAACGACCGGCAGAATGTAAATGTCGTTCAGCTTCATAGCTTGTTGTTCTCCCTTCGTTCAGTCGGTATTCTTCGGCGGGCATCACAGCACGATGCGCTCGCCGCGCCGCACGCGCCTTGCAATCTCTGCGCGGTCGGCTTTCGTGAATTTGCTTGGGTCATTCTTGACGATGACCCCCGGCTGGGAGTTGGTTCCGTTCTCGTTGGGTCTCATGCCCTTGGCGCGAACATTGTCCATCACACGCTTTTCCATCTCGGCAGCGGCTTTCGCCGCGTTGCGTGCCTGAATGTCGCCCAAATGAGACACTTCGTAAGCGTCCCTCACGGGAACGCCCGCGCGTAGCATGGCGATAAAACGCGGATTCTCCGCCACCTCTCGCCGCAGATCGAATTCGGGATAGTCACCCGGCGTTTCCGCCGTGCCCACCAGCTCGCTTGCCTGACGGATCCAGTCGTTGTAGGTCTCGTCGGCCTTCTGCTGGCGCTGTCTCGCCTCTTCCTGCTGCTTGAGGGCTTCGTTTTCCTGCTGCATCTGCATATAGCGGCGGTACTGCTCCACGCTCATGCCCATGCTCTCAGCTTCCTGCTCGTAGAGCACCGTGCCGAGTGCATCGTCACCGTCAAATGCGGCGCGCAACTTGCTCATGTCGCCGTCCGTCACGCCGTAGTGGCGCATCAGCGCGTCGATGATTGGCTGTGCGTCCGCGATCTTCTGGTCCTTGGCCTTTTCCTCGCCGAATCTGCGGTTGATGATGCGCTGTGTCTCTGCGGTATAGACGTCCTTGTACTTGCCGTTTACGAGATCGAGGAACTCCTTTTTGAGGTCTCCCTCGCCGTCTTTCGCAGCCCCGGCGTCGTGCTGCTGCATCTTCGCGCCCTCGCCCTTCGGTTCGCCAGAAGAGAGCCCCGTATCGTCAGGTGTCTCCTGCTTGCCGAAAACGACGTTGGCGTATTCGCCCGATTTGCCCTTCCGGGTGGGAGAAGAGCTTGCATTTGTGGTATCGCCCTGTGCGCCTGCCGCTCCCTCTGCGCCGCCCGATGCACCGGCAGCGGCTCCCGCAGCGGCAGCGCCGCCGTCAAAGAGGCTCAGGATAACGGAAAGCATGGTGTTGAGGTTCATCTCATTCCCTCCTGCATGTTCAAATCGCGGGCGTTTGGCTCCCCGTGTAAGCCGAGTAGGGTCTCTCCAATGCGCCCCCGCAGCGCGCGAGTGCGGCGGAAAGATGAAGAGAACCGCCGCAGCCCCCGCTGCGAGTGAAAGGAGAGAATGCCCCTGCTCGATCTCAGCGTAGCACAAGCACTCTCCCCTTCTCACCACGGAATGGAAAAAATATTTTTTATTTTTCTTCCACCTGCACCGAAATCGCGTCCGGCCTCGTGTTTTCCAGCTGTTTGAGCCCGATGCAGGCCGCGAGGAACGCCGCCTCAATGCGGTCATCTCCCCAGCAGCAGACGGCAAATTGAGGCAATTTCTCGTCGATCTCGAAGCGCTCGACCTTGCACTTTCCCGCCGCCTCCCGGCTTTTGACATAGCCGCCGAAAGCGTACAGCACGCCCGTGATGTAGTTGCAGCAGGCCGTGTCGGCGGAATGCCCCTCGCAGATGATGCAGTAGTGCCCTGCCCCGCACTGGATTTTTGCCCGCGTCATGCCTTACATACCGGGCATGACAGCGCTGCTGCCGGTTTCCATGTTGGGCTTGCTGCGCTCGGCGAGTTTCTGCATGTAGGGGGTCTTTGCCCCTTGCGCGTCCGCGTTCCTGCTCTCGATGCCGCCGCTGCTGCCCGTCGGCTGCGATGTGCCGCCGCCCTGCGCCGCGCCGGGAGCGGCAGCGCCAAGGCCCATATCCTGCCCCGTGAGCTGCCCGATGACCGCAAGCGCCTTTTGTAGCTGCTCGCTCTGCTGCTGCACCACGTTGTACAGCGTCGCGCCCTCGTTGACCTGACTCTTGATCTTGTCGATGCCCTCAAAATCCATCATGTCGAGTGCGATCATGCTCTCCTGCGCTCTGTCAGGGGAGAAGAACCCGAGCGAATACAGCTCCTTTGCTCGCTCGTTCTGCTCTGCGCGGGAGAACGGATTCTTTTTCTGCGCCTTGATCTTGATGTCAAAGACCGGCCTGCGGAACAGCTCATTGCCGAGGCTGTCCACGCCCGTCACCTGATCGCCCAGCTCGTTTACGCCGATCTGCGCGTACTCGTAGGGCATCTCATTCGTAATGCGGAAGGATCTCGTCGCGTCGTAGAACTGCCGCATGCGCTCAATGCACATGCGCACGATCTTTGTCTGCGCGCGGTAGCCGCCCGCGATCATGTCACGGCTCGCCTTGTTGCCCGCTTCCTGCAATGCGCTGATCGCCGCAGCAGCTGTCGCGCCGGAGGACGTGCCGCCGTTGGAAACGTCGCGGTTTGCGCTCGTTTCCTTCATTTCATCGATCTTCATCTGCACGATGTTTGCATAAATGGAATCGAGCGGGCGCGTCACCACCTCGCGCAGGCGGTTGTCGTTGATCTCGCCCGACACATGGATAATGGGTTTGCGCCAGTCAAGGAACTCCTGCTCGTTGATGTTCAGGCTCTCGCTTGCGAAATACCGACGTTTGCTGCCCATCATCGACGTTTCAAGGATATTCCCCCACAGCTTGTCGATGTACAGCTGCGGATCCTTGGCGATGGCCGTATAACCAAAACCCGCGGGCGAGCCCTTCTCTGGAAAGATCGTGTCGAACACAAACGGATATTCACCGTCTGCGTAAAAGCCGTCCTCGGCGCATTCCGGGTCGTTTTCACTCGCGTAGATGATGTGCTCCTCGTCGATAAACTTGACGTAATGCAGCACCATGCGCCCATTCACGGCCTTTTTGCGGTAGTACCAGTCCACCACGGCGATCTTGCCGCTCGTGTCGATGGAATCGTCATACTCATACTTTGCAAGCGACACGCTGCTGCCGCCGATCTTGCCCGCGAACTGCGGGTATTCCTCTTCGAGAATATCCTCATCGACAAGCGACACGGTAAACACGTTCCTGCTCTTCTGAATATCCTCAACGCCCGGTTCCCAGAAGATATTCAGCGGGTCGATGCGCTCAATGGCAATGTCGCCGAGGCCGTTTTCCTTTTCCTTGTCCCAGAAAATGCCGTAGATCGCGACGCCGTGCTTGAGTTTCTCCCACCATTCGATGCTGTAGGTGTTGTCAAATTCGTTGTATTCCATGATGACCGGCAGCACCGCCGAGAGTGTCTTTGCGCTTTCCTCGTCGCTCGGTTCGCGCGGCAGGCATACCGGCTCGGGGTAGTTGTCCATTGCGTCCGCGTGCTTGTTGGTGATGGAGTTGAAAAGCCATGCGCTCACAGGCTCGGGAGATTCCCCCGCGTCCTGCGTGCCGCGCCGAATGTCCTCCCAGTGCCGCAGCTTCCACCATTGCTCTTCGCTGATGATGCGGTTTTCGAAGTTGCTCTTGCCCCGCCGGTACTTCTGCAGCGTCTCTACCGCCTCGCCGACCTCTTTGCTGCCGATGGCCGCGCCGCTGGTAAGCGTAACGTCGCTGTCCCGGAATGCGCCGACAAGCGGCGCGCCGCCCTTCGCCCCAAGCATTGCCGCTGTGCCCGCCGCGTCCGCCTGCTGCTGCGTCTGCGGGTATCTCCTCATGTTTGCCATATCCTTCCCCCTTTTAGGTGTGTTGGAACCACGCATATCTGTCGTAGCTCTGCTTATTGATGTCGAGCGGGTCGTATACGACCGGCTTCGGCGGCGTGTTCTTCCGCGCCGCGATGGGATTCTCCATGCACACATAGCGCGTCATGTCGTAGATGTGATCCTCCTGCTCGGTGTTCACGTCCTCGACGTGCTTTTCATCGTAAACGAGGTTCGGCACCGTGCGGATAAAATTCTTGCAGGTGTCAAACACATACAGCATCGGGATCCCGGTCTCGTCAAATGCAAGCCGGTGATGCAGCTGCATCTTGCCGTCGATGCGCGCATTGTCGCCGCGCTCGAAATAGACGCGCTCCCGCTCAAAGAGTGAGCCGATGCTTTCCGTTCCCTGCGTTCCCCAGATAGCGGGATCACCCACGCGGTAGATGTGCCGCCCCTTGAGATTCGGATCCTCTGCCTCGATGCGCTTGATCTCCCGCGCTACCGCCGTCGGCTCCATTTTCACGCCCTCGTTCGGCGTGCCCGTACAGCCGTAGTACTCCCCGATGTGGTAGAGCCGCCTGTCCCCGTCGACCGCAAACCAGCCGATGGCAAAAGGCCGCGAATATCCCCAGTCCATCGCACACCAGATCGGCCACTCGCGTGGGATCTGAAACGGCGCGATGACGTGCGTGTTGATGCGGTCGCGGTAGTGGTCGCTGTCGTTTCGCCACTCGGTAAACACCTGCCCCGAGAAGGTGTCCCAATCGCCGTATAGCAGCGCGTTTTTTTCTGCTTCCGGCATGGCCGCAAGGCGCGTCAGATAGTTTTCGTCGTTCTGCAGCAGGATTTTGTTGTCAAAAACAGTGCTCGGCACAAAAATCCTGCTCTTCATGCGGATTTCTTCATGCCCGTCGGGGAAGCGCACGGTCGCCTCTTCCCACACCGTCTGCATCGGTCGCGCTGCCGTGATGAATCGCTCTTTCACCCAGCCGTGCCCGATGCCGCCGGGGTTTGCCGTGCTGCGGATATACACCCGCGTCCCCGGCCCGTTCGGGCGGTTGCGGGAGAAAAGATAGCTGTACTCTTCCCACGTGAAATGCGTCAGCTCGTCGAATGCGATGAAGTCATACGCCTGACCCTGATACTTGATCTTGTCCTTTGCGTACTGCATCGAACCGAAAATGATCTTTGCCCCGCTCGGAAATGTCCATGTGTGGTTGCTTCCGTTGTATCGCGCGCCCGGATAGATGCGCGGATAATAGTTGAGTGTCTTGTCGATCAGCTCGGCGAGCTGCGGGAAGGTCTTCCGCAGGATCAGCGCCTTATAATAGCGCACGTCCACCTGCCGCAGCGCCTCGATGACCAGGGCGTCGGATTTCCCCCCGCCTAACCTGCAGCACCGCCGTACAGAGCTTCGTCCTCCCAGCGGGACATAAAAAGCGCCTGTTTCGGCTGCGGCGTCCATACGACGCTACGTGCCACTGTCATCACCTCCCGCGCCCGCAGGCTGCGGCAGCACCGCAGGAAGTTCCGCAACGCCGCACACATTTTCTGCCGCCTCTTCCGGTTTTTTCTCTTCCGCCGCCCAGCGGAAATTGTATTTCAAACTGAATTCCGCGCCCCTCTGGCCGTCCCGATCGAAGAGGCGCTCCTCTGCGTAAGCCTCGATTCGTGCCTTTGCGCGCGTAACCGTGTCAACAAACCCTTTCTTCGCCTGATAGTTCAGCAGCGCCTGTCTGCTCGTAAATCCCAGTGCAAGCGCCAGCCCCGTCACCGTCGGCGGTCGCTGGTGAATGATAAACGGCTGCCCGAATTTGTCGAGGATCGGCATGCCGTCATCGCCGATGATCGGCTCTCCCTTGCAATCCTCAAAATATTGGTCAATGACGGCCTGCATTTCTTCGACCGTCGCATATTTGGGAGGGTGCCCATTTTTTGCCATGACCGTCACGCCCTTTCCCTATCTATTCTTTTGCTGCAGGCCCGCCCACCCTCGGCCTATATCTGACACAGCATTTTTGCCCCGGCCCGGGAGGAAGCAGGCCGTCCTACCATCGACGGTATCACGCGCTTTCCCACTTCTCACCACGGGCGCATGAATTTTCTGCTTTTCTCTGCCTCTGCTTTGTATAGTTACATACGCACGATATAGATACCCCTCTGCGTATACAGCCCTCTTTCCCTATCCCCCCTATAGTCCCCCCTTCCCCTCTCCCCCACAGAAAAAAGAAGCAGGGCTTACGCCCTGCTTTCTTTCGTTATACCTCGCCGTTTCTTTTCCGCTTCTCGTAATTCCTGCAGGCCTCTTCCTCATTGCGGAACCCGCAGTGCTTGCACTCACTGATCTCTGTTTTCGGGTCATAGTCCACGTCCGGGGCTCCACAGACGGGGCATACTCCATAGGCCCCTAACGGCCCAATAGGATCGCGCATCATGCCTTGCACCCCGTCTTTCTCTTGAGCCACGTCCACAGGTTCCGCCACGGGTGATTATGCGCAACGTCTACTTCTGTCGCAAGGTCAAGCACCTGCATTCTCGCGTCCTGCAAGTCGCCTACCAGTCTGGACGCTTCGTTTGCCGACCTGCCAAGCGCGGTTTCGGTGTCCTTGAGCTTTCCACGCAGAACTTCATTGTCGTTTTTCAGGTAGGCGTTCTTTCGGTATACTTCTGCCCTAAAGTCTGCGTATTCAATGAGCTCTTTCTTCTGCTCGTCAATAGAATTTTTCAGCTCGATGATTTCCGCTTCAAGCGCCGCAGACTTCTCCTGCGCCTCCTCCACCATCTTTGCCATCTGGTCTTTGGTGTACTTTTTGATGTTGATGCTCATTCGGCCACCGCTTCCCCGACGATCACCCAGTCATCAGCCAGCATGTCGGCCTGCGAGGCCAGCCATCCGAGCTGTACGCCGGACGTGCCAACAAAGGCAAGCGCTTTGTTTCCGATGGCCTCGTGATTGGCGTTAATTACCTCGTGCGCGGCGTTCTCGTAGCTGATGCGCTCCGCGAGCTCAACGTACTGGTTCTTTCCGTTCCAGCCGCGGCGGGCGATCTTCATGCCCTTCTTCGCCGCCTCGATGGCGAGACCGAAGCTCAGGCCGTCAGTCGGGCGATACGCCTCTTCGAAGACCCCCTGCGGGCTGAAGCTCTCGTACCCGTCCGCATAGCGCACCTTGTAGCCGTCCTCGACGGGCTCGTCCAGACGGACCGGCGCGTCGGCGGTGGTAATCATGCCGTCCGCGTAGCGAAGCGCGGGCTCCGCCTCGATGAGTTTCGTTCCGATGTACTGTTTCATGGTTCTGTTTCCTTTCTTTTTTCGCCCGCAGGCGTGATTAAAAATGTAATTGCTCGTGCTCGCGCGGCCTTTCGACGAGGATCTTCACGACGCGCACGTCGCCGTAGCGCTCAAGATCCATCGCCGCGCGCTCCTTGAGCCCCTGCACGGCGCTCTCCGGCACGTCGGCCTGTAAGATGACTGTGACCTTCATGTCGCTTCACGCTCTTCTTTCCTGAGCGTTTCGATCGCCTTTGCGATCCCGCGCCAGACCGCCATGTCCGCCACCAAGCCGTCCGTGACGATCGCGCGCACGACCTCGCTGTTGACCTTTCCGCCCGTCGCCTTGCCGATGCGCACGGCCCAGCCCGCGCCCGTCCGCTCCTTGTAGCGCAGCAGCTCGTCGAAGATGACCTTCTTCTCCGCCGCGCCGCGTCCTTTGATGTTCGGCGCCGGTTTCTTTTCCTCCGCCGCTGTGCCCCGCGCTTTCTTCGCCGTCCAGCCGATGCGCTCGCTCTCCGGTGCTTCCTTCTCGCTGCTCGTTTCCTTCTCGCGCAGCTTCCCGGCCGTCAGGTCGAATTCCAGCTTGTCCATCGCGCGCTCGCCCGCCTGCTCGTCTTCGTGCCGCTCGGTCAGCGCCTTTCGCAGCAGCTTGTTCACTGCCCAGTCCGCGCAGAATGCGCAGAAGTCAAGCTTGATGATCTCGTTTCCGTGCTCGTCCGCCGCGCGCACCGTCGCGCCGCCGAGCTTGCTCGCGCCCGCGATTACCCGCCCGCACCGGTCGCAGAATGTTCATACCATCGCTTATCCCTCCTTCGGCTTTCCGTATGCGCAGAAGAAATCTTCCGGCACAATGCTATCTACGAGCGGCCCGTAACCACAGCACAGTCCACCGATATCCTCCCAGCTGTGCTTGCAGCCCTTGCACCGCACCACGACCTCCGGAAAGGCCGTACTGTCCTGCAGCTTTTTCGCCACGAAGGTTGCCCCACAGTTCTCGGCAAAGGCAGCGGCCGTGTCAGCGTCAATCAACCGCATTGCTGTCACCTCCCGCAAAAAATAAACTTCCTTGTGAGATGCATTCCTCAAAGCGCCTTTCCTGTGCTTCATAGTAGTGCTCGTCAATTTCATACCCCACAAAGTCGAGCCCAAGCTCCAACGCGGCGATACGGCTGCTGCCGCTGCCGAGGTGTGTGTCGAGTATGCTGTCCCCCGGCTTTGCGTACTTTTTAAACAGCCACGTGTAAAGTGCTACAGGCTTTTGCGTGGGATGAATGCGCTGCTCGTTCAGCGCCTTATTCCCTTGCTGAACAAAGCCTTCCGAAATGCTCTTGCCCTGCATCATGCCGTTCCACATGTAACGGAAAAGCCGCACGCTGTCGTGGCAATTTGTGGCCGCGATCTCACAATCGCTGAAAGAACTGCCCTCGTTGCACTTGTCCCATACGATGCGCCCCGGCGCGAAATGGTAATCGAAATAGTTACAACCCCAAACGATGTAGTGCTTCGCGACCCGTTCCAGCTCATCGAAATATTCGCGTGTCGGAATGTCCCACTTCGGCGATATGTGGTAGCCTCTGTGTACACCGATTTTGCTGACCTTGCAGCCGTAATACCCACGCCGCTCCGGCCCGCTGAAATACGGCGGATCGACCACGGCGAGGTTGAAGGCCTTGTCCGGCAGCTTCTTCATTGCTTCCATGCAGTCAACATTTTCAGCAATGTTCATCGCGCACCTCCTCCACATAGCCCCAGCTCTGCGGCGGGGACGTTTGCTTTAATCGTGATCGTCAGCATGAGGCCTCCTTTTCAAACCGAATTTTCATTTGTGCAGGATAAAGGTCTACTTCTGGGCGACGTTTCCCCGTCCATCGCAACCCTCCAGGCGGTAAATCGCTTCATCACTGTTCCGGCGTCATGCCCGTGTCTAAATACTGACGCAGTAACGGGCAGTGCGCCGACGGGACAGCCGTGCAGAACCCGCCGACCGCAGTACAGTTCCCGTTGTCCTCATGCCTAAAGCGGCAACGCAGACAATTAACATTTCTCATCATCACTCCACCTCCTGACTCCAGAACTCGCGGCGACAATCGGTGCATTTGCGTCCCATAGTTGCGCAGTTACCTCGTGCATTCCTGTGCGACGCGGAAATTGAGCAGGGAAGTATTTGCAACACACCATCATCTCCGATGCGTGCCTCCGGGTACTGCTCCAGGAATACACTTTGACGTGTCTTGCGCGGGCGCGCGGCAGCCCATTCCTTCACTATTTCAACCTGCTCATCTGCTTCACATTCGGGATCTATTCCAGTATCAAGCTTGCACAAACCAGCCCAGGCAGGGCAGCCGTCGGAACAATTATTAAACGATTTGCACATTATATCCCGTTCTCTTAAAAATTCCAAAGCGTCCATTTATGCCTCCATTCTATCGATCACTTTTCGAATCACATTGCCGCCATAAGCGTCTTTTGTCAACTCCAAAAACTCCGTAAGCGTCATCATGCCATGCTCGAGGTCGACACCGTGGTCTCGGGCAAACTGTTTTCTGCCCATGTCACACGATCCGGTCAAGCGATGGTGCCAGTCGTAAAAGTACTGCGTCGGATACGTTTTCCCACGGTCTGTCTCACTCAAGAACATCTCAATGCGATCATCTTCCGGCATATCCTCAAACAGCTTGTCTCGAAGAGCCTCCATTGCTTCTCGCAGCGTTTCGCCGTGCGCAAAAAACCCGTCCTGCTTGACGATGTAGCACTGTGTGAGCGTCAAGCCATCGTTCACAATTGCCCCGTGCGCAGTGTTGCCGCGCACGGAATGAATCAACGTGTTCACGCCGTCAATCCGAAAAACCTGCTCTCCGTTGAAACTTTTAATTCCGTAGCCGTCGCCGGAGCCGTAGCCGGAGCCTACAAACAAAAAGTCTTTAATTTTCTCATCAAGAGTCATCTCTTCCACTCCTTTACGCCTCGAAGAGACGCAGATGCCGCGTCCGTGCACGGGATAATCTGGATTGCGCCAAGTACGATCATCTCCGGGATTGTCACGGTAAAACGGCAGTTGCCCGGGGCTTTCGTACCGTCCTGCGCCAACTGCTCCACGGCGCACGCGCCGTCCCAGCTCCACAGCTTGCGAACCTCGGTCATGGTGACCTCGGAGCCGTTGCGTTCTTTGATCTTGCCAAAGAAAACACCTGCGCGGTCGCAGCGAACGATATAGTCCTGATTGTTGTTCATGATAAATTCCTCCTGATTTTTGTTAAAATTTAAAGCTCTCTCTGAGCTTATTTCCGTTGATATCCGCCTCCGCCGTAAAGTAGCGGTGCGCCTCGTTGATGTAGACGACGCGCCCGTGCGCAGTCGTCTCTTTCGTGGTAACGCTCATAAGGCCGTTGCTACCATCAAATGCGGCAGGCTTCCAGCTAAATTGTTCTCCGATGTACATTAGCGTCTCCCCTCGCATTCTCCAAACAGCTCGTGGAACGGCTTCCCGGTGATCTCTTCCAGCTTGAGCAGGAATTTCACGGTGCATTCGCAGTCGCCAAACGTCCACCGAATGATGGTCGACTGCGCTACGCCGCACTCTTTCGCCAGCTGGATCTGCGACAAGTCCGTCTTTTCCAGTGCCTCCTTGAGTGCCGGATAGACGCAGCGCTCAAACGGGGTCTTTGCCCGATGCACTCTCAGCATGTCGGCACCTCCCTGAACGCTTCCTCAAACGTCAGCCCCGTCACTTGTAGCAGCGCTTTAATCACGCGAATGCTGAATTCGTTCTTTCCCGTTGTCCATCGCCACAGGCAGAGCGGGGAAACACCTACCTTTTCGCTCAGCTCCGGTGGCGTGATACCGGAGCCCTGCAATGCCGCCTTGAGCTTCGGATATACGACCGTCTTAAACGGCACGTGGTTCATGTTTTCTGTCAACGTCTTTTCGCTCCCTCATTTCGTCATTTCAGATTTTGCAGCCGTTTTTGTTTGAATCTGCGCGCCATACGGAAATCATCAATGGCGCGGTATTCTTCCTCTTTTGCCATGCGGCTTGCGTCGCTTTTTTCTTTGTCCGCCGCGTAGTGCGGGCAGTGATCCTGACAGCCGGGATACCGCGTCGGCGGCTTGCAGCTGTGGCAGTGCTCAAAGCTCATCTCACACCTCGCGGATCGTGATGCCGTACTTGTCCTGCATCAGCTTCTTTTTCAACAAATAATCCTTTGTTTTCGCACCCTTTGCGCGTTTTTATCCTCTGTGGGTGTCATTTCACGTTTTTCGTATTCCGAGCGCTCCCGCGCGCTCTCAGGGGCATTCCCGGCGGCTTCCTGCTTGCCGTCCGCAGAGTCGTCACGCAAACCGACGCCGATGATGTAGTTTTCGCCGTCGCGGCGTGCATGCACTTCGTACTTACGGTAGGTCTCCCGCGCGTCGAATTTCGGCAGCGTCAGGCGTTTGCCGATGACCGCCCCCGTGTCGGGGTCTACTGCGTCCTCGCCGTAGGCAATCGCCACCTGCGCAAGCAGCGCGTCGGTTGCAATGCTGATCTCTGCAACGCCGGCGGCTCGCCGGGAAAGCTGCGCGTTCAGCTTCATCAGGTCGCCGCAGCGCTTTTCATAGCGGCCAAGCTCGCGTTCAAGCTGCTTGATCTTATCTCTGTTTCTCGTGCTCATGGTTTTGCTCCCCTTTCGTAGTGCAGCAGCAGCGCCCGAGCGATCGGGCAGTGCCGCCATTCTTCGTTGGCGCAGTAGCGCCGCGTGTATTCGTCCAGTTCTTCCTTCGGCAGTTTGACTTGTGCGCCCTCGCAGTTGAGATAGTCGCGGTAGTCCCGCGAATAAAACGGGCACTTGAAAACGCCCCCGCGATACCCGCTCACGGCGCACCGCCTGCCAGCACCGATTTGACGTGCCGCATGCGCTGATTCGCCTTGTCTCGTCTCAGGCTGCCTCCCTTGAACACCAGTGGCGTGCACATCTCGAGAATGCGGTCATAGATGCGCTGATAAGTCATGTCTTTCGGCCTGCACAGCTCGTCCAGCGTCAGGTTCGTGGTGACGATTAGCGGCTTCTTGGACTTGTATCGCTCGTCAATGACCGTGTAGACGGTTTCCATCGCGTACTCGCTGCTTCGCTCTGCTCCGAGATCGTCGATCACCATCAGCGGATAGTAATGCACCTGCTCGATGATGTCCTGCTTGTCGTATCCCGCGTTGAGGATTCGCGGGAAGCTCGTAATCATCGCCGGAATGCCGCGGTCAATCAATTCGTTGGCGATACACGCCGCTGCGAAGGTCTTCCCGTTGCCGGTGTTGCCCCACAGCAGGAGCCCATTGTTCTCGCGCCGCATATCGTCCCATGCGTCGGCATAGCGCTTGCACTTGACGATCTCGTCGCTCATCGTCGCCGCGTCGAACCGGCACACCGTCAGGCTCTTGTCGCGGATTCCGTCAGCACGCAGCGTTTCGATGCGCAGTCGCTTCTCGCGATCTGCACGAGCTTTTTTCTCAGCCTCGTACTCTCGCGCCGCACAAGCACACTGGCACCCGACAAGGCGGACGCCCCCCCCGATGGGGATCCGGCACTGCTTCGGCGTGTTGCAATGGCCGCAGTACAGCAGCCCGTCTTTCTCGTAGTCGACCAGATCGCGCACAGGCTCGGCCCTTTTCGCGATGCTGTCGATCAATGCGTCAACGTTCATAGGCTTCCCTCCGTGTTGCCGTAGTCGTAGACAAACGGCTTATTTTGCGACGATTTGCCGCCTTTGTCCTGCTCCCTGGCAAGCCATGCGGTGATGAAACGCTTAATCCCTCCGCGGGTCTTTCGCTTGGTAGGGTTCGCGTCGCACCACCCTGCCATGTTTCTGAGCTGTTGCAGAACGTCAACGTTCGGATAGAGCTGCGACCATTTGGCCCTGTCGTTCTCCGACACGTCGAAAAAAGTCCTGTCATTCAGCAGCAAAGAAATCACCGGCGGCGCGTCAGCCGCTTGCGGCTCAGCGCAATAATCTTTCGAATTGGATTCTGGATTCGGATTGGATTCGGATTGGATTAAGGCCGCAGATTGCGGCAACTCGCCGCAACTCGCCGCAGATTGCGGCAGATTGAGATTTTCCGGCGGTTCGGGATATTTCGGCTTGCAATCTCTGACACGTTGATGCTTGACCCACCCGGGGAACAAAAAGTAGGGTTTCCCGTCTACCGTATAGAGGGAAACGCAGCCTTTTGCCGCCAAAGCTTGGAGCGCAGCATCGATGTCTTTGATGGATAGCCTTTCCCTGAACGGGAAAACTCGTCCTTTTATAATCGCTGGGCGGGCATCTCCGCGCCCAGCATCATCTACTTGCGTAATCAATCCAACCCATAGCCGAAACTCGAAATCCGAAAGCGATGCTATTTTCTCGCTTGAGCATAAACTCTCTTTGATGATTCTATTCGGCATCTGCCCACCGCCTTAAAACGGCAGCTCGCCGTCGTCCTCGCTGACCTCTGCAAAGCCGCCTGCGGCGCTCTCTGCGGCGTATTGCGGCGCGGCGGTATCGTTACCCTCCGAGCGCCTGTTGTCCGCGAAATACACGCTGTCAGCCTGCACCTCGTAGCTCCTGCGCTTGTTGCCGTTCTTGTCCGTCCAGTCGCGCATCTGCAAGCGCCCCTCGACGCCGATCAACCGCCCGCGTCCGGCGTAGTTGCAGAGCACTTCTGCCGTGCCGCGCCATGCGACAACGTCGATCCAATCTGTGCCGCCCTCCTTGCCGTTGCGATCAACGGCAAGAGGGAACGACACAACGGATACGCCGCTGTTCGTCTTTTTCAGCTCCAAGTCACGCCCGATGCGTCCCATCAGGCACACGCGATTCATGCTCACTGTGCGTCACCGTCACTTTCGATGACCTCGCCGGTTGTCTCGTCCACGGTGTAGTTGGCGTCAATGGTTTCCTCTTCCTGCGCATCTGCGGCGATCACGTCGGCAAGCTGTTTGCCCGCGTCGCGCGTCTGGTAGTCGATGGACATAACGCCCCACTTGCCAATCAAAATACGGTAGACAGTCTTGCGCGCCATAGCGTCCCAATCATCGCGCCAGCCTTTTCCCTGATATTCACCTTTGCGGAATTTCTTTTCATGTGCGGTGATGGCCTTGACGCTCATGTAAACAGTCTTTTCGGCCCCATTGATAAGGCGGTAATAACCGACGTATCCGATGACAGGAAGCGCCTCGCGCGCGTCCTCGTCCTCAACGAAATCAATGTCAACCTCTTCGGTCAGGCGGTTGTAACTCTTCAATTCGCCCTCGCGCACGTCCACGACGTTGATGGTCTTGTATGCTCCCGTGCGAAGTGCGAGCTGGTGCATACCTTTCCAGCCGAGAATGAATGTCGCTTCCATCTTTTTTGCGCCAATATCCTTCTTGTAGTTCTTGAATGGCACAATGTAGGCGTAGCCCAAACTCTGGTCGATGGGGAGGTCAAACATCGCCGCTTTCAGCGAGGACTGAATGACCGTCATCGGGGATTCGTAAAAGGCCTGCTGCAAATTCTTGTCTGCATTGACCATCGAAACGATGGACGAAATAAACTGCGGTGCGCGCTTGCCAAGCAGCTCGTCAAAGCGCTTGCGCATTCCGTCACGGTCAAGCATATCGTTCACCAACGCCGTGACCGATACCTGCTTCTGCTGCGGTGCTTTCTGCATCGCCTGCGCGTTCTGAATCAATCCTTCCTTCATCTTTCCTTTTCCTCCTTTATCGTAAATTTGCGGAAATTTGTCGTTTTGTAGTAACTGCTCAAGTCCATTTCTGGGTGATCCTTGGCAAATGCCTTTGCATCAAACGTCGCACGGCTCTGCCCCTTCCAGTTCACCGTGTAGCGCCCGCAGAACCCCGTCTCGTTGTCGCCGAGGTCGTTCATGAGCTGCTGCTTGATGGTGTCCGCGTCCTTCTCGATGGCCTTTTTTCGGCTCATCAGGTACTGGTACTGCTCAACAAGCCTCTCGCGCCCGAACAGCTCGACTTCACCGCCGCCGCCCTCGTATATGGTCTCAAGGGCCTCGGTCGTGCTCGCATCACCGTCCATCGGCGGCGGGCTGTCGGCCTCGATGTAGTCGTGCCAGAAGTCCTCCGCGCAGCGTTTGACGGCCTCGATCTCTTCCGGGCTGACGTATACGCTGCTCTCGCACCATTCCGGCGTGTCATCGTCCTTGACCGTCGTGATCTGATAGCAGTAAAAGCCCTTGCCGAGCACCAATGCCGCCAGATACCAGCGTTGCCAGCCGGTCACGGCCAGATACGTCACGCACTGCGCATAGTAGCTTTCGGGGAAGTCCCCGCCCTCGTAGCGCTTGAGGTTCAGCGCGCTTGCGGTTTTGCATTCAAGTCCGGAGCTTTCGCCGAGGACTTGCCGGTCAATGTTGGCGTGCAGATGGGGGCAATCCTCGCGGCGCAGCAGGTAGTTCATGCGGCGCACCGCCTTGCGGCTCACCTCTTCGAATCGGCTTGCCACATACGGCTCGAGGTCGCGCCCGACGCGCATTGCCTCATTTTCCGGCTCTTCGCCAATCCTGCCGGTCTTCTCCACCCACACCGTGTATGGCGAACGGTATTTGTTCAGCCCCAGCATAGCGCCCATGTCGCTGCCGCCGAGGCTCTTTCGCCGCTCTTCAAGCCATTCTTCGCGGCTCATGCCGCGCGTCGAGATTTTCTGAATCTTCATCTTCTTCTCCCCTGTAAGTTTCGAAATAGGCTTCCTCCGCGCCGCAGTCCGGGCAGAACTTTTCCGTCACGAGGACATAGCCACGCTCTCCGTCGAGATTTTCGCGCCGCCGCATAACGTCCGGCTCGTCGAAAATGAGGTGGCAGCAGGTGCAGCGATAGATCATTGTTCTCCCTCCAAATACACCATTGCGCTCTGCACGCCGAAGACGCGCGCCGCCTGATGGTCGCCAAAAAACACGTCGATGTGGTTGCCGTTTACACCGCCGCCGCAGTCCTCCGCAACATAACTGTGCTGCGTGCCGTCCGGCCAGATCAGCAGGACGTGCGTCCCGTAAGGGATCACCTTCGGGTCGACCGCGATCGTTCGTCCCTCGGTCGCCAGCGTGCCGGTCGCGGTATAGCCGCTTGCCCACTTGCCGCAGCAGCAGCGACCGGGGCAATAGGCCGTCAGCGTAAACTCGCCGAGAAAAACGTCGTTGCACACCGCGCTTTCGGTCGCAGGAATATCCCACGCGGGGTCATTCTCCTCTACGGCCGGCGCTTCCTCCGTCTCGACCGCCTGCGCGCTGGTGGCGAGGATTGAGATCACGATCAAGAGGATCGTTGTGCCCAGACACGCTGCCGCAATCAGCGCCGATTCGTCCGCCTTGCGCTGCTCTCTCGTGCGCTTGTCGTGCCGTTTCATCGTGTCACCTCTTCCATCGTGATTTGCGCAGGTTTCTCAAATAGCGGTGCAAGCATTTGTTCCTGCGCAGCCTTGTAGAAATTCCTGTCGATTTCGAAACCGTAAGCATTTCGCCCCAGTTCATACGCCGCACGGAGGGTGGCCGCGCTTCCCGCGCAGGGGTCGATTACAACGTCGCCGGGGTCGGTGAAAACTTCAATCAGCCGTTTCAGCACGTTCACTGGCTTCTGCGTCGGGTGAATCTTGGGAATGTCCTTGCCGTCGCGTTCCCATTTCTGCCAGTCAAAAACCATCTTCCCCGTGCCGCGAATCGGTTTCCCATCTTCTCCGATCTCGCGACCGTTGTTAAATTTTGGAAGCTTGTCACGGTAAAGCACTACCGCAAACTCCGTCGCGCCTACCACTCGCATATTGGCTTTAAGAACCTGTGCGGAATAATTCTTGCAGAAAAACATCGGATAGCTGTTTTTGAATCCATACTGCTTGCCGTACTCCACGACGGTCTGCATCTGGTCGAACGCACAGAAAACGAGCATTGCCGGGGCTTGTCCTTTCTCCTTCGGCTCTTTTTTCAAAAGCCGGTTGCAGAAGTGCATATATTCTGCGATCTTGAAATAGCCATCGGAGTTGAAAAAACTGCTCTTTGCCTTTTTGCTTTCGCCGTTTTTGTTGTCGCCGCCGATATACCATGTTGGATTGCTGCCGTAAGCGTCAGCGCCGATGTTGTAGGGAATGTCCGCGATCACGAGCTGCGCCTTTGGGATCCCGTATTTCTTGAAATTCTGAAAGTTGTCATGGTACAGCTCGCATTTCACCGCCTGCACCCCCTGTCAATAAACGGCAGCAGGTCATACAGCACCTTGCACACCGCGCACGCGCCGATGACGGCAAGCCCCGTCGTAAAGTCGCAGCCGTTGAGCGCGATCACCGCAGCGGCGATGCCGCCGAAAAACAGCGTGTCGATCATGCCTCTACCTCGCGTTCCGCGATCCACTCATTCACAAGGCGAGTGTAGATTTGGAAGATTCTGCGCTTGCCGCCGCAGATGCACACGCCGAAGGGGTAAACCCGCTGCTCAAGGCCGGCTGCCAGAGATTCGTTCGAAATGCTCAGCCCGTGTTCTCTCAGATACGCCGCGCACTCGTTTAAGTCCATCGTCTGAATCGTCTTCATCTTTGTTCCTCCTTGCTGTCCAATGCCGCTTGAACTTCACCGCTCAATTCCTCTTCCACGCGCCGTAACGCCATTTCAATCTGAATCAGTGCCCCGTAAAACCGGCAGTCTCCGGTCTCAGAAAGTTCGCCTTCTTGGAGTGCCCCTGCGATGCAGAGGGACAGTGTGTCGGTCACACCAGAAAGATCACACCCTATGGAATCGACTTTACCGGCAAAATCATTTATGCTCATTTGCGTGCTCCTTCCTCTCCAAGAAACTTCTGAATGAAATACTGCTGGCCTTTGCCGGTGACTTTTGTGGTCTTGCTCACCGTCACCGTGCCGTCAGAATGGGTAATCGCCGTTTCCTTAACGGTGAAAAGCCCCAAGTCCATTGATTTTTGTGTTGGCATATTGAAGTCCGTGCCGTTTCGGCGAATCAAATAGCCGTTTTCGCGCATCCAGCGGAACAGCCGGTGCTGCCCGATGTCAACGCCGTTTTGTTTCAGCAGCTTCGCCAGCTCGCCGACGAGGATCGAAGTCTTGCTTGCGCTGACCGCGTCGGCAAAAAGCACCTTCGGCGCATCGGCCTCGACCTTGCTTTCAAGATTTGCGCGCTGTTCGCGCTCTTCCTGCAAGGCTGACAGCAGCTTGATGCCGAACTCCGGCGAGGCGATCATGCGATCCAGCGTGTCCAGCGTCATGTACGCCCCGTGCTTTCGGACGGTCGGCAGCACTTCGGATGTTACCCAGTCCGTGAACTTTTCCGCCGTCGGCAGTTTCGAGCCAAACACAAGGCGGTAAAGATCGGATTCAGGGATGAATGACATCTCCTGTTCGCCGCTCTTGGTGGGGGTATAACGTTTCGTTACACCCCTGCAATGGTCGGAAAGAGCCTTGCTCGGATTGGTGTAGCCGAGGGACTTTGCAACATCGCTGCCGCAGAACAGCACTTCCCCGTTTTCTTCGAGAGTTCTTACCTCTCCAAATTCCGGATTCTTGAAAATTTGTAATTCGTTCATCTTTTGCGCCCTCCCTTCTCTTTCAGCAGGTCATCCACCGTTACCCCGAAATAGTTGGCTACCATCGCCAATTTTTCAACGGTAGGGCTGCACTTTGCCCACTTGGAAATGGTGCTGTTCCCAAATCCCAGCGTTTTCTCAAGTGCAGAGACCGAAATTCCGTGCAAAGAGCAAAGGGTTTCGATATTTTTTAAAAGCATTTTCCTCCTCCTTGTTGACAAAGTTGCGAAAATGTTCTAAACTATCGTTGCTGACAAAAGTTAACATCTCCGCCGCAAGCGCAACGCCTTGTGGTTGTTTTGTTGCACCTGCTTACAGTCCTTATTATACGAATATTTTCGTAATTGTCAAGCGGATTTACGAAAATATTCGTAGAAATTTTAGGAGCTTCAAAATGTCCTTACTTGGAAGAATTGCTGTCCTCCGAGAGCAGCACGGCGGAATTTCAATAAATAAACTGGAAAAAGAAGCCGGAATCAACAGAGGGTCTATTGCGAAATGGGACGATCACGCCCCGAGCTATGACAAAGTAAAAAAAGTCGCAGACTATTTCGGTGTTACAGTCGAATACTTATTGCACGGCGATGACCCTGTATACCAGCTTGCCAAAGCAACGGCCAGACAGAATGAATTTGCAGCCCTTTCGGAGGCGGATCAAATACAGGCCCTCGATTATATAAAAAGAAAAGCCCTCACCGTTTCCGGTGAGAGCGCAAGGTCTGAGGTCAGGCAAAATCTTTATTCTTTTGTGGATTCGTTGACAGATGAGCAGGCAGAGCGCTTTCTTGCAATAGCTCTTGCTGCATTTGGCTGATAAACCGTTCAAGTTGGACGTCATCCATTTTCGATATTAAGATTTTTAGCTGATCCTTTTTGTTCATCTATGGATCCTCCGTTCAAGTTATTTCGCCTATTATCTCTCATTGAAGGTAGATTCTCATGGGAATATACAACGACCCGCAGTATTTTGAAAAGCGCGCGCGATACCAGCGCCGCGTAATAAAGAAGATCGTAAATCTGTTTCTTTCGATTTTTCGTATAAAATAGGGAGGGTTCAATGAGGCTTATCCGCGGGATACTCGATATTGTCGCAGTCTTGGGATGTTATGTGCTTCTCTCAACTTTATTTCATTTTATTTCTGATTTAATCGCCGCGAAAAAAACAGGGATTCGTCCAAAGCTATCAAATTATATCAACATTCATTCAAGGTCAGATGTCCGACTATTTTTTGTCGCATTGCTCGGTGTCGTATATGCCCTTTCATTTTTGTTCTTCGCAAAGCCAGAGATAGGGGCTTTTCTGGAAAAACTTTCCTACGAAACGGATTATGAAGCTACGCTCTCTTCGGAATACACCACTTTTTATTGCATTGCCACTATTCGAAGAGATGATAGCGGATATTTCATAACAAAGCTCCTTATGCCTTACGGCCACGAAGTAGAAGTTGATGATTGGGACGGATATTCCCCCAAGCATAATATTTCGGAAATTTATGTTGGAACCGACGACTATTACGAATGTCAAATATCATTAGATGGCCCTGCAACATACAACTCTTACAGCCGTGTCGAACGGTATGCCGTTTCAAATTACGGGGATTATTGCGCAAGCAAAGAATCCGATGTATACCATTCACTGGGCTGCCCTCGCACAAAAAATATCCTAAAAGAAAACCTTGTTTATTTCAGTGAAAGCCAAGAAGCGGAAATACTTGGGTTTTATGCTTGTAAAACATGTAATCCACATTGGGAAGGTTGAAAAAGCCCCCGCCGCCTCTGCAACAACGGCGAGGGCTTTTTAGCAGCAGCGGGGAGCGGTCGCCGCTGCTTGCTTTGACCATATCGCGCTTTACCTTACCACTTCAATACCAAGACCTTGCAACATGACGGCATTCGACCGCGTTCGACAGGCCCACTTTTGACACCCCAAACAGGCGGAAACCGGAAAAGTTAAGGTGATGTAAATGAACATTCAAGAGCTGTGCAGAATCCGTAAAGAAGAATTGAAACTGACCTATCAGGACATTTCCGACGCTTCCGGTGTGCCGCTGTCCACCGTCCAGAACTTCTTTTCCAAACTGTCGAAAGCTCCGTCCATTTACACCGTCGCGCCGATCTGCAAGGTTCTCGGCATATCCCTTGATGAAGTGTTCGGCATTTCCGAACACTTGACGCCGACCGAGGAAACTTTGCAAGCGCGCAACGATGAGCTGGAACGCCCTGTTGACGCAAAGGCTGATACGATTGAGATAATGCGGCGCGGCGTCCGTATCCGCAACGGCGTGATTTTGTTTTTGTTCATCGCGGTGGTGCTGCTGGCCGCATGGTGCTTGTACATCGACCTGCACTGCGTTGACTATGGATTTTGGAGGGCGTGAGCATGGAAAACTGCATCAAATGTAAAGCAGCGCTGCCGGAAGGTGCGCTGTTTTGTCCTTTCTGTGGGAAAAAACAGGTTGCCGAAAAACGCAAGGCGCTCAAGCGCGCCAACGGCACCGGCACGGTATATAAGCTCTCCGGGCGCAGATCGCGCCCGTGGGTCGCCGCAAAGAATAAAGTCATCATCGGATACTACCCCCGCAAGACCGATGCCGCAGACGCCTTAGAACGGCTTACAGGCCGTCCGCTGGACGAGCGATACAATATGACCTTTTCCGAAGTGTACGAAGATTGGAAGGACGAGCATTTCCGTGAGATCGGCCCCTCCGGCGTAGAATCCTACGAAAACGCCTATAAGGTGTTCAAGCCGCTCTACGAAAAGAAATTCCGCGACCTGCGCGCTTCCGACTTTCAGGCCGTTGTGGATCTTCACATGGGCAAATCCCATTCCACCGTGTCCAAGTACAAGCAGCTCATCACGCAAATGTCGAATTGGGCGATCCGCGAGGAAATCTGCTCCACCAACTTTGCAAAATTCGTGAAACTTCCCGAGAACGTCAAGAAAGAAAAGGAAGTATTCACCGCGGAAGAGATCGAGAAGATCGAGGCAGACGGAAGCGACGCCGCGAAGATCGTCCTCATGCTCCTTGCCACCGGCATGCGCATCGGTGAGCTATTCTCCCTGCCGCTCGCGGATTATCACGAAACCTATGTAGTCGGCGGTGAGAAAACAAAAGCCGGACGGGATCGCGTCATTCCGATCCGCCCGGAGGGGAAACCGTATTTTGCCTACTTCGCAGCAAAAGCGACCGGGAAACTGCTGCTCTCCGGATACGAGGGGCAGAAGATCCCCGCCAACTTCCGCCGCCGCGACTACTATCCCATGCTGGATCGTCTCGGGATAAAAAGAAAGACCCCCCATGCCACGCGCCACACTTACGCCACGCGCGCGGTCAAGGAAGGCCTGCCCCCGGAATTTCTTCAAAAAATCATCGGTCACGCGGATTATTCCACCACTGCGAACATTTATACGCACCTCGATCCCGATACACTTGTTGCCGCCGTTACTAACACGCTACAAACAGCGTCAGAAAACAGCAAAAAGAAAAAGCCCTGAAACCGTTGAGTTTCAAGGCTTTTTTCTGGTGCGCGGTACAGGACTCGAACCTGTGACCCCATGCACGTCAAGCATGTGCTCTACCAGCTGAGCTAACCGCGCGAACCGAACAGTGATATACTACTACACCCGCTATGCTTTGTCAACACTTTTTTACAAGAATCCAGTTATTCTTTTTCGCAGAGGGAGACTATTTACAGCATACGCTAAGCGGGCAGGAATGTAAAGAGGGGAAAATAGCAGAAATTGTCCCGCCTTTTTCAGTCATTTTTCTGAGTGCGCCTTTCTTGTCATTTCCCCCTGTTTTCTATATAATGTTTTTATATTATGTGTTGAGAGAATGAGGTGCTTTTTACGATGGGAACGATCGGTTTTGACAACGATAAATACCTTGCCATGCAGTCCGCGCACATCCGCGAGCGCATCGGCCAGTTCGGCGGCAAGCTGTACCTTGAATTCGGCGGCAAGCTGTTTGACGATTTTCACGCTGCGCGCGTGCTGCCCGGCTTCCAGCCCGACAGCAAGATCCGCATGCTCCAGCAGCTGCGCGACGATGCGGAGATCGTCATCGCGGTCAACGCGAACGACATTGAGAAAAACAAGGTGCGCGGCGACCTCGGCATCACCTACGATGACGACTGCCTGCGCCTGATCGATGCGTTCCGTTCGCTGGGGCTGTATGTCGGCGGCGTGTGCATCACGCAGTACGCCGGCCAGAGCGCGGCGGACGCCTTCATCAAGCGGCTCAACACGCTGGGCGTGCGCAACTACCGCCACTACCCCATCGCCGGCTACCCCTCCGACGTTGCCCACATCGTCAGCGACGAGGGCTTCGGCCGCAACGAATATATTGAAACGACGCATTCGCTCATCGTCATCACCGCCCCTGGCCCCGGCAGCGGCAAGATGGCCACCTGCCTGTCCCAGCTCTACCATGAGCACAAGCACGGTGTGAGCGCGGGCTACGCAAAGTTTGAGACCTTCCCCATCTGGAATCTGCCGCTCAAGCACCCCGTGAACCTCGCCTACGAGGCGGCGACCGCCGACCTTGACGACGTAAATATGATCGACCCCTTCCACCTCGAGGCTTACGGCGAAACGACCGTCAACTACAACCGCGACGTAGAGATCTTCCCCGTTCTGCGCGCGATCTTCGAGCGCATCTCCGGCAAGTGCCCCTACCAGTCTCCCACGGACATGGGCGTCAACATGGCGGGCAACTGCATCATCAACGACGAAGTCTGCCGTCAGGCTTCGCGCATGGAAATTCTGCGCCGCTACTATGCCGCGCAGGTCGACGTGGCGCGCGGCGTGGCAGACGCCTGCCAGCTCAGAAAGCTCGAGCTTGTGATGCAGCAGGCAGACGTGACGCCCGAGCTCTGCCCCGCCATCGCCGCGGCCAACCAGAAGGCCGAGGAGACCGATGCGCCCGCAGGTGCAATGATGCTGCCCGACGGCCGCGTTGTCACGGGCAAGACCTCTTCCCTGCTCGGCGCTTCGGCAGCGCTGCTATTGAACGCGCTCAAGGCCATGGCCGGCATTCGCAGCGACCTTGACCTCATCTCCAATCAGGTCATCGAACCGATCTCCGCGCTCAAGATCCAGTCGCTCGGCCATCACAACCCGCGTCTGCACTCCGACGAGGTACTCATCGCGTTGGCGATCTCAGGGCTGACGAACCCGCTGGCAGACATGGCCCGTGATCAGCTCGGCAGCCTGCGCGGCTGCGACGCGCACTTCTCCGTCATCATCTCGGAGGAGGACATCAAGCTTTACAAGCGCCTCGGCATTCACGTCAGCTGCGAGCCGAAGTATGAGTCCAAGCGCCTGTACCACAAATAATTTCTAAGGATTCCCTACCATGCACAACAAAAACTCTCTCCCCTACGCCGTCGTCTGCGGCGGCGCAAATATCGACATCGGCGCTCATTCCTTCGCTCCCCTGCGCGACCGGGATTCCAATCCCGGACGTGTCGAGCTGAGTCTCGGCGGCGTGGGGCGCAACATCGCGCACAACATGCGCCTGCTCGGCGTGCCAACCTATCTTCTCACCGCCTTAGGCGGCGACTCACGCGCTTTGCAGATCGAGCAGAGCTGCCGAGAACTCGGCATCGACCTTTCTCACGCCCTGCGCGTACCCGACGGGCGCACCTCGACCTACGTTTTCGTCGGCGACAGCGACGGCGATATGGCCATCGCCGTGTCCGACATGGAGATCTGCGAAAAGCTGACGCCGGACTATTTCGCGTCCCAACTCGACCTGCTCAACGGCGCGGCCGCTGTGGTCATCGACGCAAATCTGCCGCGAGGATCCATCGCGTACCTGACCGAGCACTGCACCGCGCCCATTTTCATCGACCCCGTCTCTACCGTCAAGGCAGAAAAGCTCCGGGGGCTTCTTGCCCGCGTGCACACGCTCAAGCCCAACCGCATCGAAGCAGAGCTGCTCTCCGGTGTGCAGATCACAGACGGCGAGAGCCTGCGTCAGGCCGCGCAGGCGCTGCTTGACCAGGGCGTGGGGCGCGTGTTCCTCTCCCTCGGCGGCGACGGTGTGCTCGCCGCACAGCGCGGCGAAGTGCATGCAGCGCCCATCTGCAAAGCGGAGATGCGCAACGCCACCGGCGCGGGCGACGCGATGATGGCGTCACTCGTCTGGTCGTTCCTCTCCGGCAGGACGCTCGCGGAAAGCGCCGCCGCCGGCACGGCAGCAGCCGCCCTCGCAGTGGAGAGCGAAGAGACCATCAACCCCGCCATGAGCGCCGAAGCCGTGGAGCGGCGCATGGCGCGCTGATCTTCCGCCCCCTTATAAAGCAGCAAAAAAGAACCGTCCGATCGGACGGTTCTTTTTTCTTACTTTTCGATGAGATAGCTTCCGCTGTCCGTCGCCTCTCCCACAATGGGGACAAATTCGACATCGTAGGCCTTCATCGCCTCCGTGACGCTTTCAAGCTGCTCCGCCGTCACCTTTACATACACGCGGTCGAACGTCTCCGCAAGCTCGCTCATCACGATGCCGGACTTCTCTTCGCTGCCCGCAAGCACAATGTCTGCGTCCACGCTGACGGAGAGCTTTCCCTTGTAGCCCGCCTGCTCCAGCGCGGCATGGAGATCGTCCGAAAGCAGCATCAGCGCTTCCTGCTGCGTCATCGTGCGCTCGTCTGTCTTGATGCGGCTCAGCCGTCCCTCGCGCGGATAGTGGAAATCGTCGAGCAGCAGCTCGTCAAAGCCCATCTGTGCGCATTCCGTGACGAGATCGGTCACATACTGCCGCGCCGCCTGCTTTTCGGGTGCGAGCCAGTGGGTGCTGTTCGTATCGTACCAGACGAATCCCGTCAGCTGGCAAACGGCGGCGTCCATCATGTGCTTGTAGGCATACAGGCTGTCGTGGAGCGTGCTGATGCGCCCGATCGTGTAATAGTCCGAGTCCACCAGACCCGCAATGGCGCTGCGCGAGGCGCTGCCGCCGCTCACCGCGCCGCAGTCGATCGCACCGGGCACCTTGGACTCGTAATAGATCTTGCCGCTTGCGTCCTTGAGCTCGACAGCCACAGCGTTCACGTCCTTGTCAAGGCCGTCCAGCGCCGTCTGCCACTCGCCGCCGAGCGCCGAAGCGTCCAACTCGACCGCGTGGGTATCCTTGATGGCGGGCTTTTCCACAATGATCTCAAGGTCGTCCTGCTTTTCCCCGTCGCCGCTATCGCTATTGTCTGCCGTGTCGTCCTGCGCTGTCTTTTTCGCCCACGGGAGCTCAAAGCGAACAGAGCCGTCCGCCTCATAAACCATATAGCGCTGCGCAAACAAAAAGCCACATGCCAGCAGCAAAACGACCACCAGCAGCACCGCCAGCACACCTCTGCCGCGCCTGCGCCCGTGATAGCCGGCATAGCCCTTCGTTCCGCTCGTTTTTCTTGCCATTGTCCGCTTTCGCCTCCTTTTTTCCGTACCCCAATGTTACCTTCTGCAAAGCAAAAAATCAACAAAAACCTCTCGGTTTTTGTTGATTTCCCGCATTTTGTATGGCTTCAGCCCTGAATGCCGTCGAGCAGCGCAACGCGGCGGGCATGGCGGCCGCCCTCAAACGCGGTGGAGAGGAAGGTCTCGACCATGGCCGAAGCCAGCTTGGGACCCGTGAAGCCCGCGCCGATGGCCATCATGTTGGCGTTGTTGTGCTGGCGGCAGAGCTGCGCTTCAAGCGTATCGGCGCAGTGCGCGCAGCGGATGCCGTTCACCTTGTTCGCCGCGATGGAGATGCCGATACCGGTCGTGCAGACGACGATGCCGTACTCGCACTCCCCGCTTGCCACGGCACGCGCGGCAGCCTCGCCGAAGATGGGATAGTCGCAGCTCTCGGTGGAGTAGGTGCCGCAGTCCTTGACCTCGTGGCCCAGCCCCTCCAGCTGCTTTTTGATGTCTTCCTTCATGGCGTATCCGCCGTGGTCACAGCCCAATGCGATCTTCATAATTTTTCTCCTTTTATCGGTCAGATTTTGTGAAAAACCGGTTTTTTCTTTTCAAACGTACACACATAGCCGAACCCGCAGCTCTTCAAAAGCTCCTGCGTTTCCCGCGCGTGCGTGCCGACAAATTCCGGTGTGTGCGCGTCGGTGCCGATGGTGATGATCTCGCCGCCAAGCTCGCGGTAGAGCTTCAGCCACTTCCCGTCCGGCAGCGGCGTGTTGCCGCGGTTCACGTTGCACTCGATGCCGCAGCCGTTTTCGATGAGCGCGCGGAACACCTGCGCGACCTCATCTTCAAAGCCGTCGAAGCTCATGTGCATCCCGTGGTTCTCGTTCATATAGCGCAGCGGCAGCGTCAGGTGCCCCAGCACGGAGAATTTGCCCCACTTTGCCGTTTGCAGCACAAGCGTGAGATAGTCGGCGATCTGTTCTCTCGCCTCCTGCTCGGTGCAGCCGGGCATGAAGTAGAGATCGTCCCAGTCGTACTTTTCCGAGAGCTGATGCTGCGAGCCGATGACAAAATCCAGCTCCTCAAGGCGTGCAAGCAGCTCGTCGGCGTAGGCAAAGTCGCGCATCGCCTCGCCGAGCTCGATGCCGCGGCGCACGACGATCTTTCCCTCCGCTATCCGGTCGGCGCGCGCAAAGGTCTCCGCACGCGCGGAAAAGTCGTGCTCCCAGTGCGTATATTCTCGCGGGCGATAGAGATCCACATGATCGGTCAGGCACATCTCCTGAAGGCCCTGCGCGATGCCCGCGCGCACCATGTCCTCCACCGGCGTTTTCGAGTCGAACGAAAGCGCACAGTGGGTATGATAATCCGATAAATACATCTTTTACCCTTTACAGCTTGAACTTTCCGAAAAAGCCCTTGTGCTCTTCATAATTCTTCTCGCCGAGCAGCTCGCTGAACTTCCTGAGCGCTTCCTTCTGCTCGCGGTTGAGGTTGCGCGGCGTTTCGATGTTCACGGTAACATACTGGTCGCCGCGGCCGCGGCCGTTGAGACCGGGAATGCCCTTGCCCTTCAAGCGGAAGGTCGTGCCGCTCTGCGTCCCCTCGGGGATCGTGTACTTCACCTTGCCGTCGATCGTCGGGATCTCCAGCTCTCCGCCAAGCACCGCCTGCGTAAAGGTGATGGGCGCCTCGCAGAGGACGCTCGTCCCCTCACGGCGGAAGATCTCATGTGGCCGCACGGCAACAACGATCAGAAGATCGCCCGCCGGGCCGCCGTTCTTGCCCGCGTTGCCCTGCGCACGCAGGGAAATGGTCTGCCCGTTGTCGATGCCCGCAGGAATGCTGACCTTGATGGTCTTGCGGTGGCGGATCATGCCCTTGCCGCCGCACTTGGGGCAGGGCTGATGAATGATCTTACCCTTGCCGCCGCAGCGCTGGCAGGGAGCCGAGGTGGACATGAAGCCCAGCGGCGTCTGGCGGCGCTGCTGAACCACGCCGCTGCCGCGGCAATCCGGGCAAACCTCGGCGGTCGTGCCCTTGGCGCAGCCCGAACCGTGGCAGTCCGGGCACTGCTCGATGCGGTCGATGCTGACCTCCTTCTCGCAGCCGAAGGCCGCCTCTTCAAAGCTGATGTTCACGCTCGTGCGCAAGCTCTCGCCGCGCTGCGGCGCATTGGGGTTTGCCCGCGCGCCGCCGAAGCCCCCGCCGAAAAAGCTGCCGAAGATATCGCCGAGGTCACCGAAGTCGAACCCGCCCGCGCCGTAAGCGCCGCCGCCGGCGCCTGCGCCGTAATTCGGGTCGACGCCCGCAAAGCCGAACTGGTCATAGCGCGCCTTCTTGTCGGGGTCGCTCAAAACCTCGTTCGCCTCGTTGATCTCCTTGAACTTCTCCTCGGCTTCCTTGTCGCCGGGATTCATGTCAGGGTGATACTTGCGCGCGAGCTTTTTGTATGCTTTTTTGATCTCTTCTTCCGAAGCGCCCTTGGAAACGCCGAGCACCTCGTAATAGTCTCTTTTATTTTCAGCCATAGACTACGCTCCTAAAAACGCCGCAATCGGGGGCAGTATAAACTGTCCCCGCTGCGTCGAATGGTTTTTCTTACTTCTTGTTGTCGTCGTCATCCACGACCTTGTAGTCAGCATCATAATACTGCTGACCGTTCGGGCCGGTCTGCGCGCCGCCGTTCTGGCCGCCCATGTCAGGACCGGCCTGCGCGCCGCCCTGCGGATTGGCCTGCTGATAGAGCTTCTCGCTCATCTGGTAGAACATCTGCGTGAGCTCCTCGGTGGCGCTCTTGATGGCGTCGGTATCGTCGCCCTTGAGGACTTCCTTCAGCTTGTCGATACCGCTCTGGACCTTGGCCTTCTCGTCCGCGGGGATCTTGTCGCCCACTTCGCCGAGGGTCTTCTCGCTCTGGTAGACCATCTGGTCGGCCTGGTTGCGGACTTCGACCTTTTCCTTGATCTTGGCGTCCTCAGCGGCGTACTGCTCGGCGTCCTTGACAGCCTTTTCAATATCCTCCTTGCTCATGTTGGAGGAAGAGGTGATGGTGATGTGCTGCTCGGTGCCGGTGCCGAGATCCTTCGCGCTGACGTTCACGATGCCGTTGGCGTCGATGTCGAAGGTGACCTCGATCTGAGGCACGCCGCGGCGGGCCGGCGCAATGCCGTCGAGGTGGAAGCGGCCGAGGCTCTTGTTGGCAGCGGCCATCTCGCGCTCGCCCTGCAGAACGTTGACCTCAACGCTCGTCTGGTTGTCGGCGGCGGTGGAGAAGATCTGGCTCTTCTTGACGGGAATGGTGGTGTTGCGGTCGATGAGCTTGGTGCAAACGCCGCCCATGGTCTCAATGCCCAGGGACAGCGGGGTGACGTCGAGCAGCAGCAGGCCCTTGACGTCGCCGGTCAGCACGCCCGCCTGGAGCGCTGCGCCCATGGCGACGCACTCATCGGGGTTGATGCCCTTGAAGCCTTCCTTGCCGGTGAGCTTCTTGACCATTTCCTGCACGGCGGGGATACGGCTGGAGCCGCCGACCATGAGGACCTTGTGAATGTCGTTGCCGG